>ENA-OYZQ01000008-OYZQ01000008.1-human-gut-metagenome-genome-assembly--contig:-NODE-8-length-108857-cov-36.345352_pt1 | contig 108857 bp, 76 predicted proteins | sample MGYA00244076_ERZ653476 | MGnify/ENA primary metagenome ERZ653476 (study PRJEB26926, sample SAMN06164996) | human gut metagenome | biome: ENVO:00009003; feature: ENVO:2100002; material: ENVO:00002003... | reverse complement strand
CTCCATAAAAATATACTAATTTTCAGGCGGTTTTTTAATTCCGCCAACAGGTTTAAAATAATAAATTTTAAAGCAATAACTTGTAATAAGTGAGAATTTATTAGTAATTTTGCACCGCTTTTAATCAAATAGCTATACTTACGTTTGTTATTTGTGAAAAATTGTACCGAGTGAGAGAACGGTGGGTTTGTCAGGCGTGCAACATATTTTTAATATATGCAACCGTTTACTCCAACGAGAAAAAAATAATTATTAATAATTTATAAACAACAATTGAAACAAACAAGAATGAGAAGAATTTCCCTATTGCTTGTCTCTCTGATTGTGTTGACTGTCCAAACAGCCTTGGCGCAAACCTTTAGCGTCAAGGGAACGGTTATGTCTGCTGATGACAATGAACCGCTGATTGGTGCAACCATCCTTCAAGAGGGTACAACGAATGGTGTAGTGACCGATGTTGACGGTAACTATACCATCGAGGTGAAGGACGCTTCTAAGGCTACGCTGGTGATTTCATACATCGGTATGGTGACTCAGAAACATCCTGTCAATGCACAGACGAAAACGCTGAACATTACGCTTACTTCTGATTCCAAAGTGATGGATGAAGTCGTGGTTGTGGCGTATGGCGTTCGTAAGAAAGGAACCATTGCGGGTTCCGTGTCTGCTGTGAAAGCTGAAAAGATTGAAAATGTCCCTGCGGCAAGCTTCGACCAGGCTTTGCAAGGACAGAGTACTGGTTTGCAGGTCATCAGCTCTTCTGGTGAACCAAGCAAGGCTGCTACCTTCCAGATCCGTGGTACAAACTCTATCAACTCTGGTAAGTCACCACTTTTTATCCTGGATGGTGTGCCAATTTCCAGTTCTGATTTCAATACTTTGAGTCCTAATGACATCGAAAGTATTTCTGTGTTGAAAGATGCTTCTTCTACTTCTATCTATGGTGCCCGTGCTGCTAATGGTGTGGTTGTGATCACATCTAAGCGTGGTCTTTCTATGGATAAGGCAAAGGTTACCCTCCGTGCTCAGTATGGTTTCTCACAGTTGGCGCAGACCAACTGGTCTATGATGAATACTGATGAGCGTATCCAGTTTGAGAAAGAAGTAGGACTGGATGCTGGTAAGGATTACAATCTCCTCTCTAAGGTAAATGTCAACTGGCTTGACGAGGTGTTCAATGATGCGGCTCCTTTGCAGAGCTATGAACTTTCCGTGAATCGTGCTACTGACCGTTTGAACTATTATGTTTCTGGTGGTTTCTATGATCAGGATGGTATTGCGCAGAATTCAACCTTCCGCCGTTACAACATCCGTACCAATGCAGATGTGAAGGCGAGCAACTGGTTGAAGATTGGTACCAACACCATGGCAGCTTACGAGGAGGCCCAGCAGGCAGACGATGGTTCTTATAACACCGTTACCCCAATTTCAGCTTGCCGCTTCATGCTTCCATATTGGAATCCATACGCAAAGGATGGCAGCTTAGCTTCTCTTGCAGCAGGCAACTGGGCAGGTACGAGCGAGAACCCTATCGTATATATGGCAAAGAATCCTATCAAGAACAAGAAGTATAAGATTCTCTCTACTATGTATGCAGAGATTTATCCTATTGAGAATCTGACTATCCGCACCCAGTTTGGTGCAGATTTCTCTCACTCTACCGCATTCATGCAGTCTTTCCCAAGTCTCTCTTCTAACAACGGACAGGGTCTTGCGGCTCGCCAGAGCAGCGATATGCTCAATTTGACTGAGACTACAACAGCCAACTATCGTTTCACCTTGAAGGATATCCATTCTTTCAACGTGATGCTGGGTCAGGAGGCTGTCGATTATCATTCAGAGGGATTCAATGTTTATTCCAGAGGACAGAATAATGACTTGCTGACCAATATTTCGTCTGGTACACGTGCCAGCCGCTGGTCTGACTCTTCTTCTGATTATTCTTACTTGTCATTCTTCATGCGTGGCGAGTACAACTATAAGGAACTTTATTATGCAGACTTCTCTCTCCGTACCGATGCTTCTTCCCGATTTGGTAAGGATCATCGCTGGGGTACTTTCTGGTCTGTAGGTTTCATGTGGAATGTGAAGCAGACTGAATGGCTCAAGAAGTATAACTGGCTGAGCAACGCACAGTTGGCAGTCAGCACAGGTACTTCCGGTAACTCAGAGATTCCTAACTATTATCACCTCGCATTGGTGAGTGGTGACGCCAACTATGACGATACAGCTGGTCTCTATCCTTCACAGAGTGGTAATGAGGAATTGGGTTGGGAGTCCACTTGGGCAAGCAACTTTGCTTTGCGTCTTGGTTTCTTCGACCGTATCAACTTCAGTTTTGAGGCTTATTACAAGCGCACTTCCAACATGCTGATGCGTGTGCCAGAGTCTTACACCGTAACAGGTGAGGGTTATCGCTGGAAGAACGTGGGTGTGATGGCTAACAAGGGTATCGAGTTGAGTGCTGACGGTGATGTAATCCGCACCAAGGACTTTACCTGGAATGTAAGTGCCAATGTATCTTACAATCAGAACCGATTGAAGGAACTCTATAACGGTGTAACCGAGTATGTAAACTCAACCACCGGTTTGAAGTATGTAGTAGGTCACTCAGTAAGCGAGTTCTTCCTGAACCGTTATGCAGGTGTGAACCCAGCGAATGGTGAACAGCTCTGGTATGACAAGGATGGTAACGTGACCAACGAGTTCCGTGAGAGCGACAAGGTGATGATAGGCAAGACCTACGATGCACCTTGGATGGGTGGTTTTGGTACCAGCTTGCGCTGGAAGGGCTTGCAGTTGTCTGCTCAGTTCAGCTGGATCGGTACACGTTATGTTATCAATAACGACCGTTTCTTCGAGGAGAGTGGTGTAACCTTCGGTACAGCTTACAACCAGTCTAACCGCTTGTTGTATGACCGCTGGAAGAATCCAGGTGATATTACCGATATCCCTCGCTGGGGTGAGGTTAACCAGTTGGATGACCGTTACTTAGAGAACGCTTCTTTCTTGCGTATGAAGAACCTCAGTTTGTCATACTCTTTGCCACAGAGTCTGTTGAGCAAGACCAAGTTCTTCTCTTTGGTAAGAGTCTATGCTCAGGCACAGAACCTCTTCACCATCACAGGCTTCAATGGTCTTGACCCAGAGGTTTCATCCAATGTTTATCAGGCACAGTATCCAGCATCACGCCAGTTTACGCTTGGTGTAGAACTGTCATTCTAAACAAAGAAAGGAGATAATAATAATGAAGATTAAACATATTAAGACATATATACTGTCAGCTGTCCTGACCTTGTCTTTTTCTTCCTGTCTTGACAAGTATCCTGAGGATTCTATCCGCATGGATGAGGCTATCAATACCGTGGATGATGTAGATAAGCTGGTCTATGGAATCTATGACAGTTTTAAGAGCAGCGCATTGTACTCGGGCAAGTTGACACTCTTGCCAGACTTGCAGACAGACTTCGTGTATTGTGTGAAGGGCTACTCCAATACCTATGGCGATATCTATCGCTGGAAGGATATCAAGCCTACCAATACCGACATCGAGTCTGTATATGGTGCCCTTTATGGTGTTATCAATAGTGCCAACTTCCTGCTTGACAATGTAGAGAAAGTGAAGCTCAATACCACCAGTGATACAGAACTGGACAGGTTGGAGCAGTATCAGGGTGAGGCTTACTTCGCTCGTGCCTTGGCTTATTCTGAGTTGATCAAGATGTTCTGCAAGGCTTATGATAATGATGAGCAGGCAGAGAAAGACCTGGGTGTGGTACTCACAGAGCATTATTACGGCAATGAGCCACAGAAGCGTGCCAGCTTGAAGGCTTCATACGAGTTCGTATTGAGAGACCTTGATAAGGCTACAGAGTATCTGAAGTTGGAAGATGACTTTACTGGAAGTCTCTACAACGAGATTTACTTCAATGAATATACTTGTCATGCTTTGCGTGCGCGCGTATCCTTATATATGCATCGCTGGGATGATGCCATCAAGTATGCTTCTAAGGTTATCGGCAGCAAATATTATACATTGGAGAAGGCGTCTTCTAAAACCTATTCCAGTCAGGTGAACGACTATAAGTACATCTGGACTTATGGTGATTCCCGTGAGGCTATCTGGAAGGTTGGTTTTACTGTAAACAGTTATGGTGGTGCCTTGGGTACTATCTTTGATAACTACAACTATGTAACTTATCGTCCTGACTATGTGCCAGAGACTTGGGTTATCAGTTCATACGACAGCAACGACCTTCGTCCTGCAGCCATCTTCACCACCCGTGTGACAGGTTATGAGCACGGATTGCAGTGGCCTTTGCTGAGCAAGTATTTTGGTGATGCAGAATTCCTGAACAGTAACATCCTGCATGTTCACCAGCCAATGGTGTTCCGTCTCTCAGAGCAGTATCTGATCCGTGCAGAGGCTTATGCCATGAAGGGTGAATATGGCAAGGCAGGTAAGGACATCTCTACCTTGCGTACAGCCCGTTACTCATCATATGGTGGTAACACATCCTTGAGCGAGAGCAATGCCATGAAGATTATCGAGGCAGAGCGTGTGAAGGAACTCTATATGGAAGGTTTCCGTCTGAACGACCTCAAGCGCTGGCACAAGGGATTCGAGCGTAAGGCTTCTGATCAGCCTGCTGCCAACTTCGTACAGAGCAGCTTGAAGGTAGAGAAGGATGATCCACTCTTTGTCTGGCCAATTCCACAGCATGAACTGGAAGCACCAGGTTCAGAGATAGAGCCTAATGAAAGTAATAAATAACGGATTATTAATAAAGAGACGATCATGAAGAAAATAATGATGAGATGTTTGGCAGCAGTAGCTGTACTCATCGCTCTTGCGAGCTGTTCGCAGGATTTTACTACCTATTCTGGTCCGAGTCATATCATGTTCTCTGATACGCTCTATCAGTATCCTGTACAGGAAAACAATGAAATCTTCAATGTTCCTGTATCGGCTACAGAAAAAGTGGATTACGACCGCACCTTCGGTGTGGAAGTTGTTGACAAAGAGAGCAATGCCATCGAGGGTAAGCATTATCGTGTGCTCAACAATACTGTCACTATCAAGGCAGGCGAGATGGTAGGAAATGTGCAGGTTCAGGGTATCTATGATAATATCGGAAAGACGGACTCCTTAGGTTTCACTTTGAAACTGGTGATTCCTGAGAAGTACAACTGGACTGAACTCTACAAGGACTATACTCACGTGGTGATGCAGAAGGCTTGTCCTTTCGATATCCACAATTTCTCTGGTTGGTGTATGGTTACTTCTACTTTCTACAGTCAGTATCTGAACAACGTAACCAACCGTCTGATCAAGACTGAGGTGGTAGAAGGTGAGGAAAATACGGTACTCCTGAAGGATGTATATTATAAGGGATATGACCTGAAGTTGAAGTTTAAGACTGGCAACCTTCTGGAACCAAAGGTGGAGATGGACGACCAGATAGCCGGTGAGACCGGTGAGGCGTTCGGAACTATCTATGGAGATGGTAAGTTGCGCATCAGCCAGCCTTCTCTCTATACCTCTTATTATAATACCTGCCAGAACTATGTATTGCAGTATGTCAACATGAGTGTCGATAAGAAGGACGGTACATCATTTGGTAATGTAGGAACCTTCATCACCATGTTTGAGTGGGTAAGCGATGCAGAGGCAGAGAAATTGAAAGAACAAGGTTATTAAGCCTTTCGGGTGCTTGTATAACGCAGATATATTCAAGAAAATAATAACAGAATAACAATATGAAAAAGTTAATTTCAAGATATTGGCTCGTACTTGTGGCGCTGGTTTCAGTGACCTTGTTCACCGCTTGTTCCAGCGACGACGATGCCGTAAATCCTGTATTTCCACAGGTACAGACTATCGCAGGTGCTGCTGGCGATGTGAAAGAGTTTTCTTTCGATGCCAACCAGAACTGGAGTCTTTCTTCTAATCAGATCTGGTGTAAGATCTCTAAGGTAGAGGCTCAGAATGAGAATCAGGAAGAGGCGAAGGCTGCTGCAAAGCCAGGTTTCGTGCTCAATGGTGCTGCCGGTAAGCAAACCATCCAGGTGACTATTACTGACGATGATGCCAGCAAGGATTTGAGTGTAGCTCAGTTGAACTTGAAAATGGGTGGTCAGGAAGTGACTGTTGCTGAGATTCAGCGTTCTGCTGAAGGATATGAACTCAAAGTTTATGATGAGTTGGGCAACGATATTACTGAGACCGGTATTACTGTAGGCTCCAAGAATGCCGCAGGTCAGCCTATCTACAATAAGTTTACTGTCAAATCGACTTATCGTTTTGCTGTGACCAATACTCCAGCTTGGGTAGAGTTGGAAGGCGGTTTCCTGATTGGTACACCAAACAAGGAAGTTGCAGGCGGTGCTGCCTTCAAAGAAGGTCAGGGCTTGAATGCGAAGTATGCTATTTCCAAGGAAGCTAACTACACCCTCACTTTTGCTTCAGAGGATGGTAAGGCTGCTGTGACCGTACCTGTTATCTATAATGGTATGACCACTCATACGATGGATATTACTTATCCTACCTCTTCACAGTGGGCAGTATGGAATGTTTCTCTGGATGGCAAGGTATTCACACAGACTGGTACAAGCCTGACTGGTGAGGCTGCCAATGCTTTCACTTTCCACAATTTTGTTCCATTCCAACTCAATACGTTTAATGATGCTTACCAGCTGGTAGTCTTCGAGAACAAGAAGAATGGTTTGTTCGAGGATACATCTGGCGCTGTGAAGTTGCAGGGTGAGAAGGGTGATGTCAAGCTTACTGTTGATGCTTTGAGCAGCGGAAGCCGTGAGTTTTTGGTTTATGCATTGCCACAGAGCGTGTGCGATACGCTCCAGAATGGTCTCGACGATATGCTGGAAAACAATTTCACTACTGTGAGAAGTGATTTCGACCGCTACTTCCTGATGAATATTGTACAGAAGGAGAACAACTCTTCTGCAGGTGATCAGTCTGCAGCACCAACTATCTTGGAGATGAACTACTTGCCAGTTGAGTGCAAGAAGGATAACTCCATGTATGGTTCTGTTGCGTCAGAAGTTTTTGGTTATAATGGTGATGAAATTTATGTCGCAAAGTCAAGAGTAGGCGCTTCACTTACTGTCAATCCTAACCTTAAGGATTGGGATCCTACCACAATGATGGAAACCGGTTATCTGACAGTGATGGCTAGCAACGGAAATGATATTTCTTCAAGTGCAGAGGCTTCACAAGACGAAAAGGAGAATTGGGTATTCTTTATACCAGTACCAGAAGCAACTCCGATATATATGATCTTCAAGGACAATGGAACTCCTGTAAAGATTCTTGTTATCGAAGCTGGTGAAGAGGGAATGAGTAAGAAACATACTTCTATCAGAAAAATTAGAAAATAATGAATAGAATAAAAATATTTTCAAAGGCACTCTTGTTGCTCTTGGTCACGATGCTGACCTTTACTGTGACAAGCTGCTCTGACGATGAAACTGAGGGCTGGGACTGCACATACGGATATGTGCAGTTCAAACTCAGCAAGAAGGTTTCTACAAGAGCTACCCGTGCTGCTGCCCTTGACAAACTTGAGAAATTGGATGATGCCAAGAAAATCAAGGTGGTCATGGAGCACAATGGTACGACTGTATCTCAGACTTTGGTGCTCAATTCTTATAATTCAGAGAATGCAGAGTATGGTCTGAGAAGTGAAAAACTGCAACTTGCCTCTGGTACCTACACCGTCATCGGTTTCTATCTCTATGATGCTGTAGATGAGGAGTTGTTGGCTTCTTCTGCCGGCGAGACCTTCACCGTTGTTGGTGGCGGTCTGGAAGTACAGAACCTCATGGTGGAGACTGTGGAGCGCGGTAAGGTGAAGTTCAATCTTGTCAAGGAATGGGAGAAGACCCGTGCCGGTAATACCGAGTATCTCTTCTCTAATATCCGATTGATTGATATCAGCGTAACCAACCTCTTTACCCGTGAGACTTTCACTTTCCCTGGAGTTAAGGTGAAATACAAGGAGGCAAGTGAGGAGCATCAGAATCCTGATGATGAAAACGATAAGTATATGGAGGTGGGTACTGCCTACTGTGATTCTACTGTATGGCTTCCTGCTGGTACTTACCAGGTTACTTCTTATACGACTTACGGTCAGACTGGTGCAGTGAAGACCAAGTATGAAACTCAGCCTGTAAAGGGTGAGGCGTTTATCGTAGAGGATAATCAACTGAATGATAAGGCTCAGGTGCCTATCCTGCTCTCCAAGACCAAGGAATACATCAAGGATTATGAGGCTCTGAAGGCTATCTGGGAATCTCTCCAGGGTAAGGAGTGGAGCTTCTATGGCGATGCTACTTTCAAGGGTGCTAACTGGAACTTCAATAAGGAACTCGATATGTGGGGCGACCAACCTGGTGTTACACTCAACAGCAATGGTCGTGTCATCGGTCTCGTCATCGCTGGTTTCGGTGCCAAGGGTATCGTGCCAGATGCTATCGGACAGCTCACAGAACTTCAGGTACTCAACCTTGGTTCTCATGATGAGAAGATTGGTGCCAACATCTTCAATAATTACGATGCCAACAGTCTGAATGCAGCCAAGAAGAGCACTATGCGTCATGACTATGAGACCAAGTTCTTGAAGTATGACCCACGTGCCAATATGTCGGATATGATTGTAGAAAGCTACAATTCAGACCCTAAGGTAGCTCCTAAGAACAGAATCAAGAAGGACAGCCGTATCAACCTGAAAGACGCTCAGATCGGTACATTGACCAACAAGATTACAGGTGTATCTAAGGCCATCTATCGCCTGACTAAGTTGCAGCAGTTCTATATCGGTAACTCTTCTATCACATCCGACGAGGTTTGTGCGAAGTTCTACAATGCAGACGATGCCGTTTATGGTAAATTTGCTCAGGAGTTCAAGGAAGAGGATTGGGACAACATGACCAACCTTACCGATATCGAGCTTTACAACTGTCCAAAGATCAGTCGAATTCCAGACTTCTACTATAATCTCCCTAATTTGCAGGCGATGAACTTGGCTCGATGCAAGGGCATCTCTGCTAATCAGTTGAGAAATGATTGGACTCGCTTAGCTGAGGAGAAGACAGGTAAGACTCTCCAGATTCTCTATATGAGTTACAATAACCTGGAGGAGTTCCCTGAGTATTCTGCATTGAGAAAGATGGTAAATCTCGGTTTGCTCGACCTGGCTTACAATAATATCAAGAAGGTACATCCGTTTGGTTCTGAGGTAGCTCTCTCTTCTCTCTATCTGAACAACAACCAGATTGAAGAGATTCCTGCTAATCTCTGTGCCTTTACAGATGATGTGGAAAGTCTGACTTTCGCTCATAACAAGTTGAAGAAGATTCCTAATATCTTCGATGCAAGTTCGGTTCGTGAGATGGGTTCTGTGGATTTCTCTTACAATGAGATTACTGGTGTAGATACAAGTCATGGTACCTATAAGGGTATTAATGCAGCTTCAGTCAGTCTGTCAAACAATAAGATAAAGAAGTTCCCTTCTGAGTTGTTTACAGCAGGTTCTCCAATCACAACCATTGATTTGAGCGGTAACGAGTTGCGTACGATTCCTAAGGGTTCTATCAGCGGTAAGAAGGCTTATCTCCTTCAGGTGATTGACCTCCGATTCAACAAGCTGACATCACTCTCAGATGATTTCCGTGCAACTACATTGCCATATATTACCAATATGGACTTGAGTTACAACTGCTTCACAACGGTGCCAACCCAACCATTGAACAGTGCCGTGCTCCGTGCATTTGCCATCAATCATCAGCGTGATGAGCAGACCAAACAGCGTTGTCTGCGTACCTGGCCAACAGGTATCACCACCTGTCCAAGTCTGATTCAGTTCCAGATAGGTTCTAATGATATCCGCAAGGTAGATGAGACATTGACTTCTCACCTTTATATTCTGAACATCGCTGACAACCCTAACATCTCTATCGATGTAACCAGCGTCTGCGCATATATCAAGGCAGGTATGTATAAGCTGTTCTACGACAAGAATCAGGACATCCGCGGTTGCGATGCTTTGGATCTCGAAAATTAAACGAAAAGAAAGTAAGATAATATGAAATATATTAATAAACTTACATGGCTCCTCGTTCTGGGTGCTGGTCTGATGACCGCATCCTGCAGCGATAGCGATGATGTAGATATCCCAGGCGGACTCTCCATCGACAAGGAGCAGATAGAAATAGGAGCTCAGGGCGGTAGCGAACAGCTTGCCATTGCTGCCTCACAGAATTGGGTGGCTAACGTGGATGAGCCTTGGCTGATGCTCACTCCTGCCAATGGCGTGGGTTCTACTACTGCAACTGTGGTAGCAGATTCTACTCTGATGAACGGACGCCGTACTACCGATATCGCCTTTATCGGCGATAACGGTCAGCGCCGCACCGTTTCCGTGGTACAGTTTGGTTATGGTAAGCAGATTGACATCAAGGAACCAACTGTAGAAATCGAAAATTCAGAATCATACGATAAGCGTGCTTTCGAGAGTTTGATTTCTGCCAATGTGGAATGCAAAATCGGTAAGATAGAGTATTCTTTCGAAGGTGACATGACTGATGCCGAGAAGGCAGAGAATGAGAAAGAACGTGAAGGCTGGCTCCTGAATAGCAAGGATGAGGATAAACTGACAGGTACCAATATAGGAATCGTCCTTGATAGAAAGGCTCGTCCTCGTAGCGTCAAATTCAAGTTCCGCTGGGCGATGAATGTTGTTCCTGCTGTTCGTGTGGCAAAGGTTCACTTAGTACCGGTAAAAGCTGAAGACAAGCTGGTGGATGCAGATGGTAATCCTACCGATGATGTCATCCTGACAGTTCGCCAGAAGGCAGCCTTGAAAATTGAGGATAATCGTGCTGGAGACTCTTTGTCTATCATCATGATCAATCAGAAATTAGGTTGTATGGCTACCTTCGATACCAGCGACAATATGCGTAACTGGTCGAACGTGACACTTTGGGAGGCTACTGATGCCTTCGTAAAGAGCCATCCTGAGGCTTTGGGCCGTGTGCGCTCTGTGAAGTTCAGCATGTTCAACCTGAAGAGTGGAGAGTCTCTTCCTAAGGAAGTTGGCAATCTGAAATACCTGGAGTCTTTCTCTCTGGCTGCCAATGAGAACAACCAGATTCGTGAGGTAGAGGTTGGTAAGGATATCTGTGAATTGAAGTATCTGAAGAACCTGACTATCCAGGCGTATGGTATGACCCACTTGCCAGCTAACTTCATCAAGTTGGGTAAGTCCTTGGAGTCACTCAATCTGGTAAGTAACAACTTCAATAAGTTGTCTGACATTACGAATGTAGTGAATGAGAAGAACTTCCCTAAGTTGCGTAATCTCATCCTCTATGCTCAGCGTCGTACAGATGTAGCTATCGATCTTTCAAAATTGGAAAAGAACAATAATAGTGATTACATCTATAATACTTACCCTATCGGTATGTATGGAAAGGTTAGCAAAGGTACCAGCGATCGTCAGGCTCTTCTGAAACTCCTTACATGGGACAAACTGAATTCCCTGGAGTTGTCATACTGCTTCCTGGAGGGTGAACTTCCAACAGATGAAGAGATGACTGAAGCTTTGGAGGCTGCTGGCAAGGCTACCCGCTACAGCAGAGCAGACTTCTCTACCAATAAGGCTGATTATCTCGACAAACTGGTAGGTGATACCTGTAAATGGTTGCTCTCTGGCTGGGATAATCCAGTAACCTGCAAGCACAAGGATGGTTCTGTAGTTTATGAGGATGTTTATCCTCTTCAGGTGCCACGTGTATTGCCTAACTGCCGTCAGTTGTCGCTCAACCTTAACTTCCTGACTGGTGCGGTGCCAAAGTGGATTCTTTATCATCCACATCTGGTAGAATGGACTCCTTCTATCATGGTATTCAACCAGCAGTCTAAGGGAAAGAACAGCGATGGCGCTGCTGTTGGTTTCTCTAATATGACAGAGGATAGCTTCAGTTTCGATTACTTCTACGGAACCAGCGACCCTGGAAATAAATGGGAGGTTCCAGGGGTAGCTTATCCGCTCTATTATCGTACTTATGTGGCTGCAGGTGATGTTGATGAGGCTTCCGTGCTTGCCAAGTACAAGAGAAACGTAACTTTGAAAAGATAATTTCTAACAATATAGAAGCAAACAATGAAGAAAAAGTTTTTCTATATAGCAATGGTCGCTTTGGCTTTGACAGGTTGTGCAGACAACCTGTCGGGCATCGACTCTTCTGATGGCAAGAACAATGAGGTTGTCATTCCTGCAGATGCTGAGAATGGTGAATTGTTGATTAAGTTCAGTCCTGAGATGAGCGATATTCTCGACCAAGCACAAAGCACAATGACGCGTGCTGGTGTAGCAGGTACCCGTTCGGGTATTCCTTCTACAGATGAGGTGCTCGATATTCTGGGCAGCTACAGCTTCAAGCGTGTGTTCCCTGTGGATGAAAAGACAGAGGCTCGTACTCGCGAGGCAGGTCTTCACTTGTGGTACACCGTGAAGTTTGACAAGAATACTGATTTGAAGGTTGCTGCAGAGCGATTGAAGCAGCTTGGTGAGATTTCCAAGGTGCAGACCAATGGCCGTATCAAGCGTGCCTACAAGACAGACAGCAAGCGTATCTATCTGAATGAGGATGCACTCAAGTCTAAGGTTGCAACTCGCGCAGTAGCCGATGGTACACCCAATGACCCTGGTTACGCTTTCCAGTGGCACTATAACAACCTGGGTGAAGGTAATTATGCTTTCGAAAACCTGAATGATAATCATGCTGGTGCCAAAGCTGGCTGTGATGTCAATGCTGCAGAGGCTTGGAAAACCTGTACAGGTGATCCTTCCATTATCGTAGCTGTACTTGATGAAGGTGTGATGTACACTCACCCTGATCTGGCTGCCAATATGTGGTGCAACCCTGGTGAGACTACTCAGGGAGCCAAGACTGATGGCGATGGTAATGGTTATGAGGGCGACCTTCATGGCTACAACTTCGTAACCGAGAGTGGCGATATTACCTGGACTGATGCCAACGATTCAGGTCATGGAACTCACGTAGCAGGTACAATTGCCGCAGTCAATGGTAACGGCATTGGTGTTTGTGGTGTAGCTGGTGGTGATGGTACTCCTAATTCTGGTGTGAAGATTATGTCATGCCAGGTGTTCTCTGGTCAGAATAGTGTAACTTTAGCAGGAGAGGCAAGAGCTATCAAATATGCAGCCGACAATGGTGCGGTGATTCTCCAGTGCAGTTGGGGTTACAACTCTTCTGAGTCAAGTATCATCAATAGTTATACTCCTGGACCAGCTACCGAAAAGGAGTGGGCTGAGACTTATCCTTTGGAGAAGGAGGCTTTGGATTATTTCATCCATAATGCCGGTTCTCCTAATGGTGTCATCGATGGTGGTATTCCTGTTTTTGCTGCTGGTAATGAGTATGCAGGCAATCCTGCGTTCCCTGGTGCTTATTCCAAGTGTGTATGTGTAGCTTCTGTTGCTGCCGACTATACGCCAGCTTGCTATACCGACTATGGTACGCTCGTTACCTTGAGTGCTCCTGGTGGTGACTTGGAATATTACGGCAAGATAGGTGAGGAAGAGGATGAGTATTGGGCAGAGACTGCTGAACAGAAGGGTGCTGTGCTCTCTACTTTGATTCAGAATGGTAAACCTGCATATGGTTATATGGAGGGAACATCCATGGCTTGTCCTCATGTTTCTGGTGTGGCTGCTCTCGGTTTGGCATACGCAGTCAAGCAGCATCGTCATTATCGTGCTGCTGATTTCGTGAGTCTGATGAAGAAGGCTGTCAAGGACTTGGATGGCTATTATGGTAATGGTGCTACCAAGATTTATTATATGAACCATACTACAGTGGGTGCTTCTCCTGAAATCGTCAACCTGTCTAAGTATATCGGTAAGATGGGCGCTGGTCTGATTGATGCAGCTCAGCTCTTGAATCTTGTTAAGAACAAGGATTACAGTTCTGATATGAAGTTGCCTAATATCTATGTAGCGCTCGACAAGGTTTCTACCTTGAATCTGCCAAGTTACTTTGAAGGCGTAGAGAGTGGATACACCTGTGCTGTTGGTGATGCCAATGTGGCTTCTGCTACGATAGAAGGTACTACTCTCACCGTAAAGGGACTTGCTGTAGGAAGTACTACTCTGACAGTATCAGTTGGCGGCAAGCAGCAGACTGTGAGCATTATAGTTCGTAAGAATGCCAGCAACAACGGTTGGATGTAATCTAAAAGATAATTACTGAGATGGGAAAGAGATTCACGATGATCTTCATCGCTCTCAGCCTGATGAGCATGAGTCAGGCTTGGGCACAAAAACTCAAGTTTGACCAGCAGCTCATCGATGCCGGTACGATGACCGAGGATGATGCGCCACGAACCTATTCGTTTGTAGGTAGAAACGTGAGTGGTAAGATGCTGGAAATATCCCGTATTCAGACCACCTGCGGTTGCACCAAGTCGAGTGTCAGTCAGATGAGACTACAGCCAGGTGATAGCTGTAAGATAGAATTGACGTTTACTCCCCATGGTTATCCTGGCACTATAGACACCCGCGCTTTTGTCTATCTGAAGGATTCGGACAGAGAACCTGTCACGAAGATTGGACTCAGGGGGATGGTTCTTCCAAGTGCGGATGTCTGGTATCGCTTCAAGTATAAGATGGGCGACCTGAGACTGAAGCAGGCTAAGGTAACATTCAATGAGGTGACGGCAGGTATGAAGGCTGAGGCTCGCATTCTCTGTGGCAATAGCGGGAAGAAACCGCTGAAGATCAGCAGTCTGGTGCTTCCACAGTATGCACAAGTGAAAACAGAGCCGGAAATCATCCCTGCTGGTGATGAGGCAGACTTGGTGATTACGCTGGATGTGGATAAAATCCCGCCGATGATGAAGCCGGATTTCACTTTCCCGATTATTCTTGAGGGTGTGGACGCCAAGCCGAGTGACCGTACGATTATGGTCGTAGTGAATCGCAATCAGTAATGATAAATCATAAGAAAAGAAAGAATTAAAGAATATGAAACATTTAATCAAACTCTTCACCCTGTTGGTGGTTATGCTCCTTTCTGTGGGTTTCGTATCTTGTAGCAGCGATGATGATGAACCTGCAGAGCAGCCGATAGCTGTGACTCCTGCTAATCTTGATGGAGTATGGAAAATGACTGCCTGGAACAATGGTCAGCCAATGCCTGAGGGCACATATTGCTATGTGGTTTTCCATCGCCGTGATAATACTATGGAGATGTACGACAACATGAACAGTATGTATGCAGTTCATACTACCGGTTCCTTCTTTGTGAAGCAGGATCCATATTTGGGTTATATTGTTGGCGGTACTTACGATAATGGTGTTGGTGATTGGAACCAGCAGTATATCGTGAGCAATCTTTATAAGAGCGGTTCTATGATCTGGACTGCCAAGGATGATGCTAACGATGTTTGCCGCTATGAGCGCTGCAGCGAAGTGCCAGCTGAGATTATCAAAGAGGCAAGTGATTTGAAAGACTAATATAACCAGGCTCTTTAGTTTTTTGAAGACTGATCTTATTTTTTGAAAAACTATCATAGAGTTTTATATTAGCTCAGCATACCAATAAAAGAGACGTATGGGTGATTTCTTTCACTCGTACGTCTCTTTGTTTTTCCATTTTCCATTTCTCCTTTCCCATTTCTGTTTGTTTTATCTTTTTTGTTTTGCGGTGATGATAGTTTTGTTTAAAAATCTTTTGGTGTTTTGCGATAAATATTGTATTTTTGCGGCAGGATAAGGGTGATGCTTTTATTGCAACATCTTCTATCCAAATCGATATAGTACAAATTATAGGCGGAAACGAATGAGAAATGCAATCTATTATAGGAATACATTATATTATAAGTGTATGTTAGTGGTACTGTTTCTGGTGAATAGTATCCAGGTAAGTGATGCCCAATCTTGGCAGGAATACCTCGAACAACTCAGTGAACAGGAGGAATATGAGGATATGAATTGGGAAAGCTATGAAGATATTCTGGAGGGATATGCTGAAAATCCGATCAATCTCAATACCGCTACCAAGGAAGAGCTGGAACAGTTTCCCTTCCTCTCTGCCCAACAGATAGAGGATATCCAGGCCTACATCTATCAATATGGTGAGATGAAAAGTCTGGGTGAACTGGCGATGATAGAAAGTATCAGTTGGTATGAGCGGCAGTTGCTTTGTTGTTTTGTCTATGCCGGGGAAGTGAAGAAGCGTTCTTTCCCTTCTTTTTCCCAAATAGCAAAATATGGAAAGCATGAAATGGTGGCAGCCGTAAAGGTTCCTCTTTATGAGCGAAAGGGAGACAAGGATGGGTATTGGGGTTATCCTTATAAGCATTGGTTGCGTTATCAGTTTCATTATAGTGACTATGTAAAGATGGGCTTTGTGGCTTCGCAGGATGCGGGAGAGCCGTTTTTTGGTGGTAAAAACAACTTGGGTTATGATTTTTATTCCTATTATCTGCAAATACGGAAATGGGGCAAGTTGAAAAATCTGACTTTGGGTAAGTATCGCCTTCGGGAAAGTATGGGACTGATATTAAATAATGATTTCGGTTTCGGAAAACTCTCCATGCTCTCGTCATTGGGGCGCATGGGAACTTCCATTCGCACACATTCTTCAAGATATGCTGCTAATTATCTGCAAGGAGTTGCAGCCACGCTGAATGTTTGCAAGGGATTGGATGTGAGTGCCTTTCTATCTTACCGCAAAATAGATGCTACGGTAAAGAAAGATTCTATTTCAACGATTGTAACTACAGGAATGCATCGCACGGAGAAGGAAATCGAGAAGCAAGGCATCGCTTCCGCTTTTCTGTTGGGCGGTAATCTGCATTATACTAAGAATGGCTTTCATTTCGGTGCAACGGGCATCTGTTATTCTTATTCCTTGCCGCTTCATCCCAATAAATCCCAACTCTATAAGCGCTTTGCTCCCGAAGGCAAGAACTTTTGGAATGCAAGTATCGACTATGGTTATATTTCTCATCGGCTCACGCTGCAGGGAGAGGTGGCGACGGGAGATTGTGGAGTAGTGGCTACGGTCAATACGGCGAGTTATCTGCTTTCAGAACAGTTTTCGGTCTTGGCTCTTTATCGTTTTTATCCTTATCGTTATTATGCAATATACAGTAATAGCTATAGCGCTGGCAGCAGCGTGCAGGATGAAAGTGGCTGCTATGTGGGACTGCGATGGTCGCCTTCTTCTAAATGGGTATGTGATATTTATGGGGATGTGGCTTATTTTGCCTGGCCGAAATATCGAATGAAGGGGAGTTCTTATGCGATGGATTATTTGGCGAGCATCATCTTCCAGCCTTCCCGCTCTCTCCGTCTTGGCGCCCGTTATCAGTATAAGCAGAAATATGATGTTACTACGCAGCGAGCCCGCCTGTATTGTGGAATCGAAAAAGGAGCATGGAGCAGTAAAACTCAGGTGAATGCCACCTTCCTGTCGCAAAACTACGGAATGATGGTCAATGAATCTATGGAATATCGCTTTCGGTGGCTGAGGCTGAATGCTTTCTTGGGCTATTTCCGTACCAAGGATTATGAGAGTCGTGTCTATGCTTTTGAACCGGGATTGCTTTATACGATGAGTTTCGGTAGTTATTTTGGTGAAGGTATCCGATGTGGACTGCGGGCGAAGGCTGAAATCGGAAAGCATTGGGTGCTGGTTTGCAAGGGAGCCATGACGAAATATTTCGACCGCAATCATATTTCGTCAGGATTACAACAAATCAATGGCTCTGCTCAGACTGATTTGGAAATTCAGGTGAAATGGAAGTTCTGATGAATTACTGGTGAATGATTGTGTTGCGAAAAGCAGTTCTGAAAATCCAATAAATACTCTGTTGGGGAAATAATATCAGGTGGATTTCATAAAAGATGAGGTTTGGGCTTGGTTGTTTAAGATTTTTCTTGTATTTTTGCAGAAAAATAGATTGATATGAAAATAAACATCGTAATACCTTGCTATAATGAGCAGGAGGTTTTGCCTAAGACCCTGGAAGTTTTGGGGAATTTGGTGGCGAAAATCAAGGCTGAGACGGGTGCTGAAACCAATTTGCTATTGGTGGATGACGGCAGTCGCGATACTACCTGGCAACTCATCCGGGAAGGGGCAGAAAAACATTCGTACGTGAGAGGAATCAAACTTTCTCATAACCGAGGGCACCAGAATGCACTCTGGGCAGGTATGGAGGCTTCCATCGACCATTGTGATGCGATGGTGAGCATCGATGCGGATCTGCAGGATGATGAGAATGTAATCATCGATATGGTGCGCCAGGTGCAGGAAGGCAAGGATATCATCTATGGTGTGCGCAAGGAGCGTAAGACAGATACTTTCTTTAAGCGCTTTACCGCCCAGGCTTTTTATAAGCTGATGCAGAGTGTGGATAAGGATACGGTTTACAATCATGCCGACTTCCGTATGATGACGAATCGCACGCTGAAGGCGCTGATGCAGTATCCAGAGCGCAATCTTTTCTTGCGTGCCATTGTTCGCCAACTCGGTTTCCAGGAGGGCTTTGTTTATTACGACCGCAAGGCGCGTGAGGCAGGCGAGAGTAAATATCCGCTTACCAAGATGCTGAGTTTCAGTATCGATGGCATCACTTCATTCTCTGTAGCTCCTTTGCGTTTCATCACCTTTGTAGGATTGCTGATGACATTGGCGTCTTTCATCATGATTATCTTTGCGCTGATAGAACATTTCCAGGGCAAGACGATACAGGGTTGGACTTCCTTGCTTGTTTCCCTCTGGTTCATCGGTGGCATTATCACTACTGGCGTGGGTGTTACAGGTGTCTATATCGGAAAAATCTATACCGAGGTAAAACGCAGACCGAGATATTTTATCGAGGAAAGAGTATAATTCATATTGAAATCATAAAAAATAAGAAGGGGTGTGTCGTAAGCCAAATCCCTATACGCATAGAAAAGTCCCGCAGATTTCACAGATTACACAGATTTATTTTTTTTGCTTTAAAAAGATCTGTGTAATCTGTGAAATCTGTGGGACTATGTATTTTAGTTGCAAGCCAAATTAGCGCTTGTTTTCACGAAACGGTAGAAACCTACGGGGCAGCGGGTTTCTGCAGTTCTCGGAATCTCCCATACCTTTTCGAAAGTATAATTCCTGCCATATTTCTCCGTGAAAATCTGGATATCATCATTTGATACCATCACGATGCCGTCTTGTGGAAGTGTCTTGTCGAACTGCTGGATCTTGTCGCCTAAATAGAAGTTGAGGCTGAAGAAGTGGAGCATATCGATTGATATGTAGGAATAGAGCTTGGATGTATCAAACTTTTTTTCTATTACTGGTGCCCAGTGCTTGTCGGCCTTGGTGTTGAGCACAGTTGGCTGAAGCGTAGAGTCCAGTATCAGGAAGAGGCTGATGATGGTAATCAACGTATGACCTACGATGCTGCCAGTATGATTCCTGCGGAGTGATTGGAACGTAGCATAGATGCCATAAATGCACAATATGAAGAACAGATATCCTATGCCTTCTGCGATACTCTGAGGCCCTTTTTCCAGAGCATGGAGCATGGCTGCATTTTCAGCAGCATGTCTGCCGTGGAAGATAGTGTCAGGTATCAATCCGCATGAAACTGCGATTCTTGCTACGATAAGCAGGATGGCGAGCGATGCTATTACCCCTGCATATACCTTGAATGCTCCCATTTTTTCCTTCATCATCCAAACGATGTATTCGGCGATGAGATAAGCCATGAACGGATAGCAAGGCAGCAGGTAAACGCTTCGCTTGCTCTTCGGGATGCAGTAGAAGAAGAGTACCAGGAGGAAAGCAAGCCAGGTGAATACCTGGAGCGGGGTAGCCTTTTTCGCATTCTCTACAAACTTACTCTTGGAGAATTTCTTCCAGGGCAGAATAAAGAGGGAGAACAATAATAATAAGGTATAAGGCAGCCAACCGCTGATAAGCGTAAGCAGATTGTACCAGGCAGGGTTTTCATGCGACTCGTAGGCCATCTTTCCCATAAAGCGGTCGATATTCTCTTCCTTTACCAGTTCCAGGAACTCGTTGCCACCCTGGAGATAGGCGGCATAGTACCAGCAGAATGGGATGATGAGAGAGAGTACGGCAGTTGCTGCCATTCGCCAGACGATGCCCCAGAAATTTTCTCTCTGTGTGAGCATGAAGACACCCATCACAAAACAAGGCAGGATGATGCCTACTGGTCCCTTGGTCAGCGTGGCGCCACTCATGCAGAGGATGGCAAGCCAGGGCAGTTGATGTTTTCCCTTTTCCCACCAACGGTAGAGCAGATACATGGCTCCTACCATGAAGGCGGTGTTCACCATATCCACACGGCAGTTGATTCCTGCACGATGCACTTCGAAAGCTGTCAGCGTGAGGATGGCTGCGATGAGGCTCGTCTGGGTATCCTTGCGCTTGGCAAAGAATATAAAGCCGCCGATGGTCATCAATATCAGCGATACAGCAGACGGCAGACGGGATGTGAATTCGCTTACGTGTCCAGCAAAGAGCGAGAAGAAGGCGATGCACCAGTGGAAGAATGGTGGTTTGTAAGGGATATCGCCTCCATTATTGATAGGCAATATCCAGTTGCCATGCTCCAGCATGGTGTAGGCAACTACAGCCTCGCGCGGCTCTCCCTTGGTATTGAATTCGGTAAGCCCGAGGAAAGGAATCAGCATCACGATAGCGAGGATGGTGACAATCCACAGGGCTTTGTTGTACTTGATGTTCATGTCTTATCGAAGTTTTATTTTATAATTTTGTCGTAGCGAATCAGAAAATCCGAGATGCGATGGGCTTGGGTGAGTCGCTTGATTTCCTTTTCCGGTACATTACCTGTCGTTTCTACGTTCATATTATCTGAACCTACAGCAGCAGGATATTTGCGAGGATCAAAGATGCTCTGTCCCATACCTTTCCATTTGTAGTGATCCAGATGCATCAGGTTGAGGATGGTAGGATATTGGTCAACCTGTCCCATCACCTTATTATATATTCCACCTACAGGAGCGTTTACAACTATGAAAGGAGTAAACTGCTTGTCGCTTACGATGCCTTTGGCGGCTGGCGATTCGCAGATAGGTTTGCGGTCGGCAGCAAGACCTTCGTGGTCGCCAATTATCACAATCATCATATCCTTGTAGTCCGGGCGACTCTTCAGATAGTCGAGGAGGATGCCCAAACCGTGGTCGGTATAGTTGGCCATGATCATGAAGTCGCGCATCTTTTCCGGATAATCGCCTTTAAAATGAATGCGCTTCAGGTTGTCGGGCAGGACGAATGGGTTGTGACCGGAGTAAGTTACAATCTGCAGATAATTACTTTTTCCCTTCTTCATGATTCCGCCTTTCTTGAGCTTTGCCACAATCTGCTTCATGAAGGATACATCGCCCAGTTTCTTGCGGCTGCCCACTTTCTCATCGTTCACCCACTGGTCGTTGAAGAACATCTGGCTGATACCGAAGTTTTCTGCCACCACAGACTGGTTCCAGGTGATAGGCTTGTCCACCGTCATCAGATAAGAACTCAGGTCGGGATGCTCTTCCTTCATCGCCTTAACCAATGAAGGATAGTGGGTAAAAGGAAATTGCATGGCGTAGCATCCGCTCATCAGCGGCAACAGACCTGTGCTTACCAGAAGCTGTCCGTCTATGCTGCGTCCGCCTTTCACCTGAGTGAGAACGTGTGGAGCATAGAGAGTATGACTGTCGGCGATGTAACGGTTCAGGTTTGGAGTGATTTCCTTACCTTCTACCTTACGGTTGATTGCCCAACTTTCTAGCGATTCGCAGAAGATGACTACTAGGGTTTTCTTCCTGGCGATACTGTCAGCGAGTGGCTGATAGGCTGGTTGATGTTTCATCCAGTTATCAATTTCTGCTTTTATCTTAGGGGTAAATACCGTTTTTTGTTGGTTCGCTTCGTGTATCAAATTGCCAAAGATGGTGTACATTGGCACTTTGCAGGTGTACATGTTGGCATTATCCAAGTTATTGAATGCCTTTTCTGGTCCTCCTTTAGCAAAGATTAAAATAACAGAAAGCAGAAATGCTGCAAGTGTGGTTAAGGCGTATTGCTTGATTCGCAGGGCGTAAGCTCCTCGCTCTCTTCCAGACGCTTCTGCTCCTCGGTTCTTTCTCTTATGGAGAGAATAGATGCAGATAAGTGTAGATAGCGGGAGTAGGGCATCTATCCATCTCATCGAGTCAATCACACTCGCCGTAAAATCGCTCAGATTGCTAGCCAGCAGATAACTTTCCAGAGGTATCATCGAGTTGTAGGTACGGCAATACATCAGGTTGCTGATGAGCAGTCCGTCTAGAATAAAGAGCACGAGATATTCTAGCCATTTCTTACCGGTAAGCATAAATGGGAGGATGAACAGCAGAGCTGCCAATAGGGAATTGACATACACCTCTGGCAGGGAAAAAGAGGTGAAAGTAGTCTGCAGGCACCAGATGATATCGAATACGATAAATTTACTGGCTGCACATCCCAACAGAGAAGTTGTATCTCTGTTCCACAAAGTATGTGGAAATAATTTCTTCATAATCTGTTTCATGGGTACAAAAGTATTGATATTTTGTGAGATACTGGCTAATTTGCTTATTAATCTTTGCTAAAAAATAGAAATCTCCCATCACGCTTTGGCTGCGTGATGGGGAATTAATCGGTTTACATTGTTTCTCCTATATCTTATTGAGGCAAAATGTTGCAGTATTCCCGTTTGAACCACAGTTCGAAGACGGGGTCAACCATCTTGAAGCCATCGCCCGATTTCTCAATGAAGTCTCTTTCTACAAGAGCCTTTTTGTTCTTAGTGATAGTGCGTGGAGCACCGAGTCCATATTCAGCTACAACCTGTTGGGCATTGAAATGAGTCTCTCCCATGCAGACGGCACGCAGGAATGCAATCTGTGAGGCTGGCATGCCATCAATATCGGTGATGAACATATCGGTATTGGAATCCAAAAGCTTGGTGAGTTGTGACTGATAGATTTCCTCTGTCACCTCTGTTGCCGTACGTGTCCAAATGAGAAAGCAGAATTGCTGCATATACCAGGAGTGGCATTGCACGGCATTGCAGATTCGCTCTATCATTTCATCGCTGATAGACTTGCCATAATTGTAGAAACTGTCGTGGATGAAAGGCTTCCAGTATTCCTTGGCAATCTTTTTCAAGGTCATCATCTGTCCAAAACGGTAGAACGGATTCTTCGAGTTGCCGAATATATCCATCATCATGTGGCGTTTACTGCCATAGAGACAATAGGTCGTACTATGTTGTCCCTGCCAGACCGAACGCATGGTTCCTTCTAGTCGTTTCCAGCCAGGCAGATTCGCCAATTGTTGGAACTCATCAATGCACACGATGACATGGATGCCTTTTGCCTTGGCTATCTTTTCTGGAAGATTGAGAATTTCCTCGGCACTTTCGGCCCATCTCTTTTCCATCGTGGAAGAAACTCCCTGGAGTACTGCACTTGCAAACTTGTTGTAGAACTCTTCCTCAGAGAAAATCTTGAAGGCATCAAGATAGCACACTCTCACGTCCTTCTGTTCTTGCTTCAGCTCTTCCATCGCGGCTTTGACAAGGGAAGACTTGCCCCATCTTCTTGGAGAAATCAGCATCACGTTGATGCCTCCTCCAAGAAAAGTCTTGAGGTCTCTTCTATCTTCAATTCTATCAATGAAATATTCATTTTCAGCGATAGAACCATATTCGAATGGTATCTTGTTCATATACTTAAAGTCTTGATTCTCTGCAAAGTTACAAAATTATACCCAAAGGTATTATACCCAAGGGTATAATTTAGGAAACTTTATCCTTTTATCTCCATTCTCATCTTTTTATCGAGTACTATTAATTACGAGAAGTTTTACATAAAAAGCGAAAGATATGATGAATTACTTGAACATAGCCAATGCTTTCTCTATGATTGGCGCCATGTCGTAATACTTATATTCGGCAAGGCGACCACCAAAGATAACATCCTTTTCCTGATCTGTCAGGTTCTTATATTGAGCGTATAGTTCGGAATTCTCCTTATCATTTACTGGATAATAAGGTTCCATGCCATCCTTCCATTCTGTAGAATATTCCTTGGAGATGACGGTTTTAGGACAATTGTAAACCTCTGCACCAAACATTTCAAAGTGCTTGTGTTCTATCACTCGGGTATATGGCACTTCTTGCTCAGTATAATTTACCACGGCATTTCCCTGATAATTAGGGCTGTCGATGATTTCCTGTTCGAAGCGTACGGTGCGATAGTTGAGCTTACCGAACTGGTAGTCGTAGAACTCATCTATCTTGCCTGTGAAAACCAGCTTAGAGGCAAGTCCTTTCCAATGATCTTTCAGCACCCCCTTGTTGCCGTTTGGGAGTTCTATCTCGTCTTTAAAGAAGTCAACTGATACCTTTGTATCTGCCCCCTCAAGTAAACCATCGATGAGTTTGTTATATCCACCGATAGGGATTCCCTGATACTTGTCGTTGAAGTAATTGTTGTCGAAGATGAGGCGTACCGGCAGGCGCTTGATGATGAAGGCAGGCAGGTCGGTACACTTACGCCCCCATTGCTTCTCGGTATAACCTTTGATGAGTCGCTCGTAGATATCTTTACCGATGAGTACCTGTGCCTGTTCCTCCAGATTGCGCGGCTCGCTTACGCCGTCTGCCTTCATTTTGGCCACAGCTTCCGCCTTCTGTTCATCTATTTTGGCTTGTGCTTCTTCAGGAGTGGTAACGCCCCACATCTGATAGAAGGTGTTCATATTGAAAGGCAGGTTGTAGAGCTTGCCTTTATAATTGGCCACAGGCGAGTTGGTGTAACGGTTGAACTCAACGATGGCATTGACGAAATCCCACACCTCCTTATTGGATGTATGGAAGATATGCGCCCCATACTTATGCACATTGATGCCCTCAATATTCTCGCAATAGATATTTCCGCCCAGATGTGGTCGCTTATCTATTACCAGACAAGTTTTGCCTTGCTTATGGGCAAGGTGGGCGAATGTGGCTCCGAAGAGACCGGAACCAACGATGAGATAATCATACTTCTTCATAAGAGTTTTGCTTGCTTTTTTATTTATGTATCATTTTGCCGCAAAGGTAAGAAAAGATATGCGAATATGCAAACTTTTAGCAGGAAATATTAGGGCGGATATTTGAAGCGCTATTCATCTTTATGCTTATGATAGTAAGTGCAAAATATAAGTCTCTTCTGGAGAGAAGTTATTTTCTTAAATATCAGATGTTTAATTTATAAAAATGCTAAAATACAAAGGTATAAGACAAGTTTATTTGCTAAAACACAGGGACATAAATGGCAAGTTCTTGCTAAAATACAAAGAATTATCCTAAAAGAAACAAAACGAGCATATTCTTCCAGTGAAATAGTGAAGAATATGTTCGTTTTTGTACTTATTGCCTAATAACTTGCTTTTTTAATTCGTTGTGTGAGATAAGTCGGATGAGAGTCCTGCTCTATGAATGTCTTGTATTTCAAGTTGTTTGGACCTACATCTTTCTTGTAGTGTTTCATGAGATATGTATTCTCATTATTGATATTGTAACTATTTGTTGTGAAGACTTCTTGCTTGCCGTAATACATGGCAATAGCTTGGTTTACCCAATATCCAGGATCAGGCAAAGCATCGTAATGGGTATCAGAAGGAAGTTTTGTTTTTAAAGGCTTCAATTCGACAATAGAGTTGTTGTAAAGCCTCCCCAATAGTTCTTCCCTTTCTTTCATTTCTTTGTCGCTTGTTTGTATCTTTCCTTTGATAAGAAGGCTGAGTGTGCGATTGGTGGTGGATGGTTTAACGGCTATAGCCAATACAAATATAAGAATTGTATAAATGTATGAATATTTAATGGTATTCTTAAATTTCAATTTTGTAGCAGTCGCTACCTGACAAATGGCAGAACTCAGAGGCGCTTTGTTTTCTTCCTTTCTTGCCAACGCACCTGAAAGGTAATACATGTTGGTCAGAATAAGCCAGAATAGTGCATAGGTATAAACATTTTGCACTCTGAAAGGTCCTTCGTATCCCATGGCGTAGCAATGTGGGAAGAAGAAGCTGCAAAATAAGCCAAACGTGATGGCAATGCATAGCCATGGGTGAGAGAATTTAAAATTTGATTTGCGAGCCAATTTACTTACTGTTGGCACCAAAGTAACAAAGGTGAGTGACATGAAACTAATGATTCTGTCACCGATGAATCCAATACTTTTGCTTATGGTAATGCCAATAGCTTCTATAATGGTCGGGTGATACTCCTTTACGGCTAACTCACGAAAAGTATTACCTGGTGCTAAGATACTAAATGCAAAGGCTGCTAAGTAAACTGTCAAGACACCTGTAAGGAATTTGGGTAATTTCTTTTGCTCGATACAGATGATGGCAATGGTTGTGAATAATATAGCGGCACTTCCAAAGCCAGAGACAAAGTTGCCTCCGCCAAGGAATAGGGCGAGGATGATAGTAAGTGCACCAATAACCCATTTGGGTGTGCTTTGGGATTGGTAATATGCGATGAGTAAAGCCCCCAGACATAAGGAAAGACTAAAGTATAGAGTATAGTACATCGCTCCATTATACCAATAAAAGGCATCGTAGGCAGAACGGACGAATTGTATGTTGATGAGTGCAAAGATGGTAGATACGTATAAAAATTCCATCTTTGTGGTATGCAGTAACTTCCTCATTATCATGAATAATAGCGCATATGTTGATATGACGATACTTGACGCAAGAACAATGGGCACAATCCAATACATGCCAAAAGCTCCAGGCTGCAAAGCCATCAAAAAGCATGCAGAGTAGGTGCCTTGCCAAATATGGTACATGCTAACGGCTACATTCCATGCTCCTTGGAGGCATGCACTTACAGAATGGGTGGCATTCCATGTCTTGTATGCTTCTGCTCCAAAGACATAATCATCAGAAAATGGGTGCAAATATTGTCCGATCCAAAAGATGGGGAGGATGGACAAGATTAAAATCACAATTGCTACGCTTGTTACAATTTTTAATTGCTTTTTATTCATAACTGTTTTAATCCTATATTAATTCTGTGATAATACTAATTCTTTTTGTATTCTATAACATCGTTGCGTCTGTAACTTTGCATGTGAGATAAATAATAAATGTTAAAACTTGTGCCGCTTATGGCTGCAAAGGTACTCAATTTTATTGAATGCCACAAATAATCCTTGCTTTTTTTTGTTTTTTTGATAACTTTTCGTACCTTTGCAGCAAAAATAATGATACCAAAACTCATTCATCTTTGTTGGTTTAGCAATGATCCTTATCCTGTAGAGATAAAGGTCTGCTTGGATTCGTGGAAGCGCATAATCCCCGATTATGAGATAAAATTATGGGGATATAAGGAAGCTAAGGCGATAGGGTGTCCGTTCATAGACGAAGCATTGGAGGCTCACAAATGGGCTTTTGCTGCGGATGCTGTCAGATTCTATGCTGTATATGTTCACGGAGGTGTTTATATGGATAGTGATATCTTCTTGTATAAGCGTTTTGATGAGTTCATGCAGAAGAATGTATTTACTACTTTTATGACAGAAGAAGGCGAAACCAAGACAGGATTGCAGGCAGCTTTCTTTATGGCTCCTCATGGTAATGCTTTCTGTCAAAAAGTTTGGGAGTATTACAAAAATCATCATTTTAAGAATGATGATGGCTCTTTTAATACCACAATCTCTCCAATTATTATGGAACGTATCGCAAAGCAATTACAGTTTGATATGAATATTCGGAGCACACAATTGTTGGAGGGTTTGCACGTATATCCAACTTCATATTTGTTGCCTCGTAAAAAGTATCCTCGTACAGAAAAAACTTTTGCCGAACATCGTATTTATGGGAGTTGGCGTAAGAGAAAGTTAAGCCGTCAGATAGATTTGATGATTTCTCATGTCGTCCATGTGGTAAAGTACGCTCTCTTCAAAAAATAGAAGAGAGCATATTGTTTTATGGACTTTATTTTAAATTAAGTAAATCTTTATATAAGGTAAGATATTGTTTCATGTATTTGTCATAATTGTAACTCATAGAATATTCTTTTGCAGCAAGGGATAATTCCCCATTCTTGTCCCAAACAGCCAGTCCTTCATTTATAGTATTAGCCATTTCTTCTGGCTCAAAAGAGTCAAAGTAGGTTGCGTGGTTCTTGCAGATTTCTGGTAGGCTGGTGTATCGAGAAGAGAAAACTTTGCAATTGTAGCGCATCGCTTCTAAAACAGGAAGTCCAAAACCTTCTAATCGACTTGGGAACAAGAAAGCTTCGCTATGAGCATACATCCAGTTACGTTCTTCATTGGTGATTTCACCAGCTATGATGACGTTGTCTGCATGGCAATATTCTTTTATTTCCAGTAGTTCTTTGAGGTAGCTTGTACATTTTTTCCCACATATAAATAGTTTATATTTAGGAAAGAACTTCATCATAGGTATTAATGTATGAAAATTTTTTTTCTTTCTTGTTTGGCCTATTGTGAAAAAGAATTTGTCGTCTATATTCACAAAGTTTGGTCGCTTTTGTTCTTCTTTGGTTGTGTCTTGTATTCCGTTATAGATAACTCTTAGTGGCTTTTTCCCAAGGTTTACATGTTCGAGTAAATCTCGTTTTACATATTCGGAAATGACAGTAATGCAATCTGAACGTTTAACAAACCATTTGAGTTTCAGTAAGCGTTTGAGACGATGAATGCCTTTTTTCTCAAATAAAAAGTTCAGATCATGTACTGTGAGAAGATTTATCATACCTTTGGCATGTCTGCGTTTGATGAACAGTTGGTCTGTGGTATGCCATAAGTCAATCTTGTGTCCTAAAGCCTTGAGATCTTTGTCCAGATGCTCTATGGTAACGTAATCAACGGCATCTCCTAAGACACCTTTATATTTTTCTAGTACAAGAACAGTAAAGTGAATATCATCAATGATACCGCCTTTGAGATGTTCGCCAACATTGTTGGCGATTTCTCCAAATCCACACTTATCTTGATAGCGTGTTAAGTCAATTAATACGTATTTCATAAATATAATGGTCTTTGAATATAAAACTAATCTTGGTGGTTTGTTAACACTATGATTTAACTTGCCTAACCATTACGGTCGTTTCCTATTCTTTCTATTATGTCATTATCTTTTAGCCATTTAATATTGTTGTCTATAGCTGTAGTACTTATGTCCAATATCTTTGCCGTATCAGCTCTTCTTTTGTCATGCTTGTTTATGATATTTTTGCAAAGGTACTATTTTATATTGAATGTAGCAAATATATATTGTTTATTTTTCGTTCCGTTCTGTTTCAAGTTACTCCAGTAACCTGTTTCGTTAGTTTGAAATGTCCCAAATAGTCAGCGTTGCTGATGGGTAGAGAAATAAATGTCTAATGCTTGGCGAAGGAAGTGCCCATGGTTCAGTCTTTCGGCCAGGCGTTTTGCATTTTGCTTCAGATTTGCGATGTCGTCGAAGGTGAGATTGGCAAGCTTTTCATCCAACTCTTTCAGCGAATTGATGGCAATACCTGCTCCTGCTTCTTCGATGATAGGCGCTACGGCTGCCTCTTTCCAGATGATGAGCGGTAAACCGGCACGGAGATAGAAGGAAACCTTATGTGGAGAATTCCATTTCAGGTATTGACCATATTCGCCCGAACAGGTGTCGAGTGAATCGCCATCCCATACCAACCCGAAGTCGGCATCAATACTCTTGATGAAATCTTCTGAAGGCACAAATCCCTGATAAGTGATGAGCGGATTCTCTTTCAAGCCCTGTAGTCCTTCCTTGTTTCCGCAAACCAGCAGTTTCCAATTGGTCAGCGTCTTGGAAAGTTCTACCAGAAATGAATTCTTCTTCATGCTTAGAGCGCCGGCATAGACTACTTTTGGCTGCTTCCTGTCTGACGCTTTTTCCTGACATGGTGAAGCTGAGTGATAGTCAAATAAGCCGAGGGCACCCACTGGCTTCTGCATTCCGTGCTCCTTGAGCCATTTCTTCATGTTCTCGTTGGAAGCGATGATATAGTCGCTATGGGAGAGACGGCTGATTTCTTTCTCTACGGTCAGCTTCTTTCTGCGGAAAGAACCTAAATCGTGAATGAGGGAAACGGTCTTGGCTCCTTTCATTCTTGCTATTTTGCATAAGAAAGAAAAGTACTTTTTAACTGGATATTGCAGGAAAAGAGTATCGCCTTTTTGAAGCAATAGGCAGGCACGGAGAATTCCTGCAAGATCAAGGAAAAATGCGATAATCTTGCTGTTTCTTACCGTTCGATGCAGACCCAGGTTGACGGCTCCCATTTCATCGAGTGTATCCTCGTTGTCCGTCTTAGCCTTGTTGCCAGCTGATGTAAGATTATAGTAGTTGCGACTTATGTAACAAAGTCTGTTTTGTTTGTTCATGCTCTTAATGTCTTGATTTTCTGCAAAGTTACGAAATTATACCCAAAGTATTATACTCGAAGGTGTAATTTAGGAAACTTTATCTTTTATCGTAGGTAAACTTCTCCTCTTTCTGTTTTAGTTGGAGTCTTGATTATTTCATTATTACTAAGCTCCTTAATGCATAAAGAGGATAGATGTCTATTTTCCCATTGTCTTTAGTAAAACTCCCAAAGTTTTCTAATGAGGTTCGAATGGCATGATCGATGTGTTTTGTCTCCATAAAAGCATAAAGGCTCTTCATTCCGCCACGCACTTCGGCTTTTACCTCTATCGGAAGAATCTTCATATTTTTTGCCATAACGTAATCTACTTCAGCTAAAGAACTCTTTGCGCTGCGCATCCAAAAGAACAGAGAAAGAATGCTGTCTGGATGCATGTTTTTGATGATTTCCAGTCCTGCTACCATCTCTGTAATATGTCCCTTGTTTACCAAGTCGGTGGCATTGCCTATGAGTATTTGCTCTGAAAGGGTTGTTATGCTACCTAAGTCCATGCCTAAGATGGATAGAAGAAGCCCGCTATCCAAGAAAAGGTATTTTGCGCAACTTTCATCTGCTTCTGCACCCAGTGGGAAACCATTGGCTGCAGTGTTATAGACTGGTATAAGTAATCCTGCCAAAGTTAGAAGGCTAAGAGCCTCTTTTATTTGGACAGACCTGAAATCGCGTGATACTTGGCTATATACGAACTTACTTCCTATTTGATGAGCTGCACTATGTAAGGTGAGCCGAAGCAATGTGGTGTTGGCGCGTTTCTTGTATTTCGCAAAGTCAACTTCATAGGTATATACTATTTCTTTTTGTACGGATTGGCACTCTTCGTAGCTATGAGTAGAGACCCATGTAGAGACAACTTCAGGCATTCCGCCGACCATCAGATAAGTGCGGAAGAGAGCAACTAATTGGTCGTGTAAGACAGGAAGTAAAGGTTGGGTAGGGTTGGCAATTTCTTTGGCTTGTAATAAGCTTTGCATACCAAGTGCTCCCAAGAATTCATCGAAAGACATTGGGTACATAAACATAGAATGAATCCTGCCCACGCCAAAAGTTGGAATTTCATTTAGTGCAAATTCCAACAGAGAACCTGCTGCAATAACATGTAATTCAGGTAAGTCTTCCCAAAAAAAACGAAGAGCAGAAATGGCCTCTTGGCACATTTGTATTTCGTCCAAGAAAAGTAAAGTTTTTCCTGGAATGATTGCCTCTCCTGTTATTGATTTTAATGTTTCAACTATATGACGGGCACTTAAGTCTCCTTGGAAAATTTGGGCAAACTGTGGCTTTCGCTCAAAGTTAACTTCAACGAAATTCTCGAATTGCTTGCCCAGATGGCGTACGGAGGAGGATTTGCCCACTTGTCTTGCGCCACGTAGTAACAAAGGCTTATGGCGTGGATTGTTTTTCCATGCTATCAAAGCCTTGTCTATTTGTCTGGTAATATATTGTCTTTGCTCCATTTTGTATTTCCTTTTTTTGATTGCAAAGTTACATGTTTTTTGCTTAATATCAAGCATTTAAATTGTAAAAATGCTAAAATGCAAAGATATAAACGTCAACTTTTTGCTAAAATACAAAGAAATAATCGCAGATTTTTTGCTAAAATACAAAGATTTCAGTATTCTTGTTGTAGCTGCTCCTCAAAGTGACTTGTATGCGCCAGATAGATTATAGTAATTCTGGCTTATGTAGCAAAGTCTGTTTTGTTTCATATTTCTTTTTTACAGTTGTTCTGATGATTATATTTTTTGGTATGTTTCATATAGGGAATGAAACAGCTTTTCATCGGTAAAGCGTTTGGCATATTCTCTGCCCCGCATAATCATATTCTGACGTAATAGAGCGTCGGATGAAACGTTGAGGAGAGTTGCAGCCATGCTTTGAGCATCGTCTGGTGCGACATATATCGAATCGGGACCTCCTGCTTCTTCCAGACAAGAACCGGTACATCCGATAGCTGGAACTCCGCTGCTGATGGCTTCCAGAAGTGGAATTCCGAATCCCTCTATCCGGGAAGGATAAACGAAAATTTGTGCCAATTTGTAGAACGATGGCAAATCTTCGTAAGGTACTTTATGATAGAAATGAAACTGATGCTCTATGCCTTGTTCCTTCAGAAAGCTTTGTATTTCTTCTACATATGGAGTGTGGCGTCCTACTGCTACTACCTGTATTTCCTTTTTCCTCTGATTCTCTGCAAGACATTCTGCTCTGCATTCTCCTTTGGCAAGCAGAGCTATCGCTTTTGCCAACAATAGAAGATTCTTCCGTTCTTCAATGCTTCCTACATAGAGCACAAATTCTTCTGGTAGCGAATATTTTTCTCTTACCTCCTCCAGCTTTTCTTGAGCAATTTCTTGAGAGAATACAGGGTCACAACCCTGATAAACTACATCAATTTTTTCTTTTGGTGTATGGAAATAATCTATAATTTCCTGTTTGGTGTATTTACTGACGGCAATGATGCGGTCTGCGTTTTGGCAAGCCTTGCGAAATTTATATTGATAAATTTTGCGGTCTATCCAATGATAATACTGAGGTGTATGAAGAAAGATCAGGTCGTGGATAGTCACGATGTATTTGCATCGTTTTTCTCCATATTTCTTTTTTCTATCTTCCGGAGTACCAATGTTTAAAGGCAACTCGTTGCTCAAACCATGAAATAAGTCAATACCATTTTTCTGTATATCCCTGCTGATACCCCAGATTCTCCAAAGGGAACTTAGTTCTTTCCATATACCCTTGGATGGAAAATGAAGGAAAAGTTGGTTTAATGTGGGTATTTCCTTCAGATATGGTATGCGATGAGGCTTTGGTGTATATAGATGGTATTCGTTGTCGGGGCGTAGCTCCGACAATATTCTGATTATAAATCTACTATAATTGCCAAGACCAGTACGATTTTGTGCTGCTCTTTTTGCATCAAAGCCTATTTTCATGTTTTGTTATTTTGAAAAATCTTTATTCCATACAAAGTTACAATAAAATTCTGATTTTGCAAAATAATTATAGAAATATTTGCTTATTACATGTTTTTTTTCTATCTTTGTTCGCGATATAGCTGGGAAATGATAAGGAGGAAGATTTATGACTAATATGTATAATGATTAATAAACAGATAAATCAAATGAATGAAACTCTTTCACGCTTGAAGCAGTTCTTGAAGCGTCCTTTTTTTACCGACCCGCGCACATTACTTTGGCTTTGGCTCTTGCTGGCTTTGGGATCTGCGCTTATCAAGTTTCATAAGTGTAACAACTTTTTAATATTCAAATATGTTTTTTGGCATACGTGGAATCAGACGTCTCTTTACGCTCCTTATGCAGAGTATTTTGATACGAATCATTATGGTCCGTTCTTCAGTTTGATTATCGCTCCGTTTGCAGTTGTCCCTCTTCCTGTGGGGCTTATTTTGTGGCATGTGTTGATGGCTTTGCTTCTCTATGTGTGTATCCGAAAACTGCCTCTGAATCAAGGTAAACAAATATTTATCTATTGGTTCTGTGCTCATGAGTTGCTTACGGCTTTATTCATGGACCAGTTTAATATTGTGACGGTTGCTCTTATCGTGGCATCCTTTTATTGTGTGGAGAAACAGAAAGATGTTTTGGCTGCGTGTTTTATCATGATTGGTACGTTTGTCAAACTTTATGGTGTTGTAGGATTGGCTTTCTTCTTCTTCTCCAAGCATAAGGTCAAATTTGTTGCTTCGTTGGTCGGGTGGGCTGTTTTGTTCTTTGTCTTGCCGATGTTGATTAGTAGTCCAGAATATATTATAGGTCAATATCAGGAATGGAAAATGAGTTTGGCAGGTAAGAATATGGAGAATATGTTTTCTACGATGCAAAATCAGTCTTTGTTAGGATTAGTGAGAAAAATATCGCATGTTTCCACTTATTCTGATTTATGGCTGATTGTTCCTGGAATATTGGCTTTTTGCGCTCCTTATCTGCGCTTTTCGCAATATAAAAATCTGTATTTCCGATATGCTTTCCTTGCTTCAGTTCTGATGTTTGTTGTACTCTTCAGTACGGGTAGCGAGTCGAGTACTTATATCATTGCTTTTGTGGGAGTAGCTCTTTGGTTTGTTGCTGTTCCGTGGAAGCGTTCTCGCTGGGACATTGCTTTGATGATTTTTGCTTTTATCCTGACGAGTTTGTCTCCTTCTGATCTTTTCCCGAAGTTTATACGCAAGACTTATGTGCAGCCTTATGCGCTGAAAGCCCTTCCGGTGGTACTGATTTGGTTTAAACTGATTTATGAAATGATGGTTAGAAATTATTCGGACAAATTGAAGGAATAGTCAGATTTCACTGATAAGAAAATACCATTCTTGCTTGATTACAGTTCAAGCAGGAATGGTATTTCATGTTTCTTCTGATAGCGTTTCCAGAATTTTGCCCGTTCTTTCATTACATAGTCAACGGCTTCTTCAGGATTAGCATTTCGTATCAATGCATATTCTGATGCGAGGGTTTTCATGAATTCTTTTGGACCCCAGAATTTACGCAGGTTATATAAACCTTTCTTTATGCTGACTGTGCCAAAGTTCATGCGGTTTATATCTACAATCATGAAATGATAGCCTTCATCATCCTTTTTCCATAGTACGTTGCCTGGTGTGAAGTCTTTGTGCAATACTTTATGGTTATGGATATTTGCTGCAAAATGAGCAAGAGCTTTGGCTATAGAGGTGTGGTCTGTAAAATTCTGGTCACCAGTTTCATACATGGTGTGTCCGTAATCACATTGTATCGTGATGAGGTAGGTGAATCCCAGCATATTCAGAAGACCTCTTTCTTCAATAAGTGCAATGACTTCTGGCGTTCCTATCCCCTTATCTTTTAAAATTCTGGCATATTCGTAAGCGCGTTTACCTTTAGGTACCCTGATTCCCCATGAATAGATCATCTGATTCAGTCCGTGAGGTATATGGTATCGCTTTACATTGATACTTAGGCCTTCAGGGGTATTCATTACCTTGATGGTATTGCGGCTTTTATAAATCTCACGTCCCTTCTCTTCGAAAACATCAGGAATGCTCTCGATGAAACTTCTCAGGTATTCATATTTTGGATTTATCTTTATCTTTCTCATTTCTTAGAATCGTTTTTGGAAATCGTTTCTTGTAATCCATTCTATTCTTTAGGTATAACTTTCCCCTTCACCACCTCGTATCGCTTGTCAAATTCCTCTTTGGTTCGCTTCCATCTGTTATGCGTCCAGAGATAATAAGGAGGGTTCTGGCGGATGGTTTCTTCTAACATCTGGAAGAAGCGACGGGTGATCTCATGCTCCGGCAGGGTGTTCGGCTCGCGGGTGATGAGCTTGTAAGTGGCTGTGTAATAGCCCCTTTTCGGGCGCGACATCTCTACATAGAATACGGCATCGTTCATCTTTCTCATGATTCTTTCGCCTCCTGTAAACACAGGAGTTTCGGGATGGTTGAGGAAAGGAAGCCACAGGTGGATGTTCTCCCATTTAGGCCCCTGGTCGCTGATGTAGCCGAAGATGCTGCGGATATCCCTGCGCTTGTAATCTACCAGATAGCGGAGGATATCTTTCTTAGGAACTGGCACTCCATTTTCTTCGTGAGAACGGATGCGCTTGAAGAGTTCATCGAAGGCCTTGTTGTACAGAGGATGATAGATGAGCCCCATCATGCGGGTCTTGGGCAGTTCGATACCCACGCACGAGAGCCACTCCCAGTTGCAGTAATGTCCGAGGATGGCTGCTACATCCTGACCCTCCTGAAAACATTTTTCCACTTCCTCGCTATTGTAAACATGGAAGCGGCGGCGAAGCTCCTTGTCGCTGATACTCAGCAACTTGACTGCTTCAAAGAAATAATCGCTGAACCAGCGATAGAATTTCTTTTCGATAGCTGTGATTTCTTCGGCAGACTTCTCCGGAAAGGAGGTGGTGAGATTCTTACGCACAATGCCCCGGCGGTACTTGATGACGTGGAACATCATGAAGTACTCGAAATCGGAGATGCAATAGAGCAGCCTGAATGGCAGCAGCGATATTGCATAAAACAGCGCATAAACAATCTTTGTCATAAGTCCTATGATTTACACCTTATTATATATATAAGCAAGAATGAAACTTAATATTTAACATTCAACGCTTAACATTGTTATTACACCTGCTGCATATCGTGCAATTTCTTATAATATCCGTCTTTGCCTATCAGTTCATCGTGAGTACCACGCTCCACGATTCTTCCCTCATGCATCACGCAGATTTCGTCTGCATGCTTGATAGTGCTCAGGCGGTGAGCCACGGCTACGGTAGTACGGGTCTTCATCAGTTTCTCCAAAGCATCCTGCACCAGGCGTTCGCTCTCTGTATCAAGAGCAGAAGTAGCCTCGTCGAGAATGAGGATAGGAGGATTCTTGAGGATGGCACGGGCGATGCTTACACGCTGGCGCTGACCACCGGAAAGTCTGCCTCCACGGTCACCGATTCCTGTATCAAATCCATGTTCCGACTTCATGATAAAGTCGTAGGCATTGGCTATCTTTGCTGCATTGGCGATTTCCTCGTCGGTAGCATCGGTTTTGCCGAAACGGATGTTGTCCTTGAAGCTGGCATTGAAGAGGATAGCCTCCTGGTTTACATTGCCTATCAGCTGGCGGAGATCATTTACGGCCAGGTCTTTCACGTTGATGCCATCGATGAGCACCTCGCCTTCCTGCACGTCATAGTAACGTGGAATCAGATCCACCATCGTACTCTTACCGCTACCGCTCTGACCTACGAGTGCCACGGTCTTGCCCTTCGGAATCACGAGGTTGATGTCTTTCAGCACGTATATCAGTTCGTCGCTCTTATTGTCTGTATAAGCGAATGATACGTGGCGGAACTCTATCTGATGTTCGAAGGAAGCGATATGCTCCGGGTTCTCCTTGTCCTTGATTTCCACTTCTGCCTGGAGAATCTTGTCGATACGCTCCATGCTGGCAAGTCCCTTGGGGATATTATAGCTTGCCTTGGAGAATTCCTTCAGCGGATTGATAATGCTGTAGAGCATCACCAGGTAGAAGATGATGGTAGGACCATCGATACGGCCGTAATCCAATACCAGAATGCCACCAAACCACAATACGATTACGATGAGGATGGTGCCTAAGAACTCACTCATAGGATGAGCCATCTGCTGGCGGATGTTCACGCGCATGATGTTGTCGCGATATTCGCTGTTTACCTTGTCAAAGCGCCAGTTCATCTTGCTTTCTGCACAGAAAGCCTTGATGATGCGGAGACCGCCCAAGGTTTCTTCTACCATGCTCATGGTGTCGCTCCAGAGCGACTGTGCCTCTGTACTCTGTGCCTTCAGTTTCTTGCCCACCAAGCCCATGAACCAGCCGAAAGGTGGAACAAAAAGAATGGTGAAGAGAGTGAGCTGCCAACTGATGCAGATAAGGGTGATGAAGTAGAAGAGTATCAGAATCGGGTTCTTGAAAAGCATGTCGAGAGATGACATGATGCTGCTTTCTACTTCCTGTACGTCGCCGCTCATGCGGGCAATGATGTCGCCCTTGCGCTCCTCGCTGAAGAAACTCAGAGAGAGAGAATTAATCTTCTGATAGAGCTGGTTGCGGATGTCACGTACGATACCAGTACGGATAGGTATGATGGTGGCGGAAGAAAGGAAATAGGCTCCCGTCTTCAGGAATGTCATGAATGCCAGAAACAGACCGATCACCAGAAGGGCGGTCGATGCACTGTATTCCACGATAAATTCCTGGATGTAATAGTACATGTTGTTGGTGGCCACTTCCTTGAGGGTGCCCCAGTCTCCGTTCCAGGTCATATAGTCGTTGGCACGGATGCCGCCATCTACCTGAAACAGGATTTGCAGGATTGGTATCAAGGCTGCGAATGAAAAGATATTCAATACCGCTGATAGGATATTGAATAATATGGATAGTCCCAGATATCTTTTGTATGGAGGGACAAATCGTTTTAAAACTTGCAAGAATTCCTTCATAGACTGCAAATATAGCGCTTTTAGAGAAAACTACAAAATGATTTTGTGTTTTTTCGCTAAAAGTATGAAGAAAAAGGCTACTTTTACCTGTTTTGGGTAGGTAAAAGTGCCATTTTCGGTTTATTTTGGGTTATTCTTTTATTTTGCGTTCTTCTTTGTTGAAAGTTATTCTTTCACTTCTTCGCCGAAGAGGGTAGCAGAGGTGGAACCGGTGATGCGAACCTTTACGAATTCGCCGATATGGTGGTTGCCCTTGTCAATGACTACCGCCTTGTTCTGCTCTGTGCGACCCATCATCTGCTCACGGCTACGCTTGCTGAAGTTTTCGATGAGGATGGTGAATTCCTTACCCTCATCTTTCTTGTTCTGCTCTGCGCTCACCTCTGTCTGAAGCTTGATCAGTTCGTTGAGGCGGGCTATCTTGGTTTCTTCCGAAACATTGTCGGGCAGGTGCTTGGCAGCATAGGTACCTGGGCGCTCTGAATATTTGAACATGAAGGCGCTGTCGAAGCCAACTTCCTTCACCAGCGAGAGGGTTTCCTGATGGTCTTCCTCTGTTTCGTCGTGATAACCCACGAAGATGTCGGTAGTGATGCCGCAGCCTGGGATGATGCGCTTGATGTCGGCGATGCGCTGCAGATATTCCTCGCGGGTGTATTTGCGGTTCATCAGCTTCAGTATCTTGTTGCTTCCGCTCTGGGCAGGGAAGTGGATGTGCTTGCAGAGGTTTGGCTCTTCGGCGATGGCGTGGAGGATGTCCTCGGTCATATCCTCTGGGTTAGAGGTGGTGAAGCGCACGCGCATATCTGGTACAGCCTGGGCTACCATGTGGAGGAGTTCTGCAAAGGAAAGACTGCCTTCCTCACGCTTTCCTGATGGTGAAAGACCATAACTGTTTACATTCTGGCCAAGCAGGGTAACTTCCTTGAAACCACGCTGCTGCAAATCGCGAACCTCTCGCAGGATGCTCTCAGCATCACGGCTGCGCTCGCGTCCACGGGTATAAGGCACGATGCAGTAGTGGCAGAAATTGTTGCAGCCACGCATGATGCTTACGAAACCGCTCACTCTGTTGCCACCGATGCGCTGAGGCACGATGTCACGGTAAGTCTCGGTCTTGGAAAGTTCGATGTTGATGGCATTGGTGCCCATTTCGCATTGTGCGATCATATCTGGCAGGTTGAGATAGCTGTCCGGACCGCAAACCAGGTTGGCATAGTGGTTCTGAATGAGGTCATCCTTCACTCGCTCAGCCATACAGCCCAACACACCGAGGATTACCTTTCTGCCCTTTTTCTGCTCAGCATGGAGGGTGTCGAGGCGATGATAAATCTTGTTTTCCGCATTCTCTCGGATACTGCATGTGTTAAGAAAAATAGCATCAGCCTCTTCTTCTTTTTCACAGATTTCATAACCAGCCATCTGCATCACAGAGGCTACTACTTCGCTGTCAGCCACGTTCATCTGGCAGCCGTAAGTTTCAATAAATAGTTTCTTCATTGTTCTAGATGAATTCTACTTTATTATATAATGTTATTGGATAATATACTTGATAATCACCATCTTTCTTGATGGTCATGTCTTTTTGTACTATTGTGAATTTTTATCTTATTCCAACTTTCTCTGTCATTCCCTTGGAAAGATACATCAGCAGGAAGTAGATGACGACGGCAGAAACAAAACCTGCCAGGGCATCGATGAGATAATGTGCCTGGATGTAAACGGTAGCCATGCAGAGGAACACATAGAATGGCAGGAGGATATATACCAACTTGCGATTTCCTGTATGCCATGCCATCAGCATGCAGATGGTGCTGATTCCGACGTGCGAACTTGGGAATGCTGCCGTTGGTCGTTCGCCTGCAGCCTTGGCATCCTCTACCAGATGATAGAATATACCATCGGTGTAGCCTGGAGACGGCAGACAGTTGGTATGGGTGTTGAAATAATCGCCCATGGCTGGGAATATTCCCTTGGTGATTTCGCGTACGCCTACTGCATCAAAATAGAAGGTAGGACCGGCTACCGGCACGTAGATGAATATCACATAATAGATGAAGAATGAGGCGAGCATTACGAAGGAAATGCGCTCAAACTCCCTGTATCTGCAGAAGAAATAGAAGAATACGACGGCTGCTATCATCGGATAATACATGAAATAGCCCATATCCATCAGTTCGCTTACCACAGCCCAAGGCAGGGCTTTGGAGAAAAGGAGTGAAGGCTGGCAACCGAAAAGTTGCTGTTCCCATCCTGCGAACACGTGGTCGAGGTTGGGGAACATGCGGTTGATCTCGTAAGTATCTGGATACCACCATGCCAGCAGCGCCATCTGAGCCGCCACTCTCACAAGTTTAGTAGCCCTGCAAGGTACCATGCGATATACACCCCATAGCGCTCCCGTCATCACAAGCACTCTGATGCGACCCCAGATCATGGATTCGGGATTCACGAGTTTGGTGTAAGTGAAGAGCATGGTTGCTACCGTCAGAATCATATAGGCGAGCATCACCCATTCCAGCGCCAACAGCCCTTTTTTCGGGTTCTTCTCTATCTTAAAATAATCTTTTATCACGTTTTTCTTTGAACTTTATGAATATCTATTTCTTTATCTTGTCGGGTTTTCTGCCAAATCCTTTAGGCCTTCCTGTCAAATAATCCTTCTTTTTCGGATCCTTGATCAGAAATCAGAGCCAATGGTTTTCCTTGTACCATTTGATGGCGAGTTTTACGCCACGCTCCAGAGGATAATGTGGATGATAGCCCAACTCGTCCATGGCTGGCTCAATGTCACATCGCCAGTTGCGCTGTTTCAGGATGTTGTATTTGTCATTGTTGAGCGCCGACATCTTTCCGGTTATTCTGCCGATGTATTCGCCGAAGAATGTTACGATGCGCAAAACCCAGATAGGAGCTTTGATACGCAGCATCCAAGGATTGTCAAGTTCCTTTCTGATCAGGTCGCTGAATGCTGTAGATTGATAAACACCTCCGTCGCTGAGGAAGTATTTTCTGCCGTTCATACCATGATCGAGAGCGAGGAAGACGGCCTGCACCACGTCCTGTACATATACGAAGGTGATGTCCTGGCGCTTGTATCCCACGGCAAAGTCCACATGCTGCTTGATGCTTTTTGCCATCAGGAAATAGTCCTTCTCTCTTGGACCATATACGCCGGTAGGTCGCAGGATGATATAAGGGAACTGGATGCCGAGGCTATCCAGATATTTCTCTGCTTCCCATTTGCTCTTGCCGTAAGCCGTGTTAGGGTGGGGCGTATCATGTTCCGTGATTTCCTGATAAGGCTGTTCTTCTCTGATGGCACCGAAGATGCTGAGCGAGCTGACGAATACAAACCGCTTGATAGACATCTTGAGGGCGATAAGCGCACCTACGAGATTTTTGGTACCCTCGGTGTTCACACGATAGAAATCTTCTGCATGCAGACACTTGGTAGCGCCTGCCGCATGAACCACATAGTCGAACTCCTGTCCGTCTAACTGGCTGATAAGTTCTTCCTTAGAAGAAAGATTGAGGTTGATGAAATGGATGCGCTCGTCTTGCAGGTATTTTCTGGAACTTGAAGGGCGTACTGCTGCCCATGTTTCCATGCCTTGTCGGAGAGCTTCCTCCACAATGTAGCTCCCGATAAAACCCGAAGCACCTGTTACTAAAATCTTCATTAATGATTATAAAATTGCAATTTCGCCTGCAAAAATACAACAAAAAATCGAGTTGTCGTCTATATTGAGCCAAAAAACTTCTAAATAGTCTCTTTTTCAGCGAAAAAGTAACTAAAAATACATAGTCCCACAGATTTCATAGATTTACATAGATTTTTGAAGTCAAAAACTTAAATCTGTGTAAATCTATGAAATCTGTGGGACTTTTCTGATATCTTAAACAGTCTTATGCCTCGTGCTGTCTTACACCCATGCGGGCCTCTACTACGTTTACCACGTAGTCGCCGAGTTTCTCGCACTCCTGGATGATATCCATATACATCGTACCGATGGCATAGGTATAGAGATGGTTGTTCACATCGTTGATGTTCTGGCTCTTCAACTGGTTGCGGTAGTTATTGATCTCATTCTCGATGTTGAAAGAGAGGTTGGCATCGTTGTCTCCCTTATGACCTACGAGGGTGATGTTCATCTGGGTGAGGGCATTGTCGGTAAGCTCCATCATCTGATGCATGTGCTCATACTGAGAAGGGATGAAATCCTCCTTGCCACGGATGCGGCGGTTCAGGGTACGGGCAATATTGAAGCAACTGTCACCGATACTCTCTATCTCGGAAATTTCGCGGAGCATGGCGCGAATCTTAGCCTTGGTTTCATCAGAGAGATGGGAATCGCTCACCTGGTCAAGGTACTTGGCAATCTCAATCTCCATATTGTCTGAGATACCTTCATACTTCTCAATACGGGTATAGAGCTTGACAAACTTATCATCGTTAGTTTCGCCTAAGAGTTCCTTCACCATACCAAACATACGCTGGATACGCTCGGCGAAGCAGTGAATCTCCTTCTGTGCCTCCAGAACAGAGATTTCCGGAGTCTTCATGATACCGCTCTGGATAAAGCGCAGGCGGAAATCATCCTCATCAGCATTCTTCTTAGGACGGATAATCTTGCATACCAACTTCTCTATCTGAGGGATAAACCATACCAGGATAAAGGTGTTGGAGAGGTTGAAGGTGGTATGGAAGGCGGCAAGCACAAAGGAGAGCTTGGCTGCATTGGCTACGAAATGAGGATCGTTCTTCTCCATCACATCATCATAACCCACCCAACCGCAAACGAGGTGGATGAACGGACGGAATACGCAGAGTATCCAGAGTACACCGAAGACATTGAACACCATGTGTCCCATCGCTGCCCTTCGGGCCTGCGTATTGGCTGTAAGCGCAGCCACATTGGAGGTGACGGTAGTACCGATATTCTCGCCCATCACGAGCGCAATACCCTGGTAAATTGGCAATACACCGGTGGAGCAGAGTATCATCGTAATCGCCATGACGGCTGCTGAACTCTGTACGCACATGGTGAGTACGCTACCTATCAGGAGGAAGGTGATGGTAGTGGTAAAACTGTGGGGATCAAAACTTGCAAAAAAATCCAGAACCGGCTGATTGTGAGCCAGATCCATGTCAATACCGGTTTGACGTAAAGTTCCCAAACCGAGGAACATAAAGGATATACCGAAGATGAAGTCGCCGACGATCTTGCGCTTCTTACTATAGATAAGGATGATGGCAAAGAAGAATGCCGGCCATACAAAGTCGGTGATGTTGAATGAGAAACCGGCACTCATGATCCATGCGGTGAGTGTGGTTCCGATGTTGGCACCCATGATGACCGAGATGGCCTGGGCAAGGGTGAGGAGACCTGCGTTGACGAACGATACCGTCATCACCGTCGTGGCTGTAGAAGACTGTACCGCAGCCGTGATGAGCGTACCAGAGAGGATGCCCGTCAAACGGTTGGTAGTCATGGTTCCTAACACATGGCGGAGCTGAGGTCCAGCCATCTTCTGCAAACTGTCGCTCATCGACTTCATACCGAACATCAGTAGGGCGAGTGCACCGATAAGCCTGAAAAATATCCAAATCGACATATTTTAATTTAATTTATGTTTTCAAAATCACCGTAGTTGCTTTTTTATTCGTATCTTTACCGAACATAAGTGATTACTCTTGGGAAGTATGAAAATACCTCCTTGGGAGCAGGATTATTGTCAAACATTGTAACATAAACGTAGCGCAAATGAAACAAGTAATACAAATCCGTTGCAAAAATAACAAAAAAACTCAGAAAGTAGCAATCGGTAGCACACTTTTTGATATTTTTTCTGAAATTGGCCTTGAAATGAGCCATGGACCTATCTCCTGTAAGGTAAATAACAAGGTGGAAGGCATGCATTATCGTGTTTATAACAGCAAGGACCTTGAGTTCCTCGATATGACTTCTTCTTCAGGTTCCCGGGCCTATACCCGTACGCTTTTCTTTGTGCTCTGCAAGGCGGTGAAGGATATTTTTCCTGCCAGTCCTGATGTGATTATCGACATCCCTGTTTCCAATGGATTTTATGTGGATGTGCGTCTGGGTAAGGAACTTACCGAGGAGGTGGTGGGGAAGCTGCGTAATCGTATGCAGGAAATCATCGATGCCCACATGCCTATCCGCAGATATATGGTGCCTACCGAGGATGCTATTGCGCTCTTCCAGGAAAAGGGAGATGTGGAGAAGGTGAAACTCCTGAAGACTTCCGGCTCTATCTATACTACCTATTATAAAATAGGTGATTACGTGGATTATTATTATGGTACACTCCTTACCAATACTTCTGAACTTTATCTTTTCGGGCTGGAGAAGTATTATGACGGTATGCTGCTGCGTATTCCTTCTCTTAAGAATCCGGATCAGTTGGGCGAAATCACCACACAGGATAAGATGTTTGATATCTTCAAGGAGCATCATCGCTGGCAGGATATCATCGGTATCCGTACGGTAGGCGATTTCAATCAGGCTGTTACTGCAGGATTTTCAACCGATATTATCAATATCAGCGAGGCTTTGCAAGAGAAGAAAATAGCCCAGATAGCTGAAGATATAGCCCAGCGTAAGGGGGTAAAGCTTGTTCTACTGGCTGGTCCTTCTTCCTCGGGTAAAACTACTTCCTGCAAGCGCCTGTCTATCCAGCTGGCTGTAAACGGCTTGAAACCTCTGCAGATTTCGCTCGATGATTACTTTGTAGATAGGGAGAAAACTCCGAAGGATGAGAGTGGCGAATATGATTACGAGAGCATCTATGCCCTGGATCTGAAACTCATCAATGAGCAGTTTAATGCCCTCTTCCGTGGCGAGGAGGTGGAATTGCCGAAATATGACTTCCAGAGCGGAAAGAGTAAGAGAAGCGGAAAGAAACTGAAGATGAACGATCATAATGTGCTGGTGGTGGAAGGTATTCATGCCTTGAATCCGGAACTGACATCGCAGATTCCTGATGAGCAGATTTATCGCGTCTATGCTTCGGCTTTAACCACCATTCTGCTTGATAATCACAATTATATTCCTACGACCGACAACCGTTTGCTGCGCCGTATCATCCGCGATAATAAATATAGAGGTGTGAGTGCGCAGGAGACCATCCATCGCTGGCCTTCAGTGCGTGCTGGAGAAAACAAGTGGATTTTCCCGTTCCAGGAAAATGCGGATGCAATGCTCAATACGGCGATGCTCTACGAATTGGCTGTCATCAAGATGCAGGCAGAACCGCTCTTGCAACTGGTGCCAGAGAATTGTGAAGAATATGCTGAGGCTTACCGCCTCCTGAAATTCCTGAAGTATTTCAAGGGAATACCTTATAATAATCTGCCTCCTACATCGCTGCTACGCGAGTTCTTGGGTGGAAGTTCTTTCCATTATTAAAGAAAATAAGGTTTCATTTTTTCGTCCCTGTACCCACTTTTATTTTTCCCTGCCCACGGAAAAATTCTTGCGTGGGCAGGGAGAAAAATATACCCGGGCAGAGACGGGAAATTAACAATTCTTGTTTTTATAACTTGTTTCCGTAACACAAGTCACCTGCATCTCCGAAACCAGGAACGATGTATTTGTGCTCGTTCAATCCCTCGTCGATGGAAGCGCACCAGATGGTGGTCTTTTCTTTTGGGAAGGTGTTCTTGATGTGCTCAATGCCTTCTGGGGCAGCAAGGACACATGCCACGTGGATATGTTTCGGGTTACCCTTGGTGATGAAGGCCTTCATACCCATCTCCATGCTGATTCCGGTAGCGAGCATTGGGTCGGCGATGATGAGCGTCTTGTCTGTCAGGTCTGGAGTAGCAAGATATTCGATGTGGACACCGATCTCGGTATGCTCCTCGTTGGTATATTCGCGGTAAGCACTCACAAAGGCATTGCCGGAGTGGTCGAAGATGTTGAGAAAACCCTCATGGAAAGGAAGTCCGGCACGGAAGATGGTTCCGATGACAACCTGGTCGGTAGGGAGGTTGACCCTTGCTACACCGAGCGGTGTAGTCACATCCTTTGCCTCGTAATCAAGTGTCTTTGAGATTTCAAAAGCCTCATACTCACCGATTCTCTTGATATTGTTGCGGAAGAGCAAACGGTTCTTCTGATAATCACAGTCGCGCATCTCAGCCAGGTAACGGTTGATGATGGAATTTTTCTCGCTTAGGTTGATGATTTTCATTGTTGTATATTTTTTTTGTTATTTTATGCTTATTTTTGCTTCGATTCCAGCTTAATCTTTTGCCTAAATTTTTGCAAAGATAATGTAAATCCGAGAAATTACAAAATGTTTTAGCTGTTTTTTGTTTGTTTGTGTTCTCTTTGTTTCTCTTTTCTATTCTCAACCGTCTCTCCTTAGTATTCTTCTTTCTCTTCAGTCCTTTCCGTCTCTCATTCTCCTCTCTTTTTTCTTTCCCATTTCTTCTTTTCTCGTTTCTCTTCTCCTTCAATTACCTCTTGCTATATATATAAATAGGTGTACTTTCTTTCTCTTCCGTATTGATGTGTCTGTTTTTTGTAAAGTCAATATGGCAAATTATAGATGAATGGTTTGGATTTTAATTTCTTTAACCTAAAAAGCTTTTAAAATGTCTTATTTATAAACAAGAATCTTTGTTATCAAACAGATTTTTCGTAACTTTGCGGCGGTTTTGAAAGAAAATTAGTTTTAAGGATTCAGGTTAGAAGAATTAATTCACAACTTAAATACATTTAAATAAAATGGCAAAGTTTGATAAGTCAGTTTTAGCAAAGTACGGAATCACAGGTACAACTGAGGTTCTCTACAATCCTTCTTATGAGGTATTGTTCAATGAGGAGACTAAGGAAGGTCTCGAGGGTTTTGAGGTTGGTCAGGAGACTGAGCTCGGTGCAGTTAACGTAATGACTGGTATTTACACTGGTCGTTCTCCTAAAGACAAGTTCATCGTTGACGATGCTACATCTCACGACACTGTATGGTGGGATTCTGAGGAATATCACAACGATAACCACAAGGCTACTCCAGAGGCTTGGAATGCCGTTAAGGAGATCGCTAAGAAGGAGCTTTCTAACAAGAAGTTGTTCGTAGTAGATGGTTTCTGCGGTACACACAAGGATACACGTATGAAGGTACGTTTCATCGTTGAGGTAGCATGGCAGGCACACTTCGTAACAAATATGTTCATTCGTCCTCAGAACGAGGCTGAGTTCGATCAGGAGCCAGACTTCATCGTTTACAATGCTTCTAAGGCAAAGGTTGAGAACTGGAAGGAGTTGGGTCTCCACTCAGAGACAGCCGTTGTATTCAACGTAACTTCTAAGGAGCAGGTTATCATCAATACATGGTATGGTGGTGAGATGAAGAAGGGTATGTTCTCTATGATGAACTACTTCTTGCCATTGAAGGGTATGGCTTCTATGCACTGCTCTGCCAACACAGATATGAACGGTGAGAATACAGCTATCTTCTTCGGTCTTTCTGGTACAGGTAAGACTACATTGTCAACAGACCCTAAGCGTAAGTTGATCGGTGACGATGAGCACGGATGGGACGACGAGGGTGTGTTCAACTTCGAAGGTGGTTGCTACGCTAAGGTTATCAACCTCGACAAGGAGTCTGAGCCAGACATCTACGGTGCTATCACACGTGACGCTCTCCTCGAGAACGTAACTGTAGCTAAGGATGGTAAGATTGACTTCGCAGATAAGACTGTTACCGAGAATACTCGTGTATCTTATCCTATCTACCACATCAAGAACATCCAGCGTCCATTCTCTCAGGGTCCAGCTGCTAAGCAGGTTATCTTCCTCTCAGCAGATGCATTCGGTGTATTGCCACCAGTATCTATCTTGAACGCTGAGCAGACTAAGTATTACTTCCTCTCTGGCTTCACAGCTAAGTTGGCTGGTACAGAGCGCGGTATCACCGAGCCTACTCCAACATTCTCTGCTTGCTTCGGTCAGGCATTCTTGGAGTTGCACCCAACTAAGTACGCTGAGGAGTTGGTAAAGAAGATGCAGAAGTCTGGTGCTAAGGCATACTTGGTTAACACAGGTTGGAACGGTACAGGCAAGCGTATCTCTATCCGTGACACACGTGGTATCATCGACGCTATCCTCGACCACTCAATCGACGCAGCTCCTACAAAGACTATCCCATTCTTCAACTTCGTAGTTCCTACACAGTTGGAAGGCGTAGATCCTAAGATCCTCGATCCTCGTGATACATACGCTGAGGCTTCTCAGTGGGAGGAGAAGGCTAAGGATTTGGCTGCTCGTTTCATCAAGAACTTCAAGAAGTATGAGACAAACGAGGCTGGTAAGGCTCTCGTTGCTGCTGGTCCACAGCTCTAATCATTCGAAACTTCGAATTATTAAGAATTATCATATTAGGGTCCTATCTCTCGAAAGAGGGATGGGACTCTTTTTTTAGTTTCCCATTTCTAATTTCTAATTTCTCATTTCTCATTTTAAAGTCTTTCTCATTTTAAAGTCTTTCCCATTTCTAATTTCTCATTTCTAATTTCTCATTTTTTTAAAGCTTTTCCTCTCAAAAATGCCTTGATTGTTGGGAATAATCACTAAACAAACTTAAAAATTACCGATAAAATCAATAATTTGCATAATAAACCGACAAAAAGAGGCTTTATTTGAAGAATTCTCTGTAAATTTGCAGCTAAAAATAAATAAATAAGAATGAAAAGGAAGTTTTTTGCTTTCATCCTGCTCCTTTCTGCAGGCCTGTCATTGTCTTCATGTTTGAGCAGTGACGATGATACAAATATTGAATATACCCATGATACTGCCATCACTGCTTTTTCTCTTGGCACGATGAATCGCTATTATCTGGGAAAGACATCGGATGGTACGAAGGATTCAACTTATGCTACCACGATTGCTGGTTCTAATTATAAATTTTATATAGATCAGACCGCTGGTAAGATCTATAATGCTGACTCTTTGCCTGTTGGGACGAAGATAAGTGCTGCCTTGGCTTCTATCACAGCTAAGCAGAGTAGTCCGCTGATTTGGGTACTGAAAGATAAGGATAATAAAGACTCTTTGGCTTATTATTCCAGCTCAGACTCCGTAGATTTCTCTAAACCAAAGGAAATTCGGGTATATAACAACGATTATTCTGCATATCGTACTTATACGATTACCGTAAATGTACACAAAGAAGGTCCTGATTCCTTCGTATGGCATTCTCTTGCAGCCCAGAATGGTGACTTGGCAGCTTTGGCTGGCATGAAAGCCGTTTCTGCGGGCAACTGTGTCTATGTTTTCGGTAAGAGTAATGGTGTTACCAAGATTTTCAAGACTGGCCTGAATGGTGGTGCTTTTGGAAATCCTCTAACTCCTAATGTTGCTTTGGGTGAGGATGCCTATAAGAGCGCAATCGCTAAGAATGGCAAACTTTATATTCTGAATAATGGCGAAGTTCTCAAGTCTGATGATGCTGTCAATTGGGAATCTGTTACTACTGACACCTCTCTTCTACAGTTGATTGGCGCAAGTAGCAACAATCTGTATGCTTATACTGCTGCTGGTATTGCCGTATCTAAGGACAATGGTGCCAGCTGGACTCCTGATGCAATGGATGACAAGGGCGCAGACTTCCTGCCAACAGAAAATCTCAGTTTGGTGGTTAAGCCTGTTCGTTCTGTGAAAGGCGCAGAAAACCTTCTTCTCCTCGGTAATCGAAAGGTTCGTGAGAATGAAGAGAAGGATACGGTCGCAACGATTTGGACTCGCACTTTTGATGCTGGTGAAGCTACAGATTCTTATCAGTGGAACTATGTAGAATATCAGGCTCATCAGGCTGGCATGTTGCCTTATCTCAATACCCTCCAGGTGGCGCTCAACGATAGCGGTTATGTGGCTTTGGCTGCTGGCGACTATAAAGTGGGTAGTGCTACTGTGGAAAAATGTAAGTGGTATGTGAGCAAGACTGGCTTAGACTGGAGAGTGGATACAACGGTTGTGATGCCTGCTGAATTTGCAGTAAGCAGACCAGCTGCTTTCGTGCGTGATGCCAATAACTATTATTGGGTTATCAACAACGGATACGTCTGGAAAGGAAGATATAATAGAGATGGATGGAGAAAGGAATAAACTTATTTCTTTCTCTTGAGTCTATATATATAATAAGGTGTAAAATGCGCAGAATAGTTCTGACGATAATCGGTTTGGTGGTTGCTCTTGTCCACATCAGCGCCCAGGATGATCCCCAATATCGCATGGAGATAGGTGCGGGGGTAGGAATGGTCAGTTACGAGGGTGATTTCAATGGCAACGTGTTGAAAAACATGCAGCCGATGGCCTCGCTGCTTTGGAGATACAATTTCGACCCTTATAAAGACTTGCGCCTGAGCGCCAGTTATGGAAAACTGAAAGGATCGTCGGCGGATGTCAAGACTTATTATCCGGATTATGCAGAGTCAACCTATGAGTTCAATCATAATGTGGTGGATGTAAGTCTCGTCTTCGAGTATAATTTCTGGCCTTATGGTACCGGAAGAGACTATCGAGGAGCCAAGCGGTTGACACCCTATATTTATGGCGGACTGGGAGCTACTTCCGTGTCTGGAGGCAGCAAAAGTGTCTTTACCGCCAATGTGCCTATCGGTATAGGTGTGAAATATAAAGTCAGAGAACGGCTGAATGTAGGTTTAGACTGGGGATTCCATTTCTCTCTGAATGATGAACTGGATGGAGTGAAAGACCCCTATAGAGTGAAGAGCAGCGGTGCATTCAAGAATACAGACTGCTATTCCATGCTGCAGCTCACAATAACCTATAGTTTCAAGGCAAAATGTAGAACATGTAATAAAGAAGAATAATGGCAACAAACTTAGATATGAGCAGAATACCAGAGCATATTGCCATCATCATGGATGGTAATGGGCGATGGGCGATGGAGCGAGGCAAAGAAAGAAGTTTCGGCCATCAGGCTGGTGTGGATACCGTTCGTCGTATCACTTCAGAATGTACTCGCTTAGGTGTGAAATATCTTACACTCTATACTTTTTCTACGGAAAACTGGAATCGTCCTGCCGACGAGGTGGCTGCTCTGATGGGACTTGTACTCACTTCTCTTGAGGATGAAATCTTCATGAAGAACAATGTACGCTTCCGTGTGATCGGTGATATAGATCGTTTGCCAAAGCCTGTGCAGGAAAAGTTGCAGGAGACCATGGAACATACGGCTAAGAATGACGCCATGACGATGGTGGTGGCTTTGAGCTACTCTTCTCGTTGGGAAATCATGGAAGCAATGAGACGTTCCCTGAAGGATGCGATGGCTGATGGCAAGAAAAGCTATGATGAGATAGCCGGTGAATTGACTGAAGAGAATTTCGCCAAGCATCTCGAAACCAACTTTATGCCAGATCCTGATCTCCTGATCCGTACGGGCGGTGAATTGCGCATCAGCAATTATCTCTTGTGGCAGATAGCTTATTCTGAGTTGTATTTCTGCGATACCTACTGGCCTGATTTCATGGAGGAAGATCTCCAGAAGGCAATAGCTGACTATCAGAATCGTCAGCGCAGGTTTGGCAAAACTGAGGCTCAGGTGGAAAAAGGAGAGTAATGCTACTATTACTCGGGAGTCATATTAGGAAAGAATACATTTGAAAATATACATAATAAGTAAATGAATAAGATAAGAAAGGTTTTCATCCTGCTGTTCGGTGTAATGGCTTGTTTGCAGGTGACGGCACAAGACAAGATTGTGAATCCTGACATCTCGTATGCAGGAAATCCCCGTAATCTGGTCATTGGAGGCATCAGCGTATCAGGAGTGGAAGGATATGAGGATTATGTGCTTACTGGCATCTCTGGCCTGTCGGTCGGTGATAGAATCGATGTGCCGGGAGATGATGTGACCAATGCCGTCAAGCGATATTGGAAGCATGGACTGTTTTCAAAAGTGGCGATTGCTGCCGACTCTATTGTGGGCGAAAAACTTTATCTCCACATCTATCTGGCCGTTCGCCCTCGTATCTCTAACATCAATTATATCGGCCTGAAAAAGAGCGAGCGAGAGGATATGGAGCAGAAATTGGGTATGGTAAAGGGTACACAGGTGACTCCAAACATGCTCGACCGTGCCAAGATTCTTGCCAAGAAATACTTTGATGACAAAGGTTTCAAGAATGCGGATATCCAGATCAACCAGCGTGATGATGTAGCCAACAAGGGACAGGTTATCCTGGATGTAATCGTAGATAAAAAGGAGAAAATCAAGGTTCATCAGATTACCATCGATGGCAATGAGAAACTTTCTGACCGCAAGATTAAGGGTGGCTTATTCTCCAAAGGTGCATTCGCCAAGACTCATGAGGCAGGAAAATTTGCTACTTTCTTCAAATCTAAGAAGTTTACACCTGAACGCTGGAAAGAGGATAAGGCTAAGTTGATAGATAAATACTACGAGTATGGTTATCGTGATGCCCAGATTTTGGAAGATAGCGTCAGCAACTACGATGAGAAGCATGTCAATGTATATGTGAAGGTAGATGAGGGTAAGCAATATTTTATCCGTAATATCACCTGGGTAGGTAATACAGTCTATAATACAGACCGTCTGAATGCTCTGCTTACCATGAAGAAGGGTGATGTATATAATCAGAAACTCTTGCACAAGCGCTTGAATGAGGATGATGATGCGGTGGGAAACCTCTATTATAATAATGGTTATGTGTTCTCTAACATCAATCCTGCCGAAATCAATATCGATGGCGACTCTATCGACCTCGAAATGCGCGTCACAGAGGGACCTCAGGCTTATCTGAGCCACGTACGCATCAACGGTAATACCCGACTCTATGAGAATGTAGTACGCCGCGAACTCCGTACGAAGCCAGGCGATCTCTTCTCTAAGGATGCTATCATGCGTTCTGCCCGTGAGTTGGCTTCTATGGGACACTTTGATGCTGAAAAGGTGAACCCGGATATCAAGCCAAACTATGAGGATGGTACTGTGGATATCAACTGGAACTTGGAGCAGAAGAGTAATGACCAGATTGAGTTCTCACTCGGTTGGGGACAGACGGGTGTCATCGGACGTGTGGGCTTGAAGCTCAACAACTTCTCTATGGCCAACCTCTTCAACAAAAACAAGGAGCATCGTGGTATCATGCCTATCGGTGATGGTGAGGTGCTCAGTATCGGTGCACAGACCAATGGTACCTACTATCAGAGCTACAATGTAAGCTACTCTACCAACTGGTTTGGTGGCAAGCGACCTGTTCAGTTCAGCGTAGGTGCATACTATAGTAAGAGTACTGACGTGTCAAGCAACTATTATAACAGTGCTTACATGAACAACTACTATAGCTACATGTATGGTTACGGTTCCAGCTATTACAATAACTACGAGAATTATTACGACCCAGATAAGTATATCCAGATGGTCGGCGTAAGCCTCGGTTGGGGTAAGCGTCTCCGTTGGCCAGATGACTACTTTACTCTGTCTTTGCAGTTGGCTTACCAGCGCTACATGATGAAGAACTGGAGTTATATGTTGATGAATAATGGTAATGCGAATAACTTGAACTTGACAATTTCGCTGAACCGTACATCCACTGACAACCAGCTCTTCCCACGTACTGGTTCTGAGGTAGAGGCTTCTGTCAACCTGACTCCACCATGGAGCTTGATGAACAACAAGGATTATGAGCATCTGGCAACCAACAGAAACTCACCAACTTATGCTCAGGAACAGCAGGAGAAATATCGCTGGATAGAGTATCATAAGTGGAAGTTCAAGGCTAAGACTTATACCGCATTGAGCGGAGGTCAGAAGTGCTTTGTGTTGATGACCCGTGTGGAACTTGGTTTGTTGGGAGCTTACAATAAATACAACAAGAGTCCATTTGAGACCTACTATGTGGGTGGTGACGGTATGAGCGGTTATTCATCCTATTATGGTGAGGAAACTATCGGTCTCCGTGGTTACGAGAATGGTTCTGTATCTTATAGTGCCAGCACAGGTTACTATGCTTATGCATACGACCGTTTCTCATTGGAACTCCGTTATCCGTTCCTTTTGGGTAATACCACTATTTATGGTTTGACCTTCGTAGAGGCTGGTAATGCATGGTATGACACCAAGAAGTTCAATCCATTCAGCATGAAGCGTAGTGCCGGTGTCGGTGTACGTATCTTCTTGCCAATGGTCGGCTTGATGGGTATCGACTGGGCTTATGGTTTCGACAAGGTTTGGAACGGAAGCCAGTATAAGAAGGGTGGAAGCCAGTTCCACTTTATCCTCGGTCAGGAGTTCTAAGACAAATGACAAATGAGAAATGATAAATAATAAATAAGAAATAAGAATTGATATAATTGGAGGAATTCTTATGAAGAAGATGATATTGATGCTGATGATGGCTGTAGCAGCCATCACAGCCCATGCGCAGAAATATGCGCTGGTTGATATGGAATATATCCTGAAGAATGTGCCTGCTTACGAGCGTGCCAACGAACAGTTGAATCAGGTGAGCAAGAAATGGCAAGCTGAGGTAGAGGCGCTCAATCTGGAGGCAAGTACTATGTACAAGAACTATCAGAACGAGGTGGTTTTCTTGTCACAGGAACAGAAAAAAGCCAAGCAGGATGCCATCATGCAGAAGGAGAAGGAAGCCAGTGATCTGAAGAAGAAATACTTCGGACCTGAAGGGGAACTCTACAAGAAGCGTGAAGCGCTGATGACTCCTATACAGGAGGAAATCTACAATGCAGTGAAGGAAATCGCTGATTTGCGTGGCTATTCGCTGGTGCTCGACAGAGCCAGCAATGCTGGTATCATATTTGGTTCTCCAAAAATCGATATTAGCAACGAAGTGCTTCAAAAATTAGGTTATTCCAATAATTAGTTGTATATTTGCAGCGAGAGTTATAAAAGTGAGTTGACTGTGGACAATATGTCCATCTGAAAACCTATTTGAGAATTAATAATTAAAAGAATAAAAACAATGAAAAAGCTTATTTTAATGTTGATGCTTTGTGCACCAATGACAATGATGGCACAGAAGTTTGGTAAGGTAAATACCCAGACTATCATGCAGGCTTTGCCTGATGTTGCTAAAGCTAATGGTGAGCTTGAGGCACTCCAGAAGCAGAAGGAGAACGATTTGAAGTCTATGCAGGATGAGTTCCAGCGCAAGGCTGACGAGTATCAGAAGGGTCAGAGCACAATGAACGCTACTGCTAAGCAGCAGAAGGAAACTGAGTTGCAGGGTCTTCAGCAGAAGATTCAGCAGGCTTATCAGGACGGTCAGCAGGAATTGCAGAAGAAGAGCAGCGAGCTGATGCAGCCTATCGTGGCTAAGGTGCGTACTGCTATCGAGGCTGTTGGTAAGGCTGGCAACTACACTTACATCTTCGAGGAAGGTGCTGCTGTTTACACAGGTACCAATGTAGTTGATGTAACTAAGGAAGTACAGGCTAAGATCAAGTAATTTCGGTTATTTCCAACTAAGATAGTGGGGGCAGGCACAAGTGCTTGCCCTTGTTTCTCTTTTCAGTATTTATATATAATAGGTATGAATATGCCTGTTCTAATCCAACACTTCATGATGAAAAAGACATTCCTTTATTTGGTTCTGGCAATGATGCCTGTGCTGGCATCTGCCCAGCAGGTGGCTACTTCTGCTCCTAAAGCGAGTGAGGCTACTGCTGCTCCTACTGCGGGTGCAGAGGCTCCGTCTGCAATCCGTTTCGGCTATTTCAGCTTCGAAGAAGTCTTTCGTACAATGCCTGGTTATGCGATAGCCAAGCATCATATGGACGATCTTCGCTTGAAGTATGATGCCGAAACCAAGCGCTCGGAGGACGAGTTTAACAGCAAGTATGAGGAGTTTCTGGATGGTCAGCGTAATTTCGCTCCTTCCATCCTGGAAAAACGACAGGCGGAACTTCGTGAACTGATGGCTAAGAATATGGCTTTCAAAGCTGAGTCGGAACGTCTGCTGAAACAGGCTGAGGAAGATGCTTATGCTCCTCTGAAAAAACAAATCAGAGAGACTTTGCAGAAGATAGGCAAGGCGAAAGGATATGCTTTTATCCTGAATTCAGACCACGATTCACTTCCATACGTTGATGCTGCGATGGGAGAGGATATTACCGAACTAATCAAGGAGAATTTGAAATGATGTTACCTTCTAATCCTGGCCCTATCGGAATATTTGATTCCGGATATGGTGGGTTGACTATCCTGCATGGACTTCGTCAGCTTCTTCCTCAGTACGACTATATGTACTTGGGTGATAATGCACGTGCGCCGTATGGTTCCCGCTCTTTCGAGGTGGTGTATAAGTTTACGCGCCAGGCAGTACTCAAACTGTTTTCCATGGGTTGCCACCTGGTGATTCTGGGTTGTAATACGGCTTCAGCCAAGGCGCTTCGCTCTATCCAGCAAAGAGATATCCCTGAGTTGGATCCAAGCCGCCGTGTGCTGGGTATTATCCGTCCTACTGCTGAGGTTATCGGTAATATCACCAAGAGTAACCATGTCGGTCTGTTGGCTACGGAAGGTACTATCAAAAGTCAAAGCTATGACTTGGAAATTGCCAAATTCTGGCCTGAAGTCAAGGTTAGCGGTGTCGCTTGTCCGCTATGGGCTGCCATCGTAGAAGCCAATGAGGCTGATAGTCCAGGTGCTGATTATTTCGTCAAGAAGCGCATTGACCAACTGATGCGTAAAGATGCTGACATAGATACGATTATCTTGGGATGTACACATTATCCATTGCTGATGAACAGCATTGTGAAAAACCTTCCCGATGGTGTGCGGGTTGTGCCACAAGGAATGTATGTAGCTGAGAGTCTGAAAAATTACTTGAAGCGGCATCAGGACATGGAGAATATGATTACCAGGAAAGGTACCTGCCAGTATCTGACTACTGAAAGTGAGGAAAAATTCAAGGAGTCTGCTCAGATCTTCCTACATGAAAGTGTGGAGGTGAAGCATGTGGACCTTGAATAGTGTTAAACTGAGTAATGTTTAATTTTTTAGTCAATCATACTAATTTGATTATTCATTCTAATTTAGTCAATCATTCTAATAGAAAAGATTATGCAAGAAACAAGACAAAACCGTATATCTAGACTACTCCAGAAGGAGTTGAGTCTTATATTCCAGTCACAAACTCGTATGATGCATGGTATCATGGTGAGTGTGACCAAGGTTAAAATCAGTCCAGATCTCAGTATCTGTACTGCTTATCTGAGTGTGTTCCCTTCTGAGAAAGGAGAGGAAATCCTGAAGAATATCACCGCTAATGAGAAAACCATTCGTTATGATTTGGGCAAGAAGGTAAGAAACCAATTGCGTATTATTCCAGAATTACGCTTCTTCCTCGATGACAGTCTGGATTATTTGGAGCGCATAGATGAACTCTTGAAAAAGTAAAAAACGTAAGAAAGTAAAAGAGTAAAAAGGTAAAAGACAAATGAATTTTCCATTTTTCATTGCTCGCAGATATCTCTTTTCCAAGAAGAGCACTCATGCCATCAATATCATCAGTGCCATCTCGGCGATTGGTGTAGCTGTGGCTACGATGGCGCTGGTCATCGTGCTGAGTGTGTTCAATGGATTCCATGACTTGGTGGCAACTTTGTTTACCAGCTTTGATCCACAGTTGGAACTCGTTCCTACAAAAGGTAAGACGGCTCCTTGCGATGACCCTATCTTAACCAAAATTCGCCAGTTGCCGCAGGTAGATGTTGCAACAGAGTGTGTGGAAGATCAGGCGCTGGCTGTCTATCAGGACCGTCAGGCGATGGTTACCATCAAGGGTGTGGATGATAATTTCAGCGACCAGTCGCATATCACAGACATCCTCTATGGTGATGGCACATTCTCACTTCATGCTGCCAACTTGGAATATGGAACCTTGGGTATCCGCTTGGCGCAGACCCTTGGTATCGGTGCGCAATGGGATGGTTTTCTGAAGATTTATGCACCGATGAAGGAGGGACAGTTGGATATGTCGAATCCTTCTGAGGGATTTGTAGTTGATTCTCTGGTTAGTCCGGGCGTATTGTTTGCTGTCAAGCAAGCCCGTTATGACAAGAGTTACATTCTGACTTCCGTAACATTTGCCCGTAATCTTTTTGGGCAGCAGGGAATGCTTTCTTCGCTCGAACTCCGACTGAAAGATGGCAGTGATTTAGGTGCCGTGAAGAAGGAGATGCAGCAGATTGCTGGAGATAAGTACCGGGTGCTAGATAGATTTGAACAGCAGGAAGATACTTTCAAGATTATGTCTATTGAGAAGATGATAGCTTATATCTTCCTTACGTTTATCTTGATAGTGGCTTGCTTTAATATCATCGGTTCGTTGTCCATGCTGATCATCGATAAGAAGGATGATGTGCTTACTTTGCGCAACTTGGGAGCCAGCGACAAGCAGATAGCCCGTGTGTTCCTTTTTGAAGGTAGAATGATTTCTGCCATTGGAGCTATCATCGGTATCGGTATTGGTTTGTTGCTCTGTCTCTTACAGCAGGAATTCGGATTTGTGAAACTGGGTGATTCTGCTGGCTCTTTCATCGTTGATGCTTATCCGGTAAGTGTACACTATTCAGATGTTGCCATTATCTTTGTCACGGTGCTGGCAGTCGGCTGGTTAGCCGTCTGGTATCCAGTAAGGGCTCTGAGCAAAAGATTATTGAGCTAAACTATAATTCAATTGGTTAGAGAATCCCTGTTCTTAATAGAAAAAAGGGATGCTTCATAAAAACAATAAAGGCTGCGTCATAGAATACGCAGCCTTTATTGTTTTCTATTCTAATATTGTTTTCTATTTCTTTCTTATTAAAGTCAGTCCATCTCTCAATGGCAAGATAACCACCTCGACACGAGGGTCGGAGGCAATCAAATCGTTGAAGGCACGAATGCCTTTGGTCTGGTGGTCACGGTCGTAGGCTGGATCGATGACGTGCCCATCCCACAAGGTATTGTCGGCAAGGATATAACCGCCGGGATTCAAGACACTCATCACCATCTCATAGGTCTCGATGTAGGTGCGCTTGTCGCCATCGACAAAAGCCATGTCGAACATAACTCCCAATTTGGGTGCTTCCACGTTGGCATCACCTATGCGGAAATCTATCTTGTCGGCTACACTGGATCCCTCTATCCATGGTCGGGTGAAATCTTCCATCTCGTCATTGATTTCAAAGGTATAGAGTTTGCCGCCTTCCTGCAAACCCTCAGCCAGACAGATGGCGCTGTAACCGCTGAAGGTTCCTACTTCCAGGATGTTTTTGGGGCGAATCATTTCTACCAGCATTTTGAGCAGTCTGCCTTGGATATGACCGCTCGCCATGCGACCGTGAATCGTATGGATATTAGTGGCGCGGTAAAGACGGTAGAGGTAATCGCCTTCTGGCTCCATGTGGTCGCAGATGTACTTGTCGATGCTTTCTGTCTCAGTCATATTCCTATTTGTTTGCAATGAGGCCAGCTATGGCAAGGTCGTAGGATGCCAGACCGAAGCCACAGATGACTCCGAGGCAGGCGCAAGAGATATAAGAGTGGTGGCGGAACTCCTCGCGCTTATGGACATTGGAGATATGAACCTCTACGCATGGGCACTTCAAGCTGCGGATGCAATCTTGCAAGGCAATGCTCGTGTGCGTATAGGCTCCTGCGTTGAGGACTACACCATCGTATGAAAAACCCACTTCCTGCAACTTGTTGATCAGCTCACCTTCGATATTGCTCTGGTAATATTCAATTTCTACATCAGGAAATTTTTCCTTCAATTTTGGCAAATAACTTTCGAAGGAGTTGCTGCCATAAATGCCCGGTTCACGGACACCGAGAAGGTTCAAGTTTGGACCATTGATAATTTGTATTTTCATAATCCCTTATTATTTTATCCGTTTATGAATATTTTTTTGTAATTTTGCAGAAGTTAGAGTGTTCTTCCATCATGGAAGATTGAGTCTGTCTCTTTTACTTCTAACTGCAAAGGTAATAATAAAAATGGAAACAAGCAAGAAATCAAGTACGAATATTGTTAAGGATTATGTGAGATACCTCAAATTGGAGCGTAATTACTCACCCAATACGTTGGAAGCTTACCAGCGCGACTTGCGTTATCTCCTTGAATTTGTCAAATCCAAGGAGATTTCCCTCTTGGATGTCAAACTGGAGGATTTAGAGGAGTTTTCTGCGGGTTTGCATGATAAGAATGTTGGTGCTCGTTCCCAATCGCGTATCTTAAGTGGAGTGCGTTCTTTCTATCGTTTCTTGATGATTGAGGATTATTTGAAAAATGATCCTACGGAGCTGCTTCCTTTCCCGCAGATTGGACAGCATTTGCCGGAATATCTGACTGTGGAGGAGGTGGATCTGTTGGAACAGGCTATTGATCTGACGAAATGGGAAGGACAGCGTAACAAGACAATCATAGAAGTCCTGTTCTCCTGTGGGTTACGAGTGTCGGAATTGGTAAATCTCAAATTAAGCGACATCTTCGAGGAGGAAAAATTCATCCGTGTTTTGGGAAAGGGAAGCAAGGAAAGACTTGTTCCGATTTCTGAAACTGCCATCAAACAGTTGCATTATTGGTATATGGACCGCAATCAGATGAAAATCAAGCAGGGAGAGGAGGATTATGTTTTCCTCAATCGACGGGGTGCTCATCTTACCAGAACGATGATTCTTATCATGATTAAGAATGCGGCAAAGGATGCAGGAATCAAGAAAACCATCTCGCCTCATACCCTTCGACATAGTTTTGCAACAGCCTTGCTCAAGGGTGGTGCCGATTTGCGTGTTATCCAGGCCTTGTTGGGTCATGAAGATCTGGGAACGACAGAAATCTATACACATTTGGAAACTTCCGACTTGAGGCGGGAAATCTTGGAACATCATCCGAGAAATATCATGTATCGCGAGAAGATGAAGCCGGAAAGTGCTTCTGATGACCATCTTGACTGATAAACATTTAAAACTGGAATATTTTTCATTCTAATGTGACTGAATATGAAAATAAATGCGTAACTTTGCAGCCGCAAATAAATGATATATCAATTTTTAAAAGAAGAAAAGGAATAAATATGGCATATTTGTTTACGTCAGAATCAGTTTCTGAAGGACATCCTGATAAAGTTGCAGACCAGATATCCGATGCATTGTTAGACCAGTTCCTGGCTTACGATGAGCATGCTCATTGTGCTATCGAATCTTTCTGTACTACTGGTCAGGTGGTTATCATGGGCGAGGTTCGCTCTAATGAATACGTAGATTTGCAGACTATCGCCCGCAAAACAATTAAGAAAATCGGTTATACCAAATCAGAATACCAGTTTGATGGTGACTCTTGTGGTGTTCTTACTGCCATTCATGAGCAGAGTGATGATATCAACCGTGGTGTGAGCCGTGAGGAAGATGAAGACCAGGGTGCTGGTGACCAGGGTATGATGTTCGGCTATGCTACCAATGAGACAGATAATTATATGCCAGTCTCTCTTGACTTGGCACAGCTCATCATGAAGGAACTCGCTGCTATCCGTAAGGAAGGTAAGGTAATGACTTATCTCCGTCCGGATTCCAAGAGTCAGGTAACGGTAGAATACTCTGATGACAATATTCCTCAGCGTATTGATACAATCGTTGTTTCTACTCAGCATGATGATTTTATCAAGGATGCAATGGGTAATGATGATGACGATGCTATGCTGGCTAAGATTCGTGAGGATGTTATCAACATTCTCATCCCACGCGTGAAAGCACAGTTGGGCGACAAGGTATTGTCTCTTTTCAATGATGACATCAAGTATTTCGTCAATCCTACAGGTAAGTTTGTTATCGGTGGCCCTCATGGAGATACCGGTCTGACAGGTCGTAAGATCATCGTGGATACTTATGGTGGTAAGGGTGCACATGGCGGTGGCGCTTTCTCTGGTAAGGATTCAAGTAAGGTGGACCGTTCTGCTGCTTACGCTGCTCGCTATATTGCCAAGAACATGGTAGCTGCAGGTGTGGCTGATGAAATGTTGGTGCAGGTAAGTTATGCTATTGGTGTGGCTGAGCCTGTCAGCATCTATGTGAATACTTATGGACGTAGCCATGTGAATATGAATGATGGTGAAATTGCCCAGAAGATTTCTCAGATGTTTGATCTCCGTCCAAAGGCTATCGAGCGTCAGTTGAAGCTCCGTCAGCCAATGTATCTGGAGACTGCTGCGTATGGTCACATGGGTCGAAAGAATGAGGTAGTGGAAAAAACTTTCACCAGCCGTTATCATGATACCAAGACTATGCAGGTAGAGTTGTTCACTTGGGAAAAACTCGATAAAGTAGAGGAAATTAAGAAAGAGTTTGCCCTTTAAAATGGGATTGGACTCAAGAAAATAGAATTTATTCCCTAGAGAGCCTGGCTTTCTAGGGATAACTTATTATTTATAGTAGAAGGATGGCGCAACAAGCAGATTCAACAATCATAGAAACTCCTGAGTCAGATGTGGCACAGGAGCCTTTAAAGCATACAGGAGAATTGACTCCGAAGCAAGTGCTGAGTTGGTTGCCCAAGAATGCGACACCTGCTCAGCAAGATTCCATGGTGCGAGCGCATATCAAACCATGTGAGATTCATTGGAGCGAAATGCCCGATACCTTGCATCTTCCAGGGCATCAGCCAGGCAAGAGTTTTAGGGACGTCAGCTTACCGCAGTATTATCGTGAGTCTTTCTTCTCGAAAGATTCGCTCTTTCATCCAGAATTGAAGGGTGGAAGATTGGGTGTGGCAGGTGACCCGGTGCCTTATACTGTAGCAGGCGATGATTTTGTCACGATTTTGCTCTTGTTCTGCTTTCTGATAGCATGTGTGGCCGTCACCAAGTCTCGTCAGTTTATCATTCGTCAGGCAAAGACTTTCTTCCGTGTACCACGATTTGGTACCACGGTGATAACCGAGACGTCCAACGAGTTGCGCTTCCAGTTGTTTTTAGGATTACAGACTTGCTTACTGATAGCCATCGGCTATTTTATGTATTCCAGGGCTTCTATCAGTGATACATTTACAATAGACCAATATCAGGTGATTAGCATCTATGCAGGGTATGCTGCAGCTTACTTCCTGTTGAAGGCATTGCTCTATTCGATAACAGGGTGGGTGTTCTTTGATAAGAAAAAAAACGAACAATGGATGAAGGCATATCTCTTCTTAGTGTCGTGTGAAGGTGTACTACTTTTCCCTGCTATCATGCTGATGACATACTTTGGTTTTTCCATACAAGCGGCTGTGATTTATACACTTATTGTAGTCGGAATCATCAAAATATTGTCTTTTTATAAGTGTTTCATCATCTTTTTTCGAAGAAAAGGCGCTTTTTTGCAAATAATTTTGTACTTTTGTGCCCTCGAAGTGGTACCTCTTTTCGCTTTGTCAGGCGGATTGGTATTGATTAGTCATTATTTGAAAATAAACTTTTAGGACAAAAATGATAAAGAAGATTTTAGTTTCTCAGCCAAAACCAGCGAGTGATAAATCTCCGTATTATGAATTAGAGAAGGATTATGGCGTAGAATGCGTGTTCCGCCCATTCTTCAAGGTTGAGGGACTTACAGCGAAGGAGTTTCGTCAGCAGAAAATCAATCTGCTCGACTATACTGCAGTAGTTTTCACCTCTCGTCATGCAGTGGATAACTATTTCAAGTTGGCCAAGGAGATGCGTATTACTATTCCAGAAGATATGAAGTACTTCTGCGTGATTGAGACGATTGCACTTTATATCCAGAAATATGTGCAGTATCGTAAACGAAAGGTGTTCTTTGGTGAAACAGGTAAGATTGATGGTCTCCTCGCACAAATGTCACGACACAAGACAGAGAAGTATCTCGTGCCACTGAGTTGTGTTCATAATGATGATATCAAGAATGCTCTCGACGAGAAAAACCTGAAGCATACAGAATGTGTGATGTATCGTACAGTAAGCAATGATTTCACAGAAGAGGAAATCAAGAGCTTCGATTATGATATGATGATTTTCTTCAGCCCAACTGGTGTGAAGGCTTTAAAGAAGAATTTCCCTGATTTCAAGCAAGGTGATATCGCTGTTGCTGCTTTTGGTCCTGCTACAGCCAAAACTGTAGAGGATGAGAATCTCAGACTCGATCTGGAGGCTCCTTCCAAGAAATTCCCTTCCATGACAGGTGCCTTGAAAGATTATCTCGAGAGAAATAACGAATAATTAAGTTCTGGGAGAAGTACTGAGGGATCTCTAATAAATCCGGAGCGATTTCTATGGTCCTAAGATTTCTATAGAACTGTGTAATTAATATAGCCTAATTGATAGGAATGTCAGAACAGAAGACTTTTACATTACCGAAACAAGAGAGGTTGTGTAGCAGGACGCTCATAGAACAACTCTTTTTGGGTCATTCCCAACATAAGAAAGAATGGCCGGTGAGGGTAGTGTATCAAGTCGTGAAAAGGAAGGATGAGGATGATGCGCAAGCGGAAGTATTGATGAGTGTGTCTAAGCGCTATTTCAAGAGAGCTGTAAAGCGCAACTTGGTGAAACGCCAACTTCGAGAAAGCTATCGTCTTCATAAGGCAATTTTGACAGATGTACTTGCTTTGCATCCGGATACTAAAATCCTCATTGCCTTTATTTGGCTTTCTGGACAAACCTATGATTCTGTGAAGGTTGAGAAAGCTGTTAAGGCGGCATTGGAAAAGGTAGTAGATAGTTTGGAACGATGAAAAAGCTGCTAACTTACCTGCTGGTGATGCCGATACTCTTTTATCAAAGATGTATCACGCCATTTACTCCGCCGTCTTGTCGCTTTACACCCACTTGTTCTGAGTATGCTCGTCAGGCGATTCTGAAGCATGGACCGTTTAAAGGGCTCGCTTTGGCTATCTGGCGAATATTAAGATGCAATCCATGGGGTGGTTCGGGTTATGACCCCGTGCCGTAAGTTTCCGAAGGTGATTCGGGCCCCTTACACATATTTTATATAATATATAACAATCTCATTCGATGGCAAAAAACTTTGTTGAAGAATTGAAATGGCGTGGTATGCTGGCTCAGATTATGCCAGGTACAGAGGAATACCTCAACACCCACATGGTGTCTGCTTATCTTGGTACTGACCCTACCGCAGACTCTCTTCATATCGGTCACCTTTGTGGAATCATGATGTTGCGTCACTTGCAGCGTTGTGGTCACAAGCCTTATCTGCTTGTTGGCGGTGCTACAGGTATGATTGGCGACCCTTCTGGCAAGAGTCAGGAGCGTAATCTTCTCGACGCAGAGACTCTCTATCATAACCAGGAAGCTATCAAGAAGCAGGTATCTAAGTTCCTTGACTTCGATGGCAATGAGCCAAATAAGGCCGAGTTGGTAAACAACTACGACTGGATGAAGGACTTTACTTTCCTCGATTTCGCTCGTGTGGTAGGTAAGCACATTACCGTTAACTATATGATGGCAAAGGATAGTGTACAGAAGCGTTTGAATGGTGAGGCTCGTGACGGCTTGTCTTTCACTGAGTTTACTTATCAGTTGCTTCAGGGTTACGACTTCCTTTATCAGTATGAGAAGTATGGTGTGCGCCTTCAGTTGGGTGGTAACGACCAGTGGGGTAACATGACTACAGGTACTGAGTTGATTCATCGTACTCTCGGCAATGATGCAGAGTGCTTCTGCCTCACTTGTCCTTTGATTACCAAGGCAGATGGCAAGAAGTTTGGTAAGACAGAGAGTGGTAACATCTGGTTGGACCGTAATCGTACTACTCCTTACGCTTTCTACCAGTTCTGGTTGAACGTAAGTGATGACGATGCTGAGAAATATATCAAGATCTTCACCGACCTCGATAAGGAAACTATTGATGCCCTTGTAGAAGAACATAAGCAGGATCCAGGTCGCCGTGTTCTCCAGAAGCGTTTGGCAGAGGAGGTTACTGTTATGGTTCACTCTCAGGAAGACTTGGATATGGCTATTGCTGCCAGCAACATCCTCTTCGGTAAGGCAACCAAGGAGAATCTTGCACAGCTTGATGAGGCTACCTTGAATGATGTATTCGCTAATGTACCTCATTATGATCTCGACAAGAACTTGCTTGGCGGAGCAGCAGTTGACCTTTTCAATCAGGAAGGTATGCAGATTTTCCCAAGTAAGAGCGAGATGCGTAAGCTCGTCAAGGGCGGTGGTGTTTCACTCAACAAGGAGAAGCTTGCAGCTTTCGATCAAATAGTAACTGCAGACGACCTTATTGACGGTAAGTATCTCTTGGTACAAAAGGGCAAGAAGAATTACTTCTTGATTACCGTGAAATAATCGTTAAAAGTATTGAAAATATTTGGTAGTGGAGAAAAAATCCACTACCTTTGCACCCGATTTATTGTCCTATGGTGTAATGGTAGCACTACAGTTTTTGGTTCTGTCAGTGGTGGTTCGAATCCGCCTGGGACAACATCTCGCAAATAACCCTTCAAGTCTTCACGGATTTGGAGGGTTATTTTTTTGTGATTTATCTAAAATAGAAATCGTAGAGCCTGATTTCTCTGAGAATTTTTACTTTTATCTGTTATTTAGGGATAATAGACGTGAAAAACAGGTTATAAATTAAGAAATAAGTAAAAAGTGATATTCTTTCGTACATATTTAGTAGTGAGATTCAAAAATATTTTGTATCTTTGCCCTCAGAACAAACAAATCGAAAGAAGTAATGAAGACGAATTATGAATTGAGATACGCATCCAATCCGGTTGATGCAAAGACGTATGATACCTCCCGATTGAGAAAAGATTTCTTGATCGAGACTCTTTTTGTGGCAGATGAAGTCAATATGGTGTATTCCATGTATGACAGAATGATCGTGGGTGGTGCTATGCCTGTCAAGGAAAAACTGAAGTTGGAGGCCATAGATCCTCTGAAAGCTCCATACTTTACGACCCGTCGTGAAATCGGAATTTTTAATGTAGGCGAAGGCGTAGGTGTCGTTCAGGTAGGAGAAGAGGTCTTTGAGTTGGGGTTCAAAGAGGCTCTTTACATTGGTAGTGGTGAGCGTGATGTATTCTTTGAAAGCAAAGACCCAGCCTGTCCAGCCAAATTTTATTTCAATAGTACAACGGCTCATCAGAGTTATCCATGCAAGAAGGTGACGAAGGCTGATGCAATCAGTGTACACATGGGATCACTGGAAATGAGCAATGAGCGTACTATCAATAAAATGTTGGTTAATCAGGTATTGCCTACTTGCCAGTTGCAGATGGGTATGACAGAACTTGCTACAGGTTCTGTTTGGAATACGATGCCAGCCCATGTTCACAGTCGTCGTATGGAAGCATATTTCTATTTTGAGGTTCCTGAGAGTCAGGCTGTGTGCCATCTGATGGGTGAACCGCAGGAAACACGCCATATCTGGATGAAGGGCAATCAGGCGGTTCTTTCACCAGAATGGAGCATACATAGTGCTGCTGCCACTCACAACTATACCTTTATCTGGGGTATGGGAGGTGAAAATCTTGACTATGGTGATCAGGACTTTTACGAGATTACAGACTTAAAATAATAAAATACGTATGGTCTGAAGGAGTGTTTCGGAAGACCAGCGTATGAAAGACAATCATAAACAACTATAAATCGAACAAAAACATGGATTTTTCTAAGTTATTCTCTCTTGAGGGTAAGGTAGCCCTCGTAACAGGTGCCGCTTACGGCATTGGTTTCTCAATTGCTGAGGCTTATGCTAAGGCTGGTGCAAAAATCGCTTTCAACTGCCGTAGCCAGCATCACATGGATCAGGCTTTGGCTGACTATAAGGCTAAGGGTATTGATGCTAAGGGTTATATCTGTGATGTAACTGATGAAGAGCAGGTTAAGAATATGGTAGCTGATATTGAGAAGGAACTCGGTGTGATCGATATCTTGGTTAACAATGCTGGTATCATCAAGCGTATTCCTATGACAGAAATGTCTGTAGAGGATTTCAAGCAGGTTATCGACATAGACCTCAATGCTCCTTTTATCGTTTCTAAGGCAGTTCTCCCAGGTATGATCAAGAAGGGTCATGGTAAGATTATCAACATCTGCTCTATGATGAGTGAGTTGGGCCGTGAGACAGTTTCTGCATATGCTGCAGCTAAGGGTGGTTTGAAGATGTTGACCCGTAACATCTGTTCTGAGTTCGGTGAGTATAATATCCAGTGTAACGGCTTGGGCCCTGGTTATATTGCTACTCCACAGACAGCACCTCTTCGTGAGCGTCAGGCAGACGGTAGCCGTCATCCATTCGATAGCTTCATTTGTGCAAAGACTCCAGCTGGTCGTTGGTTGGAACCAGAGGAATTGATGGGTCCTGCAGTATTCTTGGCTTCTGAGGCTTCAAATGCTGTAAATGGTCACATCCTCTATGTAGATGGTGGTATTTTGGCATACATTGGCAAGCAGCCTAAATAAAGAAGCTATCGTCTTACCAAAGACGAGACTTATATAAATGAAATAGGGCAGCCCGATATGGGCTGCCCTTTATTTGTCTTAAATAATCTTTACAAATTATTCATTGATAGCATCAGCAAGTTCTGCACCGGCCTTGAATTTAGCTACCTTCTTAGCTGCGATTTGGATCTTCTCCTTAGTGGCAGGGTTGATACCCTCACGAGCAGGGCGCTCGCTGACACTGAATGTGCCGAAACCTACCAACTGGATTTTATCACCAGCAACGAGAGCCTCTTTGAGAGCGTTAGTTGTAGCGTCAAGAGCCTTCTTTGCATCAGCCTTGCTAATACCAGCACCAGCTGCAATCTTGTCGATCAATTCTGTCTTGTTCATAATTTTTCTTTATTAAATGATTAATATTTTCGTTCCTTATCCAATTTTGCTTACAAATATAGGTTATTCCTTTTAAAAAAACAACAAAAAGAGAAGAAAAATGTAGATTTTATTGAAATTTAAGTGTAATATGCTTATTTTATGGCGCTATAACGGATATTTTTCGTAATTTTGCCCCAAATTTCGTAAAAAGATAAAGTTTTAGATTATGCGTAATATACCTATAGTTACAAAGAACTTGCTGATAGTGAATATCGTGGCTTTCCTGATTACATATATATTAGGAAAGGATGCTTCAGGTGGTTATGTTCTAAATGATCTCTTGGGACTCCATTTCTTTATGGCATCTGATTTTCAGGTCTATCAACTGATTACTTACATGTTTATGCATGGTGGTTTCGAGCATATTATCTTCAATATGTTCGCACTTTGGATGTTCGGTTGTGTCGTGGAAAGGGTGTGGGGACCTAAGAAATTCCTTTTTTATTACATAGCTTGTGGGTTAGGTGCAGGATTGTTTCAGGAGTTGGCTCAGACTATTCAGTTTTATTTTACAGCGTCTGAACAGTTTCCGGAATTGACAATATCCCAATTATGGACCATAGGACATAATAGTGCTGATGTTTTGAATAATTGGACTACTGTTGGAGCTTCTGGTGCCATTTATGGTATTTTGTTGGCTTTTGGTATGATATTTCCAGAGGAACGTATTTTCATTTTCCCATTGCCTATTCCTATCAAGGCTAAGTATTTTGTAATAGGATATGCTGCTATCGAATTGGTTTCTGCCATCGCTACAACAGGTGATGGTGTGGCACATATTGCTCACCTTGGTGGTATGGTTGTTGGATTCTTTATGATTCGTTATTGGAGAAAACAAGTTAATGGATATAGTGGCAGCAGTGCTCGTGATGCTTTTGAGAAACTTCGTGATTCTTTAGGTGGAAAGCGTAACCGTCAGCATTTTAACTATACCCGCAATCATAATCCTCAGTCTGATAATAACTCTTATCAGTCTCATCAGCAGGATTGGGATTATAATGCCCACAAGCGTGCCACCCAGGAGGAGATAGATCGAATCCTGGACAAGATTCGCAAAAGTGGCTATGATAGCTTGACAAAAGATGAGAAGCAGACTCTTTTTGACCAGAGTAAAAAATAAGCTGGTCCTTCTGGGTGTCATGTATGATATTGAATGGATGTATGATATAAAGAAATAAGCGGCAAGATTATGTTTAAACAATTGAGGCAGTTTTCTATCAGGATGATTGCGGGAGCAAATATTGCTACCATAATCATCCTGTTTCTTATAGGTTTTTCAGATCATCTTCATCCGGAAAGATTTGCCATGTTGTCTAATGTTGGTTTGCTTTTCCCTGTTTTTCTCTTCATCAACTTAGGGTTTCTTATCTTTTGGCTGATATTTAAGGTGCGTTATGCGCTGATTCCTTTCATGGGGTTCATTATCTGTTATGTACCTGTGCGAGAATATATTCCCTTCAATATTCCTCAAGAGGCTCCGGAGGGTTCCATCAAGATCCTTTCATATAATACCTGGGCTTTTGCAGAGGGAGAAATGGGGGAAGACGGCATTAATCCTATTGTGAAGTATATCAAGGAGCAGAATGCAGACATTGTATGTCTTCAGGAAGCGGGGCATAATGGGGATGTGGAGAACCAGTTGGATTCTCTTCTCTATCCGATGTATGCTTATCGGGATACAACCTGGCATTTGGGAGGCGGTAATGTGGTAGGCATATTGAGCAAATATCCGATTCTTTCTAAGGAACGTATCCCATATGAGTCAGCGGGAAATCTCAGTGTGGCTTATCAGTTGGAAATCAACCATGAAAAGGTGCTCTTGATTAATAATCATCTGGAAACGACGGGGTTGACCTTGGAAGAACGGGCACAGTTTAAGCAACTTATCAAAGGAAAACTGGAGACTGATACTGCTGAAATCACTTCCAAGTTGCTGGTAGTGAAATTGGGAGAGGCCACCCGTAAGCGAGCATCACAGGCAGAAGCAGTCGCAGATTACATCCGTCAGCATCGGGATATGAGTATTATTCTCTGTGGTGATTTCAATGATGGGCCGATTTCTTATTCCCATCGAACCATTGCCAAAGGACTTACAGATTGCTATGTAGCAAGTGGCAACGGACCGGGTATCAGTTATCATCATGGGGGATTTTTTGTAAGGATTGACAACATGATGTGTTCAGATGACTGGGAACCCTACGAATGCAAAATAGACCGCAAAATATCGTCATCAGACCATTATCCTATCGTTTGTTACCTAAAAAAGCGGGATAAATAGCAAAAAAGCCTCAAATTATTCTTATAAAAGAAAAAAAATGATTATTTTTGCACGTCATTATGTTGATAATAAAGAAATTAGATGAAGATAAAATAAATAATTAATAATAAATAATAGAAATGCAAAACAAAGGAATTGTAATTTGTGTTGCCGTCTTATTGACGCTTGCAAGCATCTTCTATCTGTCATTCTCAGTAGCAACAAGCTACTATGACAGTGAGGCTGCAAAGATCAAAGACCCTATTGCACAGCAGGACTACAAGGATTCTGTGAAGTACTTGGGTGTTTATTCTTATCAGAATTGCTTGGAAACTCAGATTGGTCTTGGACTTGACCTCAAGGGCGGTATGAATGTAATTCTTGAGATTTCTGTACCTGATGTAATTGAAAACCTCGCTGACCACAAGACAGACGCTGGTTTCACCAATGCCATGAAGGAAGCCAGAGCTCAAGAGGAAGCTAACGGTGGTGACTTCGTGTCACTTTTCATTAACGCTTATCACAAGAGCGCACCAGGTCATAAACTCGCAGAGGTTTTTGCTACCCAGCAGTTGCAGGGTAAGGTTTCTCCTCAGAGCAGCGATGCAGAGGTAGAAAAAGCTATCCGCAGTTCTGTACAGGATGCTATCGACAACTCTTTCAATGTTGTACGTACTCGTATAGATAAGTTTGGTGTTGTACAGCCTAACATCCAGAAGTTGGAAGGTCAGCAGGGCCGTATCATGGTAGAAATGCCTGGTATCAGCCAGCCTGAGCGTATGCGTAAGATGCTTCAGGGTAGTGCTAACCTTGAGTTCTGGGAGACATATAACTCTGAGGAAATTGCTCCTTATCTCCAGCAGCTTGACACTCGTCTTGCTAATGGCGACCATGAGGTAGAGGCTAAGGATTCTGTTGCTGCTGATTCTGCTAAGAATGAAGTTGCAAAGGCAGCACCTGCTAAGGCTGCTCCTAAGTTGAACCTCAAGAAGGGTGATGAGGCTAAGTCTAAGATTAATGCTGAAAAGCAGAGTGCTGCTGCCATCAAGGCTCATCCATTGCTGGCTCGTTTGCAGTTGGTTCCTGGACAGGGTCTGAGCACTGTGGGTTATGCAAGTGTTCGCGATACTGCAGCTATCAACAAGTTGATCCATTCTGCTTTGGCTAAGCAGGTGTTGCCTTCAGACTTGAAGTTGCTCTGGAGTGCTAAACCAGCTGACCATTTGAATGTGAAGAACATCTATGAGCTCCATGCCTTGAAGGTGACTACCAGTACAGGTCGTGCTCCATTGGAGGGTGATGTGATTACTGATGCTAAGGACGAGTTTGAACCTACTACTGGTGCTCCATGTGTAAGCATGAAGATGAATACTGAGGGTGCTCGTAGATGGGCTCAGATGACTAAGGCTAACGTAGGTAAGGCTATTGCCATTGTTTTGGATGGTGTAGTTTATTCTGCTCCTCGTGTAAATGGTGAAATTGCCGGCGGTAGTTCTCAGATTACTGGTAACTTCACTATCGAGGATACGAAGGATTTGGCTAACACCTTGAAGTCTGGTCGTATGCCAGCTCCTGCCCGTATCGTTCAGGAGGAAGTTGTTGGTCCTACTCTCGGTGCACAGTCTATCCAGATGGGTATCATCTCATTCGCTGTGGCTTTCGTACTCTTGATGGTTTACATGGTGATGATGTACAACATCATTCCTGGTATGATGGCTAACCTTGCATTGCTTGTCAATGTATTCTTCACATTAGGTATCTTGACGTCATTCCAAGCAGCCTTGACGTTGCCGGGTCTTGCCGGTATGGTCTTGTCTTTAGGTACGGCCGTGGATGCTAACGTGCTTATTTATGAGCGTATCAAGGAAGAACTCCGTTCTGGCAAGGGTATGAAGCAGGCTGTGGCTGCCGGTTATGGTAATGCTTTCTCTGCTATCTTCGACTCTAACTTGACATCTTTGATTACAGGTGTTATCCTGCTTGTTACTGGTACTGGTCCTGTTCGTGGTTTCGCTACAACCTGGATTATCGGTATTGTTGTATCATTCTTTACTGCTGTATTCTTGACTCGTTTGGTTTACGATTATAAGTTGAATCACGACAAGTGGATGCATTGCAAGTTTGATACTCCAGTTTCTCACAACTTGATGCAGGGCAAGAAGTACAAGTTCATGTCTATGTACAAGACTACCTTTACTGTAGCAATTGTAGCAGCTGTCGTATTTATTGGTAGCTTTGTAGTTCGTGGCTTGAGCAAGAGTATTGACTTCACCGGTGGTCGCAACTATGTAGTTCAGTTTGAGAAAGCCGTAGAACCAGAGCAGATTCGTACCGTTCTTGGTGATGCATTTGTCAATGCAGATGGAACCAAGGCCAACACAAGTGCTATTGCTATCGGTACAGATGGAAGAACCATCCGTGTATCTACCAACTATATGATAGAGAGCAACAGTCCTACAGTAGATGATGAGGCTGAAACAATCCTCTATAACTCATTGAAGAAGGCTGGTTTGGTTTCTCAGCAGAATGTTGAGGCTTTCAAGAATCCAGATGTACGCCAGGGCGGTTCTATCATCAGTAGTACAAAGGTAGGTCCTTCTGTAGCTAAGGATATTACAATGGGTGCTATCTACAGTGTGCTTTTCGCATTGATAGCAATCTTCCTCTACATATTGCTCCGTTTCCGCAACGTAGCATTCTCTGTAGGTTCTACTATCGCTCTTGCATTTGATGCTTTGACTGTTGTCGGTTTCTACTCACTCTTGTGGGGTCTTGTACCATTCTCATTGGAGATTGACCAGACCTTCATCGGTGCTATCTTGACCGTGGTTGGTTACTCTATCAATGATAAGGTGGTTGTGTTCGACCGTATCCGTGAGAACATGAAACTTCATCCTAAGGGTGATCGCCAGCAGCTTTTCAATGCTTCTATCAATGAGACATTGGCACGTACTATCAATACTTCAACTTCTACCTTGATTGTGTTGCTCTGTATCTTCATCCTCGGTGGTGACAGTATCCGTAGCTTCGCATTCGCTATGATTTTGGGTGTTGTATTCGGTACATTGTCTTCTATCTTCATTGCTTCTCCAATGGCTTACATCGTTCTTGGTCGTAAGATTAAGGAAGAGCCTGCTGAGGCAGAGGTTGTTGCTGTTAAGTAATACTGGGCAGATCAATAACCATATAGAAGCGAATTAACATGAATAATTTCTCCGTCTGGTGAAAACCAGATGGAGAAAATGTTCCAAAGAGAATGTGAATGTTCTAAAGAGGATATTCTATGAAGTGAATATTTTGGATGAAGGACATTTCAATGATTTGAGGAACTGAAAGATATAATAAAAGGTCGCATTCCAGAAAGGAAGCGACCTTTTATCGATTCAGCTTGTATGCTGACAACTATCTCCATGTGATTCCACCGAGAATCGAACTCGGATCAAAGGTTTAGGAAACCTCCGTTCTATCCATTAAACTATGGAACCCTTTGTGGATAGTTTGGATTGCTTGTAAGATGGCATGAACAGCAATCTGTCTGCAAAGATAATGTAAAAATCTGACTTGACAAAGAGAATAGGCAGAAAATCAATGCTATTTTGTTGAGAAACCTTCTAAAATTTGTAATTTTCATGTGTGGATACGACTTTAAAATCTCATAATTATGTTTTTATCTCTTCTTTTATCTTCTTTTTTCACGTTTGTAGAGTTGAATTGTGAAAACCTTTTCGATACCGTACATGATTCGCTGAAGAATGATACGGAGTTTCTGCTAGAGAGTGATTATCACTGGACAAGAACCCGATATTGGAAGAAAATCAATCATCTTTCTCAGGAAATTATTGCTTTAGGAGAGTTGGCTACACCTTATTATATATATAATGGCAGTCTAAACCAGAGCAAGAAAAATCAGTTGCAAGGTAAGGGACGCCAAAATCAATGGCATTTGCCGGACTTCGTGGCTCTCTGTGAAGTAGAAAATGATTCTGCTATGATTGCTTTGACCAAGCGTTCTCTGTTGCGCAAGGCTGGTTATGAATATGTGATGACCTCTTCACCAGATGAGCGTGGCATAGATGTAGCGTTGATGTATCAGCCTTTTTCATTCCGTCTGCTGCATCATCATGCTATTCGTATCAAGCGTTTGCCTGAAACTCGTCCCACTCGTGATATTCTTTATGCCAAGGGAATTTTGATGGGGAAAGATACGCTTCATGTTTTTGTAGTTCATGCCCCAAGTCGTAGGGGAGGCGAGGCTGCTTCCCGTCCTTATCGTCTGCAGGTAGCCAGTCAGTTATCGCAGGCTGTAGATTCTATCTATTCTTTTAATAATGATGCTAAGATTATTGTGACGGGTGATTTCAATGATTATTCTGATTCTCCTGCATTGCTGTTCCTGGAGCATCATCAGTTGGTGAACATCAGTCAGGATGCGCATGGACGGAATGGAGCTAAGGGTACTTATCGTTACCATGGAGACTGGCGCAGTCTTGATCAGATGTTGTGTAGTCAGTCTTTGGTAGGGCAGAAAATCGCTTGTGAGGTGGGAGATTTGCCTTTCCTTTTGCAGGAAGACGATAAATATGGTGGTAAGAAGCCATTTCGTACCTTTCTGGGTCCCAGGTATTTAGGAGGATATAGTGACCATTTGCCACTTGTTGCATGGTTTAAGTTATAGGTTGTTGTGAAATAATCTTGAAAAAAATCTTGATAATAGTTGTTTTTCAATAATTAAAAAATGTTGAAACTCATAGAGTTTTGACAAATAATTACTATCTTTGCAATGACTAACCTAATCAATGATGTAATAAACCGAGGAAAGATGAAGAGATTCTTGATAATTTTTGCTATATATATCCTATGTTTGCCAATATTCGGTAAATATACGGAAAAACCATTGTTCTCACATTTGGGTGTGAATGATGGGCTGCCTCATAATACCATTGTGGATTTTGTACAGGACAACCAGGGGGTGATTTGGATTGCCACTAAGGGTGGGCTTGCGAAATTTGATAGCTACGATGTCAAAACGTATCATCATTTTTCTAAAAAACCGCAAAGTCTTGGCAGCGATTTCATCAATTCTCTTTATAAGGACAGTCAGGGGAGATTATGGGTGTGTACCGATAAAGGTTTGTCGCTCTATCATTTCGGAGCAGATCATTTCAAAAATTTCATTTACCAGCACCGTGCCATCTATAGTGTTGTAGAGCTTGATTCTGTTCATCTTTTGGTGAATGCGGGGCATGAGTTGGTTGTGTTTAATACGACTGATTTGAAATTCCGTAAGTTAGGCATCGCCAAGCTTCCCATCAAGGGAGTTTCGACTTTATTCAAGTATGCTGATGAAATCATGATTGGTTGTAACGAGGGAATCTATCGATACAATCTCTTGACTAAGAAAATGAGTAGGCTTCATATTCCTGCTGTTGATGGAAATCAGATTCAGTGCTTGTATCGTACAGCGGATACCCATTTGTATATAGGTACAGAAGGCTCTGGTCTCTTTGTCTATCATCTTGTGACTCATCAGGTGAAGCATTATACAACCCTTAACTCACAACTCTCTTCTGATTATATCCGTGCATTGTCAGTCAATGAGGATGGAGATTTGTGGGTGGGTACGGTATTGGGCCTGAACGTGCTGAAGAAGAATGGAGTATTGACTCATTTGGATCGTGATGATAAATATTTAGGAAAAGGCACACAACCTTCTATAAGATGTATTAAGAATGATTCTCAAGGCGGTATTTGGTTGGGAACTTACTACAATGGTGTCTGCTATTATAATCCTCGCAAGAACTATTTTGTCAATATGCAGAAGATTCCGGGCGTCAACTCCCTGAGCAATAATATCATTGGCTGCATCGTGGAGGATAAGGAGCATCATCTCTGGATAGGAACGAATGGCGGACTTCAGCGATATAATCCGATTACCGAGCATTATGAACTGTTTACTACTGCCAATGGTTTACGTTCCAACGATATCAAAGCACTCTATGTTGACCCTGTTCGCCATCTTCTTTATATTGGTTCGCAGCTGGGTGGCTTGAGCATCATGAATATAGCCACCAAGCAGATACAGACCCTATTGTTGCCAACTTCCAATATGGATGATAATAGCATCTATGCCATTCATCCATTGGAGGGAGGAAATAAATTGCTGATAGGTTCACTTCGTGGACTTAAACTATATGATACAACCACCGGCATTTTCAGGTCTTTGCCAAAGGAAATGAAAGGTGACTGTAATTTCCCTCTCCATATCCGCGCTATCTTTCAGGATGCTTCTGGTCTTATTTGGCTTGGAGGAGAGGATGGATTGGCTGCTTACCGCTTGCAGCAGGGCAAATTGCAAAAGCAAAAGAAGCCAGAAATAGATAGTGAACTCGCCAGTGCCTGTGTCTTTTCTATCTACCAGGATTACTCTAAAAATATCTGGATAGCCAGTCAGCAGGGATTGTATCAGATTTCTGCCAAGACAGGTAAGACCAGGGGGTATGGAATGGCTGATGGCTTGCCAAGTAATGTAATCTTCAGTATTACACAGGATTCTATGGGCAAGTTCTGGATTGGTACGGGACATGGATTATGCTCATTCCTCACCAAGACTCACCATTTCAAGAATTATCGTCTCAAGGATGGAATCCAGGGCTATCAGTTTATGCCGAATGCAGTTTGCAAGGCAAGTAATGGCTATATTCTGTTTGGTGGAATCAATGGAATCACTTCCTTTAAGCCGGAGTCTTTCACAGATAACCCTTTTGCACCACCGGTTCTGATAACCGAGTTGAAACTCTTTGATAAGATCGTAAAGCCGGGGGATGAAACCGGGCTTCTTACCTCACAGATTTCGCAGACTCAGCGCATTGTATTGCGCCACGACCAGTCTATGATTTCCCTGAAGTTAGCAGTAGCCAATTTCGTTTCTGGTTCGCACAATACCTTTGCCTATAAGTTGGAAGGATATGATAATAAGTGGCATCATCTTACTGATGACCAGAACGTTATCTATTCCTATCTTCCACCAGGAACCTACCGCTTCTTGGTGAAGGCTGCCAATAATGATGATAAATGGAATGAAAAGCCTACCATGTTGGAAATCAAGGTTTTGTCACCTTGGTATGCTACATGGTTTGCCAAATTTATCTATTTCCTGGCTTTTGCGGGTTTACTTTACGCCATATTCCGCTTCTTCCAGGATCGTGAAAGAGAAAAGCAGATCAGAATACAGGAGCATAATGAGCAGATACGCAAGCAGGAGATGTATGAGATGCGCCAGCGCTTCTTCATAGACATCTCTCATGAGTTGCGTACGCCGTTGACTTTGATTTCTTCGCCATTGGAAGAGGTGATGATGCGCCCAGAAGACAGTTGGACCAAGAGCAGACTTCATTTGATACAGAAGAATGTCAACAGGTTGATTCATCTCGTAAACCAGTTGATGGACTATCGTCGTGCGGAATTGGGAGTATTCAAACTCAAGGTGCGTCCTTTGGATCTGGAGGCTATCATCAAGAAAAACTATTCCATGTTTGTGGATAGTGCTGCAAAGCGCAACATTGATTACCAGTATCATTGTGATCTGGAAGATAAGATGGTTCTTTGTGATCCTAATTATCTGGAGTTGATGCTTACCAATCTGTTGTCGAATGCCTTCAAATATACACCAGACGGCAAGTCGATTATGGTCAGCGCAAAAGTAGAAAATGGATTCCTGCAGCTATGTGTAGCTGATACGGGAAAGGGTATTCCTAATGAGCAGAAGAACAAGATTTTCGAACGGTTCTATCAGATCAAGGGCCAGCAGACGGGTGGCTGGGGCATTGGACTTTCCATTATTACCCGTCTTGTACAGCTTTATCATGGAAAGTTGTCTGTAGAGAGTCAGGTAGGTGAGGGAAGTACCTTTACCATTAGCTTGCCAATCCGTCCGGATGCTTTCACTCAGGAGGAGATTGCTACAGAGGAGGAAATCAAGGCAAGAGATATAGACAGCTTCTATGGTTCTCATACATTGGAAGAGTTGAAGGATATGGAAGCTTCCCAGAAAGAGGTTTCTGCAGCTTCTGACAATACTTCTTCAAACGCTTCTTCCGTAAGAGAAGAGGCTGTAGCAGGAAATACCTTGGGAGAAACTGAAGATGAAACCTCTGAAGCAACTGGGGATGAGGCTTCTGTAGATAAGGTATTGGTTGTAGAAGATAACCGGGAAATCAGGCATTATCTGAGTCAATCGCTTTCTGAAAATTATCAGGTCTATGAGGCTTCTAATGGTAAGGAGGCTTTGGCGATATTGTCAGAGAATGAGGTGAATCTGATTCTTACCGATGTCATGATGCCTGAGATGGATGGTATTCAGCTCTGCAATGCAGTCAAGAGCCATCTGCAGACGAGCCATATTCCTGTTATCATCTTGTCTGCCAAGGTGGATGTGGAAGAACAGTTGGCAGGATTGAAGATGGGAGCAGACGATTATATTCCGAAGCCGTTCTCGCTGGCCATTGTCAAGGCTAAAATCTTCAATATCCTGCGTACTCACAAGCAGATGATAGAGCGTTACCGCCATTCCAAGAAGATTGAGCCGCCGAAGATCACGGTCAACTCTCTCGATAAGGAATGGATGGAGAATGCACTTGCTGTCGTCAAGAAGCACTTGAGCGATGATAAGTTCTCCACCGATATCTTTGCCCGTGAGATGCTGATGAGCCGTACGAGTCTCTACACCAAGATGAAGGCTCTTACTGGAGAAAGCGTCAAGGAGTTTATCCGTCGCATCCGACTCAATACTGCTGCAGAAATGATTCTGCGCAATGAACATAGCATTGCCGAAATCAGCTTCCTGGTAGGTTTTGCCACTCCTTCCTATTTCACCACAAGTTTCAAGAAATATTTCGGATGTCTGCCTACTGAATACATCAAGAAACAGACTGAAGGGGAAACAGAGGAAGAAGAGCGGGAGGAAAACTGATTTTTAAGTTGGAAAAACTAATTTCTGTAATTTTCGAGAAATTAGGTGTCATTGTTACCGTCCCTGTACCCACTTTGATTTTTCCTTGCCCACGGAAAAATTCTTGCGTGGGCAGGGAGAAAAAATACCCGGGTAGAGAAGGGAAATTTTAAGATTGATTTTTTGGCAATTATAGTTGTGTTGCCCAAATTGTAGTCCTTAGTTTGGGCACTTGTTGCCCACCTCGTGAGCAACGGTTGCTCGTCTCATGTTCACCGGTTCCCCATCACGTGGTCCCCGAGGGACCGCTTGAAGGGCATAGCAGGAACTTGTAGTTTCCTATATTTAGTTGACTACATAGTTTCTTATTCCTATTGTAAGTTGACAATTATTTTCTCTATTCCTAATTCTACTTGTCAATCTTCTATCTTATTCCTAGTTAGTATTTACATACTTCATTCTAGTTCCTAATAGAAGTAGACAAAGGGCCCACCCCTAGGGGTGGATCGCGGTTTTTACAATTTTGCTGCAAAATTAATCATTTTGTAGTTTCCTGTATTTAGTTGACTACATTAGCTTTTGGTGAAGTCAAATTCATCAGAGAAGTGCTCGAATTCAACATCATGATATCCGTAACTAACGAATAGTTGTTTGATGTATTCCTGTTGTTCTGGCAGGAGTTTGAGTTTTCCCAATTTGTATCGGTAGTATTGTCCTTTGCTTCCGAGATATTCTCTCATTTTGGCTCGCAGTGCAGGAGCGTCTTTCACTTTTATTTCGGCAAAGAGTTTGTCGAATCCCCATGCCATTTTCACGACACGCAGCGGTGCGAAGTACTTGCATTTTCCGTCTTTCAGAGCATTTGGGAAAATGGCTTCTCCTCTATCCTTCTTGTCTTTATCGTAGAGTGCAGATAGATAGTGTATGCATTTGTCTTTCATCGGACATGGTTCGGTGAAGCAATAGGTGATGATACTAGGTACGTTTCCATACTCAAAAGCTTGTTTCAACAGTTCCTTTTCATCCATGTTTCTTTAAGTATTAAGAATAAAACTTTTTTGTTTTATTAAACGCAAAGATAGTCTATTTATTGCCTGGGGATGGGATTATTATCAGTTCTTGAATACATCTTTTATGTTTTTCATGTATTATTCTTGTATCTTGTGCAGATACAAGGGTTGTCTATCGAGAGGGTGTGTCATAAGTCTGTGACGCACCCTCATTTGTTTATACGACTTTATCCGAACAGGTCGTCCATTGTAATTTGTACTTGAGCCAAGGCTGCATACTGTGTAAGGCGCACGCCAAAAGTAGTAATCATCGTTGTGATAATACCACTTTTTATCCCTGTTTCTGCCACGAAATCAGCCATACGATTACGAATGCGCATATCCTCCTCCTTAGTGATCGTGTAAGGCATCTGCGAATACTTGATTTCGCATAGATTCACGAGATTATCGGCACGTTCTATCAGTAAGTCGATTTGCGCAGCTGGCTTTGAAACCTTACTTCGCCAAGAATAATACTCGGTATGGATTTGGTCTATCCCCAAGAAATGCTTGATTTGAGGAATATGCAACATACAAACTCGCTCAAAAGCCAAGCCATACCAAGTATTTTGACGAGGTTTTCCCATCAAGTGAGTCCAATATCCCGTGTCCGTCGTACCAGGATGGCAAAACGTCATATAAAATAATGTATAGAGGTCGGTGAGCTGAAAGATTTGATCTTTCTGCTTTATCTTCTTATCCCTGGTATTATACCCTCTTACGAAATCGCAATTGATCAATTCACTAAGAACCTTTGTCAAAGTTCCACCCGATTTCAGCTTCAATTTCTCCATGATTTCCTTTCGGGTCATACCTTGTCTGCATGAGGCAAGTACCTCTATGACACGCATATAGGCCTCAGAATTTCTAAACAAGGACGAATATAGTCTTCCATATTCTCGCTTCAGTTCAGCGTGGGATGAGAAAAACAATCTGTCGACATTCCCTTCCACACCTTGCTTTTTATCCAACAAACTGAGATAATAAGGTACCCCACCAAGGATGCTATATATCTGAAGGATAGAAATGCGAGTCCATGAGAATCCATAAGCTTGCAGCAGCAGTTCCGTCTCACGAAGAGTAAAAGGAGCAAGATACATCTCGTGCGTTATCCTATTATGAAGCCCACCATGACTATCTATCAGATTAGCTATCATCCACGACGTGGCACTGCCACAAACGATAAGCATGATTTCACTTTGGTAAGCTGCCCATCCGTTCCAAAAGTGCTCAAAAGCCTGTTGGAAACCAGATTTCGGCGTATCCAAGCATGGTAGTTCATCGATAAAAACAACGAGTCGTTCTCCTTTCATTTTTGCCTTTAACAACTGTTTTAATGCCTCAAAAGCCTCTGTCCAATTCGTAGGAATAGGCTGTTTGGAATCTCCATATTCCCTCAGCGCAAACCCGAAATTAGAGAGTTGCGCCTCAGCTGGTGCCTCTATAGACCCAGACATATCAAAGGCAAACTTATCACGGAAGAGATTTCTCACAAGATAAGTCTTGCCGATACGACGCCTGCCATATACAGCCACAAACTCAGCTTTGCCAGAATGATAATATTCTGTCAACAGCTCGATTTCTTTCTTTCGTCCGATAATTTGCTCCATATCTTTTTAATCTAACTTTAATGATGGTGCAAATATAAGATAATTATCCGAGAAAAGCAAGGATTCTTTAGCCAAATCGATGAATTTTAACTCGATTTGGCTAAAGAATAGGTTATACTATAGCCAAATCGAGCAATTTTCCTTCGATTTGGCTATAGAACGCCTTGTAGTTACCTTTCTATTTCATCCTTTCAACTATCCCTTAGAACTGATAATAAACTGAGCCCATTTTAAAAAGTAAGGCTGTTTAAAATGTTTATATTTCACGAAAATAATCTCTGATTTATGCCGTTATCTGGAGTGTTTTTCGTATCTTTGCCATACTTAAAGAAGTTTTCTGCAAAAATACAAATCTTTTGCGGAAAGGCAAAGCCCGAGCTTGTGAAAGTTTGGGCTTTGTTGTAAATAAAAATGTTTTTTAAAGATTTCGTATCTGTGAAAAGGCAAAAAATAAAAAGGGGTGCGTCACAGACTTATGACACACCCTCTTCTATTTTCCTATCATATCTATAGTTGTGCCGTTAAGTTAAGTAGTCAAATAGTCTTCAAGTAAGAATGGGATGACTCCGACATATATTACTCCATCATCATCTACCCACATCTTTTGGCTACCATCGAGTACTACAATTTTACGGAAGAAGTCGTCTGTGTTATGCAGAGAGAATGTTTCTTGTTTTTTCTTTTCGGGAGTGTTGACATTTAAGGCAGATTGAATATATACCTTTTCGCTGCCAATGTTGACTACAAAATCAATTTCATATTGACATCGTTTGCGTTTGCCGTCAAGCATTTGGTCAACCTCTACAACTCCAACATCAACATTGTACCCTCTATGCAAAAGTTCGTTATACAACATATTCTCCATTAAATGTGAGCGTTCTTGCTGCCTAAAGTTTAGCTTGGCATTTCTTAATCCAAGATCAACTGCATAGTACTTCTGGATGGTATTGAAATACTTCCTTCCTTTGACGTTATATCTTTTTGCACTGTTAAAAAGAAAGGCATCTTCCAGATAGTCGAGATAGTTTTTTATTGTGTGATCTGATGTTGACTTATCTAATAGTGAAGCAGCTGTACATGCCAGTTTATGAGGGTTGGTCAGTGATCCTATAGATGAGGATAGTGCATCTACTAAAGCACTTAGAACAACATCGTCTTTTAGCTTGTATCTTTCCACAATATCCTTCATATATACATTTGTAAAAAGTCCTTGTAGATACTTGGCTTTTTCTTTCTCATCTTGCTCTAAAACAGCTAAAGGCATGCCGCCATACATCATATATTGTTCGAGAGCATCTGCTTTTTCTAATTTGGAATATTCAAAGAATTCTTTAAAGGTTAAAGGAAAAATCCGAATCTCTGTACCACGATCTCGAAAGTTGGTCACTATGTCTTTTGATAGCATTTTTGAATTAGAACCTGTAACATAGATGTCAAGATTTGGGCGAGACATCAGGTCATTCAGTACATCATAGAAAGTAACATATAGCATATCTTTGTCTTCCTCTGGTACTAAAGATTCATCTATATCCGTATTCTTTACTTTATATGATAATTGAATTTCATCTATCATCACGTAATATTTCTTATCTTCAACTCCTGTTTGCTCTATTATATAGTCATACAGTTTGTTGGGATTTCTGAACTGGATGTTGGATTTTCTGTCTAATGCAAGTTCTATAAAGCTATCAGCACTGACGCCACCCTCTATAAGCTTTTGCTTAAAAAGGGTGTTTAGTAGGTATGATTTTCCGCAGCGTCTGATGCCGGTGATAATCTTTACCTTTCCATTCCATCTTTTCTGCATAAGCAGAGATATGTATTCCTTTCGCTCTATTACCATATTTTTAACTTTAGACGATTCTTACTGCAACTTTTGTCGCAATTGCGACTGTTTTTGCACTGCAAAGATAGACATTTATATTGAAATTCCCAAATCTTACTGCAACTTTTGTCGCAATTGCGACTGTTTTTGCAGTAGAACGCGAAAAATATGCATATTGACTTATACTATAAAAAGTTTCCAACCAAAAGGCGATATTTTAGTCTATGACAATCCAAGCAGTTGAAGCATTCATATAGACAATGAAAACGGGATGGTTCCAATCGAACCATCCCGTTTTGGTTGGGCGGGCCTCAGTTATCACTAACTTTATTTGATGGCCCTGGTCTTTATATTGACGTGATCAGTTTGTGTTTGTTTACGAACCGTCCCGTTGACGGTATCATTTAATGTGGAATTTCCCAATTCCGAATATTCAAAACTTACATTTTCTAAAGTCGTGTTTGTTACTTTCAGATAAGCCTTACCTGAGGCAGCCATTTTTGCTTCGATGATCCAGTTGCCGATACGGAACGTGTCTCCATGGCTGGAAATCTGTTTCAGAGCGGTCTTGGAGTCAGCCACTTGCATGATGGCAAGCACTCTTGTTGCAGCTTGGTTGGCGATATTGGCTGTGAAATGCCATTGTTTAGGGTATTTCGCTGTAATACCCGATTTCGGATTGACAAAGAACTCATCTGTCTGGCTCATCGTCATAGCGTCGTTGCAGAAAAGACGGGTCTGTGTTACGAATCCCTTGGTTGCATTCTCCGTAGTGAGTGTCTTCAGGTCGTTGTCGATGTCAAAAGCCACCTGACTGTGCAGGAGCCAATCCCATCTTACAGGACTTGTTGCCTCCAACTCATCGTACATCAGCATGATATTGTCTGGATAGAGCATCAATATATGTCTTCTGTATTTCTTGAGTGGTGTGGCGCCGAAGCCGAACTCTGGAGTTTGTGAAATACCTGCAGCCTTGAAAGCGTCTATCCACATGTCGTCGTTGGATATTCCGCTGTAGGCATGAGAAGCATCTCCCAGGCAGTAGGCGATATGATCGCCGCCCATGGCTCTCGTAATGTCGCCATAACCTGTGGTAGAGAATGGCTGGCCGATGCCATCTACTAAGATCGTGTTGTGTGCACGACTGTGACGGTAGGACAGGATGTTGTGCTTGTCGCTGAAGTTCTGGTAGTAACCAGTACTGTTATAGACGTAGTCACCGCGATAGAGCACATTGAAACTATTCTGGTCTGCCAACGTATGGCTTCCTGATCCGAAGGTGCTTGAACGGAAAGACATGGCAAAATCGTTATCGACGTTTTTCACATCAGAGTGAGCGATTACCTCGCCCAAGTCTTCCAGCCACATCATCTTAGGATGACTGTCAGGGAAGTCGGATACATAGTCATTCTTCTGGCAGTTTGCCATGCGGTAGAGGCGCAATTCCGGGTCGTTTCTTAAAGACTTCGGCTGCTGGGCTGCGTACCATCCTGCGTAAGCATCTCCCAGTTCTCTTGCCAGGAAGTCTGCATAGGCTACTCGCTGTCTCTGTGGCGTATCGTACCATTCCCATCCATCTCCGAAACCGAGGCTCTTGGATGATGGAGGCCATGTATAGACGATGGTTTCTCCAGCCTTCTTGAACCATGGATGCAGGAGGAAGTTGCTCTGTGCGATGTGGCTGAACAGTTTCGGAACATAGTAGAGTGTCTCTACATTGTTGGCAAAATACTTGGTTCCGTTCTGCCATCCTCCATCACGGTTGTAACCCATTGATGGTGCGCGAGCAGTCCAGAGTTCATAGTAGTATTCCATGATAGGGAGCACCTCATCGCGGTAGGCAGGTTTGTCGCAAAGCAGGAATGCGCATTGCATCAGCACTCTCATGTTCTGTTGCCAGAAGTGGTTGTCGAAGATATGGTTTTCCTCGTATGTACATTGGCGAGGATAGTAATATCTCAACAGGCGCATCAGAATCTTCTCTACTTGCTCTCGCTCTGTCGTTGTCAACTCTTCATAGAATTCGTCATAAATAGGTATCAGGCAGAGGGCTATGTCTGTGCTTTCAAAGTTGGATGCGAAGAGTCTGCTGTCTGGCAATGGAGTAGAAAGGAGTTTGCGGAACACGCTGAGCATCTTTTCCTTGTAGTTAGCGTGCTGCTTGGCAAATGTCTTGTCCTTGCTTGCCACGCGTTCGCTCTTGGTCATCACGTATGCCGTGTGCAGGTAGAGAGTTGTGTATTTCAAGGTCTTTCCTGCATTGGCCCAAGGGTTTGCCATTCCATCTACATCTCTATCTACTTCCGTATTCGCCAGGTTGATCATCGCCTTGTAATCTACTAATGATTTCACTTTGTCCTGTGCTTCTGGCAATACTTCATTGAGGAAACAGTAGAGTCTCGGATGTGTGGTAGGAATATTCTTCTCGATGGCAGCAAATGCCGGTGTTACGAAGTTGTCTGCATTTCCTTCCACCTGGAATTTGTAGCTTCTGCTCCAGTCTGAAACCTTTCCTTCCTTCGACTTCTGGCGGTAGCGCCAGTACCATGTTCCGTTTTCCAACGTGCGATGAGGATTGTACATACACCATGCCTGCATGGCTGACTGGGTAACCGATGTTTCAAAGTCAGGATCTTGCGAAAGTTCGAATTGCAGACTGTCTGAAATCTTCATATTCATAGGAACAATCAGCGGTGACGGATTGATGATCAGCTCATTGTCGATTTGTGGATAAGGACGGGTACGCATCTTGTCGTGCCAGGCCTCAGGATAGGTTTTCTCCTCCCCTTCAATCTCTGTAGGAGGTTCCGGTTCTGTAGGAGGTTCTATGTACTCCTCTGAGCTGGAACAACTCAACATCAGCACTGCCGAAAGCAGTGCCAACATAGAGTTAAGTTTACGGGGTGTTAATATTTTCATGTGGGTTGATGATTACTTTTTAACGACCTTCTTGCCATTAACTACGTAAATGCCAGCCTTTACAGTATTGATGTCATTGCTGATGTAGTTGCCAGAAAGGTCATATACTTTATTGTCTTTCTTTACATTGATAGTAGTTACTTTCTCAATGCCTGAAACGCCATCAAGATAAGTAATAGTAAGCTTTCTTACCTGAATTGCCCCCTTCTTGATATTCTTCAAGGTTACACTGCCGCTATAACCTTTCCAAGTAGGTTTTTCGTAGGTAAAATCACCTGTAGCTGTAAATTCGTAGTTAGGCTTATCATTCTTGATTTGTGCAGAGTTGCTTCCAAAAGTAAAGTCAAATGTAATTTCTGTAATTGTATGCTTGGTCGTCTTCAGAGTGAGGCTATTGCCCTTTGTCAAGTTTGTTGCCCATGATATTACACCGTTTTTCTTGGTGTCATATTCGATAAAGGTAGGGTCTTCATTACCATCACCTTTGCTGAAGCTGATTTCGATTTCTGAAGCCTCGTCTGTATATGATACACCATCCAAACTCTGACCAACTTGCCAAACTTTGTCTTTCAGACCATACAAGTTCATTTCAGTTGATGCAGTTTCCTGTGCGAAAACATTGTTATTTACTAATGCGATAATGGCTATAAGAGCCAACTTTAAAAAATTCTTCATAATCGTTCTGTTTTAAAAATTGATAGTTTAGTTTATGCTTCTTGTAGGAGAGAGGATGCTTATTCGGCATCCTCGTAAGTTACTACGATTTTATGGATTTCGATACCTGCCTTGTTTGTCAGGTTCTTCAGTTCGAATTTCTGGGTTTTACCAGTCCAGATATAGGTGTAAGCCTTCTCGCCAGGATAAGTTCCTTCTGGAGTAATCTGGTAATTCTTGCCGATGGCAGCCTTGCTCTTGGAAAGATAGTAGAACTGTACGCTCACGATATTCTTCTTCTCTGTAGAGATAGTCAGCGTATTGCCAGGCAACAGACAAGCAGCCTGAACATCTACACCCTTGTTGTTGGCATCGATTGCATACTCTGGAGCCTTCTTGCCGTCTGCAGTTGCAAAGGTCATAGTGAGGTTTGACTTCTTTCTTACGATAGATACGCCATCCAGTTTCTGGTTGATAGTCCATGCACCAGTAGGAATGTCGGTCATCTTTGGAAAATTGAAAGTCTCTGTAGCTGTCTGTGCATTGACAGAGCAGCAAACCATTGCTACGAGCGCAATGAGAAACATTCTTATCTTGTTCATCGTTCCTTTTGTTTGATGGTTAGTTTTTGTAAACCGGTTCTTTTATTCCGAACCGGTTCCTTTGTATTGATTAATTATAACCAGGGTTGTTCTTGCCTTCCAAGAGCCCATTAGACTGAATTTCAATTAATGGAATTGGGAACAACTGGTGCTTGCCTTCAACGAAGTTGATGTAAGCAGGATAACCCTTTGCACCCTTATTGAAGAAGCACTTGGTTCCGAAACGGATGAGTGCGTCTTGCAATACACCCCAGCGGATGAGATCGTACTTACGCTGACCCTCGAAAGCCAACTCAAAGCCACGTTCCCAGTAGAGAGCGGTGCGAACCTTACCCTGCTCGTCGTTATCGGCGATGAAAGCCTGACCAGTCTCATTACCAGCTTCATCCAGTTTCACAAGATTATACATGCCAGCCTTGTGGTAGATTGCATTGTAGTTGGCAGCGTTGACTTCTGTAGCACCGGCACGGTTACGTACCTTATTAATCAGAGTCCAAGCCATTTCAGTATTACCCAACTCGTTGTAAGCCTCGGCTGCCATGAGCACTACGTCAGCATAGCGGAGCACGCAGTAGTTAACGTCCGTACAGTTAGGATCCTTGAATCCGATAGGCATCCATTCTCTGCGCCACTTGCCAGGGAACCATTTATTCTTACCCTTTTCGGTAGCGTAGTTGTTCTTTACATGCTGCTTCTTCGCATTGTCCCACTTGAAACCATAGCGGCAAATCGTAACATCGCGGCGCTGGTCGTTTTCATCATAGAAGTCGAACCACTCAGGAATCACACGGAAGAAAGCATTGGCACGTCCCATAACCTTTCCGGTCTCTGTTGGAGCCACGTTAGGATTTCCTACTTCAGGACCATTGTAAGAACCCCACCAGCCACCATTTCTTTTGCCTTGCTCGTGTGTGAAGGCAATTTCGAAGAGGCTTTCCTGACTGTTGAGTATCGATTGGTTGAAACTCTTGAACAGCTCCTCGTAACCTCCTGTGAAGAAGTCGTGGTTGCTGCCTGTGAAAGCTTCCCATTCCTTGACTACCTGCTCAAAATATTCCTTGCGTTTCTCTGCACTTGGAATTCTGTCGCCATCCATACCCCAGGTATGGCCTGCACGCTGCAGTAATACGCGCATCAGCATGGCGCGGGCTGCTCCTTGGGTAGCACGCTCTGGGCTGGAAGTTGCGGTAGCCCATGGCAAGTGTTCTTTCGCGAAGTTGAGGTCCTCTACCATCTGGTCGAAAATCTGATCACGATCTACACGTGCAGTGTATGCAGAACTGTAATCCTTTGAATAGGTGGTCTTGAAAGGTACGTCACCCCAGTATTTCACCAGGTCGAAAGCCTGGAAAGCACGGAGGAAGTGTGCCTCTGCATCCAACTTCTGTAATTTTTCGCTACCTTCGTAGCCTGCCATGCCCCTGATGCCGTCGATGCACATGTTGGCACGGTCGATACCCTGATAGTTCAGAATCCAGATGTTCTGCAACCATTGGTTGCTTGCATCTACATTATAATGACTGATATCGCGGCGGGTATTGTCCTTGTTAGTTCCATTGATCATGTACATGTCGTCGGAAGAAGGAGTTGCCATTTCTGCAGAACCATAGTGGTTCTGGTCGGAGATGGAACTGTAGATTCCCATTACTGCCATGTCTGCATTCTGGGCATCTGTAAAGTAAGAATCCTTCTCATAGAATGAGTCTGGTTTCTCGGTGAGTGTGTCGGTACAGGAAATCATGCCCGACGCACCCAATATTGCTGCTGCAATGAATATATATTTTTTCATAACTGTCGAATTAATTAGAATGATAGGTTCATACCGAAGATAAATGAGCGGCTTCGTGGATAAGCTCCGTAGTCAACACCTGCTATTGTTGCCTGACCGAAGTTAGAGACCTCAGGATCGTAGCCTGAATAGCTTGTGATGGTGAAGAGATTGTTGGCTGTTGCGTAGAATCTCAACTTGCGGATACCTACCTTGCGCAAGGTGCGGGATGGGAAGGTGTAACCGATAGTCATGTTGCTCAGTTTCAAGTAAGAAGCGTCCTCTACTGCCCATGAGTGAACATAGTTGTTACCCTCGAAGCAGTCGTAGTAAGCTGCTACTGTTTTGCCCTGGTTGATTTCTGCCAACTTAGCCAGGTCTGTTACGACCTTACCCTCGCTGTCGATTGTCATCCAGCGGTTTGAACTGTTCATTACGTCGAGCGCGTTGCGGTTTGTTGTACCCACCTTACTGTTGGTCAGCTTGGTTGCGTTCAGCAGGTCTGCACCGATGCTGTAAGTGAAGTAAATACTCAAATCGAAATTACCTACATTGAAGGTGTTGTTGATACCTCCATAAACCTTAGGGGTTGCATGACCGATAATCATTTTGTCCTCCTCGCCGATAGTTCCGTTTCTGTCCTTGTCCTCGAACTTCCACATTCCTGGCTTCACCTTATTCTTGTCGCCGTGATAAGGAATTCCGTCCTTCAACTTGTAAGTGCCGGTTGCCTCATCGTAGCTCTCGAAATCGTCAGCTGTATAGAGACCTATAGTCTTGAATCCGTAGAATTGTCCTAAAGGCTCGCCTATTGCCACGCGGTGTGTATTCTGTGCAAAACCGAAGTTTGCCTGGAAATACTGAACCTCTTCACCAGTCAGCGCCTCTACGGTGTTCTTGTTGTGAGAGAGCGTGATGGCAGAACGCCAGGTGAACGATGGCTTGTCGATGTTCACAGAGTTGATGGTCAGGTCGATACCCTGATTCTTGGTCTTACCTGCGTTGATAATCATGGTTCTGTAACCAGATGAGTAAGGCAGGGTTGTATTGAGCAAAAGGTTGCTACTCTTGTTGATGTAGAACTCTGGAGAGATGGTCAGACGCTGGTTGAAGAAACCGAAGTCCAAACCGAAGTTGAAGGTCTTGTTAGCCTCCCATTTCAGTTTCTCGTTAGGAATTCTATTGGTAGCATATCCTGTACCCAGACCATTGCCTACTGCAGTGAATACTGGACCTAAGGTAGCCAAACTGTTGTAGCTGCCGATACGGTTGTTACCTGCGAGACCATAACCCATGCGAACCTTCAAGTCAGAGAAGATGTCCAAGTCCTTGATGAATTTCTCCTCAGCAGCACGCCATGCAGCAGAGAATGCTGGGAAATAACCCCACTTGTTGTCTTTACCGAACTTAGAAGAACCATCGGCACGCAGAGAAGCTGTGAAGAGGTAGAGGTCCTTGTAGTTGTAGTTCAGACGGCCGAAGAATGAAACGAGCTTGTCGTCATAATTCTGGCTGGATTTTACCACGGTAGGAGTACCGAGGCCCATGTCTGCCAGTCCGAAGCGGTCGTTAGGAAAGTGGTCGGCAGCAGCACCGAAGCTACGGGTTCCACGGCTTACATACTCCTGACCCAACAGGGCTGTAAAGTTATGAGCCTTCTTGAACTTCTTATTATATGATAAGGTGTTAGATATCTGGAATGTCTCATATTCGTATGTATCGATAGAGCCGTTGATGCTGGTACGCTTGGCGAGTACACTCTCGTCTCCGTAGAAGAGGGCATTGCGGCGTGTCTGGTAGCGATAGCCTACAGTGGTACGCCAGTTAAGACCCTTCATGATGTTGTAAGTGAGGTCGCCATTGGTAGAGAAGGTGCGGAACTCGCGTTCGTTGGTCTCCTCGCGTGCTGTAATCAGCGGACTCTGCATGGTGTTACCGCTATCGTCAGCCAGGATTGGGTCTTCGCCTTCGAGGAGTGAAGAGTCTTCTCCCTTGATACCGGCTGTAGGGCGATACTGCAGGATGGCACTCATCTTACCGAATCTTGCGTCACCATTCTGAGCTGTTCCTAAACCCCAGATCTTGCGTATGTCGATGTTGGCGCGTGCAGAGAAGGTAAGGCGCTTGTTGATCTTGCTCTTGAAGTTGAGCGTGATGTTGTGCTTCTTGTCGCCACTGAAAACCATAGCCCCCTCATCACGGAAGAAGTTGTAGGCAGCAGAATACTGATTATCCTTGTTGCCACCCTGTACGCTTACGCGATAGTTCTGAACGAAAGTTGTACGTCCCAAAGTCTCTTTCTGCCAGTCGATACCTGCACGGTTAGCATAGTTGGCATCGATGTCCTCGAATGTACCATATCGGCTGTTCCACTGGTCCATGGTCTTGTCTGCTGTCAGCGTACCGAGTGTGCGTTCATAGTCAGCGAGTACGAACTCCTTCACGCTCATCACGTCGAGCTTGTTCATCATCTTGCGCCATCCGATATAGGTATCGAAGTTGATGGTAGCCTTGCTGTTAGTTGTTCCTTGCTTGGTAGTGACCACCACAACACCATTGGCACCGCGGGCACCATAGATAGCTGTAGCAGAAGCATCCTTGAGCACGTCGATGCTCTCGATGCTGGCTGGGTCGAGGTTAGAAAGACCGTCTTCTGTTGGGAATCCGTCGATAACGTAGAGAGGTTCATTGCTCTGAGAGATAGAAATTCCGCCACGTACACGGATGCTGATACCTGCACCAGGAGCACCATCGGCAGATGTTACCTGCAAACCGGCAATACGTCCGGTCAAGGCCTGTGAAATATCGCCAGCAGGCACCTTGAGCAGTTCATCACTCTTGATAGAAGAAACAGAACCGGTGAGATCCTTGCGCTGTACGGTAGCATAACCGATAACAACCACGTCTTCCATATTGATGGCATCAGTTTCCATGCGCACGTCGATCTGGGTCTTGCCCTTCACGCGTACTTCCTGAGTCTTCATGCCGATGTATGATATTACCAGGATGTCCTTAGCAGCATCCTTCGTCTTCAGGGTAAAGTTACCATCGAGGTCGGTAACAGTACCCACACCTTTTTCACCTTTGAGGGAAATGGTAGCACCGATGACTTCGAGTCCTTCATTATCGACTACCTTTCCGTGAATCGTTGTGCTTTGGGCAGACATGTCCATTGCTGCCAACGAGACCGCCAAACATGTTAATACTTTTCTGTAGTTCATATTGTTTAGTTTTTTAATTATTATAATGATTAAATTTCTAATTTTGGCAACTTATCAGTCAGGTTGAGTTCCTTACCTCCATCCTTGATGATGGTTCCCTCGCCCTTATAGATGATTTCAGCCTTTGTTTTGCCGTTCACAGCATGGAAGAATCCCTTGCCGTTTGCCTTCAGTTCTACTTCTATGGTCCAGTCTCCCACTTTAATCTTGCCATTCTTCATCACAGGTTTGCGCACTGCTGCGTCCTTGGCATGTGTGTCGATAATGGTTGCAAAATGGTAGTTCTGGCTCTTTTCTGATGTGGCAGTGAAATGCCAGTGGTTAGGGTTTGGAGTGAAATTACCCTTGTCGTCAGATTTCAGCCAGTTGGTAGCTGGATAGAAGAACTGGTCGGTCATCTCTGTCTTCAGTTTGGATGAAGAGAAAATGTAGGCATCCGAGATTCCTACGCCGTTGGTCGCTTCTACGTGTACAGCTTTGCCTTCTTGTCGAGTGGTCATCGGCTGGATGACGGTGTGGAGCAGGTAGTTCCATGTGACTGGTTCGTCTGCTTCCAATTCATCGTAGATGAACATCAGACCGGAATTGCCGAGGTCAATCATGTGTCGGCGATAGGTTTTGAGATGATTCTTATCCCAGCCGGTCTTAGGCGAGCCTTCTATGTCTGCCTGTTCGAATCGCTTCTTCCAGAGTGGAGAGATAATCTCGCCGTATGCATTGGAAGCATCTCCCAGTACATAGCTGATGTTCTTTCCCACATAGTAGCGTGGAATCCAACCATAGCCTTCTGTTCCGATGCGCTGGCCCATGCCGTTTACCAAGATGGTATTGTGGGCACGTGTTGCACGATGGCAGTAGATGGCGTGGCGATCTACGAACGAGGTATGGTGACCGCTGCTGTAGAAGAGTGACTTGCCGCCGTAGAAGGTGTTGAATGCATTCTGGTTGGCGATGGCATGAGAGGTGGAACCGTATGGACTGGAGCGGAAACTCCACATCGCATTATCATGATAGTCGTTCCAGTCGGTCATGAACGAAGCCAACCCGCTTTCTGGGAAGACACGCCCCAATGGTAGGTCTGCGAGGCCTTTGCCCTTAGGCAGCGGTTTGGCGTATTGCAGGCGGAACCAGGAGAGGTCGCCCGGCTTAGCCAGGAATGCTTTCTTCAGATAGCCCGGTTGTTCTGCCAGGGTTCTTCTTACGAAATCGGCTGCGTATGTGTCGCCAGTGATTCTTGCCAGTGCATCCAGATAACCTACGCGGATGGCGTTAGGCTGTAATACCTTCTGGTGTGAACTTCCGTTGCCGCCCGATTTGGAGAATGGAGGCTGCTGGAAGATGGCATACTGGATATTGTTCTTGTACCATGGATCCTGGAAGAAATCGAAACCTGAGAGGCGGCTGTAGAAATAAGGCACCTCTATCAGCGTGCGGGTATTTACCGTGAAGTAAGAATCTCCGTTGTGCCAAGCACCGTCCTTGTTGAGTCCAGGCATTCTTGCAACCCATACATTGTAGCAGTAGTTGGCCCAGAGTGCAGCCTCAGGAATTTCATTGTAGGTGGCAAAGGAAGCCATGGTGAGGATGCGGAGAGTCATCTGCCATACGTGGTTGTCGGCGATGTGGTTCTCCAGATGGTTGTTGTACTGTCTGTAGAGACTTCCTGCTTTTTCACGGATAGCTCCCAATAGGGAAGCTCGTTCTTCTGCAGTGAGAATATTGAAGAAGGAGTCGTAAGCCATCGTACAGGTGGAGAGCAGGGCTGTATCATTGAAGTCTCCCTTCACTTTTTCGCTCTTGTTCCAGTCAACCATGGTGAGCACTCGCTTCAAGGCTTCCTTGGCGTAACGCTCGTCCTTGGTCAGCAGATAGGCATAGACCAATGCGTAGCAGTTAGCTTCTTCCACATCGATGATGCGGCGGCTTTCACGGGTGAGGTAAGCCTTGCGCTGTACGGCGTTCTTCAGTTCGCTCAGTTTGCTGGTGTTGATATCGTCAAGTCCTTTCATCTTGGTTTTCAACACCTTTTCAGCCTTGTCAATATACCATTTGTATTCTTTCTTGGTAGAGCTGCGCTGCATGAACTGTTCCCAGTCTTTCTGGGTCATCCAGATGCGTGGATGGTCAGTTGGTAATCCTGCTACTACCTTGTCGAAGGAAGGAGGGCAGAACTTGCTGCCATTGTCGCCTACGGTAAACTGCAGTCTTTCCGACCATTTTACCTGTCCACCTATAACATATCCGTATTGCCAGTACCATTTGCCTGCAGCCAGATCGTTGTCCGGATTGAACATAGGCCATCGGGTTTCCCTGGTAACAGTTCCGTTGTGGAAGTTTGGATCCTGCGAATATCTTACCTTATATAATAAACTGGCTTTGTCGAGCTTGGATGTTTCTTCAAAGCCGTCGAAGGGAACGATGGAATTGTTGAATGCATCAGGAAGGGGCCATTGGAATGAGACCTTCCGGTCATCTACGGTTTCACCATCGAGTGGTGAAGGAGTGGCTCTCATCTCGTGCATCAAGGTCGTTTCCTTGAGAAAAATACGGCTTTGGGCACTTGCTTGAGTGCCCAAAGCGGTGATGAAAAATACCGCGAATGCCGTACGAGAGAGAAGATTGTTAAGTTTTCTGTTCATCATCATTTTTGAATCGATGTTAGTTGATGGTTAGTCTTTTGGTATATATTTATTTTTAAATCTTGTCAGTTTAGACGGGTGCTTGTCCATCCATTCACCCAACAGTTGGCGATGCAGCTTTACGATGTCGCTGTATTTGCGCTCCATGGCAAGATTTCTCATTTCACCTCTGTCGGTGTTCATGTCGTAGAGTTGCTCACGATATCGTCCGGTGTCGTAGAGTACGTATTTGTAATCTTTCGTACGCACCATCCATCCGATGGTTCCGGCAGTCTGTGCGAAAACGGTTTCCGTCACTACGTATTCCTGATGTTTCATGTCCGGGTCGCCTGCTTCCACCACATTTCTGAGGCTTTTTCCCTGGCAGTGGGCTGGTACCGGTATTCCCGCAAAGTCGCAGATGGTAGGCATCAGGTCTATGCCGTTGTTCACTAACTGTGGGAGCACCTTGCCTGCATTCTTGCCTTTCGGCAGACAGACGATGAACGGAATGTTGGCTACGCTCTCGTAGAGCACGGTCTTCTGATTCCACTGGTGCTGTGCAGCTCCGTCGCCATGATCGCTGGTAAAGATGACTATAGTATTCTTCCATAGATTCTCCTTGTCGATTTCGTCCAGAATCTTTCCGATTTCATGGTCGCCCAACTCGGTTTGTCGATAATAGGAATACAGATATTTGCGCCAGTCATCAGCTGTATAGTCGAGCGATGGGTAGAGACGGTGATTCCTTGTCTTTTCGAATGCTAATGCCGTAGCGTCATAAGGGTTTACGGCATAGTTCGCAGGTAACTGAGGACAGTCTTTCAGATCAGGCTCCTCGATTTCTCCGAATGGAAGGTTCTGATGGCGTGCAGCCTCGCAGATGCCGTGTGGCATATTGAAGGAAGCTACCAGAAAGAAAGGCTTTTTCTTATCGCGCTGGCGCAGAAAGTTGACTGCATCCTCAGCAAGTCCTTTATCATTATGTCCATGCAGGTTTTTGAATCCGAAAGCATGTTCGCCTGGCAGGGAATTGGTATTTACGTGCCATTTTCCGGCGTAAGCGCACTCATAACCGGCTTCTTCCATCATGTTGCCTAATGTGCGGGCTCTTACAGAGTCAGGCAGAGGCGTTTCGTTTTCCTGCATTCCTATGTCTGAAGGCATATAGCCTGTAAACATGGCAGAACGTGACGGACCGCTCAGAGGAAGTGCACAATAGGCATTGGTGAATCTCACTCCTCTTTTAGCGAGGGCGTCCATTGCTGGAGTTTTCAGGTCATTGTTGCCAGCACAACTCATGGCCGTAGCAGCTTGTTGGTCAGTCATGATGTAGATGATGTTCATCCGCTGCTGGGCAAAAGCTGTCATTGGAATCAGGGAGTAACATCCCAGAAACACTGTCAGACGATTTTTCATATATAATAATGTTATATGTTTAAAGTTTAGTTTGGTTTTTAAATCCGCTGCAAAGATACGTCTTTTGTCCGATATGTATCTGATAAAAGCGTACATTCGAATGTCTTTTCTGTACAAATGCGATAGTTGTACGTTTTTAAAGGTCATTTTTACGAATTCGATAGGTGGGTATGAAAATAAGTGCTAATTTTGCAACCAAATTATGAACAACAATCGTTAAACTAAACCGATCAAAATGAAAAAGGTTATCAATTTATTCAATCTTATTTTCCTTTTTTTGATGTCAACACAGGTGATGGCAGCCAAAGAGGAAGGAGAAAAGGTCAACTCTGACGTTTTCTCTATCATCAATCTCGACTACCCTGGTCTGGAGTCTGTCAAGGCTGAGTACCAGAAGGGTAATGAAAAGAAGGCAGCTGAACTGCTCCTTCATTATTATAGAACACGCACGGGTATCCATAATCCTGATGTAGATCTGAAGAAAATCTCTGTTTCTGCCCGTCAGAGAAAATGGGCTGACGATGCATTGGAGCATACTTTCTATGTTCACGATGGTTACCAGCCTTCCTATAATTATGGTAAGGACATCAACTGGAAGTACTGGCCAGTAAAAGATAATGAGTTGCGCTGGCAGTTGCACCGTCATAAATGGTTCACTCCGATGGGCAAGGTTTACCAGATTACCAAGGACGAGAAATATGCCATCGAGTGGAAGGCTGAATATCTCGACTGGATTAAGAAGAATCCATTGGTAGAGGTTACTTCCAATCAGTATGAGATGAAAGACAATAAGAAGTTTTCTGACGACGTAGAGAATGCACGTTTTGCATGGAGACCTCTCGAAATCTCTCATCGTTTGCAGGACCAGATCAGCCAGTTTACCCTGTTTGTCAATTCTCCAAACTTCACTCCAGAGTTCCTCACCGAATTTCTGGTCAACTATAACCGTCATGCAGAGTACATCCTGGGTCACTATTCCAAGATGGGCAATCACTTGCTCTTCGAGGCGCAGCGTATGTTCTTCGCTGGTACTTTCTTCCCAGAATTCAAGGATGCCAAGACTTGGCAGCAGAGCGGTATCGGTATTCTGAACCGTGAAATCAAGAAGCAGGTATTCGATGATGGCGGTCAGTTTGAGCTTGACCCTCACTACCACCTGGCTTGTATCGGAATCTTTATCAGAGCTCTCGTAGTGGCAGAGGCAAACAATTGCATCAGCACCATTCCACAGTCTTATGTAGATACAGTGGAGAATATGATTACCTTCTATTTCAATATCTGTTTCCCTGATTACAGTAATCCATGTTTCAGCGATGCGAAGAAGGGCGATATGAAGGAAGAACTGAGCAACTACAAGAAGTGGATGAAACTCTTCCCTAACAATGAGGCCATCAAGTGGTTTGCTACTCAGGGCAAGAAGGGTAAGGCACCAGCCAACCTCTCCAAGGGTTTCCTTACATCAGGTTTCTTCACTTTCCGCAACGGTTGGGATATGAATTCTACCGTGATGGTGGTAAAGGCAGGACCTAAGGGCGAATGGCATTGCCAGCCAGACAACGGTACTTTCGATCTCTGGTTCAATGGCAAGAACCTCTTCCCAGACAGTGGTTCCTATATCTATGCCGGACCAGGTGAGGTACAGAAGATGCGCGACTGGTTCCGCCAAACCTGTGTACACAATACATTGACGCTCGACAACAAGAATCTCGAGACTACAGAGTCTAAGACCCTCCTTTGGCTGCCAGACGGCAACCAGCAGGTATTGGTAACTCAGAACCCAAGCTACAAGGATCTCGACCACCGTCGTACTGTATTCTTCGTTGATCAGACTTACTATGTTATTGTGGATGAGGCTCTCGGCAGCGCTACAGGTAATCTCAATCTCCATTACCTTTTGACCGACGGCAAGACTTCTACAGAGAAGAACACTATCCGTACAGACTATAAGGGTGAGAGCAATGTGATGATAGCTTGCAATAGTGCTTCTCCTATGGAACTGAAGCAGGAAGAAGGTTGGTATTCTACTGCTTATCGCAAGAAGACAGCCCGCCCATCATTCTCATTCAATGTAGATAAGAAAGATGCCAAGCCAGTACGCTTCGTTACCATCATCTATCCTGGTAAGGACGTGAAGTCAGTTTCTGCAGCAGGTAAGGTGATCAGTTCTACCGACAAGAGCCTGAAGGTAAGTGTGAAGGTGAACGGCAAGAAGCAGCAGCTCTCTTGGAATATCCAATAACGAAATACTTTATTATATCCAGTTTACGAAATACTTTATTATATTATATGATGAGAAACAAATTAATCCTCTCAGCTCTCGTGGGCTTAGCCTGCATGAGTTGCACCACGAAAACCCAGGACGAAGACTGGGTCGCTTATTCTGAAGAAGTAGCTTGCCAGCAGTTGGAAAGCACAGCTAAGAAGTTGGATGGTCAGGGCGTGTTCCCACGTTCCATCTGGGTACCTTACAAGCTGGAGTTCCTCGAGAGCCAGTTGGGTAGAGATCGCAAGACTTTCCAGGATTCTCTCCGTGTACCGGTAGATTCGCTGATGGGTTCATTGCGCACCTGCGACATCTATGACTGGACCAGCGGATTCTTCCCAGGTTCTTTGTGGTATGCTTACGAGCTGACAGGTAATGAGGAGATGAAGAAGCAGGCTATCCAATACACCAACCTGCTTTATCCTATCCGTCTTTACGATAAAACCCACGATATCGGTTTCATGATGAACTGCAGCTATGGTAATGCGTTGCGCCTTTCTCCAAACGACAGTATTCCTGCCGTGTTGACAAGTTCTGCGGATATGCTCTGCAAGCGTTTCGACAAGCGCATCGGCTGCATCCGTTCATGGGACTTCGGTACTTGGAACTTCCCTGTGATTATTGACAACATGATGAATCTCGATCTGCTGTTCAATGCTTATCATCTTACTGGCGACAAGAAGTATTATGATGTTGCTGAAACTCATGCATTGACCACCATGAAGCATCATTTCAGAAAAGACTATACCTGCTATCATGTAGTAAGCTACAATAACGATGGTACAGTAGAGAAGCAGTGCACTTTCCAGGGTAAGGCGGATGAGTCTGGATGGGCAAGAGGTCAGGCTTGGGCAGTATATGGTTACACCCGTTGCTACAAGGAGACCAAGGACAAGCGCTTCCTCGATCAAGCAGTTCACGTAGCCGACATGATCATGAGCAGAGTGAAGACAGAGGATTGTATTCCTTACTGGGATTACGATGCTCCTGTTGCCAAGGAAACTCCAAGAGATGCGTCTGCAGCAGCAGTAACAGCAGCCGGTCTTTTCGAACTTTGCGAGATTGTGCCAGACGGAAAGAAGTACAGCGACTATGCAGAGAAAATTCTCCGCTCATTGGCAAGCGATGAGTATTTAGCTAAGCCAGGTGAGAATTGCGGTTTCATCCTGAAACATTCTACAGGTTCTTTACCTCATGGTTCAGAGATTGATACTCCTCTCAACTATGCTGATTACTATTTCCTTGAGGCTCTCTTGAAGTACAAAAACATGCATAAGTAAATCAAGCATATATATATTGGTAAAAAATGTTTAGTAAGAGAAAAAATAGTTTAGGTTTCATTTAATTAGTTTAGGTTCGCCTTCTTGAGAGAGAATCAGCGAACCTATTTTTTTATCTGTTAGAACGAAAGAACTACGGGAAATTCTGAAAACTGCCGTAGGAAAAGAGGAGAAGAAATGACCGGAGATGACCTTGGCAAAATAACCGGATGAGTCTTAGAATCTCCTATCCAAATGAATTTTCGTCTCCCAAATACTCTTCGCCAATCCCCAAAAACCGCGTAATCAGTGCCTAAAAATAGAGCCCCCAGCTGAAATTCAGCTGGGGGCTCTTAAGATATATTCAGTTATGGAATCTGAATCAGATTATAAAGGTTTATATTCTACGAATGCTTCCATCGCCTCATAGCAAGCAAGACCCAAGTTATCATACAACTGGGCTGTAGCGCGGTTTCTGTCTTCCGCACGCTGCCAGAAGAGACGGTCGTCATTGCCGAGGAAAGGAGCACTTTCCATCTGAGACTGGTGCTTCAGGATAGAATTACGCTTAGCGCGCAATTCCTCTGGACTCAATGGAACACACATCTCGATGTTCTCTATCTCCCATTCTGCCCATGCTCCACGATACATCCAGATGCGGCAATCTTTCAGCCACTCTGCGCCTGCCTCCTTCTCGAGGTCGATGGCAGCCAATACGGCGTCAGTACACTTGCGGTGTGTGCCGTGAGGGTCTGCCAAGTCGCCGGCTACATAGATTTGATGAGGCTTCACCTCCTGCAGCAACTGTCTTACTACTGCTACGTCCTTCTCGGTCATAGGGAGTTTTTCTATCTTACCACTCTCATAGAATGGAAGGTCGAGGAAGTGGACATGATCCAGCGGGATCTCATTATAGGTACAAGCAATACGTGCCTCGCCACGACGGATAAGACCCTTGATAGTAAGAATGTCTCTTGTATCGAAGTCGCCCTCCTTCTTGTTGGCAAAGAATTTCTTGATCTCCTTGTACTTGTTGGCGATGATGCTGTCCTTGGATTCTGCAAAGAGCTGGTTGAAACCATTGATGAAGTGCATGAAGCGTGTTACTTCCTCATCACCTACTGCGATGTTGCCGGATGTCTCGTAAGCCAGATGCACGTCGTGGTGCTGCTGAACTAGACGGCGGATGGTTCCGCCCATAGAGATAACGTCATCGTCTGGGTGTGGAGAGAACACTACGACACGCTTTGGATATGGTTTGGCACGCTCTGGACGATAGGTATCGTCAGCGTCAGGTTTGCCACCAGGCCAGCCGGTGATGGTATGCTGCAAGTCGTTGAAAATCTTGATATTAGCATTGTATGCAGAACCATAGAGAGCCAACAGCTCGCTCAGACCATTCTCATTGTAGTCCTTGTTGGTCAACTTCAGGATTGGCTTGTTAATCTTCTGGCAGAGCCAAACCAGTGCAGAACGTACCAACTTGTCTGTCCATTCGCATGATGAAACCAACCAAGGGTGCTCAATGCGGGTAAGATGGGCAGCTGCACTCAAATCCAATACCACCTGTGCGTTTGGGTGAGTCTGCAGGAAAGTAGCAGGCAGGGTATCTGTGATGTTGCCCTCTATCACCTTCTGCATAATCTCAGACTTTTCGTCGCCCCATGCTGTCAGGAATACAGTCTTGGCTGTCAGGAGAGTGCCAACACCCATAGTGAGTGAACATGGAGGAACCTGCTCCTTGGTCTTGAAGCTGTTTTCCATCTCCTCGCGTGACATGTTGCCGATGAGGATGATACGGGTGAGCGACTGGATGCTTGAACCCGGTTCGTTGGCTGCGATATTACCCATGCGGCCGATGCCGAGGATAGTAACGTCGAGACCGCCGAAGGTCTTGATGCGCTGCTCATAGAGGCGGCAGGTGTCTTGTACAGCCTCCTGTGCGATGCTGCCATCGAGGGTGAAGATATTCTGTTCTGCAATATCCACGCGGTCAAGGAAATGCTCCTTGAGTTGGTTGATGCTGCGGATAGAACTGTCCTTGCGGAGTGGGTAGTACTCATAGGCATTGAATACTACTACATTGCGGAAACTCAGTTTCTTCTTCTCGTAGCGACTTACCAATTCATCATATACAGGATTGACAGAGAGGCCTGTGCCCAATGCCATCACATAATACTTGCCTTCGTGCTGGGCAGCCTTAATGCCCTTCTCAATGCAGTCGGCAATATGACTACAGCCTTCGCTTACAGATGCGAAGATATCGGTATGAATTTTCTCCATGCGGGATATTTCGGAGTATTCCACGGTCGTCTTAGGCTTGTAGAATTCCACAGGTACCTTGTTGAGTACGATTTGTGAACTAAGATTTAATCTCATAACGTAATATATTTATGTAATGTAATATATTGATAATGTTGGAATTTTCTCTCGGTCTGTTGGAATTTTCTCGGTCGAGGGGTCTTTTAGATATTGTTCTTCTCGATATCCTTGAAGTAGCGGTAGGTTCCCACTTTCAACTCGTCTGTAGCCATTTCATCACAGATGATGATGCCGTGCTTGTGGAGCTGGAGTGCGCTGATGGTCCAAGCCTGTGTAACAGGACCTTCGATGGCAGCGTGGAGAGCCTGTGCCTTGTTGTGGCCATTGCAGAGAATCATCACCTCTCTTGCGTCCATCACGGTGCCTACACCTACGGTAAGAGCCAAAGCAGGAACAGCCTCAGGATCATTGCCGAAGAAGCGTGAGTTGGCGATGCGGGTGTCGGTGGTGAGAGTCTTCACACGGGTGCGTGAGGTGAGGGCAGAGTAAGGCTCATTGAAGGCGATGTGGCCGTCAGGGCCAATGCCGCCAATGAAGAGGTCGATACCGCCTGCAGCCTTGATCTTCTGCTCGTAGCGCTCGCACTCAGCTTCGAGGTCTTCTGCATTACCATTGAGAATGTTGATGTTCTCCTTAGGGCAATCAATGTGATCGAACAGATTCTTTGCCATGAATGAGTGGTAGCTCTCAGGATGAGACTCTGGTAAACCTACGTATTCATCCATGTTGAAAGTAATGACGTGCTTGAATGATACCTTGCCTTCCTTGACAGCCTCTACGAGCGCTGCATACATACCCATTGGGGATGAACCAGTTGGCAAACCAAGTACGAATGGACGCTCTGCTGTTGGAGCGAACTTGTTGATTGTCTCTACTACGTGATTGGCTGCCCAACGTGACAGCTCATCATAATTTTTTTCAATAATTACGCGCATAGTCGTTAGTATTAATGATTTATTTTTTAACTATAAATAATGTATTTATTTAACTGATTTATTTTTGTTGAATCAATTCTAATTTTGTCGCAGCAATGAAACCGATAGTCTTTCTGTCAGACCTTTTCAGCCTTTCTGATAGTTCCCTTTCAGTTTTCCTGTAAGACTCTGTCAACTGTTCCGGCAGTTCTGCGGACTGCATCCGATGTGGGTCTTCACGAATTTGCAGAACGAGGCATAGTCGTCGAACCCGAACCTTTCGGCTACTTCCTTGATGGGAATATCGGTGTATTTCAACTCAGCCCTGATCTTATCTACTGCATGTTCCAGGATGATGCCGATGGCAGGCTTTCCTGTGTACTGCTTGACAATCTTCGAGAGATATTTCGGACTCACGCATTGCTTGTCTGCATAATAGGCCACGGTGCGATGGCAACCGTTGTCAACTGCCAGGGCATTGGAGAACTCCAGAAAAATCCTGTCGGCACTGTGCCTGTGCTGCGTGGTAATCACGTTGTCGTAGGCAGGCACATGAATGTCGTTGATTACATAGAAGAAGATACTCGCCATCAGACTTTCCTTCAGCTCGTTGCAGTAGTGGTCGTGCCGATTGCTGCGGAAACGCAGAATGTTGACGAACGTGCTGATGAAATTGTGGATGATCTTCTGGTTGTAAGATATCAACGGTTTCTGGTTGAGAGCATTGAACATAATCCATGCATCTCGGTTGCTCGTCAGCAGACGGCGTACTGCCGAGAGGGAATAGCCTACCATTGTGATGAGGCACCTCTCGCTCTTGCGGATGCTGTGAACGATGACGTTGGGAGGAACAAGCAGCAGGTCGCCGGCAAAGAGTTCTATCTTGCGGTCGTCGAAATTCAGGCACAGATTGCCGTCCAGACAGAAGAGCATCATCAGGAAATTGACCTTGATGCTTTCTTCTTTGTCGGGAAATAGCAGCAGGGGAGATGCTACTACATAATCCGGGTCGGAAAAAACCGAATTGCCGTCTTCTTCTGCAAAGTCTTGCAGCTGATAACTTGTTAGTCTGTTGTTCATCATTCTTTTATTGTCGGTGCAAAGTTAATAAAAAAAGAAGGAATTCCATTACATATTTTTCCCCATTATTCTACCTTATACCGCAATATTGAGTAAAAAGGCGTTTTTTAATTCTTTTTTAGGAGAAAAAAAGAAGAAAATGGGGAAAAATATGTAACTCTAAAATGCTTGTTTTCTTATTCAAATTTGTCACCTTATTATATATAGTGTATCATTACCTTATTATATATAGTTTCATCGTCTCATTTTATTCAGATAAGGTTGTCTAATATATATAAAGATGTGATTTTATTTGATATAAGTTTGAAATTTGCATAAAATGTGAGCAAAATGTTAGTGTTTTGCCAAAAAATTACTAACTTTGCACCCGCAAACTTATAAATACGATAAAAGAATGGCTAATTTGAGATTTGAGGTTGTAGCCGAGGCCTTTAAGAAAAGACCTGTAGAGGTGGAAGCTCCCAAGGTTCGCCCTTCGGAATACTTCGCCAAGTATGTATTCAACCGCCAGAAGATGTACAAGTATCTCCCATCTGATGTTTACGAGAAACTCATCGATGTGATTGATAATGGTAATCGTCTGGATCGTTCCATCGCTGATGCTGTGGCTGCGGGCATGAAGCTTTGGGCAGAAGAAAACGGGGTAACTCATTATACGCACTGGTTTCAGCCTCTTACCGAGGGTACTGCAGAGAAGCATGATGCTTTTGTGGAGCACGACGGCAAGGGTGGTATGATAGAGGAATTTTCAGGCAAGTTGCTTGTTCAGCAGGAGCCTGATGCCAGTTCGTTCCCTAATGGCGGAATCCGCAACACTTTCGAGGCCAGAGGTTATTCTGCTTGGGACCCAACTTCGCCAGTCTTTATCATCGATGATACGCTCTGTATCCCTACCATTTTTATTTCTTATACAGGTGAGGCCCTCGATTATAAGGCTCCACTGCTCCGCTCGCTCCATACACTGAGTGAGGCAGCTACCGAAGTGTGTCATTACTTCTATCCTCAGGTGAAGAAGGTGCAGACCAACTTGGGATGGGAACAGGAATATTTCCTCGTGGATGAAAGTCTCTATTCTGCCCGTCCTGACCTGATGCTCACCGGACGTACGCTGATGGGGCACGATTCTGCCAAGAATCAGCAGATGGACGACCACTATTTCGGAACTATTCCTGAGCGCGTGCAGGCATTCATGAAAGATTTGGAAATACAGGCTCTCGAACTCGGTATTCCTTGTAAGACCCGCCATAATGAGGTGGCTCCTAACCAGTTTGAGTTGGCGCCTATCTTCGAGGAGTGCAATCTTGCCGTTGACCATAACATGCTCCTGATGAGTTTGATGAAGCGTGTGGCCCATAAGCACAGTTTCCGCGTGCTCCTTCACGAGAAGCCATTCGCAGGCGTCAACGGTTCGGGTAAGCACAACAACTGGAGCCTCTGCACTGATACTGGTGTTCTGCTTCATGCGGCAGGCAAAACTCCTGAGGATAACCTCCGATTTGTAGTGTTCATCGTGGAAACCCTGATGGGTGTGTATAAGCACAACGGTCTGCTGAAGGCTTCTATCATGAGCGCAACCAATGCCCATCGACTGGGTGCCAACGAAGCTCCACCTGCCATCATCTCCTCTTTCTTGGGCAAGCAGCTCACTGATCTCTTAGACCATATAGAAAAGGCAGATAAGGAGGAACTCTTTGCATTGGCAGGCAAGAAGGGAATGGAACTGGATATTCCTGAGATTCCAGAGCTGATGATTGATAATACCGACCGCAACCGTACTTCACCTTTTGCTTTTACCGGCAATCGCTTTGAGTTCCGTGCTGTGGGTAGTGAGGCCAACTGTGCATCATCTCTTATCGTGCTGAATGCAGCTGTGGCTGAGGCTCTCGAAGAATTCAAGACCCGTGTGGATGCACTTATTGCCAAGGGTGAGGATCAGACTTCTGCTATTATAGATATTGTACGCGAGGATATCAAGACTTGCAAGCCTATCCGCTTTGATGGCAACGGCTATTCTGATGAGTGGAAGGAAGAGGCCCAGAAGCGTGGACTCGACTGCGAGGCTTCCTGTCCGGTAGTCTTCGACCGCTATCTGGATAAGGAAAGCATCGAGATGTTCGCCAAGACCAACGTGATGAGCGAGAGCGAGTTGAAGGCGCGCAACGAGGTGAAGTGGGAGACTTATACCAAGAAGATTCAGATTGAGGCTCGTGTGATGGGCGACCTGAGCATGAACCACATCATCCCTGTGGCTACCCACTATCAGAGCCGTCTGGCAAAGAATGTAGAGGGCATGATTCACATCTTCGGTGGCGAGGAAGGTAAGAAACTGACAGCCCGCAACGTGAAGATTATCCGTGAGATTGCTGAGCGCACCGAGGCAATAGAGCGTGGTGTGGAGGCATTGGTGGATGCCCGCAAGGTAGCTAACAAGATAGAGAGCGAGCGCGAGAAGGCAGTAGCATATCACGACACGGTAGCTCCAAAGATGGAGGAAATCCGTTATCAGATAGACAAGCTTGAACTCCTCGTTGCCGATGAACTTTGGACTTTGCCAAAGTATCGTGAGCTGCTGTTCATCAGATAATATTTCCTGAATAAGGAATAAAGATAATAAAAAAAGGAGGGTGTGTCATAAGTCTGTGACGCACCCTTTTTTTTGTGTGTTTCTGTATATTCTAGTTGAATCGTAGTCTTTCTTCACAAAGG
>ENA-OYZQ01000007-OYZQ01000007.1-human-gut-metagenome-genome-assembly--contig:-NODE-7-length-118474-cov-24.725821_pt1 | contig 118474 bp, 99 predicted proteins | sample MGYA00244076_ERZ653476 | MGnify/ENA primary metagenome ERZ653476 (study PRJEB26926, sample SAMN06164996) | human gut metagenome | biome: ENVO:00009003; feature: ENVO:2100002; material: ENVO:00002003... | reverse complement strand
AAGGGCAAGAAACGGGGCTTCTGGGGAATTGAAATATCAACCATCAAAACACACACAAAGTATGATTAACTACAGTATTACCATGCGCTCAGTGAACAGTAACCTCCTTGCTATCAATCAGGCTAAATCACGTATCAACCAGGCAAAACGAGAGGGTAAGAACCCCGACCAGACCGACCTCAACCTGGTGAAGACCGAGAAGAAGAATGCCTTCGCCGTATCTCAGTATTCTGATGTGATGACCATCGAGAAGTTTGCCAAGCACATCTCCAGCCACGGCAGCGTCTATTCTCGCGCAGACATCTCTGCCATCCTCTACATGACCGTGGATTGCATGAGAGAGCAGCTCCTCGAAGGCAAGAAAATCCGTCTGGGCGATCTCGGTGATTTCTCCATCCTCCTCTCATCCAAGGGCGCTGAGGATGCCGACAAGTTCACCGCTCAGAACATCACTGACGTGAAGGTTCAGTGGGAGCCAGGCGCTGAGTTCAAGAACCTCATTGCCGATGCAGAGTTCAACCTCGTAGCCAGCCGTAGCGCTCAGGCTGCAGTCATCAAGGCCATCAAGGAGGGCAAAGCCAACGTGGACATCAGCACTCCAACTACTCCTGGCGACGGTTCAGATGGCGGTGGCTCTAACCCAAGCGGCGGCACTCCTGCAGGAGGTAACACCGAGCAGAGCGGCGGCACCAGCCAAGGCACCGGTTCCAACCCAAGCGGCGACAATAAGGGCGACGCAGGACAGGACGGCAGCGGCGAGGACAACGAACTGTAGAAGGGAAATTAACCTCATGTGAAACACACAAAGAATTTAAGTTTAACCTTTAAAATTGAATCAAAATGAGTAAGATGAAAGCAGACACATGGAAGACCATTCTTCAAATCGCCATCAGTTTTTTGACGGCAATTGCAACCACGCTCGGCATAACGAGTTGTGTGGGATAAAGGAAAGATATTGCATTCAAGCAAATCATAATAAAAGTTTTCAACTGTTTAAATTAATAGTATGTTTTCATAAAGCAAGCCCTCAGCTGTGATAGCTGGGGGGGTCGTTGTTTATGACATGAACGGAATAATCACTTTTTAGAACTGTGGTCATTTGGTCATGGTTATTTCTTGTCAAAATCATTGAAGGTATTACTAAGAAATGGCTATAACACCTATTTATATATACAAAAGATGGGGTTCATTCTCACGACTCACCCCCATCTAACATATCCCCCTTTGTCTGAGCATGCTATGATGGCATTGGCTATATATTAAACTTGACCATTTTCTACATCAGTAAGAATATTGAAAGTAATGACTCTTGCTCCACCTGATTTTCCTTTGCCTTTTTACAACTCATCAAGCAAACTATCTGCAGATTGAAGTTTACGCTTTCCAGCAATGGCTTCCTTTACCTCTGTCAAAGCGTTTCTGAGTTCTTTCATCAAGTCGCGCGATGATTCAATACTATGACTTCCGTCATCGGGGAAGATGCGGAAATTTCCTGCACGCGATTTTAGGACTACGTGCTCTCCTGCTTTTGCCAAATTCAGATACTTTGTCTGATTAGTGCGAAAGTCTCTTGTGCTAATTACAACCATAATTCTATATATTTGTTTACGATGCAAAGAAAGTGCTACCTTTCTTCTGCAAAGATACGGTTTTTTATTGAAACTGCAATCAAAATGGTAACCAAATTAACATTATTTGGTTACCAAATAAGCTTTACAAGGGGTAATAGATATGGTTCAAGTATATGAGTCATAATAGGTATCTTCATTATCGCAATCTTAAATGACAAGTTGGACTGAAATCCCGACTTGATGACTGCTGATTTCATCATATTTTGTAAAAATTCATATAGAGATGAGCAAAATATATAAATTTCTGAGCACTTTTATTATTTTTTTCTTACCTTTGCAAACAACTATGTGCTCGTTTCTCAGGAAATAGCACATTTAAATATCAACTGAATAACAGAAAAGATGAAATATGCTTTAGTTACAGGAGCGTCAAGAGGTATTGGAAAAGCCGTGGCTTTACGACTTGCCAAACGGGGCTTCTGCACGATTATCAATTACTTGAACAACCATGAGGCGGCGGAACAGGTAAAACGGGAAATTGAGCAAGAGGGCGGCTATGCTGAACTCCTGCCCTTTGATGCGTCTCAGCCTCAACAGATAGAGGCTGCCATAGACCAATGGGAATCTGCGCATCCTGACGAGTGGATCTCCATACTGGTAAATAATGCTGGCATCAGAAGGGATAATGTCATGTTCATGATGTCCAACGATGACTGGCACGATGTTCTCGACACCAACCTCAACGGGTTCTTCTACATCACCCGCAGACTCTTGAAACACATGATGCCCCGCAGACATGGCGGTCGTATCATCAATATGGCTTCGCTCTCAGGAATCAAGGGAATGGCTGGACAGGTAAACTATAGTGCTGCAAAGGCTGCGCTCATCGGAGCTACCAAGGCGCTGGCACAGGAGGTGGCGCCCCGCAACATCACGGTGAACGCTGTGGCTCCGGGATTCATCGCTACAGACATGACTAAGGAGTTGCCTGAAGATGAACTGAAAAAGATGATTCCTGCAAGAAGATTTGGCAAGGCAGAGGAAGTGGCTGCCTTAGTTGATTTCCTTGCCTCTGACGAAGCGGCATACATCACAGGAGAAGTCATCAACATCAATGGAGGGCTCTACACATAATATATATATACTACAAGATAAATGGAAAGAAGAGTTGTCATTACAGGAATGGGTATCTGGTCTTGCCTTGGCACAGATCTGGATACTGTCAAGGAATCATTATACGCAGGAAAATCGGGTATCGGAATCCAACCGGAACGATTGGAATACGGCTACCGTTCGGCTTTGACCGGTATAGTGGAGGAACCTGTCATTACCAAACAAATGCTCGACCGCCATACGCGTGCCGGAATGTCTGAAGAGGCTAAATATGCCTATATGGCAAGTGTTCAGGCTTTTCAGCAAGCCGAGATTTCGGATGAGTATCTCCGGGAAAATGAGGTGGGATGTATTTTCGGCAACGATTCTTCTGCCAAACCCGTCATCGAAGCTGCCAAAATCATGGATGAGAAACATGATTCTGCCATGCTCGGATATGGCATCATCTTCCAGTCGATGAACTCTACCGTCAACATGAATCTCAGTACCATCTTCCATCTCCGGGGAATCAACTTCACGGTCAGCTCGGCATGTGCCAGCGGAAGTCATTCCATCGGCTTGGGATATATGATGATCAAACAGGGCTTGCAGGAGATGGTGCTCTGTGGCGGTGCGCAGGAAACCAATTATTACTCCATGGCTTCCTTTGATGCACTCAGCGCCTTCTCTATCCGCATGGACGAACCTGCCAAGGCAAGCCGTCCTTTCGACCGAGACCGCGATGGACTCATTCCAAGTGGTGGAGCTGCCTCTCTGGTACTGGAGGATTACGAGCACGCCAAAGCACGAGGCGCCAACATTCTTGCGGAAGTGGTGGGATATGGTTTCTCCAGCAATGGTGGGGGAATCAGTCAGCCATCAGACGAGGGAAGTGTCGTCGCCATGAGCCGTGCGCTGAAATCAGCCAACGTGACGGAAGAGGATATTGACTACATCAACGCTCATGCCACCAGTACACGACAAGGCGATATGTATGAAGCAATCGCCCTCGACAGAATGTTCAACGGCAGACATGCGCTGATTTCTTCTACCAAGGGAATGACCGGGCACGAATGCTGGATGGCGGGAGCTTCGGAGATCGTTTACAGTACGCTGATGATGCAGAACCATTTCGTGGCTCCTAACGTGAACTTCGACAATCCGGACGAATATTCCAAAAAACTCAATATTGCGACAAAGACGGTAGATACGGAAATCAATACCGTACTGAGCAACAGTTTCGGTTTCGGAGGAACCAACTCTGCTCTGGTCATCAGAAAATTCAAGGAATAACTATTTCTGAAAAGAAAAATAAGCAATCATTATGAATCTATTCAAGTCAGAAAGCGACCGCTATTCTCAGGAGCAGTTATCTGCCCGTGAAGCTCAGCGACAAGCAGAATTCATCGCATGGGGACCCGTCATCTTCCAGGTTTCCAGACTCATGCTGAAATGGGGTATTCTGGAGGAAATCAGAAACAGTCATGACGGACTGACCCTGGAAGAACTGGAAGGGAAAACCCGCCTCTCCCAGTATGCGCTCAAGATTTTGCTGGAAGCTTCGCTTAGTGCCGGTATCATACTGATAGACAAGGATTCAGACCGCTATACGATTTCGAAGACGGGGTGGTTTCTGCTCACGGATGCTGCTACCCGGGTAAATATCGACTTCAATCATGATGTGAATTACCAGGGATTGTTTTATCTGGATGAAGCCTTGGAGACCGGGAAACCTGCCGGGCTGAAGACTTTAGGCAACTGGCCTACCATCTACGAGGGATTATCTCAGCTTTCTCCGCAGGTACTGGAGAGCTGGCTCAATTTTGATCACTTCTATAGTGACCACTCTTTCGACAAGGCGCTGGAAATCGTTTTCTCCAAAGATACGAAACATCTGATGGATGTGGGTGGAAATACGGGTGAATTTGCGCTTCGTTGTGTGGATGGCAACCCACAGGTAAATGTCACCATCGTTGATCTGCCCGGACAGATAGGAATGATGAAGAAGAATATTGAGGGCAAAAGGGGAGCTGACAGAATCCATGGTTTTCCTACGGACATTCTGAAAACTGAAAACCAGTTCCCTACCCTGAAAGAGATGGCTCCTGCAGAACAGGGCGACAACTGGGATGCGATCTGGATGAGCCAGTTCTTAGACTGCTTTTCGGAGGAAGAAATATACAGCATTCTGGCAAGAGTGAGCCAAGTGATGTCGGAGGATACTACCTTATACATCATGGAGACTTTCTGGGACCGGCAGAAATACGAGACTGCATCGCTCTGCCTGACCATGACAAGTGTCTATTTCACGGTCATGGCGAATGGAAACAGTAAGATGTATCATTCCGACGACATGATCAGACAGATAGAACGTGCCGGACTCAAGGTAGTAGCCATCCACGACGGAATAGGTCACGGCCATTCGATACTGGAAGTAAAAACAAGAAAGTAAACATTCATATAAAATTCGAACTATCACATGGAAAGAAAAGAAATAGAAGAGAAAGTAAGAAACTTCCTCATTGAGGATTTGGAGATTGATGAAGAAAAAATTGCTCCTGAAGCTAAATTGAAGGATGACTTAGGCATAGACAGCCTCGACTTCGTAGATATTGTGGTAATCGTGGAGAAGAACTTCGGATTCAAGATCAAACCGGAAGAAATGCAAGGGGTTACTACCCTCACCCAGTTCTGTGATTATATCGAGAGTAAAGTGGGATAAAAGGGGAAGTGAAGAAGAATACGACTTTCGGTAATGCCTGGATGCATCGCCAACTCATCAATATGCTCAGGTTCGTGGACGAGCGTTTCATCTATGTTTTCGCATGGACGATGATCATGCCCGTCTGTTTACTGCTAAATACCAACCACAGCCGCAGCCATGCTTACCGGTTTTTCCGAAACCGTATCGGTTTGGGCAGATGGAGCTCTGCATGGCACACTTACCTCAACCATTGCCTGTTTGCCACGGTTGTGATAGACCGCTTTGCCATGTTTGCCGGCAAGAGGTTTGATATTGAGCAGGAGGGTGCCGAATATCTGAGAGAGCTGGCTCGCCAAGACGATGGTTTCCTGATGTTCAGTTCACACATCGGCTGTTATGAGGTGGCTGGCTATTCTCTGACTCCGCCTGGAAAACGCTACAACGCACTTGTATATGGAGGCGAAAAAGACAGGATTATGGAAGGAAGACAGGAACAGTTTTCTGAACACAATATCACGATGATTCCTGTAAAAGAGGACATGAGCCATCTGTTCAAAATCAACGAGGCTCTGGTCAACCAGGAAATTGTCAGTATGCCTGCCGATCGGGTGATGGGTTCCTCGAAAACCATTCCAACGGAGTTTTTAGGCAAGACGGCTCATTTCCCATCAGGTCCATTCGCAGTTGCTACGATGCGCAACCTGGAAGTTTTAGCCATCAACGTGATTCGCATTTCCAGAAAGAAGTACAAGATCTTTGTGGTTCCCCTCGCCTATGACAAGCAGGCGCCCCGGAAACAAAAGATGGAGCAACTTGCCAAGAAATATGCAGAAGAGCTGGAACGTCTTGTACGACAATATCCAGACCAATGGTACAACTTTTACGATTTCTGGGCAGATAAAAATAATGCAGAACCATCCATCACATGATGTAATCAAGATAAAGACATGAATTCAGATATAGATAATCCGGAAGGATTGGAACTCAGCCAAATAGATATACACGAGCTTCTGCCTCAACAAGAGCCGTTCGTCATGATAGACCGGCTCGTCTATTGCGATAAAACCGTCACACTTGCAGAGACTGAAATCAGGAACGACCATATCTTTGTTGAGAACGGACACCTTACTGCATGTGGCCTGATAGAGAATATTGCACAGACTTGTGCAGCACGGATTGGATATTACAACTATATTCATAAGAAAGGAATCCAGATTGGTTTTATCGGGGCCATACGCAATATGGACATTCTACAGCTTCCACCTGTGGGGGAAATCCTCACCACCCGTGTAGAAGTGAAAGAAGAAGTCTTCGGAATGACCTTAGCAGAGGCAACCGTTTCCTGGAGAAATCAGGTTTACGTAACGACTGAAATGAAAATTGCCGTTAAAGAGTAAAAAGAAAGAAAGATGAAAGAACTGAAAGAATCCAAAGAATTTGAAATACGTTTCAGCGAAGTCGATTCGATGAACGTAGTTTGGCATGGTTCCTACCCGCTCTATTTCGAGGATGCCCGCGAGGCTTTCGGCAAGAAATATGGGCTGGAATACATGACTTTCTTCGATCATGGCTATTTTGCTCCTATCGTAGAACTCAGTTTTCACTATAAGAAGCCTATCAGATATGGAATGCGTCCACGCATCGACATCATCTATCGCCCTACTGAAGCGGCAAAGATTGTGTTCGATTACGAAATCCACGATCAGGAAGACAATTCTCTTATCGCAACAGGTCATTCCGTACAGGTTTTCATGGATTTGAATTACCAGCTCGTTTGGGACAATCCACCCTTCTATCAAGAATGGAAAAAGAAACATACTAAATGACAAATGAGAAATGAGAAATGACAAATGAGGTTGAATCATGGCTTACATTATAGCAGATAATATTATTTCTCCATTAGGGGAAACATCCGAGGAAAATTACCTGTCAGTAAAATCTGGCAGGTCGGGCATCCGTGCTTATGAGCCTGGAACATGCAATATTCCAGAAGGATTCTACGCCTCTCTGCTATTCGAAGACTTCGAGACTTTGACCCTAAAATCTGCACAAAAAGCCATTGCTAATGCGCAAAAGAATATTGAGAATGCGCAAAAGACCATGGGGAATGCGCGACTTGAACTGAAAGGAAAGCGCACAGCTTTTATTCTCAGTTCTACGAAAGGAAATATTGAGGAAAATATTTCCTTGGCTGATTCTGCGCAAAGAATAGCCAGCCAGTTGGGAATAGACGCCAAACCTATTGTCGTTTGTAATGCTTGTATTTCCGGACTATCTGCCTTGATTTTGGGCAACAGACTGATAGATTCAAGCCTGTATGATGCTGCCATCGTATGTGGTTGCGATACGCCCCGGCAATTCATCTTGTCCGGTTTTCAATCCTTGAAAGCGCTTTCCCCAGAACCTTGTCGCCCATTTGACATGGAACGGATGGGACTCAATTTAGGCGAAGCTGCTGCTACCCTTATTCTGAGCAAAAATCCTATCCAGGGAAATTCCTGGCGAATGGGGGATGGTTTCATCAGAAATGACGCTTTCCATATCAGCACCCCATCCAAAACTGCAGATGGTCTGTATCTGTCCCTCCAAAGAACTTTGGAATCCTTCACGAAAGAGATTTCATCCACTTGCAAACAGATAGACTTGAAAGAGCATCTGGCTTTCATCAATGCTCATGGTACAGCCACGCTTTTCAATGACCAGATGGAATCTGTTGCCATCGGAAGAGCAGGACTGTCAGATCTGCCCGCCAATGCCTACAAAAATTTCTGGGGACATACGATGGGAGCTGCCGGCATTCTCGAAACCATCATCAGCATGAAAGCAATTGATGATGATACGATTTTGGGAACCAGAGGTTTTTCTGAACTGGGAGTTTCCGGGAAAATGAATATCTGTGCTGAAAACCGACCGACAGACAAGAAAGGCTTCATCAAGATGTTGTCTGGATTCGGAGGTTGTAATGCTACAATATGGGCAGCAAAATACCCAGAAAGAGAGAATATCGCTTTATCGCAAATTGAACAACAGAATCGTGAATTCACGACCACTCACACGATAAGGATTACGCCCGAAGAGGTGATATTGGACCAACGGAAACTTTGGGAAGGAAAGAAGAAACTGGAGGAACAGGAAGGACAGGAACATCATTCTCTCCTGACATCCCTCTACAAACAGAAGATAGGCAACTATCCGAAATTCTACAAAATGGATGGACTCAGCCGCCTGGGATTTGTGGCTTCTGAAATCCTGTTGAATGCAGAAAAGGGAGATACGGACGTAGAAAGGAGAGAAGAGGAAGGGGAAAGGCTACTGGAGGAAAGGGCAATCATCTTTTTCAACCATTCCTCTTCCATCGCCTCTGACAGGAACTATAAGGAATCAATAAACGATAAAGACAATTATTTCCCAAGTCCATCCATCTTCGTCTATACGTTGCCCAACATCGTAACGGGCGAGATTGCCATCAGGAATCACTTTCATGGTGAAACCTCCTTCTTCATCCTGCCCGATAAAGACGAAAGGATGATGGAGGAAATCCTACAAGCTTCCTGTCGGGACGCTCAAAGCAAGAGTTTCCTGACAGGTTGGATTGATTATGAAGACGAAAGGCATTTCGAAGCGGATCTGAAGATCAAGAAAATGAGAAATTACAAATGAGAAATAAAATATTAAAATCATATAAATAAAATCGTATGGAAGAATTGACTAAAGAACTCAAGGAGGAAATCATAGAGGCATTAAACCTCGAGGAAATGACTCCTGAAGATATTGATGAGAACGATGCGCTCTTTGGAGACGGACTGGGACTGGACTCGATTGATGCGCTGGAACTCATCGTCTTGCTGGATAAAAAATATGGAATCAAGTTGGCTAACCCTGCTGAAGGTAAGGCTATTTTCAAAAGTATTGCCACGATTGCAGACTATGTGAGCAAGAACAGAAAGAAATGAATATTGCTATCACAGGCGAAGGCATTATTTCTGCCATCGGCACCAATAAAGAGGAAGTGTTGCAGTCTCTGCTCGCCCATAAGTCGGGAATCAAAGAGATGCAATTTCTACAGTCGGTTCATCACGAACTGCCTGTAGGAGAGGTCGCTTTGTCTAATGAGCAAATGAAAAAACGGCTCGGCATTCCAGAAAAACAACTGATGAGCCGCACAGAACTCATGGGAATCCTTGCCATCCGGCAAGCCCTGGAGGATGCTGGAATCGACCTTTCTTCTGTCTCTGCTTCCAACAAGAAGATCGTCCTCGTTTCGGGAACGACGGTTGGCGGAATGGACCTTACAGAACAGAGTTTTAACCCACTCTACGAGCAATTTCAGTCACAGCAGGAAACCAAGGTGGAAGAACTGGCTTTTCTCAACCACCACGATGGAGGCAACTGCACACAGAAGATTGCTGATTATTTCAGAAATGAATCGGCAACAGGACAAGGTGGATTTGATGAATTGACCACCATCTCTACAGCCTGTTCTTCTGCCGCCAACGCCATCATGCTGGGAGCCAAACTATTAGAAACCGGTGAAGCAGACATCGTTGTTGCCGGAGGTTCAGAAGCACTTTCCCGCTTCCATCTCAACGGTTTCAATTCCCTGATGATTCTCGACAAGAAGCGCTGCCGCCCGTTTGATGCAACCCGCGCAGGACTGAACTTGGGAGAAGGCGCTGCATTCGTTGTCTTGGAATCAGAATCTGCAGCCCGCCATCAGGGGAAAACACCCCATGCTTACCTTACCGGTTATGGCAATGCCTGCGATGCATACCACCAGACCGCTTCGTCTGAGAATGGAGAAGGAGCTTTCCTGGCGATGAAAGAAGCCTTGAATATGGCACACATAAAACCGGAGGACATCCAATATGTAAATGCACATGGTACAGGAACTCCCAATAATGACCAGAGCGAATCCGAATCTCTCAAACGGTTATTTGGCAAAAAGATGCCTTGGATTTCAAGTACAAAATCATTTACCGGACATACTACCAGCGCCTCGGGAAGCATAGAGGCGATCATCTGTCTGCTTGCCATGCAGCATCATTTCATCCCAGCCAATCTCGGTTGGGAAAAACAGATGGAAAACGGTATTATTCCTTGCACAGGCATCGAAAACGTAAGGCTGGAAAATGTACTCTGCAATTCCTTTGGATTTGGCGGAAATGACAGTTCGCTCATTTTTTCTACTCATCCGACAGAAGAGGAAACGATACAGACAAAAGGGGAGCCTCAGCAGACTGCCAGCAACATCCGTATTCTTTCAACTGTAGAGATTAACTCAGAAGAGGATTTGTCCGACATCCGCAAATATGTAAAACCGATGGAAGCCAGGAGAATGGGCAAGATCATGAAAAGTTCATTACTCTCCTCTTTAGAGGCTTTGGAAAAAGCAGGAATAGCCACCCCGGATGCCATCATCACGGGCACTACTTATGGATGTTTGGAAAATAGTGAGAAATTGCTTGTCCAACTGAAAGAAGAAGGAGAAGAAATGCTCAAACCTACTTATTTCATGCAGAGCACCCACAACACCATAGGCAGCAATATTGCGATCAAGACCCATTGTCATGGTTACAACATCACCTATACGCAGGGCGAAGATTCTCTTGACTGGGCCATCCGTGATGCAAAAATGCTATTAGCAAGTGGAAAAGCAAAAACGGTTTTGGTGGGCTGCCATGATGAAAGCACCCCGCTATTAAACCAGTTAAGAACACAGAGTGGAGAAAAAGCCCTGCCTTCCATCCATTCTATAGCGATGGTATTATCATGTGGCGAGTAATATTTTTAGCTATCACGCAGAGCATGCTTTTAGCGGCAGGACAGGTATGTCTGAAGTTTGCCCTACAGAAAATGCATCCCTTCGGTTGGACAAGAGATTTCTGGCTAAGTCTCCTGTTCAACTGGCAGTTTGCCTGCTGTGGACTTTTCTTCGGCGCAGCCTCTCTCCTATGGATGTATATTGTAAAACATTTCCCGCTCAGCGTTGCTTACCCGATGGTGAGCATCACATACATCTTCGGAATGTTGGCAGCCATCCTGTTCTTTCATGAACAAGTGTCTGTCTGGAAATGGTTAGGTATTGGGTTCATCATGATAGGTTGTTGCCTCATCGCAAAATGATGCCTCATCAGTATGGGTTCATCGCAAAATAGATTAAACGAATAATAGATATTCAAGATGAAAAAGTTATTGTTTTTAATCATGTTTATCAGCTTATGCCTTTCTTCCATCTCTGCCCAGCAGAAGGTGAACGAGGCACAAGTCAGGCAACAGATAGGCGCTGTTGCTTCCCGCATGAAGTCGATGCAATGCGATTTCGTACAGACCAAGTATCTCAGAATGCTCAATGAGAAAATGGTTTCGCGGGGCAAGATGTATTACCAGCAGGGCAACAGACTCAGATGGGAATACACCTCTCCTTATGCTTATACATTTGTTATCAACGGATCAAAAGTTCTCATCCGGCAAAATAAGCGGAGCGATGTGATCAACGTGAACCAAAGCAAGATGTTCAAGGAAATAGCCCGCATCATGATGAATAGCGTTGTGGGAAATTGCCTCAACGACAAGAGGGATTTCAAAGTCTCACTTACCGGTTCTTCTTCTGAATACATCGCCACACTCTATCCTCAACAGAAACAGATGAAAATGCTGTTTCAGAAGATCATACTCCACTTTCATAAAACAAGATCTGTGGTTACTCAGGTGGAACTCATAGAGAAAAAGGGAGACAGAACGATTATTGAACTGAAAAATATCAAGACCAATGCTGCCATCAATACGAAAGTTTTTCAAGTCAATTAGTCTTTGTGGACTCTTTTCTATGAGTCTTTTGGAACTCTTTTCCCTATTTCCCCTCCTACCCATTTCAGCCCAAGATATCGCAGACCAGCATCCTTTACCCGACAGTATCGGGAGCAAGATGAAATATAATGCGTCGATTGAGATGAAGAAAGGTTATCTGAGCGGAATTTGCATGCTGATAAGAGATAAGGACGGCTACAAGGGAAGCATTTTCAATGAATTTGGAATCTCAGTTCTCGACTTTACCTACCAGCCGGTCACAGGAAAAGTGAAACTGGAAAATGTCATCCAGTTGCTTGACAAATGGTACATCAAACGCCTGCTCAAGCAAGATCTCTCCCAGGTTATCAAAAACCTTCAAAATGGCATTTCCATATACGATAATAAAAAATACAAAATCCATTATCAATTCACAGAAATGGAAGAAACAATGGAGGATAAAGAGAATATGGAGGATAAAGAAAGAATGGAGGAAAAAGAGGAATTGGAAGAAAAAGAGGAATTGGAGGAAAAAGTGGATAAAAAACAAAAATAAACAGGACGATGCAACTGAAAAATCATCTTTATACAATTGTCGAAGCAGACAAACAGGGAAACTTGCAGCAGAAGGAAGCAGCAGGCTTACAGCAGAAATGCCAAGAAGTTCTTTCGAGCAGAAGCAATACTTCCTTTCGTCTTCGCCTCAACCCAGAGCATTTCATCTATCAGGCTCATTTCCCTGGCGAACCTGTTACGCCAGGAGTCTGCATTCTACAAATCGGAAAGGAATTGTTAGCAGAACTTCTCCAGGAATCTTTGGAGATTACCCACGTCAAAAACGTGAAATTCCTCTCTGTTATTTCTCCTCTTAAAGAAAAGGAAATCTCTTATACCTTCAAGAAAATTGAAACTTCAGAAGATTCCCAAGAGGTTAAAGCACAAATCATCGTTGCTTCCGATGAAGAGACAAAAGCTAAAATCTCTTTCACGTGCAGAAACAAATGACAAATGAGAAATGAGAAATGAGAAAAGACTTTTAAGAGCAAGAGGAATCTGCGTGATCATCCCTACTTTCAATAATGAGAAAACCATTGGGGAAGTAGTGAAGGAGACGCTCTGCTTTTGTGATGATGTCATTGTCGTCAATGATGGCTGTACAGACAGTACTGCTCAGATCATTGGGGAGATTGACAACATTACTGTTGTCGCTTATTCTCAAAACCGAGGGAAGGGCTACGCTCTCCAGCAAGGTTTCAGAAAAGCCTTGTCCATGGGATTTGCCTACGCCATTACATTAGATGCGGATGGTCAGCATAAACCTGAAGATATTCCTCTCTTTCTGAAAGCCAATCAGGAACATCCGGGAGCTCTCATCATTGGAGCAAGACCACTCCAAGGTGTTGAACGTTCCAAGGGAAGCGATTTTGCCAATCAATTCTCCAACTTCTGGTTCTTCGTACAAACAGGCAAACGATTGGAAGATACCCAGACCGGTTATCGCCTCTATCCTCTGCACAAGCTCCACGGCTTATCCCTGCTCACCAACAGATACGAAGCCGAATTGGAACTCTTGGTTTTCGCCTCCTGGCACGGAACGGAGATTGTTTCCATCCCTATCCAGGTATATTATCCGCCACGCAAAGAACGGATAAGCCATTTCCGACCAGGCATGGATTTCGCTCGCATCAGCCTCCTCAACACCCTATTGTGTGTGTTGGCAATTATCTATGGTCTGCCTTGCCGTCTTTACCGCAAGATGGCAACATTTCTAAGAACGGCTTATTCCCTGTTGTTCTTCCTCTTCTTTATGATGGTCATCATCACGCCCTTAGCCTGGCTCTACATCAAAATCGGAAGGATGACCGAAAAGAAACAGGTTCGGCTCCATAAACTGATTTATCATGCAGCCAGATTTGTGATGATTCATCACGGCATTCCCGGCACTAAATTCATCAGAAAAGTAGGCGGTATGATCATCAAGGGAAAAGAACCGGTAAGATTCGATTTTGATAAGCCCCGCATCATCATCTGCAACCACCAGTCGCATTTGGATCTGATGTGCCAACTGGTCTTTACACCCAAGATTGTGTTTCTGACAAACCAATGGGTTTGGAACAATCCGACTTATGGTTTTCTGATTCGTCATGCAGAATATCTTCCCGTAATAGAGGGTCTGGAACCGCTGATGCCGCAACTCCGTTCGCTGGTAGATCGGGGCTACAGTATTGCCGTTTATCCCGAAGGAACCCGTTCCAAGGACTGTCGTATAGGCAGATTTCATCAGGGAGCATTCTATCTGTCGCAGGAACTCGGATTGGAAATATTGCCTATGTACCTTTATGGACCAGGCAAAATCCTCCCTAAGAAAACCTACCATCTGCGCAAGGGTATCTTCTATATCGAAGTGGGAAATCCGATAAGCAGGAAGGAATTGCAAGCCATGGGAGAATTGAGAAAACAAGCCTCCACATTGCGCAAACAATATAAGGAGAGATACGAAGAAATCGCAAACGAAATAGAAAAAAGAGTCTGAATTGAAAAGAGTTATTATTATAGGAAGTGGACTGGGAGGTCTGTCATGTGGCGTGATTTTAGCCAAGAATGGTTATCACGTTACGCTGTTGGAGCAGTCGCAGCAAATAGGCGGTTGCTTGCAATGCTTCTATCGCCATGGTGCAAAGTTTGAAACCGGAATGCACTTTATCGGAAGTGCTGCAGAAGGTCAGACTCTGTCCAAACTGATGCGCTATCTGGAGATAGACAGGGATGTGCAACTTTCCCAACTGGATCCTTCCGGTTATGATGTGGTAGCCTTGGCTGGCAAGAAATACAAGTTTGCCAATGGCAGAGAGAATTTCATCCAGCAGATGACTGAATACTTTCCAGACCAGCATGAGAATCTCATCAGATATTACAATCTGGTGGAAAAAATCGCCCAGGCTTCTTCCCTGCACGCTCTGAAAGATGCAGAATCAGATTCCGTCATCAACACAGAATACCAGCTGCGCTCCATCAACGAGGTAATTGACGAACTGATTACCGACCCTACCCTGGCGAAAGTACTGGTGGGCAATCTCCCCCTCTACGCAGCAGAGAAAGACAAGACTCCCTTCTCTACCCATGCCTTCATCATGGATTTCTACAACCAGAGTGCTTACCGCATAAAGGGAGGAAGCGATTCTGTAGCCCAAGCACTTGCCAATACGCTCCAGAGATACGGAGGAGAAATACTTACTCTCCATCAGGCAAGACACATCGTCTGCGACGACAAACAGGCAACGGGAATAGAGGCTTGGAACAAAAAGGAAAAGAAAATCGTATTCTTCCCTTGCGACTACGTGATTTCAGATGCGCACCCCAAACGCACCTTAGAAATGCTCGACACCAAACTGATACGGCCTGCCTACAGAAACCGCATCAACAGCATTCCACAAACAGTAGGCTGCTTCTCTGTTTTCCTGCGGTTCAAGGAGAAAGAAGTGCCCTACCTCAACTACAATTACTATGGTTATCAGGGCAATACGCCATGGAATTGTGAAAATTACTCGGAAGCATCCTGGCCCAAGGGATTTCTGTACATGCATTTCTGTGCAGACTCCACACCAACAACCTACGCTTCATCAGGAGTTATTCTCTCCTATATGAAGATGGAAGAAGTGGCCCGCTGGAAAGGTTCTTCCGTAGGAAAGAGAGGAGAGGAATATGAAACTTTCAAGCGCCAGAAAGCAGAAAAACTGCTGGACGTACTGGAAACTCATTTCCCAGGACTCAGAGATCATATTGCGGAATACTATACTGCCACCCCACTCACCTATCTCGACTATACGGGAACAGAGGACGGAGCCATGTATGGTATTGCCAAAGACATCACGAAGGGAGCTGCATACAGGGTGCCCCAACGCACCAAAGTGCCTAATGTATTTCAGACAGGACAAAACATCAACTCCCACGGAATGTTGGGAGTCCTGGTAGGAACCATCGTAACTTGCTCGGAGTTTCTGACTGCCAGGACCATTTACGAACAGATAAAAAAATGTAACGAATGAAGACGGCTATCATCATAGGAGGAGGTTTGGGAGGACTGTTTACTGGAGCCATCCTTGCCAAGGAAGGCTTACGGGTTACTGTGCTCGAAAAGAACGCTACGGCTGGTGGTGGACTCCAGAGTTTCCATCGCTTCGGTGAATCCTTTGATACAGGAATGCACGTCATAGGCGGAATGCAACCTGGCGGAAACATCTACCGCATCTGCGAATACTTGGGCATCCTGGACCAGGTGAAAATCAAAGATGTAGATGCAGACTGTACAGACTGCCTTTACTTTGCAGAAGACCAGCAGACCTATCAGCTCCAGAAAGGAAAAGAAGGTTTCATCAACTCTTTATCCGCTTATTTCCCGGAAGAACGGGAAAATCTGCAACGCTATGTAGATGCCATATTTGCCATTAGCGACTCCATCGACCTGTTTCATCTCCGTCCTACGACCGATTTCCTTCAGGTTCATACCGATGATTTTCTGATGGCAGCAGATGCTTTTGTTGCAAAATATATTCAGAATCCCAAGCTCCGGAGCATCGTTTCCTACATGAATCCGCTTTATGGAGGCCGACAGGACGAGACTCCAGCCTTTGTCCACGCCATCATCTCCACTCTCTACATCCAAGGTACCAGCCGGTTTGTGGGAGGAAGTCAACATTTTGCCCAACTGCTTGTTTCTGTAATCGAACAGGCAGGAGGAAAGGTGCTCACCCATACAGAAGTAGAATGGGTGGAAGTCAACAATCGTCATGTGGAGTACGTAAGAACCCAGCAAGGAGAAATCTTTCAGGGCGACTACTTCATCTCAGCCATTCACCCTTGCACCCTCTTGAAACGGATGCCCGAAAAAGCTTTCCCCAAGGCTTATAGAGAGCGCCTGAATCAGATTCCAAATTCCTATTCAGCGTTTTCCGTCTATATCAAACTGAAGCCCGACTGCTTCCCATACATCAATCATTCGGAATATTACATGACCCGATACGATGAAATATGGAAATTCGGCGAGCAGCACGACACCTGGCCTTTAGGCTTCCTGTTGATGACTCCGCCAGACGAGAACCAGGGCAAATACAGTTCAAAAGTCCTCATCACCGCACCAATGCTCTATGAAGAAGTAAAGAAATGGGAACAGACCACCGTGGGGCATCGGGGCGAGGAATACGAAACTTGGAAAGCCCAGAAAGCACATCAGCTCCTCTCTCATATCGAGGAAATTCACCCGGGGTTCGGAGCATGTATCGACAGAATCATCACGGCTTCTCCATTGACCATTCGCGACTTTTATGGAGTGAAAGACGGAGCGCTGAGCGGATTCAGCAAGGACTATAAAAACATCGCATTATCGCAGGTCCCCGTGGTTACCAAGGTGGATAACCTGTTGCTGACAGGTCAGAACAACAACCTTCATGGTTTCTGTGGCGTTCCCCTGACGGCAATCAATACCGCCGAGGCTATTTTAGGAAGAAATTCCATACTCCATAAAATAAATGAAATCGGAAAGAATGAGAATTAAACCGATGAAGCAAAGACTGATGATCATAATAGGGTTCGTCCTCCTATGTCTCCAGATACTGAAGGCACAGGAGAAAGTCAACATCTGGCAAGGCACAGCATGCAGAAAGAATGTGGAAATGACTGCATATCTGGCAAAAGGTGGCAGCAAGATGGCTGTCATCGTATGTCCTGGAGGAAGTTACCTCTGGCACGATATGAATGGCGAAGGACACGAAGTGGGCAAATGGTTGCAGAACAACGGAATCTCTGCATTCGTGCTCCATTACCGTACTGCCGGATTCATGGCCTTCTTCCTGCATTACCGCCATCTGTTCAGAGGAGTCCGATACCCTGATGCATTGGACGACCTGACCCAAGCCACCTTATATATTAAGGAACACGCAAGGGAATACGGAGTCTGCTCCGACAGCATTGGAGCGATGGGCTTTTCTGCAGGCGGTCATCTTGTACTGTCGGGAGTTACCCTGCGTCAACTCCCCCTAACATTTGTAGCCCCCATCTATCCGGTCGTTACCATGAACGGAAAATACGTTCACAAGCGGTCGCGCAGAGCCTTGTTGGGCGACAACCGCAAAAACAGCAGACTGCTTCGAGACTCCCTGTCTGTTGAGCGCCATATTTCAGCCAGTTGTCCACCCGTGTTTCTGGTAAACTGCAAGGATGATCCTATCGTAAAATACCAGAACTCAGAATTGCTCGATTCCGCCCTGACTATCCATCACATTCCCCATCAATACATCCAATACAAGACGGGAGGACATGGATTTGGAGCCTCCGACACAAAGGGTTCGCCCGAATGTCGGCAATGGAAGAAAGAGTTTTTAGTTTGGATCAGAAAACTTCAGACCCAATAATTACAGCATTAGACTTTTCCAGATTCAAGGATTCCAAGAATGAAAAAATCAAGGATTCCAAGAATGAAAGAACAAAAAAGATTCCAATATGAACATAACAGATTTTGACGATATTCGCCCATACAATCCCGATGAATTTCTTGAGGCCATGCAGCGCATCGCCCACAGTTCATCATTTCCGATTCTTTCTGCATACGTCTATCCGGAAGAATCGGTCAAGGAAATCCGTCAACGCATAGCCAACTACCAGACGGTTAGGGAATTTCAACAGGACACGATGAGTAAAGTCAACCAGCAGGTGATAGAAAACAGCATCACGGAATTTTCCTGCTCAGGACTCGATAAGCTGAGTCCTGAAGGGCATTATCTCTATGTTTCCAACCACCGTGACATCATGTTAGACTCCAGTCTTCTCCAATATTTCCTGCTCAATCACGGCTTCGACACCACAGAGATTACCTTTGGTGCCAATCTGATGTCCAACCAGTTGATTATCGATATTGGCAAATGCAACAAGATGTTTAAGGTAGAACGCCCGGGCGGAAGTCTGAAGGAATTCTATCGCAGTTCCAGACACCTGTCCGATTACATCCGTTTCGTGATTCAGGAGAAAGGACAGTCCATCTGGATTGCCCAGCGCAACGGCAGGACCAAGGATGGAAACGACACGACAGACCAGGGCATCATCAAGATGTTCTGCATGTCTTGCCCGGATGATAAAATCAAGGCTATAGACCAGTTGCACATCGTACCTGTAGCCGTTTCCTACGAATGGGAATCATGCGATATTCTGAAAACACTCGAACTCTACGAAAGCCAGTTTGCCAAATACACCAAAAAACCGGGCGAAGATCTGAACAGTATTCTGACGGGAATCTCCCAACCCAAAGGCAGGGTGCACATAGAAATCTGCGAACCGATTTCCCGCATGGAACTGATGAAACTGGAACAGCTTACGAGCAATGAATATCACAAGGCTGTAGCCCATCTGCTGGACGACCGCATCAACAAGGCCTACCGCCTGTATCCCAACAATTACATCGCTTACGACCTGCGGTACGGCACCAGAAAATACCAGGATTTCTATACCCCGCAACAGAAGGAAGAATTCTTGGCACACGTCAGAGAATTGGAACATTATGATACTTGCGACATCGAAATGCTGAAAGATATTTATTTAGGCATTTACGCCAACCCTGTAAACAACAAGTAAGCAGAAGTAGAAGAAAGAATAAGTAAGAAGCAGAAAAAATAAGAAATAAGAAAATGACAGAACTGATTCTGAAAATATACGATTATCTCAAGACGCATCGGATGAGTGGCATCTGCTCATCCGTAGCAATCACGCTCATACTCCTCCTGGCAGTTACCAGACTGAACTACAAGGAAGATATTGCCGACTTTCTTCCGATAGATAGCGAGCACCAGAATGCCATGAAGGTCTATCAGAACATTTCGGGAGCCAGCAAGATTTTCGCCATCTTCCAATACAGGAATGCTGCGCAATCTGATGATCCGGAAATACTGACCCATACCATAGACGCTTTCGTAGAGAATGTGGAGAAAACAGACTCTGCCCACGTCATCAGAAACCTGATGGCGCAAGTGGATTTGGAAAAGATGAATCAGATAACAGATTTCGTCTATCAGAACATTCCTTATTTCCTGACAGATGCAGACTATCGGAGAATGGACAGTCTGCTCAGTCAGCCCGATTACATTCCCCACCAGCTGAAAGCAGACAAACAAATGCTCCTCTTCCCTACCGGCGGCATTCTGTCTGACAATATTCAGCGCGACCCGCTGAACCTCTTCACTCCCATCCTGCAGAAATTGCAGCATTCCGAATCCAGTCTGAAATATGAAATGTACGATGGCTATATCTTCTCTCCCGACATGAAGAAGGCCATCGTGATGATGGATTCTCCCTTCGGGGCAAGTGAGACAGAGAATAATGCCCGCCTTACCCAAATGCTAAAAGACTGTGCCCGGGAAGCCAGCCAGTCGCAGCCGAATATAGAAATCCACATCATAGGCGGACCCGTTATTGCCGTCACCAATGCCCATCAGATCAAAACCGACAGCATTCTTTCTGTAAGTATTGCCGTCGTACTGATCCTTGCCCTGCTCTTCTTCTCCTTCAGAAGCAGGAGAAACCTTTTGCTCATAGCCCTTTCCATCGGATGGGGCTGGCTCTTTGCCATCGGCGGGTTAGCTCTCTTCCACAATCAGGTTTCGGTCATCGTCATCGGCATTTCATCTATCATCTTGGGTATTGCAGTCAACTACCCTCTTCATTTCATCGCCCACCTTTCTCATACACCCGACAAGCGGAAGGCGCTGAAAGAAATCGTCATGCCGCTCCTGGTGGGCAACGTGACTACGGTAGGTGCTTTCCTGGCATTAGTTCCACTCAAATCCGTGGCCTTAAGAGACCTGGGACTGTTCAGTTCTCTCCTGCTCGTCGGCACCATCGTATTCGTGCTCATCTATCTTCCCCATCTGTCTAAGACAACCGGGGAGGCAAAGCATACATTCCTTGACAAGTGGAGCAACATCTCGCTCGAAAAGAAACCGGTCTTCGTTACCATTGTGCTCATCCTGACCATCATCTTCGGATATTTCAGTCTGCAGACGGAGTTTGACACCAACATGGCACACATTAATTATATGACTCCGGAACAGAAGGCAGACATGGAATATTTCGCCAAAATGATGAAACAGGAAGACGGAATCCAGAAAGTCTATACCCTGTCTTCCGACTCCACTTTGGACGGAGCACTCGACAAAAGCCTCTCCTTGCAGGGAACTCTGCAGGAACTTTCCGACCAGAAGACTATACAGGACTACTCCTCCTGCAACCAGTTTATCACATCGAAGAAAGAACAGGCACGGCGCCTGCAACTCTGGCAGAAATTCCTCGATAAACACCAGCATCTCCTCACTTCCGGCATCAAACCTTATATGACAGAAGAAGGATTTGCCGATGGTTGTTTCGCAGATTTCGAGCACATTCTCCACCAGGATTACCAGCCGCAGGACATTCAGCATTTCAAACCTCTGCTGCAATCCGCATTTGCCTCCAACATCAGTACCGACAGTCTCAACGGCAAATACCACGTCATCAACATCCTCTCTGCCAAAGAAAAGGATGTAGAGAAGGTGGAGGATTGTCTGCAAGCACAACATAGCTTCAGTTTTGATGTGAAGAGCATGAACAGCGCCATTGCCAACCATCTGTCAGACGATTTCAACTACATCGGATTTGCCTGCGGATTCATCGTGTTCTTCTTCCTCTGGCTGTCTATGGGAAGTATCGAGTTAGCAGTCCTCTCGTTCATCCCGATGGCTATCAGTTGGCTGTGGATATTGGGACTGATGGCCATCTTCCACATGCAGTTCAACATCGTGAACATCATCCTCGCCACCTTCATCTTCGGTCAGGGCGACGACTACACCATCTTCATGACAGAGGGAGCCATGTACGAATATGCTTACCGGCGCAAGATGCTTGCCTCCTACAAGCATTCCATCATCATTTCAGCCCTCATCATGTTTATCGGCATCGGCACGCTGATAGTAGCCCGCCATCCGGCACTCCGTTCATTGGCAGAAGTCACCATCGCAGGCATGTTCTCCGTGGTTCTGATGGCCTATATTTTCCCGCCGCTTATCTTCAACTGGCTGGTGAAGCACAAGGGAGAATACCGGGTTCGTCCCCTTTCCTTACAGATGCTTTTCCGCCACAGGAAAGAAGGAGTGGCCTATTATCACGACCTGGTTCTCGACCGCTACCGCTACAAGGGTGTGGAAGTTTTCAGCACCGTCAAGCGAAATCTCAGACGCAACCGTGATTATCAGGCGTGGATGGAACAGCAGGATACTTCCCTGCCAGTCATCATCCCGTCTGCCGGCTATGGAGAGAAAGCGCTCCTCTTTGCCCTACTCCACCCGGAAACAAAAGTGATTGCCGTAGAAGCGGATCCTGACAAATGCAGACTGATGAAATTCTGCATGGAAGGGATTGTTGAAAATGTAGAAATCATCAACCAAGCAGAAATCAGCCGTCAAATGTGATTATAAATAAGAATCCAGATCTCATGAATAAGATTCAAGATTAGCATGAATGAGATTTAAGATGAACTAAAATCAATATGTATAAAAATGAAAATCAATATGAAAGAGAATATTAGAAAAATCCTGGAAGAAGCCCTACCACTGGTAGATTTAGATTCAGATTTCCTGTTCAATGAACTGGATTCCTTAGGCATTACCACCATCCTGATGCTCCTTTCAGACGAATACCAGATAAAACTGGAATCATCAGACGTAACACCTCGGAATTTCCGCAACTTAGACAGCCTTGTGGCAATGGTAGAAAAGAAAAAACAGGCAAGCGTATGAAGACATCAGAGGACTATATGCTGACATCAGAGGATCATCTGTTGACTTTAGAGGACTATCTGGAGAAAGACGCAGCATTATTTCCCGACAAGGTGGCAATCATCTGTGGAGAAGAATCATGCACTTATCGGCAACTGTGGAACCGTGTAACCGATACAGCCGATTCGTTTCATAGCAAGGGACAGGCGATTCCTTTCGTTGCTTCCCCTACGATAGAATGCCTCGTAACATATTTTGCCATTCATCGCTCAGGAAACGTGGCAGTTCCGCTGGAACAGGAATCGCAGTTTTCTGAAGAAATGAACAAGACAGAAGAAGCCTCCATTCCCGCAGGAGTCGCCGACATACTTTTCACGACAGGCACAACCGGCAAGTCGAAGGGAGTGATGATTTCCCATTCCACCATCATCGCCAATGCTGAAAATCTGATAGAAGCACAAGGCTTTCATCACGACCTAACCTTCATCATCAATGGTCCTCTCAGCCACATCGGAAGTCTCTCCAAGGTCTATCCCATCATCCTCGTAGGCGGCACCCTGCACATCATCGACGGAATGAAAGACATCAACCGTTTCTTTCAGGCAATGGATTCCCCTACTGAAGGAAAGTTTGCCACATTCCTGGTTCCGGCAAGCATCCGGATGCTGTTGACATTTGCTTCCGACCGCCTTGCCCTGTATGCAGATAGAATAGAATTCATCGAAACAGGCGCAGCTCCTATCTCTCAGAACGATATGGAGAAGCTTTGCTTTGCCCTGCCCCAGAGCCGCCTTTACAATACGTATGCTTCCACCGAAACGGGCATCATCTCCACCTATGATTTCCAGCACGGCGAATGCTTGGCTGGCTGTGTAGGCAAAGCGATGAAGCATGCAGGTTTCATCATCGGCGAAGACGGGAAAATCGGCTGTAAAGGGAAAACGCTCATGAGCGGTTACTATGGTGATGAACTCCTGACCCACTCTATCATGAAAGAAGGAGTCCTCTACACATCCGACCGGGGAACAGTTGACGAACAAGGGCGTTTGCGGCTCAAGGGACGGGATGGCGACATCATCAATGTGGGCGGTTATAAGGTAGCGCCAGATGAAGTAGAAGATGCCGCTCTCAGCCTTCCATTTATCAAGGACTGCATCTGCATTCCTGCCAACCATCGGGTTTTGGGCACCATTCTGAAACTATTAGTTGTGCTCGACGGGGATCATCCGTTCAACAAACGGGAGATAGCCTTAGCACTTCGCGACAAGCTCGAACTCTATAAAATCCCTACCCAATATGAGCAAGTAGAAAGCATCCAGCGCACCTTCAACGGGAAAATAAACCGGAAGGCATATCTTTCAGGAAAGTAGGTATGACTGCTCGTCAAATCATAAAAAAGCAATTAAAGTCGTAAAAAAATAGACAATTCGCTTGGTGTTTTCAAAAAAATACATTAATTTTGCCACCATAAAATATAACATAACCAATATTATTAGACTATGATGACAATCGAAGAATACAGAGCAGCCATCTTTCAAGCACTGCTCGATGCAAAGAACGAGGACGGAACTCAGCTTCTCAGCGAAAAGGAAGCCAGAGAAGCCCTCAACGGCTTTACCGACGATGAGTTGCAAGATGGAATCCTATGGAATTCACCGGAGGATGTGGCTAACATCATATTAGAAGGATAAGAATACTTCAAAATATTCAGTCAAGAAGCGTATCATGGAATTCATGATACGCTTCTTTCATTTTATACGCTTTATTTTAATAGCTGCAAACGCAATAGAATTGTAGAAAGAAACGTCCTATTTTCCATTTCTTTTATAAATGAAACAAAAAAAATAATAATGCGCAATATTTCTTTGCGTAATTCAATAATTATTTGTAAATTTGCAGCCGCTAAGTCAAAATTATGCTCCATTCAGAGCGATTTGCCCCTCGGATGAGGACTTTTGACCAGGCATAGAAAAATATTACCGGTAAAAAAGATACATTTAAGATAATGAAGATAGAAAACGAAATCATCAGCTCAGTAATCGCTGCGGTGAAAGAGCTTTATGGTCAGGACGTGCCAGAGAAAATGGTAGCCCTGCAGAAGACCAAGAGTAATTTCGAAGGTAACCTTACCCTCGTCGTATTCCCATTCCTCAAGATATCTAAGAAGAAACCTGAGGATACTGCACAGGAAATCGGTGAGTACTTGAAGAAAAACTGCGCTCATGTTATCGCAGACTTCAATGTGGTAAAAGGTTTCCTCAACCTTTCTATCGCTCCTGCCGCTTGGGTAGGACTCCTCAACACCATCAACGCTGACCCTAAGTTCGGTGAGAAGCCAGTTACAGAGAACAGCCCACTCGTCATGATCGAGTACTCTTCTCCTAACACCAACAAGCCTCTCCACCTCGGTCACGTGCGCAACAACCTCCTCGGCTGGTCTTTAGCTCAGATCATGGAGGCAAACGGCAATAAAGTGATCAAGACCAACATCGTCAACGACCGTGGTATTCACATCTGTAAGTCAATGCTCGCTTGGCTCAAGTGGGGCAATGGCGAAACTCCAGAAACTTCCGGCAAGAAGGGCGACCACCTCATCGGCGACTACTATGTAGCCTTCGACAAGCACTATCGTGAGGAAATCGCAGAACTCAAGGCTCAGTATATGAAGGAGGGTATGGACGATGAAGCTGCCACAGAGAAAGCAAAGACAGAGGCTCCGCTGATCAAGGAGGCTCACGAAATGCTCGTCAAGTGGGAGAACAACGACCCTGAGGTTCGCGCTCTCTGGCAGAAGATGAACAGCTGGGTTTACGCTGGCTTCGACGAAACCTACAAGATGATGGGCGTAGGTTTCGACAAGATATATTATGAGTCAAACACTTACCTCGAAGGTAAGAAGAAAGTAGAGGAAGGCTTGGAGAAGGGTCTCTTCTTCCGCAAGGACGATAACTCTGTGTGGGCAGACCTCACCAACGAGGGCCTCGACCAGAAGCTCCTGCTCCGTTCCGACGGCACTTCTGTCTATATGACTCAGGACATCGGTACTGCCGATCTCCGTTTCAAGGACTTCCCTATCGACAAGATGATCTACGTAGTAGGTAATGAGCAGAACTACCACTTCCAGGTACTTTCTATCCTGCTCGACCGCCTCGGCTTCAAGTGGGGTAAGGACTTGGTTCACTTCTCTTACGGTATGGTAGAGTTGCCTAATGGTAAGATGAAGAGCCGCGAAGGAACTGTAGTAGATGCAGATGACCTGATGGCAGAGATGATCAAGGACGCTCGCCAGACAAGCGATGAATTAGGCAAGTTCAAGGACATGAGCGAGGAAGAGCGTCAGGAGATTTCACGCATCGTGGGTCTCGGAGCATTGAAGTACTTCATTCTCAAGGTAGATGCCCGCAAGAATATGCTCTTCAATCCAGAGGAGAGTATCGACTTCAACGGCAACACAGGTCCTTTCATCCAATATACCTACGCTCGTATCCGCAGCATCATGCGCAAGGCTGCTGCCGAGGGCATCGAGATTCCTGCAGAGTTGGGCGCTGATGCACCTATCAACGAGAAGGAGATCGACCTCATCCAGAAAATGAACGACTTCGCTGTAGCCGTAGCCGATGCAGGCAACAACTACAACCCTGGAGGTATTGCCAACTACTGCTACGAGTTGACCAAGGAGTTCAACCAGTTCTATCACGACTACAGCATCCTGAATGCTGAGAGCGAGGCAGAGAAGATCACTCGTCTGGTTCTTGCAGCCAATGTCGCTAAGATCTTGAAGAACGGTATGGCCCTTCTCGGCATCGAGGTTCCAGAAAGAATGTAATGATCCTAATGTAGGGGGTTTATTATTATGTAAGAATTCTCTATAAGAAAGGAAATTCAAGATATAATAACCTACAATTTAATAAGAATATTGACTATTGACAAATAATGAGCATCGTCCCAACAGAAAGATTGGGACATGCTCATTTACTTTTTTAACCCCAACAGAAATAATAGAAATATGAGTAATATGCCTGTGAATCCTCCATCATGGAGAAACGATACCGTTTTACCATTGCCCAATGAAGTAATGGCAAATGCCTGGGCTGTAGATGCAGCCTGTTCCGGCAATCCCGGTCCGATGGAATACCAATGCATAGACCTGCAGACGGGAGCACAGGTTTTCCACTACGGTCCACTTCACGGCACCAATAATATCGGCGAGTTCCTCGCCATAGTCCACGCCCTTGCCCTGATGGAACAAAGGGGGATTACTGACAAGGTAATCTACAGCGATAGCGTGAATGCCCAGCTGTGGGTAAAAAAGAAACAATGCAAGACCAAATTGGAGCATACTCCCCAGACCGCGCAGCTCCATCAGATCATAGCCCGCGCAGAGAACTGGCTCCGCACCCACCAGGTTACCATCCCTATTCTGAAATGGGATACCAAGACTTGGGGCGAAATCCCAGCCGACTTCGGAAGGAAATAACAGAAAACTTCCCCTCACAAGTTTCCTCCTCGAAAATAAAGTGCTTTGATAGTCAATACTTTAAAACCTTTATGGTACAAATATGGAGGATAAGTTAAGGCTTAAAAGCAAGTCAAAACAAGCTAAATATAGATATTTATGCTCCCATTATGTATTTTCAATAACAAAATATTGTTTTGGGGGGATAAAAGATAGAATATAGTCCTATTACACCTATTTATATATATACTTGTTTCTTGTGATCGTCTATCAGAGGAAATTCGCCAAGTATTCTCAAATGTTAAAAACCAACCTAAACACAAAGATTTCCACTCTAAAAATCTCTATATCTCAATCTTTTTCCTTATCTTTGTGTTCAATATTGGCAATTCTTAAAAAGAAAAGTCATTCGGTTTTTCATCTAACCTCTGGATATAACATTGGAAGATAAAATCAAACAGTCTTTAACGGCTAATGCTTCATTGTATAATGGGCAACCTACCGACACAGGTTCATCGTGTCCAAGTGCAAGACTTACCTCTTGTACGCCCTCCATCTCAAAGAACAAAGGTGGGGTGTCGGTAGAGAATGTGCCATTTGAAAACAAGCAATGGTTTGTTCTGCGTGTTTCGTATGGGCGTATTATCAAGGCAAAAGCATTGGTGGAAGCTAATGGACTCGAATGTTATGTTCCTTTACGATATAAAGAGGTAAGAAAACAAGGTAAGAAGCGAATCATAACAGAGCCTCTTCTCCCGTCATTTCTCTTTGTTCATGCCTCAGCAGAACAAGTTGATTCACTTTTGCAAGACAAGAGCATCAAGCCTCTTGAAAATATAGCTTTGTTGAGTTACTATTACGACCATACCTCACATTGTGAAAAATCGCCAACCAAGAATCCTCCTCTTATCATTGCCGATACAGCTATGGATAATTTCATCCGTTTAACCTCCATCCATAATCCTCACATCATCCCTGTTACTTCGGAGAATATCAAATATAAGTTAGGGGATGAAGTAGTGATTACAGAGGGTGAGTTTAAGGATATACATGGTAGAGTAACAAGGATTGCAGGTCAGCAGAGAGTGGTGGTAGAACTTTTTGATGGATGCTTGGTGGCAACAGCGTATATACCGAAGGAGGCGATGAAAATAGAGATAGAAAATAGAATTAGAGAATAAATGATGGAATTAACAAACCAACAAAATAAAGTTTTCGAACAAATTAAAGTATTCCTTAATAGTGATGCATCTGTTTTTATTCTTCGTGGTTATGCTGGTACCGGTAAAACTACGATGGTTAAGGTGATAGCAGACTATATTGAACAAACTCGTCAGTTAGCAATGATGGCTCCTACAGGACGTGCAGCAAGAGTTCTTGCTATGAAGACGGGGCATACAGCTACAACTATTCACAAAGCGATTTATTCCAAAGCACACGTTGAGCCTAAAAAAGTCAAGAATATTGCAGAGTCAGAGTTTAAGTTTGTATTTTCTATCAACAACTCTGAAAATGGAGGCAATATTGTTGCTATTGTAGATGAAGCATCAATGGTTTGTTCTCGTAAGATAGAACATGAATTGTTTATGTTCGGCACTGATAATCTGATGGAAGATCTCCTTACGTTTGTACGACCTAACTTTGGCGGTAAAGTGATTTTTGTAGGAGATCCTGCGCAGTTGCCTCCAGTTGGAGAATCAGTATCAAATGCATTACGGGCTGAGTATTTTAAAGAGAAAGGTCTGAAGGTCATTGAGGCTGAGCTTACAGAAGTGCTTCGTCAAAAGGATGATAGCGTTATCCTAAAGAATGCTATGATGATACGTAATCTCCTTAAAAAGGACAAACGTAACCAACTTGTATTTGAAGAGCAAAAGGATGATGTGGAAACAGTTCCGTCAGAACAGTTCCTTGATAAATACCTTAATTACAGAAAAGAATCAGGAAAACACGATAGTGTTATAATATGCTATTCAAATAAATCTGCAAACAGATATAATAGAGACATCCGCAAATCTCTTTATGGAGGAGATGTGCCTCTTCAGGAAAATGACATTTTGCTTATTACACAAAACAACTATAGGCTTGATCGTATGAACGGAGAGTTTGTTCCTGTACTTTCCATTGGAGAGAGAATACAACAATCTGCTCCTGTATATGCCCAAATCGGAGGTAAGAAAGAGCGCATTGTCATTACTCTAAACTTCATTAAAGTAACAGTTCCTAATGGCGATGGTAATCCGATTCCATGTATGTTGCTTGAGGATTTACTGACAAGCGATACAGCAACAATTTCGATAGATGAAAACAGAGCTCTGTATATCAATTTCTGTATGAGGAATCCAAATTTAAAACAAGGTACAGAAAGTTTTGCAGAAGCTCTTCTCAATGATGAGTATTACAATGCTATACGTGCAAAATATGGATATGCCGTAACAGGGCATAAATGTCAAGGTGGTGAATGGGGAAAAGTGTTCGTTGACTACACGGGTAGAACAGGACTTGATGATGACAGTCTAAGATGGGCATATACAGCTACAACACGAGCTCAGAAAACACTTTACGTAACAAACCTGCCACATATCACACCGTTCTCAAAATTCAGAATCGAACCTATACAAAAATGCAAGAACATCGCTCCGGAATGCAGAATCCTTAACGAAGTTCCGCCTACACCATTCCACAACAAGAATGTAGACAATGGCATAAGGGCAAAGTACCATTGCATTGCAAAAAACATGGAGTATACTCCGTACAGAATAATAAGCGTACAAAGTCGTCCGTATTTGGAGATATACAACATACAAACTCCAGACGGAGTTGACAGATATGATCTCTTCTATAAAGCTGGAGATATCTTCCAGCCTGCAAAGGCGGCATCTCCGAATCAGCATACACCGCTTATAGAAATTATGTTGAATGACGAACAAGGAATGTCTTATAAATATAATTACATTCCCTCCGATGAATCACACTGCAAGTTGCTTGATTTGATTAGGTCGGCATGTGATACTATAAGTGTTCAGATTACGAACGTAGTTGAACATGCTGAAGATTTCAGCACTACATATTATATGCGTACCAGCGGGACATTCTCATATATAAAGGTGTATGTAAATTCTAACGGATTTATCACATACGCCAAACCTATGTCACTGAAAGGTAAAGATGACGGAGAACTTAGTGAAATAATAGAAATAATAAACTCACATTTTGTATAATATGGCAAATGTTAAAGATATAACAACAATGTGCAAGACAGGTCAAGTGCAGGAAGCATACGAACTTGCCAAAACCGATTTGACGGCTAGGCCAGCCGATATCTGGGCACAAAGAGCTGTTGGTTGGGTGCTATATTACATGATAAAAGCTGATTCTGAAGTTGGTGACTATGCCAAACTGTTAGAACATATAAACGAGCTTAAATCATTAGATCAGCTGACTATAGCCAATGACAGTATGATTTTTGACAATGTGCAATTCCAAATAGCAAACTTCATCAAGAATAATATATTCTTAACAGACATTGAAGCATCTTCAAAACTATCAACGTTGTTTTCGAAGTTTAAGGATTATGAATTCAAACCATCCATAGGTCATTCCTTCCTTCTTCAAGCCATTCTCAAATTTGAGAATTGGTCTGAAATGCCTGACTTTTTTGATTGGTGGAATTTGGACGACCTATCTTCTAAAGACTATGAGCCATACGTCAATCAGAAAGGACAAAAAATAATGACTCTTGCCGAACGTGCCTTCATAGCAAATTCCAAGGCGTTGCTTAGACTAAATGATCTTGGACGAATTGAGGAATTCCTTCCCAAGTTGGACAATCTTATGAATAACCATAAGGAAATGATGTATCCTGGTTATTTCTACGGGAAACTTCTCTTGGCTTTAGGAAGTAATCGAGATGAAGCTTTAAAAGTTATTATACCTTTTGCGAGAAAAAAGGCTACCGAGTTTTGGGTTTGGCAGCTTTTAAGTGATGTTTTCACGGATGATGAAGACAAACAACTAGCTTGTCTGCTACGTGCAGTTCATTGCCGAACACAAGAAACCTTCCTTGGTAAAGTTCATATCAAATTAGCCAATTTGTATATAAAGCGTGGATTACTTAACTCTGCACGTTATCATATTGATGCTGTAACACGATGCTATGTTTCACAAGGTTGGAGACTACCAAACGAAATAGAATGCTGGATACACCAACCGTGGCTTAATTCTACTATACCAGACGGAAATATCTCTATTGATTATATGTCTATTACGAATGCCATCTTATGCAATGGCGCAGAAGAATGTATTGCAGTCGTAACATACGTTGATCAAACCAATCATAAAGCTTTTATTATTTATGGCAAAGAGAAACGGACAGTTCAAAAGTTACGGTTTAGGGTACAGGCTGGAAATATATTGAAATTGCATTATATTACAGATAATGAAGGTAAAATGAAAATTATCAGTTCAACAAAATTTCAACTGCCTTCGAATCTAAATTATGCTAAATATGTAGAAGGAAAGATTAACAAAAGGGATGATAAAGAATTCGCATTCTTAAAGTCTGGTTCTGTAAGCTGCTTTGTTTCACCTAATATTGTAAAAAAATACAACTTAAAGAATGGTGATAATATCAAAAGTCTGATTATCTATGATTATGACAAAAAGAAGAATGCGTGGAATTGGGTTTGTGTAAACGCTAAGAAGTAAAAAAAATATGAAAGAATTAACACATAATGCTAAAATAGCAGTATTAAAAATATTGAATGACATCGTTAATACAGATAATATTGTAAAAGATGTCGAAGTTGATTATATGAATGAAATTGCACGTTCTTTCGAACTTGAAGATAATTATATGGACGAGGTAAACAATCTTGTTACGTTACAAGCTTTGGCAATAGTAAGAACACTATCAACTGATTTAAAGCAGGAAATTGCCCAGATGACGGGAAAGATGATTGTTATTGATAAAGACATTAATTATAATGAGGTAAAACTATATAATGCAGTCTGTGAATCATGCAATATTGAACGCAATTTCAATATTGAAGACTATCCTCCTGAGGTAACTATAAGTGGTGCATATGTTAATCTAAAATAGAAGTGAACAGATATGAACATAGCAGAACAAATACGTTTAAAACTCCAACTGAAGGAGAACTCCGAAGTGGAATTTAAATCAGCTGCGGGTGGTTTCCCTAAAGCTGAATTTTGGCGTTCTTTTTCAGCCTTGGCCAATACCAATGGTGGAACGATTGTGCTGGGAGTAAAAGAAAAAAATCATAAGTTCACACCAGATGGTCTTTCTGAAGAACTTGTAGCAAAATACAGAAAACAGTTTTGGGATGACGCACACAATAGGTCGTGTGTGAACATTCCATTGTTGGTAGAGAGTGACATCGAAGAAATAAAGACTGACGGAGGGCAATATCTACTTGCCTTCAGAATTCCTCGTGCACAATATGACTTACGCCCCATCCACCTTACACTTACCCCGTTTGGACATACTTATAAGCGCAGGGATGAGGGTGACTATCTCTGCAGTGATGATGAAATAAAGCAAATGTACTCGGATGCCAATAACATGAGGGCGTCAGCAGACTCCCGAATTTTAAGGGGCTATTCCATGGATGACATTGACATACCTACTCTCCACCAATATCGTCGTGCGTACGATATTAAACATGAAAACCATCCTTGGACAGAGCTTGATGACAAAAGGTTTTTGGAAATCATAGGTGCCTATCGTAAAGATAGAGCCACATCAACGGAAGGATTCACTGTTGCTGGCATGCTGATGTTTGGTAAGACTAACAGTATTACCGACCCAGAGTGCTGCCAAGAGTTTTTCCCAGACTATCGTGAGCATTTGAGTGACGACCTTCAGGTACGTTGGACAAACCGTATATATCCCGATGGAACATGGGAAGCCAACCTTTATCAGTTTTTCACTCGTGTCTTACCTTTATTGCAACACGCTTTGCCTGTGCCTTTCAGTCTTGACAACAATCAGATGAGGAATAATACAACCACGGCTCATGTAGCTTTGCGCGAGGCTTTTGCCAACAGTTTGATTCATGCAGCATATACGGTAAGGGGCAATATTGTGATTGACAGATACTTCGACCGTATTGTTTTGTCAAATCCTGGTACAATGCTTATCAGCATGGAAGAATATTATGAAGGAGGACATAGTGTATGCAGAAACCCTGTAATCCAAAAGATGTTTGTATTCTTGGGAATTGGTGAGAAAGGAGGAACTGGCGCTGATGTTATTGCAAAAGGATGGAAGGATAATGGTTGGAGCATACCAACAGTTGAAGAAAAGAGTAACCCTGATAGAATAGAAACTTGCCTAAAACTGGAGGGAAGCATTAATGGAACTACGGAAACAACTACGGAAACTCCTACCGATACTACGGAAATAACTACGGAAACTCCTGTCGATACTACGGAAACTATTCTAAAAATAATCAGCAAAAATCCTAAGGTTACGGCAAAAGAAATAGCATCCGTATGTGGTATAACAGAAGATGGAGTTGCTTACCATATCAAAAAATTAAAGCAAAGAGGACGGTTGATTAGAATCGGAGGTCCACGCAATGGAGGCGAGTGGAAGGTGGTTGAATGATTTTATTTCAATGCTTTTAGGCAAACTCAAAATTGAATTCATAATGTTATTAGGAAACAAAATAAAGTCTCTTAGAGACGAACAAGGAATACTGCAACACCAAGTGGCGGCATACTTAGAAATTGATACTCCAATGTTCAGTAAGATAGAACGTGGGGATAGGCGAGCGAAGAGAAGCCAAGTGCCCCAACTGGCTGAATACCTTCATGTGGATGAGAAAGAACTGCTCACCTTGTGGCTGGCAGACAGAATATTGGATGCCATAGAAGGCGAAAAAGAATTGCAGTTTCGTGCTATTGAAGTAGCAAAACGCGAATTAACAAAGGCTGATTTATAAAGGTTATATCAGTTCTTATCAACAAGACGATAGGTTTGTCCAGTTTGGATAACCCTATCGTCTTGTTATTTTGTAAGGTTTCAATGTTCTAAGCTCCTAAAAGTCGTGAAGAATGAATCCGAGTGGATAAGTGAATCCAACTCTTGATAATCCTTCTTTCTCTTTTCATCCATGATAATCTTCTTGTAGAAGACGCGGTTGGTTCTGTCAAGGTCCATAACCCAGCTTTGATATAGGGATGAAAAGAGAACACTGGCGATAATGCCAAGAATGACAAGATACCATTGGAGCAATCTCCATTTGTCTGTCCTTTGTTTGAATCTGTTCCATCTGTAGAACCACCATGATTTCAATGTAGGTGGAGGAAATGGCTTGGGACTTGTGATGGTTTGCAGAGCATCGCCCCATATTTTCAAAATCGCATGTGCTTTTTCTACAAATTCATTCTCGTCAAGAATTTTCATACCGATGTAACGGATTGTCCGTTGAATCTCAAGAGAATATTGTGGCGCCCATTCAGCAACTTGCTCAATGGTCATTACGCCTTGCGCTTTTCGCTTTTGCAAATACACGTTGCTTTGACCTTGTATTGGAACATTGGCAAAAGTATATTACAAAAACAAAAGCAGGAAGGTTGGGGCAAACAGGTTATAGAGCAACTGTCAAAGGATTTAATCTCTCGTTATCCTGATGACCGTGGTTATTCCAAACGCAACCTTGGCTATATGAAGAGTTTTTCCATGCAATATCCAGATTTTCCATTTTTGCAAGTGCCACTTGCAAAATTAGAGAGTGAAGGTAAGGATTTTGTGCAAGTACCGCTTGCACAAATATCTTAGTATCACCATATTTTATTGCTGCCCAAGGTGAAAGACGAAGCAGAGCGTGCCTACTATATAACGGAAAAAGCTCAAAATGGGTGGAGTCGTGATGTGATGCTTCTTCAGATAGACAATGGGTATATCCATGCAAAAGGTCATGCCATCAACAACTTTGAGCAGACCTTGCCACCTCCTCAGTCTGACTTGGCTCGCTACATATTCAAAGACCCTTACAACTTTTCATTCATTGGAACGGTTGCATTACAAAACGAATTGGATATAGAAAAATCATTGACAAGCAAGATTACTGATTTTCTTCTTGAAATGGGGCGTGGCTTTGCATACATAGGCAGACAATACCACATATCGGTTGATGGTGATGATTACTATATCGACTTGCTGATGTTGCATCGGCATTGCCACAGATTGAGAATTTGGAAAATTCTATGGATGATTTGGAATATGATAAGTGAAATAAAGATAGATGGCTATATATAATAAGGTGTAAATTATGTCTATTCGGTTGTTTGATTTGTATCAGTAAGAGGCAAGTCCAAAGTTATCCTCTTTTTGGCATTCTCTTTCTTCACGTCAACAACCTTTGCATAGATTTGAGTTGTACGTACATTGGTATGACCACGCATCTTGCTTTCTTCATTATTTTGCTCCTTTATAGCAGTACCACGACTCTATGATTTTGCCATGAACTCCTCGCCACACACTTGGCATTTGCACTTGATTTCAAATTTTGCTACTGGCATAATCTTTTTATTGTATAAACGTAAAACACGAAGTTTTATTATTAAGTGTCACATTATCTACTAATAAGTGTCGTTACAAATATACAATAAAATAACGAGAAACAAGCATAGTCATCACAAGTATTAAAAGCGAAAATAGGGCGCGACTCATTGAGTTACACCCTATTTAGTTATTTATTGTTATAGATGTTTATCTATACTTACTTAACCTTTTCTAAAAAAATGGTCATGAAAATTATCCTATCACTATAGGTAACTTTCATGACCCTAAAAAACTTTAAACACTTGTCTTTTTGGGTTTGGCTTTCCAAACTATACTTGTCATGAGAACAGACATTAAAGCTGCACCTATCCAGAAATAATTGATATAGGTGAAGTCGTAGCAATCCACTCCATTCACAATCTGCTTATTACCCTCTATGAGTAAACCGCTCATGATATCTTGAATACCAGCACCAACATAACTTGCAACACCGACAACACCAAGAGCTGCACCAGAAGCATTCTTAGGAGCAATATCCACAGCCATCAAACCGCCAAGGAAGCAGAGCAATACACCGATACTCAAACCGAAGAGAATCATAGCAGTAACATCTATCCAAAGCTGATGACCAGGAACCAGAAGGAACAGACAAAGAGCTAAAGCATTCAACAATCCGAAGATAACTGCAGGCAAATAGCGGTTGCCCTTAAATACCTTATCAGATAACAAACCAGATGTCACAGTACCTACAATACCGAGAACAGAGTTGATAGAAATGATAAAACTTGCATCAATGGTAGAGTAACCCTTCTCATTTTCCAGATAGAAAATACCCCAGCTATTTACCGCATAACGACTAATATACATGAAGGCACTACTCAAAGCCAAGACCCAGATCAAAGGATTCTTCAGCACAGCTTTCTGTGCCTTATTATAAGAAGCCGTATCCTGCTGCTTTTTCTCTATCACCTGTGCACCAGGGAGCGAAACACCCTTGCTGGCAGGAGTATCGTGGAAGAACGTCAGCAACAGTACCACACCGGCAATACCCACTACAGCAGCACCGATAAAACCATATTGCCATCCAAATGCACTTACAATAGAAGCCACAAAGATGAACGTCATAGCCTCACCAATATTATGGCTGGCACTCCAAAAACCGTAGAACGTGCCTCGGTTCTTATCAGTAAACCATCTGGAAAGACCTACCACGCAAGAAGCAGCACCCATAGACTGGAACCAACCGCTCAATCCCCATAATACGGCGAAAAGTATAAAGGAATGGGTAAAGCCCAAAATCAAGTTGACCAAAGCCGTAACCAACAGACCTGTTGACATCAATCGCTTGATGTTGCTTCTGTCAGCAAGAAAGCCATTGGTAAACTTACCGATAGCATAAGTGAAGAAGAGAACAGAACCGATAATACCCAACTCTGTCTCAGAGAAAACACCATTATCCACAATTGGCTTTTTGATTACATTCAAGCTCAATCGGCAAACATAGTAAGTACCATAACCGATAGTAGCAGAAAGGAAAGTTGCCCATTGCAATCTCTTGAGTTTCTTGGCACTTTCCTCCTCACTCATGTTTTCACATGCTACTGGTTCGGAAACTTTATAAAAATCAATTATTTTCTTAAACATATTTTTTAGTTATTATAAATGAGAGATTGAATTCCAATACATATCCAAGAAAGCAACATGAGTCAGAGTTTTTTAAGTTGTGCATGACTTACCACCGTAAGCATGCACAACTATCCTAACACAATCAACTATTTGAAATATATAATGAAACCTAAAACTACTTGTGAAGATTCTTCACTCTCAAATATTCGAGAAGTAACGCAGGACGGTCAGTTTGGATAAGTTTGAAACCTTGTTGAACAAGCCATCCCCAGCTCTCATCCGGCTGGTGAAGCTCTACGGCTCTATCATCATCATGTCCCGCATTCTGCGCTGGCCACAAGGCGTTGACAAACACCTGAATGCCATTGTCTCTTAGCTTTTTCACAAGACGTAAAACCTGTTCATCTACCTGAGAGAACCTGACCTCGAAAGCCAAAGGCTTCATATTCTGCAGATAACTGTCTATAATATTTTCTGCATCAGCCCGGCACAAGTCAGCCTTAGGCATGAATATTACTTTATCCAGAATATTACCATGCTGCTCTTTTATGGTCTGGTAAGGTAACCTTTCCTTGACCACACATTGATTAGCAGTACCCGTTTCTTCAAGAATCTTTTGCACATCTTCAAAATACTCGTACCCTTTATCCACATTCACAAGAATCTTTCCCTTGCAAAGTAGCATAGTTTCCCTAAGTGTAGGAATCTGATGACGGGTACGGCAGCCTGCACCATTTTTCAAACGAAGTTTTTTGAGTTCTGCCAGCGTATAATCTTCAGGTTTTCCTGTACCATTGGTTGTACGATCTAAAGTTCCGTCATGCATCAAGATAAGTTCTCCGTCTTTCGTCTTTTTCAAATCCAATTCAACCATATCAACTCCCATGTCAATACAATTTTGGAATGCCTGGAGTGAGTTTTCTGGAGCATTGCGCCAGTCACCACGATGAGAAACGACCAAAACAGACTGCTGAGCAGGAGCCGCTAAATCTGAAAGGATTTCGTTGAGTCGTTGTGCATAACTTACCGCTGTAAGTATGCACAACCAGCCTAAAACAATAAACCTTCTGAACATATAAGCGTGAACTTTTTACGTTTTACTTGTGCAGTTTCTTAGCTCTCAAATATTCGAGAAGCAATGCAGGGCGGTCTGTCTGGATAAGCTTAGCACCTTGACCGACAATCCATCCCCAGCTTTCTTCTGGCTGCTTGAGTTCAACAGCACGATCATCATCATGACCACCGCAAAGCTCAGGCCAGAGCGTATTGATGAAAACTCTTGCACCACTATCACGTACCTTCTTGATCAGGCGACGAGTATTAGCATCATCTGTTTTGAAAACCAATTCGTAAGCCTTTGGCTTCATATTCTTGATGTAACCGTCAATCACCTCTTCCGCACCAGGCTTACCAAGGTTTACCACAGGCATGAAAATCATTTTATCAAGAACATCACCATGCTCAGCCTTTACGACCTCATAAGGAAGTTCAGCTTTGATTATGCACTGGTCAACAGTACCAGTTTCCTTCAAAACCTTCATTGCATCATCGAAGTAATCGTACCCCTTATCCACATTCACCATGATTTTACCCTTGCAGAGTTCCATCACCTCACGGAATGTAGGAATATGATGACGAGTCTTGCAACCAACGCCATTCTTCAAGCGAAGAGATTTCAAAGAATCAAGCGTAAAATTCTCTGGAAAGCCCTTTCCGTTCATGGTACGGTCAATCTTCTTATCGTGCATCAAGACCAGAACGCCATCCTTGGTTTTCTTCAAATCCAACTCAACCATATCAACACCCATATCGATGCAGTTTTGGAAAGCCTGAACAGAATTTTCAGGAGCATTACGCCAGTCTCCACGATGAGAAACAACCATAACATTTTCCTTTGCAGGCTTATTGAAATTCTTAAGAATCTCTTTTAAATTGCTTTGTGCAAAACTCATAGAAGTGAGCATGCACAACATTGATAATATATATATTTTTTTCATTGTATATTGCTTTTAATTAATTTAATTGATTATTTTTCCAAATTAATTGTTCGCCCCAGAAAGGAACTATTGATTTTTTGCAATTAAGTTGAGAAGCTCTGTATAATCCAGAATTCAAACTCCATCTGCAATCCTCTTCATCAATATGAGTCAACTCCAAAATATGTGAAACCAAGACATAATCTGGTGCCGTTTGACCTTCTCCTGTACCTAAGATATTGTTCTCTGCCAACGCATTTGGAGCATAACGAGTTATCAAAACATTTACATGAGGCAATATGTTAGTATATTGAGTCGGTTTGAAATTTGAATCACCTGTATGAAGCATTGTAAGATTACCACTATCATCACCACATTCAAAAGTAAATACAGATACAAAATTTGATAAACCTGCATTATTATGATCTGTAATAGAGACATGAATTTTCACATTCTTACATTGATAATCAGTTGAAACTTTGGAAGTACAACCGCCTTTAATGTAATTAGAATATACAGGCTTACCAGACTTTAGCATTGCATTGATAAGTTTTTTATTGTAATGATCTTGATGATTATGAGTTACGCAAATGAAATCCAAATAAGGTTCAAGCTGTTCTGCCCAACGATGATTGATATCAATTCCAAAACATACAGATGGTGTTTTAACTATATATCCCATATTATATAGATTCCAAATATAAGCAGTCTCATTCTCTACATTAGTAAACTTGACAGCTTGCAATACATGCTCAAAACTCAAGCGATAAAATGCCAACATGGGTTCAAATCTTTCACGCATGTTTGCCTTTTCGTCAGAACAACCCAAATAACTTATATAGAAATCAGCAGAACAAGCATCTGCCATTTCTTGTATAGTATTCAAGATAGACTTTCTCGTATTTCCTATAGGAATTTCCAAAGGAGATGTTTCCCACAGATGTTCTGCAACAGTTCTTGCTGCTTGCATTTGAGTTGTTTCTCCGCTCAACACTTGAGCATTGGAGCTACCAGTATCTTCATTTCCACAAGAAGGTAAAATCAGAATGAGAAAAACGAGAAACAACAATATCTTTTTCATACGACTATCTAAATATAGATTTCAAGAGGACCTGAGTCCTCTTGAAATTTAACATTTTACTTATCGTAGCCTGGATTTTGCCACAAGATATCTGGATTGCCTACCTTCTCTATTTCTGTTTGAGGAATTGGGAAAAGAAGTTGATAATCTTGAATGTTCAAGCCTTGTGTTGCCAATACGCTCTTAGCATATCCCATTCTAACCAAGTCGAACCAGCGATGACCCTCGTATGGGAACTCCTTCTGGCGCTCATCGAGAATAGCCTTGCGGAAGCTTTCCTGTGTAGGAACATCTGCAGCTGTCAATTCAGTAAGACCTGCTCTTGTTCTGATTGCATTCAGTTGCTTCAATGCGATAGAACCTTCTGAAGCATCATATCCAAGTTCGTTTAATGCCTCTGCATACATCAAAAGAACGTCAGCATAACGGAGAAGGATTTGGTCATTACCTACCTGGTTGAATGATACATTCTTGGTATCCAGGAACTTAGTCATCAGATAGGCTTTGCTCTCTGCCTTCACATAAGTAATCATCTCCTTGCGAGTATCACCTGGTGTGAAGCAGTTTACGAGAGCATCAGCCTGACCACTTTCGTCGGTCAAGTTGGTAATATCGTACCAATAAGAATGACCTTCGTTTACAATATCCTTATTAAAGTGAACAGCAAAGATAATCTCAGCATTGTTTTTGTTATTCACATCAAACACCTGACCGATTGATGGCAACAGAGAATATTTGCCGATCAATTGAGAAAGAACGTTCTTTGCCTCATTCCACTTATGAAATGTAAGATAAACCTTACCTAACAAAGCCTTAGCAGCATTAGCAGTAACACGTCCTGTTTCTGTTGCAGAATAAGTTTCAGGAAGATAATTGTTATCTACAATCTCCTTCAAATCACCAGCAATCAGATCGAACATCTGTTCGTCAGAGTATCTTGCAATCTTCAAAGCTTCTGCAGCACTTACTACATGCTTTGTTGCAGGTACACCACCCCAAACACGATACATATTGAAGTAGTTCAAGGCTCTGATAAACATAGCCTCACCTTTATATTGCTTTTTTAAGGTCTCGTCAAACTGGGCACCGTCTATCTGGTCAAGTATCAGGTTACAACGGTAAATGTTATTATTGAAATTTGCCCAATAATCAGACAATATTCCATTTGAAGGCTTATCTTCAAAATGATTGATGTCATAACGGTCCTGAGTACCAGCAGTAGGAGCTTTTACCTCCATATTATCGCTACGATACTCACAGCATTCTTTATAGAAATTCACTTGAGACTGTAACTTTGCGTAACAGCCGATTACAGCAACATCGTAATCACCTGCAGTCTTATACACCTTATCTATAGTTACTTTACTTGCTGGCTCCAAATCAAAGAAGCTATCTCCACATGAAGTCATCAGCAAAGTTGCTAAAGATGCTAAAAATAATATCTTTTTCATATTGTGTAATTCTTTATAATGTGAGATTCAAACCAAACATATATGTTCTTGCTAAAGGATAAGTACCATAGTCCTCACCTGGAGTCAGGTTCTTAGATGGACGTGCATTTACCTCTGGGTTATAACCACTATAGTTGGTAATGGTGAAGAGGTTTTGTCCAGAAACATAAACTCTCAGCTTTTCAACCTTGAACTTCTGAGTGAAGTTGCGTGGCAATGTATAACCTAATGAAAGGTTCTGGAGACGAAGATATGAACCACCTTCCAAATGCCAGGTTGAAGTACGTCCATTACTACCAGTTTGCTTACGGTTAGCACGGTTTACCCAACCGCTACCTGGATTTTCAGGACTCTTCCAACGGTCAAGAGCGACCTTAGTACCATTAACGTTACCTTCCATATTGTCAATGTAACGGCGATTCAAGTTCAAAATCTTGTTGCCATAAACACCCTGGAAGTTGAAGTCCATATCGAAACCAGCATACCAAAGCTTACCACCGAAGCCATAAGTGAACTTAGGCATGTAATTACCACATACAGTACGATCCTTATCCAAGTCAATATCACCACTTCCATCAACATCTACGAAACGGAAGTCACCCACTTTTGCGTTAGCAAGGTGTGGATAACTATCAAGTTCCTGCTGGTTCTTGAATACACCATCATACTTCAAAAGATAGTAGCTACCAATTGGTTTGCCAACCTCTGTAATATAATAAGCATGACCAACACTACCAGAAGAAATAATAGGTGCATTACCAGGACCTAACTCTTTCACTTCATTGGTATTCTTTGCATAGTTTACATTGAATGAGTATCCCAAACCATTAGCAAATGTATGCTGTGAAGTCAAGCCAATTTCCCAACCGCGGTTGTTTACCTTACCCAGATTCTGAAGAGAGGTGCTATAACCAGTCAAGAGAGGTACTGGTACATAAAGCAACATATTAGATGTATTGGTATTATAGTAATCAATTGAAACACCTAAATAACCATCAAACATCTGAATATCGATACCAGCATTGATCATCTGGTTCTTCTCCCAGCTCAAATCATCACGCTTGATATTATCAGGCTTGTAGCCATAAGCTAAACCATTGCCAAGAATATAGTTGTCAATAGACATGGTTGCCAAATGGTCGTAATCGCCAATTTGGAAGTTACCTGTCACACCATAGCTGGCACGAATCTTCATATCATTGATGAAAGACAATTCCTTCACATTCTTGAAGAATTGCTCATCGCTGATACGCCAAGCGGCAGAAGCTGATGGGAAGTAACCCCAACGGTTGTTCTTACCGAAACGTGATGAACCATCTGTACGGATTGCTGCTGAAAGCATATAGCGTCCCTCGTAGTTGTACTGAACACGAGCCAAATAAGAAGCGATAGACCACTGAGTCTTATCTGAACCACCCTCAGTTACAGTACCTCCATTTATTGTATGGATGTAATCATTAGGGTAGTCTGTTGCCGTAACATTATTAGACTTCATTGTCTCTTTCTGAGCAGACTGTACCAAGACTGCAGAAATATTGTGCTTCTTATTAATTGTTGTAGTATAAGTAAGCTGGTTCTCTATCAACCAATTGAAGTAGAAAGAAGAAGAACTGTAACCCTTTGGATTAGAAGGTGTATCATAGTAATTCTTTCCCTTCAAAGGCAAAGCAGACTGACGATACTGATCATTATGAGCACCATAGTAGTCACCACCCATAGAGAACTTATATGAGAGTCCCTTCATGAGTTCCAATTCTGCAAATGCCTTACCTGTAATAGACATACGATCAGTAACATTTGACTGCAAACGAGCCATAGCAACAGGGTTCAACACCTCGTTTATCTGATAGTCAGTACCGATACGCAAGAAACCATTACCCTGATAATTATAAGAGCCGTCTGGATTATAAACAGGGAAAATAGGAGGCATCATCAATGCAGACTGAACGATTCCGTTTGCGCCAGAAGCATTTACAGAGTTAGAAACAGAGTAAGAAGGAGCAAAATTAACTCCAAACTTCAAACGCTTGTGCTGACCAGAGAGATTCAAACGACCACCATACTTTTCAAAATCTGAACCAATAATAATACCATTTTTCTTCATATAGTTACCTGATACGAAATAATTGATACTATTTGATTTACCAGAAAGAGAAATATTATGACCTGTTGTCATTGCACTACGGAAAATTGCATCCTGCCAATCTGTATCAGTAAGTCCAGTCTTTCCCTCCAAATATGGAACTAACATATCAGGAATCTTCATGTAACCTTCTTTACGTGAACTATTTGGATCACTTGCACTTCCATTAGGATTCTTATCCAAATATGCGTTATCGTGTGCATCCTTTACGAACTCTGCATATTCATAGGCGTTCATCATATCCAATTTCTTAGATACGTTCTGTACACCTACATAACCATCGTAAGAAACGGACAATTTATCAGAAGTACCCTTCTTGGTAGTTACGAGAACAACACCATTAGAACCACGGCTACCATAGATAGCTGCTGCAGAAGCATCTTTCAAAACTTCAATAGACTCAATATCATTGGTATTCAAGTTGGCAAAGCCACGCTCCATTGGCACACCATCTACAACATAGAGAGGGTCACTACCTGCGTTTACGGTGCTTACACCACGTACACGAATACTTACGCTACCCTCAGGGTCACCGCTTGGTACAGTTACCTGAACACCAGGCATCTTACCTGCCAAAGCCTGACGGAAATCAGAAGCAGGATTATTGGCAAGAGCCTCAGCCTTTACAGAAGACACAGCAGTAGATACGTCACGCTTTTTCTGCACACCGTAACCTACAACCACAACTTCGTCGAGTACCTTGTTATCATCAGCCAAATTGACGTTAATAACTTCTCGACCGTTTACTTTAATTTCCTGATCTTTGCAACCGATATAAGATACAGCCAACAAACCATCAGAGGCAATCTCAATCGTATAATTACCATCCAAATCGGTAATTACTCCATTATTGGCAGAGCCTTTTTCCATGACTGTTGCTCCGATAACTGGCTCGCCAGTTTCATCTTTTACAACACCCTTTACCTTGATTTTCTTACCATGGCTTTGAGCTTTTCCTTTGTGCTGAGACTTAATGACGATGTAGTTGCCTTCCAATTCATAAGTACAATTTGTACCCTTGAGCAATTGGTTCAACATACCAAATACATCATCACTCTTTTTGGTTAACGTGACTGTGCGGTTAGCATCCAACTGAGAAGAATTGTACGCAACCTTGTACTTGGAAGACTGCTCAATCTTCTCAAAAGCAGACTTGAGCGTTACCTTGTTTGAACCGAAGCTGACGGTCTGAGCAAAAACTGCCATTTGTCCAGCCAACAGCAAACAAAAGCATGACGCTGAAATTCGTTTTAAGTTCATATAATATTTATTTAGTTAATAATTTGTCCTAAGACGATTACGCATTGAAGACAATTATATTTTTCGTTGCACCCAATTACAATCCTGTTAAAATGAAATTTTTATTTCACTTTTTTTGTGTGTTCGCAAACAACTGCGTTTTTTTTAAAAACGAGAAATAAAAAATTCACAGTTTTCGATATTTGAGTAAAAATTTAGTTTTTTTAAAAGCATTTTTTTAAAACGTATTATTATTTTTCATATTTTTGGAATCATAATAACTAAAGAAAGGAGGAAACTTATGAATCAACTTAGAAATTTGATTTCTGTTTTATTAGTAGTTCTATTACCGTGTTTTGTATTCGCACAAAAAGAACAAGTAGAAGAAACTATTAATATTATTAAACATCGTAATCTTCATCCAAACTACACGTTAGTTGCAGCTCATCGGGGGTATTGGGCTGATTTTCCAGAAAATTCCACAAAGGCATATGATATGGCTATTGCCATTGGTGCCGACATGGTAGAAATCGATGTACGACTAACACACGATGATGTTATGGTTGTTTTTCATGATGCCTGTCTTGACAGAATGACTACAGGTAATGGGCGCTTAAGAGAAGAAAATTGGGATTATGTGAATTCACTCTTTTTGAAATATGAAGATGGAACAACTTCAACATACAAAATTCTTTCCTTATCAGAAGCATTAGACTACCTTAAGGACAAAGCTGTCATAGCTATAGACATTAAAGAAACTAAGGAGCTCTTTAATTCTACCATGATTAGAGTTCTTACTTTGTTAAAAGAAAAAGGTATGCTTTGGCAATGTGTTATTAAAGGCAGACTTTGGCTTTCAGAATTGCAACAAAATATTTTGAATGTAGCAGGAGTAACATTGGATGATTTTATATATACTCCAATAGCTTATGCAACAATTCCAAACGTAACAAATTACATAACACAATTTATATCTTGCAAAAAAATATACGCAATGGAACTTGTTTATAAGCAGTCTAAAGATATTTTATTGCCATACGTAAGTTCATTAAAAGATGCAGGTATTTGGAGCGGCATATATTCTTTTTGGCCAGAAACAGGAGATGGGGTAATTGCAGAAAAAATACCTCTAACTGACACCGACCCAATCATACGTGCATACGATTTCCAAGATAAAGACCCAAATAATTTTTTGGATGATGGTCGTGGAGATTGGGATTGGTTGTTCCTTCATGGTGCAGATTACGTAATAACAGACCGAAGCGAGTTATTAATTGACTATTTAACTAAATGTGGGAGGAGAACAAAATGAAACGTTTTTTATATCTTATAACTATATTACTTGCAGGAACCCAACTGACTTTATCTCAAGTTCCAACTCCTATTAGACATTATGCTTTGAACGACGGAAGCGCAAAAGAAAATATCAATAGAAAAGATGGAACTATACATGGGTTAGCCTTTGGATGTCAAGACAGATTTGGTATTGTAAACGGAGCTACTTGTTTAGCTTCCAATACTTATATTTCAACTCCAAACTTCTTTGAAGGATCGACTTATCAAAATGGATTTACTATTTCATTTTGGACGAAAATCGAGCAAAACTATCCTAAGAAAAAAGGAGCAATACCATGGGAGCCTACAGATGCAGAATACAGATGCTTCTATGCCAAAAATAATGTTGGTAAATATATGTTAGGCTTTTATCATAAAGGAGACCGAGCAGTTATAGACCGATATGTATTAAACAAGGAAGCAGATATTGAGAATTATGGACTTTGGTTTTGGGATCCTATAAACTTTACGAACCGTCTTGGATGGTACCAAGTATTCATTGTACATAGAGGAAACAGCATGAGTCTCTATCTTTTCGAACCTTACGGACGAATGGAAAAAGCTCTCCACTATTTCGGTCTCCAAAGTTTATTACAAGCCACACAATGGGGACTTGGAGGAACGGGAACACCCCAACTTGTGCTTGATGATTTTAAAGTATATAACCAAGCCTTAACGGAAGAACAAGTAAAAATCTTATATGCCCGAGAAAGTATTCCAAACGGAATGTACACAGCAAGTGCTGCTGCAGATGCCAACCTTTGCTGGGCTTCAGAAGAAGCAGGAACTGCAGTAGGCACACTTATTGACATGCAGCCAACCTCTACAGTGGGTAATGAATTTACAAGACAATGGGTAATCTCACCTATTGCAGGTAGTCTAAATGTGTGCAAAATCAGAATGGCTTACAATGAACGTTATCTTTCGGTTGATGATGTTGAAACTGCCCAATATGTCAAACTTGATTTTGCAGAGGGAAATACAAACTGGTTGTTGGAACCTGCTGGTGATGGCTATTTCTTTGTTCATTCAGAAAAGCGTCCTCATTTATACATGAGAGTTGATCAGAAGCCTTTTTCTACTAAGAAAATTCTAAAAGTAGATTACTATAAAGGAGCAGAAGCACCTTATTATAAATGGAGATTCAATCTTCTCAAATTCAAGCACGACTTGGAACGAAACGATTTCATGACCAATATGGGTTATGAAATTGTTGATAACATGAATACTGCATTTGGACTTGTTCCTATAAGGCCATTTACCACGAGTTCATCTCCTTTAGTAGCAGATAGAGACATCTACCCTTCTCTTTCTAATCATTATATTTTCAAAAAAGATTTAGATGATTCCTACAATATCTTCAGCAAAACATATCCTAATAAAGCTATCCATCCTAAGAGCAGAGATTTTTCTGCAAACCAGATAGTGGAATTAAATGATTGGCACAGCGGTTGGGAAAATCACTACAAGTATATTGTAGAGAGACCTAATCCTATGGGCAGAAAAATTAAGATTAAACCTATCATGTCGCAAACTTTAACGGTGTATTCTGGCGACTATCCAACTCAAGCAGGTGTAGTATTCAAAGCAGAAAAACAAGGAACAGAAGATGCTCATCTTTGGCAAGTATTTGCTGATAACGGAAGACTCAACCAGAACAAACAAATTTCAACCATCGTCCCAGGCATTTATACCATAACTACCCAGTTGGATGGTGGTAGAAAACTTTGTCCGCAGAATTACAATTTCACACAAGGAGCAGACATTACATTACGCACGTTTCAAGAAGATTATCGGTCTTCGTTCTATTGGTTGGTTGATTATGAACGAGATAATCATGGGGAACCAGTTAGAGACGGAACTTATACTATTCAACTCATGGGAACAGAAACTTCTCTTATGGGTAGTACTGATGGCAGTATTCCAGAAAGCTCTACCGTCAAAACAACAGAAATGAACAGAGAAAGTTTTGCTCTCACCAAATGGTTCATTACTCCAACAAGAGATGGTACTGGAAGTTTCTACATTCAGTCAGCTTCGGACAAGCTTAAATACCTTCACTGCAAAAATGCTTCTGGAGGCGAAGGAAACACTGTGGAATATTATTATATGCGCCAACAAGCTGAACAGAAAGCATATAAATGGCAATTCGAAAAGGTAACAATTCCAACACCATTAACACCTGGTACATATAGGATTCACCGCGACCCTTATTATGTTCATACTACCAATGACTCTAAAACACCAAATGTTGGTCTTGAATTAGGAAACTCTCCTTATAACGGCACATATACATGGCAAGTGGAACAAAATGCAGACTGTACATACTCCATTTATCTATTAGATGGAAGTACTCGGCTTTATTTCCACACAGAAAATAATCGTGTGGATGCGAGTGCTCCGCTAAAGATCGACCTATATAATAAAGAGCATGCTTATTCATACCGCTGGTTAGTCACTGGATCAGGACAACCTAACACATACTACCTCCAGTTAGTTGCCAATCCTGTTGACGGATACATGCATTTGTATTCTCATCATTTACTCTATGGAACACCATTGGAGATTTACAGGTTTGTCGATGTTGTTGATTATGTTTATCAATGGACATTTGAGAAAGTTGAATAAAAACACCCTTAATAAAGTATCCTAAGATTGATGACAAAGTCTCTTAGGATACTTTGCAAAGTTAATTACAGGAAGTAAGCTATACTCTCCACTTGACTTACCGAACCCAGATTTTTATCATATCCTTCGATATATAATGTCCATATTATCTTTAAAGACAAACAAACAATAAAATAATAAACTACTTCTTCTAATAATACAGTTCTATCGGAAGCGTATCGGGTATTACTACTTTCCGTTTATTGGCAATGGCAATGCAAAAGGCAGGTGGGATACAATTTATTTTGGAAATGCGGTAATATTCTACGGATAATTTCATAAAAAGCCGTACATTTTTACATGTTTTCATAGTACTATATATATGAGAGGATAAACTCTAAAAAGACTATAATGCAGTATTATCTCTGAAAGATAGCACCACTATCTCTGAGAGTTAGCACTATAATTCTCTGTGCCCTAAAAGTGCTTCAGCCAGGGCACATTAGTGCCGTAAGCAAGCATTTTGGAAATATAGGGGTATTTATCGAATATCAGGATTTTTTTAGAAACGGCACTCATAAAATCTCGTCACCCTTCATCTTTCCGTCTGAATCCCCTGTGTTTATCGGGGTTTCAGGGGGTGAAGGGTGCATTTCAACCCTTCATCACCCTTCATCATATTATTAATCAGAGGCATTCGTGAGTTTCTCTTTACATTTTCCTTGCTGAGATTTCTGTATTTTCAACTGAATCTTATTTGTGTGTGAATATTGAAAATATGAACGAAAAAATACTGAAATCCATTTCTTGAGAGCTACATCGACTAAAAACGAGTTGGCAAAATATAGAAGGAAATATTTACAATGAAGAAAGACATTCGTTTCTCTCTTATTCCCATCCAGGGTTGACTGCTGGGGCTAATTCAAGCTTCTATTAAGACTAACCATTAGCTTCTATTAAGGTTAATCATCGCCTCCTATTATGCTTATTTTAAGTTCAAATCCCCTTAGGTAACTACCCCTATTGAAAACTTTGAATAGAAAAGCCTTGAAAAATGAAAGCGGCTTCGATAGTCAATGAAGCCTATTTCGTAGAGCAATGAAAGCGGCTTCGTAAGCAGTTGAAGCCTATTGCATTATTCTGATAGAAACTATAAAAAATACAGTTGACCACTTTAAACTTTATTAATAATACACGTTGACTCACAGTATTAACGTAACAACTCATGACTATATGGGTGCAAAGGTAAAAGAGTAATTACCCCCTTAGGATGAAGGGTGATGAAGGGTGATGAAGGGTTAAATTGCACCCTTCATCCTCTGAAACCCCGATAAACACAGGGGATTCCGAGGGATAGATGAAGGGTGAAGTTCACCTGCGAACGACCATTCAAAAATGGCACTTTCTAAAATATAGACCGGGAAATTTGGAGGTTACAAATTTATTGCTTAATTTTGCAAATGGTAAAGCTAAAATACATTTAAGCCATGGCTATAAGAGAAAGAAGAAAGCGAATCTATCGCAAGCGCATACCTTACGGCATGCAGAACTTTGAAGATATTAGGGAGAGGGATTGTTACTATGTGGACAAGACCTCATTCATCGAAGATATAGAAGACTCCAATATGTACTTCTTCTATATCCGCCCTCGCCGTTTTGGCAAGAGCCTCACCCTCTCCATGCTTGAACATTACTACGACATCAACAAGAAGGACAAGTTTGAGTCCCTCTTCGGTGGATTGTACATTGGCGAAAATCCTACACCAGAGCATAATACATATCTCATCATTCACCTCAATTTCGCTGAAGTGGACGCAGGTATAGACAATTATCAAAGTGGATTGGATGTGCACTGTAACATTATGTTCAATTCATTCTGTAACCAATATGCCCATTTGCTTCCTCCTGATGCAAAGGAGGGGTTGAACAGAGAAATTGGTGCCATAGGACAACTTAGGTATTTATGCCAGGTTTGCAAGGAAGCTAACCAGAAAATCTATCTCTTTATCGACGAGTACGACAACTTTACCAACACAATCCTTGCCAACGAGGAGCATCTGGAGCGATACCGCAACCAGACTCATGGAGAGGGTTATCTACGTCGCTTCTTCAACACCATCAAGGGTGCAGCCGGCTCGGCTTTGGGACGTGTCTTCGTCACGGGTGTAAGCCCTGTCACTATGGACGACCTCACCAGTGGCTTCAACATCGGCACGAATTACTCGCTAACTCCACAATTCAATGAGATGACGGGATTCACCGAGGAGGAAGTGCGGGAGATGTTGGGCTATTACTCAAGCGTCTTGCCGTTCAATCACACCGTAGATGAGCTCATCACCGTGATGAAGCCATGGTACGACAACTATTGTTTCGCCGAGGAATGCTATGGAGAAACCACCATGTATAATTCCGTGATGGTGCTCTACTTCTTGGATAATTACATCCGAAGCTATTACAAAATTCCAAAGAACATGGTGGAGAGTAATGTTCGCACGGATTACAGTAAGCTGCGCATGCTTATCCGTCACGACAAGGAGTTCGCCCATGATGCCAGTGTCATCCAGCAGTTGGTCACCAAGGGATACGTTACAGGCAAGCTCGTAGAAAATTTCCCAGCCGACCATATCAACGACCCGGACAACTTCGTGAGCCTGCTCTTCTATTTCGGCATGATAACGATAGATGGGGAATATAAAGGCGAAACAAAGTTTATCATCCCTAACGAGGTGGTGCGTGACCAGATGTACACCTATCTCCTCGACACCTACAAGGAAAACAACTTGGTATACGATACTTATAACAAGACCCAGTTGGAGAGCAAACTGGCTTACGATGGCAACTACAAGGCTTATTTCGAGTTCATCGCCGATAGCCTGAAACGCTATTCTTCGCAGCGTGACAAGCAGAAGGGCGAGGCTTTCGTGCATGGTTTCACCTTGGCGATGGCAAGCCAGTGCCGCTTCTATCGCCCTATCTCCGAGTTGGACAATGATGGCGGCTATGCCGACATCTTCCTCTCCCCTCTTTGCGACATCTACAAGGACATGGTGGACAGCTACATCATCGAACTGAAATATTGCAAGACGAGCACCACGGACCAGCAAGTGAAAGAACTCCTCAAGGAAGCCTCTGCGCAAATCACCCGTTATGCCGATAGCGACATAGTGAGAGATGCCGTAAAGACCACCCATCTACACAAGCTCGTAGTGATGTATCGAGGAGCAGAGATGGTGGTTTGCGAGGAAATCGAATGATGGCATTAATCATCACATGGGGCAAGTTTTCAATAGAAGCGCAAGTACAAAATATAAGAAAGCGCTTTATTAAGGTCTAATGATGCGCTTCGTTAGGTGCTAATGATGCGCATCGTTAGATCATGCTGATTTTCAATAAGTTATATCCCTGAAAATCAGCAAATTACATTCCATTTCAAGACAGCAATTTTCCGTCTAATTGGACTCCCACTTAAAATTTCAATAGTTTTCTCAATTCCTGCTCATACAGAAAGGCAGAAGATGCTTTCAAAGCTGTGCAATGTTTCTCTTGATCCACAACTTGAAGAATGGATCGTTAAAGGAAATTATATCACCATCCACATCTATAAAATCACGAGCTACCAATGCCTTCTTAACACCCTGCACATTTGCAGAACTTTCCAAGTGATACTCACTCAGAACCTCTCGACGAGAAAGACCGGTATTGATACCATTTGCCACAGCAATGAGGAAATTTTTCTGGTAAACCGTCATGGTTTCCATATCACGCTGATAGAACAGACGATTCTGATCCAAAAGTTCATCAATCGCTTGATCTATCATCTGATCCGAAACGTCAGGACTTGCTTTGTACCAGATGAGCCAAGCCAGATGTTGGACGAGCGAAGAGAGGTTCTCTGAGATACGACAAATCCTGATAGCCTGTTCCTCCGTTATATGCTTCCCTGTTTTCTTAAACTTCTCGCAAATAAAGGACACCCAGTCGGCCTCCGGTATTTTATTGAGAAACATGATGTCACCAAACTTGTAGAATGGACATTCTGTTGTGTGGAACAACTTAGTCATAAGATGTTTCTTGCTTCCAAACATACAGTAGGTAGTCAGCTTCTGATGCTGCCATACGGTTCTCAGTTTCTTCTGGAAGGTAAGCGAGTCCTTAAAGTCAGCAATCTGCTGAAACTCATCAAAGCAGACGACTATTTTTATGCCTTTCTTCTCTGCAATTTTCTCAGGCAACTGCAAGATTTCTCTTTCTGGGTTATCCTTTGGATCCCAGGCAAAAGATAGGGAAAAATCGTTCAAGGGATCAGTACCGAAGGAAAACTTCGGCGTGATGTTGGAAAGAAAGTTTTTTGACATCTGTATCCATTCGTCCAATTTGGAAGACGTTTGGCAAATGGTTTCGGTTGCCAACATCTTACAAAACTCATAGTCGGACTTACATGAGAACACATCAACAAAGATGAACTTTACATCTTTCCGTTTTGATTCACTTATCACTTTCTTGACAAGCGAGGTCTTACCCCATCTTCTAGGAGAGATAATGATAGTATTGATGCCATGCGTAAGATTGGCTTCCAAACGTTTAGCATCTTCTATACGGTCAGTGAAACACTCATCTTCCACAGCCCTACCGAACTCAAATGGATTCTCTATCATAATCGTTTTCTTTTTTTTGCAAAGATAGTAATAATCTTTTTAGTAAGCATCTTTTTAGTAAGAACTTTATTACTAATTAACTATTTACTAATTATACAACTGAGGCTAAGATTTTTCTCAATTCCTGCTCATACTGTACTGCATCCTCAAAGCAGATGACCTGCATTCCGAATTTTCGGGCTGCTTCTACATTTTCCATTCTGTCGTCTGCAAAAAGGCATTCTTCTGGCAGTAGAGAATACTTCTGGCAAAGGCGCTCGTAAATCGCCTGGTCTGGCTTGATGATCTTTTCCTCAGACGAAATGACCTGTCCTTCCAATAGTTGGAAAATCGGATATTGCGCCATTGTCTCGTGACACTTGGTACACCAGTTGGAAAGACCATAAAGATGATAACCTTCTGACTTCAATTGAGCCAGCAGGTCTCGCATCCCCTCCTTTTCGCCACGCACAAATTCATTGAAGCGCTGGGCTACCACCGCTATCTCGTTCTTATATTGCGGCATGATCTGCTGCATTTTGCAGAAGGTGTCCTCAAAAGAGTCTCCCCGATCCATATTCTCATTCCACTTACCGTCTATCAGAAGATGATAGAATTCTTCTGCCTGTTCGTGGGTCTTGAATATCTGGTCAAGAGTTTCAAAGTATTCGTAATCTACGAGCACTTTGCCGAAATCAAAAATCAAATTCTTTATCATAATCAATCTTGAATAAAAAAAGGGCGATTTCTTACCCAAATCCCTGTTTTCGAAAGAGATTTGGGTAAAGAACCGCCTTCTTATTTCAGTATAACTTCATCTTTTCTCACTTCATATTCCAAACCTGGAACCAAGTTTTTCAAGACATTCATGGCACCCGAAAGGGTTTCACCACGGTTGAAATGAACTGTAACCTTCGTGTTCTTATAACGCTGCGAACGGAAGGAGAATTTTACTCCGTATGCATCGCCCATTATCTGAGCAGCTTCTGCGAGAGTTACATCATTGAGATCTATCTGCTTGTTTCTCCAGCCCAGGCCATTATCCTCCTTGGATACCTGGCGGAGATTTACCGACTTGGTCTTTACATTATAAACCAGCTGGTCGTCTGGATTCATACTATATACCTTGTCCTCACCTACAATTCTGAGTTCTATTTTACCCGTTTTGAGCGTAGTAGTAACTTCCTCGTCGGTAGTATAAGAAGAAACCGAGAATGAAGTACCCAAATCAGTAATCTCAAAGTGAGGAGTGCTGACATGGAACGGATGCTTGTCATCATGCTTGATATCGAAGAAAGCCTCACCTGCCAAGAACACCTTTCGCTCCTTGCCTTCAAAAGAAGCAGGATAGAGGAGCACAGAACCCTGACTGAGTTTCACCTTCGTTCCATCAGCCAAAGCCAATGTTTTAGATTCACCTTTTATAGTATGTTCCTGCATCATCGCTATAGCCTGTGACGCTTTCAGATCATTACGCATCTGAACATAGATCTTGCCGAATACGACAAGCATAACCAGCGGAATGACAAGAGCAGCCACTCTTTGCCAAGTGAAGATTTGGAATGTTTTACCCTTACTACTATCAATGTCTTTCCTGAAAAGCCGTTTATAAGCAGTTGATATTTCCTCTTCGTCCATATATGCAGAGTCAGCCTTATCCCACAAAGAACGCAAGGCCTCATCTTCCTCCTTCTCATCTTTCGAATCTGATAATCTCTGTAAGACTCTTTCCTTTATTTCATCTGATACGACATGTTCAGAATAATAATCTATGATATCCTTAATCTTTGTTGCCATATTTTTACCTGTAATTTCTTTTTAAGACATTTTTCAAAGATATTACACCCAATGCAATTGCAATAAAATCATCAAATATAAGGCTTTTTTTATTTCTTTAAGAGCCAGGTTAAGATGATTCTCTACTGTTTTCTTCTGCAATCCCAACTGTTGGGCTATCTCCTCGTTCTTGAGATGCTGTTCCCGACTCATGCGGTAGATGGTCTGTCGCTGCGGGGGCATATTCTCCACAATCATGTCGATAAGCAGTTGGGTATCCTTGGCCACGATTTCCTCATGCGGCGAGACTACGTTGGCACATTGGTCAGGCAAGGAATCGATGTCTATCGGAATCACTCGCTTGGTGGAAATATAATTGATAACGGTATATTTCGCCAATATAAAAAGGTAGGAATCGAAGTCTTTGATTTCCGCGAATTTCTGGCGCTTCCTCCAGATTTTCTCAAAGATAATCTGACAAACGTCGTCGGCATCATCCATGTTTTTCAGCAACATGGAGACGAAGCGATGAACTTTAGGATAAAACTTGCGGAACATGATGCCGTAAGCTTTTTCATCGCCCTGAGACATGAGTAATATTACTTCTTTTTCGATTTCCATTTAAACAGGTTTTCTACGTTTTTTTGTAATGCACGGCATGATATTGGAGGGCATTACATGAATTAAGCAATTGCAAAGATAATACAAATAAACGAATTCTCCATCGTTTTTGATAAGAAAATTGCGTTACAATTGAAAAATGGCATAATAGCAAGAGATTTGACAGGGGAAAATTTTAAACAAAAAATAACTTTGACTGGATACAGCAACAGGAATTTTGTTATCATCTCATAAAAAACATATAAATTGCCTTAAAATCAAGGAAAATGGAATCACGTATCGAGATTTTTACTATATTTGCAAATAGTTTTTTCGGAAACTAACCTAAAATCAGAGTGAATTGATAATCCAGTAATAACAACTTAAAATTAGAGATTATGAAGAAATTATTTTTAATGGCAGTTATCATGCTGTCTTCAGTAAGTATTTTTGCTCAGAGCAGAGTGGGTACTACAACTATCCAGCCTAAGATCGGTTTGAACGTATCTTCCGTAGGTGATGGAGACTGGAAAGCTGGTTGCGTATTCGGTGCAGAATTGCAGCACCAGTTTAATGCAAAAGCTGCCATCGCAGGTGGACTTCTCTATTCCTTCCAAGGAACTAAACATGATGAATATTCTTGGAATCCAGGATATTTGAACATTCCTATCACGCTCAACTATTATGTTGCCCGCAACTTCGCACTCAAGGCAGGTATTCAGCCTGCATTCATGGTTGCCAAGGACGAGGCTAAGGATGTCAACACCTTCGACTTTGCAATTCCTGTGGGAATGTCTTACGAATTCAACAACTTCGTACTGGATGCTCGCTACAACATCGGTGTCACAAAGGTTCCAAAGCATGGCGACGGCTACACCAACGTGCTCCAGCTGACCATTGGTTATAAATTCAAGCTGTAAGATATAGATTACTCTTATACATAAACTTTTATACTCATAAATAAATCCCAAGCCGGCTTTTCTGCTGACTTGGGATTTGCTTTTCCGGAAATCCGTGATTATCCGTGATGTAATCTTAATCGATATCTTAATAATCCGTGATATATCCTTTCGTAAACATATCGTAGGAAAGAGCCTCCAGTTCGGCAAGCGTCATGTGCTCTACGGCATGTTCTATCTTGCGAATCAGTTCATCTCTCTTGAAATCGTCGTTATCGCTCAGGCGCGATGTAAATCTATTGCTCATCGATTTTTAATGTTTAATGTGTAATGTTTAATATTTACTTCGTTCATAGGTATCGATGACATTGCCATCATATTCCTCATGGGTGAGCAGACGGACATCGTGAGGAAGGCGAGGAGCCTCGGTGCCTTTTTCCACGGACTTCCCGACTGCTGTTTCCACCCTGATTTCATCCCAAAGTCCTGCATCAAGGAAAGCCTGATGGGTGATGGCACCTCCCTCCACTATCAGAGATTGCACCTTATTAATATATAGGTGGTCCATCATCTGATCCAGCACGCCGGTCTTTCCCTGAGAGAAATCCAAGCCCTCGAAACAAGGGTGATTTCTGTCGATGACCAGTCGCAGAGGGTCCTTACCGCTCCAGTCACGCACATTCAACTGACTATGATCGCGCTCATCGGTGGTTCTACCTACCAGGATGGCATCGTTCTCGGCACGCAGTTTGTGGGAAAGCATCTTGGTGAAAGGAGAGGAAATAGCCATTCCCTTACCTCCGTCATCGAGAAAACCGTTGACTGTCTGCGCCCATTTCAAAATCACGTAAGGGCGCTTATGGGTATTATAAGTGATGAAGCGCTTGTTGAGTTCGAGACATTCCTTCTCCAGCACGCCCACCGTCACTTCGATGCCAGCCTCGCGGATTTTCTGAATGCCGCGCCCCTGCACCTTGGCAAACGGATCTACACAACCGCAGACACATCTTTTCACTCCTTTCTTTACTACGAGGTCGGCACAAGGAGGCGTCTTTCCGTAATGCGAACAGGGTTCGAGACTCACGTAAATAGTGGCTTCATGCAGCAGCGGCTCATCCTCCGGTCTGACAGAGGCAAAGGCATTCACCTCAGCATGTCCCTCGCCGCAGCGCACATGATAGCCCTCGCCGATAATTCTTCCGTCGGCACTCACAATGACGGCTCCCACCATCGGATTGGGTTTCGCATTCTGCCTTCCGTTCTTCGCCAACTGCAGGCAGCGGCGCATAAACATTTCATCTATCTCCTGCTGAGAGAGTGGCTCTCCCGTCCAAGGATTCTGAAAAGAGACTTTATTTTGTTTCATATTTTTCTATAATTAGGATTGTCTTAATAAAAAAGCCATATACAAAGGAATGGTAAGAAGTTGCTTACTTCTACCCACATTATAGTCACCTAACTTAATGGCATGATACACATGGTATTTATCAGGATTGGCAAGAATCGTCTTAGTACTTTTGGTATTTCCATCCTTAGCTTTTACCTCAACCAATACACATTCCCCCTTATAACGTATCACGAAATCCACTTCAAGTCCAGTGTCCTTGCGAAAATAATATAACTTTCGCTTCATTTTCGTAAAAATGTCTGCCATCAGATTTTCGAAGATAGCCCCTTTATAACCATAAAGATTGCCCTGCAAAATATCAAACTGTGTACCATCTTCCAACATTGACACAAATAGACCAGTATCTACCATATAAACTTTGAATGCATCCTGCACAGCATTTCCATCCAAAGGCAATTCTGTAATGTTAAGGTTGCGACAACGAGTTATAATTCCAGCATCTTCTATCCATTGAAGACTGCCTTGGTATTGAGAAGCCTTACTATTCTTACGTACTACTGTATATTGAAACTTTTTATTTTCCTTACTTAGTTGAAGAGGAATCGACTCAAAACATTCTCTAATTCTAGACTTGTCAGCTTCATCTGCATATTTTACCATATCCTCCTCATATCCAGCAATAATATTGCGCTGCTCTTCCAGAACCCTGCCCAAGTCATGGTATTGAAGAAACAGATTTACAGCCGCTGGCATTCCTCCAACAACAGTATATTGCAGAATCAGCTGTCTAAAACGCAAGTGCAAGGCATCAGGAACAGGCGTCTCATCTTCAAAACATTTTTTCACCTTATCAATAATAGGAGCCGTGATTCCGTTCGCCCACAAGAACTCTTCAAAATCCAAAGGATACATATCCACAATCTTCTCATATCCTACAGGTATTGAGTTTTTATACTTTTCACCTGTATTTTTACTTGTCCGAGTTCCATATCCTCTTACCCCCAACAGAGATCCTGTAGCTATTACATCATATCGTCCATCCATTTTGAAAAATTTCAAGGCTGTACGAGCAGCTGCACATTCTTGTATTTCATCCAATATCAAACAGGTTTGTTGCGGAATAAATACACTTCCGGGAATCATTGCTGAAATATTGATGACCATATCATCAACTACTTTCGAACCGTCGAAAGCCAAAGCATAATCCGGATTTAACATGAAGTTAAGATAAACCACATGTTGATAATTTTCTTGCGCAAATTTCATCACGCTGAAGGTTTTACCACATTGCCTACAACCTTTAATGACAATGGGCTTGTGATTTTCTTCTTGTTTCCAAGACAAGAGAACATCTTCAATCTTTCTTTTTAGCATAAGCACCTTTTTATCAGGGTATTATAAAGATACAAAACTATTTTCCAAGGGACTTTTTCAAACTCATGACTATTTTTCAAGGGACTTTTCTTGAGTTCATGACTATTTTCCAAGGGACTTTTGCGTACAAAGATAATAAAATAAAAGAATCGGTGTATAAAAAAAAGGAGTTTCTTACGATAATTTAACAGTGAAATAAGGTAAAGTAAAACAAGAAAAGCGTATCTTTGTAGTATGAAAACTTATCAACAACTTTGGCAATCCCTCACTCCACTCTATGAGACTGGCGAAGCGCAAGCTATCGTCCGCACCGTGCTCGATGTGAAATACGGAATGACTTTGACCGACATAATCTGCGGCAAAGTTAATGAATTATCTGCAGATGAAGAAAGAAATCTGGAAGAAATTGTAGAAAGACTGCAAAATGGCGAACCGGTACAGTATGTGCTGGGCAAAGCCGACTTTGCCGGAAGAACCTTCCATGTAGAGCCAGGTGTGCTGATTCCGAGACCAGAAACGGCGGAACTCTGTGAATGGATGGCGAAATCTGCCTCTCCTCAACCAAGAATCATGGACCTCTGTACAGGCTCTGGCTGCATTGCCATTACCCTGAGTTTTGAGATTCCAAATTCGGAAGTATTAGGAATAGACATTTCTGACTGCGCCTGCAGAATTGCCACAGAGAATGCCAAGTTGTTGTCTTCTAAAGCATGCTTTGAGAAAATGGATGTCTTTAAACTGCTTGAAAGGTATAGGAAAGATACAAAGGATTCTCCCGAAGTGGATATGATCGTGAGCAATCCTCCTTATATCTGCGAGAAAGAAAAGATAGATATGGCTAAGAATGTCTTGGATTATGAACCAGGTATCGCCCTCTTCGTTCCCGACGAAGATCCTCTGAAGTTCTATCGGGCCATCGCCGAGATTGCTTCCATCAGACTGCGCTGTGGGGGATTCCTCTATTTCGAAATCAACCCTATCTACGAAAAGGAAACCAGGGAAATGCTCGAAGGCTTCGGGTTCAAGGATATTGAGACGAAGGAGGATTCTTTCGGGAAAAAGAGAATGATGCGAGCTGCTAAAAAATAAGAAGCAATATGGAATATGACAATTATAAACCGCATCGTGCGAAGAAGCCGATGACTGAGCAACAGGCACTCCTGAAGCTTACTACTCTCTGCACCCAGTCGGAGCACTGTTCGCAGGAAATGCTCGACAAAATGAAGAAATGGGAACTGCCCGAGGATGCTATCGCCCGCAACATGGAGTTCCTCATCCAGAAGAAATTCGTGGATGATGAGCGCTTCGCCCGCTTCTTCATCAACGATAAAATCAAATATAATAAATGGGGGAGGCGCAAGGTGGAACAAGCTCTCTGGCTGAAACATATCTCCAGAGAAATCTCCGACCCTATCTTTGCAGAAATTGAGGACGAGCTCTATATGGAGACACTTCTGCCCCTGATGAGAAACAAGTATAAGACCATCAAGGCGAAAAACGACTACGAGCGCTCCATGAAGCTCATCCGCTTTGCCTTAGGCAGAGGTTTCAGCATGGATATTATCCGCAAATGCATTGACAAAATGGGAGTAGAAGACGTAGAATTTTAATACGATTACATATATGCGACTCAGTATCTTAGCAAAAATCATAGATATGCTTTCCCCCCGCTACTGTCCGGTTTGCGGAAACCGGCTCAATGGCGAGGAGGAAAGCATTTGTGTTTCATGCAATCTGTTTCTGCCCAGAACCGATACATGGAAAGACCCTTATAATAATGAGATGGCGAAGGTGTTCTGGCATCGTATTCCCATCGAGAAAGCCTGCGCCCTCTTCTATTACAAGGGCCATGCCTTCACCAGCAACATTCTCTATCAACTGAAATACAGTCACCGCCCGGAAGTTGCCACAGACTTGGGAATACTTCTGGCACAGGAAGGAATGAAAGTGCACTTCTTCGATGACATCGACGGCATCATTCCCATTCCGCTTGCACCCCACCGCCAACGGCAGAGAGGCTACAACCAGAGCGAGGAAATCGCTAAGGGAATCGCACAGGTGACCCACCTCCCCATCTACACAAATATCGTGAGAAGAAACGTCTTCAAGGAAAGTCAGACCCAAAAAGACCGCTGGAGAAGAAACGAGAACGTGAAAGAAGCCTTTGAGCTCTACCCTTCCTACCGCCCCGACCAAGAGAAAGGAAAAAACAAAAGCGGCTCCATCGCAGGCAGACATTTTCTGATGGTAGATGATGTCTGTACTACGGGAGCCACTATCTGTGCATGTTGCCAGACGCTTTTGAAAGCCGGCAACATGAAATTCAGCGTTTTATCTATCGGATTAGCTGGGGAATAAGTTTCTTGCCCTGAGGAACATTATTTCCGTACTTTTCTTACTTTTATAGTACCGTCTGCACCGATTTCCTTCACAATGTTGATGCCCTCCTGCAAGGCTGGCAACTGCACACCATCCAACGAATAGATTTCAGTCTTTTTCACTTCTTCTGCTACCGGAGCCTGAGGCGCAGCAATGCCCGTAGGCTGGTTGCCGCCAGCCACCAGGGCTATGTCTTCTGCAGACAGGGCGAAGCTATAGATGCGGAAATCATCGATATTGCCCTTGAAGAGTGGGTCGGCTGCAAACTGGCTTCTGCCAATGTAGCATCTGCTCGGAGAAATCATGGAAGGGCGGGCGCTCATCTGACTTGTGCCCACTGCCTTGCCATCTACATAGAGAACCACTCCATCTGCACCCAATGTGACTGCCACATGGTGCCAACCGGAAGTCAACTTCGATGCAGAAAGTATCTGTTCAGCCCCGTCCATCTTGATGACAAAGCGCATCTGACTGCCATTGCTTGGCGTGAGGAACATATATTCATCCGTACCATTGCCGAAATCGAAGATGCGGGTCCAGTTAGAAGACGTATTCTTCCAGTTGACCCAAGTAGCAATGGTCATTTCCTCCATACCAGCAACCGTGGCAGGCACTTGCAGGAAGGTGTTCGTACCATTCAGCACGAGGCTCTGCTTGCCTAATTTCTTAGTACTCTCATCATAGCTTACCGTACCACTAACCACAGCATCCATCTGATTTTCAGTAGTATCATACAGACTATTTTCCATATCATACCAAGCCACTAACACGTCCTTCTTTGGCAATTCTACCGTAGCCGTCACTTCTGGCACGGTCTTGGTAGCCTTGGAGAAATTGCAAGCATGGTCCATCGCCTGTACCTTATATATATACTTGGCACCCATCTCGCAGGAATTATCCACGAAGGCCGTTTCCTTCACCTGTCTGCCGATAACCTGCCATTGTGGTTCAGCCTCATCAGCCAATGCACGGAGCACACGATAGCTATCCAAGTCTGTTTCCGTATTAGCATCCCAGTTCAGCAAAACAGAAGCAGTCTGTGCCTTAGCCGTCAGTCCCTGCGTAGCCTTCGGAGCCGATGCGTCATACTTCACATCTGACGGCAGGATGCGCCAGCGCTGCTGGTTGCCCTTCGCTTTCAGAGCCGCCTGTGTAATTTTCGTACCATCCGTTGTATTGTTGGACTGGAGATACAGACCAGAATGACGTGAACGGATGTAATAATCACCATTGCCGGCATATTCCAATATCCACTGCTTGTTGGCACCCACCGTACCATTGTAGGCAACCAGACCATCACCTTCTTCGAGCGACCAGTTTAGCAGGTCTGCATACATTTCCGGATTATTGGAGCAGCGCAGGGTGAAATAACTGAAATCACCACCGATTGTCTCTTTTACAGGGTCTATCAGCCATCGCTGAGGAGAAGGCGCATTCTTATACACAGTTCCCTGTGTCAGCGTTGTACCCGCTGGCACAGGATTACCTGAAGCCTGCAATGCCTTTCCCGAATATCTGTTGACAATCACATACTCGCCTTTAGTTATCGGATAAGGAGCCACGTCTTCACCTTGAGTAATACGCACCATGCGCTCGGCATTTGTCTGTCCCTGCTGATAACCCGTACCGCCAGGCATCGTCACAGAGAAACATCTCATCGGACCGTAGCCATCGTAATAAACATCTCTACCCTTGGAAACAAAATCATAGGTATGGGTAGTAGCTTGACGCTCAGAAGAACCCAAGAATCCATCCACCTTGCCGTCTGGCAGACGATAGACAGCTGCGGAAGTCCAACTTTCACGATTCTCAGCATAACCCAATCTGGCTCCACCTTCCATATTTGCCTTGCAGAATTCACCTCTGGCAACACCATCGAAGCCCCACCAGATACCATTCTCCATACCATATTCAATGCCTACGATAGCCTCGCCCACATTGTGCAATTCATCGGCTGTAGCCACCTTTCCATCCTGCTTCACTTTCTGGAAGAAGCCGGCATAATTGTCGAAGGAACCCGCCAACTGATGCGTATTTCCTTCGTCGAGATAAGTCTTGAGATAATTATACCAGGAGAGCGCCTGGTCGCAGTTCAAGGTATTACCACCACAGAGACGGATACCATCCAATTCCTTATCCGCTCTGATTTTCTTGCAGATATTCAGAAAATCAAGCTTCGAACCTTCATTCCAGGAAGTATAATCCGGCTCATTGAAGGGCGCAATGCTCTCCACGGTGAGTCCTTTGGACTGGGCATACTTTACGGAAGCCTTGATCACCTTGTACCACTGTTCAGGTTTGCCCTTGTAGTTAGATGCATTGAGCGCCTCATGGTCACAGTTGATGGCCACAGTAGTCACTCCTGAGCGTTTGATATGAGCGATACGCGAGTCGAGGGCTTGCGTCTGTGCGGCAGAAAGATTACCATCAGCATCCACCAGGTCGCTTGGCTGGAAGGAGATACGTCCCGTCGCCATGTTTTCCTTGCCTATAAAATTGGTTCCACGGCGCACATTGCTCACATCGTCCCATGCTGTATCCAAGCCCCATCTGATGCAGAATTCCTTTCCTGCATCATTCCAGTCGAAGGGAATCGTCGTAGTTCCCGTTACCGGTTGCAGATACATAGCTGCATGTGCCATACGTTGGTTTTCACCCTGGGCATCAGCATTTCCCGTCCATGCGGAGAGAGCCATCACACCTAAAAAAGTTAGAATCGGTTGCTTTGTCATAAGTTATTCTAAGCGTTGGTCTATAATAGGTTTCGTTTGATTTAATTCGTGGCAAATATACACCATTTCTACGATATATGCAACAAATTAAAGACTTTTAACCTTACCAAGGTCTCACTTTAGCAAAAAGAAATGTACCTTTGCAGCATAATAATATTAAATCCTTTAAGATTATGGACAAACTGAAGAAAGAATTTGCATCAAAGTTATTGAAAGTAAAGGCTATCAAGTTGCAGCCTAACGATCCATTTACATGGGCTTCTGGCTGGAAATCTCCTTTCTATTGTGACAACCGTAAGACTCTGTCTTTCCCAGAGTTGCGCAACTATGTGAAGCTCGAACTGGTACACGCCATCCTTGAGCAGTTCCCAGAGGCTGACGCCGTAGCCGGTGTTGCCACAGGAGCCATCGCACAGGGTGCATTGGTAGCTGATGAGCTGAACCTGCCTTTCGTATATGTACGTTCTAAACCAAAGGATCATGGTATGCAGAACCTCATCGAGGGTGAGTTGGATCCTTCAGCTAAGGTTGTTGTAGTAGAAGACCTGATTTCTACTGGTGGCAGTTCTCTCAAGGCTGTAGAGGCTCTCCGCAAGAACGGTAATGAGATTGTGGGCATGGTAGCCAGCTACACCTATGGTTTCCCTGTAGCAGAGAAGGCATTTGCTGATGCCAATGTCAAGCTCGTTACACTCACCGACTATGAGCACGTAGTGGCAGAGGCTCTCGAGACTGGTTACATCAAGCAGGAAGACGTAGAGTTGCTCCACGAGTGGCGCAAGGATCCAGCCAACTGGAAGAAGTAATACCTGTCTCTACATAGGCATTTACAAGAAATATGAGTACAAGTACATTCGAAAGTAATATCAAACAGATTCCTCATAAGCAGGAATCTGTTTTCAATACATTGAGCGACCTCAACAATCTGCAGCGCCTGAAGGATAAGTTTGAACAGGTGAAAGACCAGATTCCAGCCGACAAGCGTGAGCAGATGGACAAAATCAAGGACCTCAAGTTTGATACTGACAGCATCTCTATCACCGCCCCTATGGTGGGGGAAATCAAGATGCGCATCATCGACCGTGAGTTTCCTAAGACCATCAAGTTTGAGACCGAAAACAGTCCTGTACCATTCAACTTCTGGATTCAGTTGCTCCCTACGGGCGAGTATTCCTGCAAGATGAAGCTGACCATCAAGGCTGAACTCAATATGTTTATCAAGGGAATGGTGAAGAAACCGCTGACTGAAGGCATCGAGAAGATAGCTGATGCTTTGGCGATGATTCCATACGAGGATTAATCCGAAGCCTCCCCCTTTCATTCAAAAAAATTCAAAAGAAAATGGCACATAAACTTTGGGAAAAGAACTTTGAAGTAAACAAGGAAATCGAACGTTTCACCGTAGGCCGCGACCGCGAGTTGGACCTCTACCTCGCCAAGTATGACGTACTGGGCAGTATGGCTCATATCACCATGCTGGAGAGTATCGGACTGCTGGAGAAATCTGAACTGGACCAACTCTTAGCTGAGCTTAAACAGATTTATGCCATCGCCGACAAGGGCGAATTTGTGATAGAAGACGGTGTGGAAGACGTACATTCCCAGGTTGAACTGATGCTCACCCAGAAGTTGGGCGAGATGGGCAAGAAGATTCATTCCGGCCGTTCACGCAACGACCAGGTACTCGTGGATCTGAAGCTCTTTACCCGCCACGAACTCAAGGAGATAGTAGATTCCGTCAAGATTCTCTTCGATGAACTTATCCAGAAGAGCAACCAGTACAAGGATGTACTGATGCCGGGTTACACTCATCTCCAAGTAGCCATGCCTTCCTCTTTCGGCCTCTGGTTTGGTGCTTATGCAGAAGGACTTGCCGACGACATGCTTTTCCTGCAGGCAGCATACCGCATGACCAACCGCAATCCGCTCGGAAGTGCAGCCGGCTATGGCAGCAGTTTCCCGCTCAACCGCACCATGACTACCCAGTTGCTCGGTTTCGACAGTATGGACTATAATGTGGTCTATGCACAGATGGGTCGTGGCAAGATGGAGCGCAATGTGGCTTTTGCCATGGCTACCGTGGCAGGAACACTGGCCAAGATGGCTTTCGACGCCTGCATGTTCAACTGTCAGAACTTCGGCTTCGTCAAGTTGCCTAAGGAGTGCACCACGGGTTCCAGCATCATGCCTCACAAGAAGAATCCAGATGTATTCGAACTGATTCGTGCCAAGAGCAACAAGCTCCAGAGCCTTCCACAGCAGGTGATGCTCATCATGAACAACCTGCCAGTAGGCTATTTCCGTGATCTTCAGATCATCAAGGAAGTATTTCTTCCTGCCTTCGGTGAACTGAAGGACTGCCTGCAGATGGCAGCCTATATCATCAACAAGATGGAAGTGAACGAGCATATTCTCGACGACCCTCGCTACGACCTCATGTTCTCCGTAGAGGAAGTGAACCGTCTGGCAGCCAACGGAATGCCATTCCGTGATGCCTACAAGACCGTAGGTCTGGAGATTGAGGCTGGTAACTTCACACCTTGCAAGGACATCCATCATACCCACGAGGGCAGTATCGGCAACCTCTGCAATGACAAGATAGAGGAGCTGATGAACCACACCCTCTCCGAATTCCATTTCGAGCGTATGGAGAATGCAGAAAAGGAACTTTTGAAGTGAAGAATGAAGAGTGAAGAATGAATCAAAAATATTCCTATATATATAATAAGGTGAAGAGCATGGTCGCAAAAGCCATGTTCTCCACCTTATTTCCTTTACTGCCCCTATCGATGGGCATTTCCACTCTTACTTCCTGTGGAGCGGAAGACAGCATCAGCCGTCGTTTTCTCTGCCGCTTTACGTTTCATACGCAGAACCATCCCGGCAATACGTTGGAAATAGCTCTCAACGGCTTTGGTACCTACACCTTCGTCAGTGCTTCCTACAAAAACAACATCTGGCATATCTACTCTACCCCCAACGATGGCAGGAACAAGACAGAAGACATCCGCATCACCGCAGCTACCGAACTGCAATATGCCAAGGTTTACAATTTAGGCGCTAACAACGGCATTATCATCGGCAACAGTAATTTCAATAAATACAGAGCCTACGACCGCCAGTGCCCAAACTGCATCGACCAGTATGGCGGTACCAACTTTCCCCTAAACTGGAATTCTTCCAACCGCCAACAGGTAATCTGCGCCAAGTGCCACCGTATCTACGACTTAGAGTATGGCAACATTATCGACGGAGCCGATGGTAGCCGCCTGATGGAATACAACCTCTCGTATGGAACTGCAACGAACGGAACGGGCAAAGTTATAAGTGTTTATAATTGACCTCTGACATCCCTTAAAGCAGCAAATAGCAAACAAAAAGCTACTTTTTTCTTAAAATATGTAAATCTATTTGGCAGTTTCAGGAAATAATACTACCTTTGCACTCGCAATTCGATAATGCGGAAATAGCTCAGTTGGTAGAGCACAACCTTGCCAAGGTTGGGGTCGCGGGTCCGAGTCCCGTTTTCCGCTCAACTAAAACGTTTACCATGCCGCAATGGTGGAATTGGTAGACACGAGGGACTTAAAATCCCTTGGCCAGTAATGGCTGTGCGGGTTCGAGTCCCGCTCGCGGCACTCTCCCCTTTAAATTTTTCATCTATGAAAAAATTTGCTTACATCATATTTTTATTCGCTACGCTTTTTCTCACCTCTTGTGGTGTAGGTAGTGGTCATTTTAAGTTTGAAGGCAAATTTTTAAACATGAATCAAGGCGAATTTTATGTTTACAGTCCGGATGGTGGTATCAATGGTCTTGATACAATCAGGGTTGTAGGTGGCCGTTTCACCTATGAGTGTGACTGCAAGAACCCTTTCACGCTGATGGTCGTATTCCCTAACTTTTCCGAGCAGCCTATCTTCGCAGAGTCTGGCGCTTCTGTCGATATCAAAGCAGACGCATCCCATCTGAAGGAACTGTCCGTAAAGGGTACCAAGGCAAATGAGCAGATGAACCAGTTCCGCGAGAACATCCTCAAGCTCTCTCCTCCTGAAGAAAAGGCAAAGGCGGAACAGTTTATCAAAGACCATCCAGAGTCTATCGTCAGCACTTATCTCATCAGAAAGTATTTCGTCAATACCTCCCAGCCTGATTATGCCAAGGCCTATACATTGACAACAAAGGTGGCAGAGGCACAGCCACAGAATGGTAGTTTACAGAAGATGCTGCAACAGTTGAAGCAGTTGAAGACAATAGATACTGGCAGCCGCCTGCCTCAATTCACGGCATACGACATCCAGGGCAAAATGGTTTCCAGTACTACCCTCCTCAGCGCTCCAGTAGCAGTTATCAGCACCTGGGCATCCTACAATTACGACAGTCAGGACCTGCTCAGAGAATTGAAGAAGCGCATGCAGGATTCCAAGGGTCGCCTGAAATTGATGAGTATCTGCATCGACCCATCAACCACAGACTGCAAGCGAAATCTTACAAGAGACTCTATCTCCTGGCCAAACATCTGTACTGGCGATATGCTGGAGGACAAAACGCTGCAGAAGTTGGGCATGACCGCAGTTCCAGACGTCATCGTCTTGCAGAACGGCAAGATTGTAGCCCGGGGACTGAAGCGTGAAGAACTGAAACGAAAGTTAGACCAGCTGCTGAAATAATCAGCTGGCAGAATTTCTACATAAAGCAGATATCTGCAAGAAAACAAAATAATGGATTCAAATATATGTTAGTCAAAACTTATTGCGCCGCAGTCAATGGATTGGACGTGACTACGGTAACCGTGGAGGTCAGCCTCACACGAGGAGTCCAATATCATCTTACGGGACTTGGAGACGAGGCCGTAAGAGAGAGTAGAAGCCGCATATCAGCAGCCTTGCAGTATAGCGGTTTCAAGTTTCCTGTAGCCGACATCACCATCAATCTGGCTCCTGCCGATCTCAGAAAAGAAGGCAGCAGTTTCGATCTGCCCCTTGCTGTAGGCATCTTGGGAGCAAACGGCGATGTACCCGAAACGCATTTCAAGGAATTTATGTTTGTAGGCGAATTGAGCCTTGATGGATCTCTTCAGCCCATCAAGGGTGCGCTCCCTATAGCCATCAGAGCCAGAGCAGAACATTTCAAGGGATTGATTGTACCGAAACAGAATGCGAGGGAGGCGGCTGTGGTCAATAAGCTCGAAGTCTATGGCATGAGTACGCTGGCAGAAGTGGTCAGTTTTATCAGCGACAAGCAGAATTTCGCTCCTACCATCGTAGATACACGCAAGGAATTTTATGAAAACCAAACCCATTGTGATCTCGACTATGCAGACGTAAGAGGACAGGAAAATGTGAAGCGTGCGCTGGAGATTGCAGCAGCAGGCGGGCACAATCTCATCATGGTAGGTCCTCCGGGATCCGGAAAATCTATGATGGCTAAGCGTTTACCATCTATCCTTCCACCCCTCACCCTATCTGAAAGTCTGGAGACCACTCAGATACATTCCATCGCAGGAAAATTAGGCAAGAACGTATCTCTGATCTCCCAACGTCCTTTCCGTGCTCCCCACCATACGATCTCACAGGTAGCACTGGTAGGAGGAGGAACCAATCCGCAACCAGGAGAAATCTCTCTGGCTCATAACGGTGTGCTTTTCTGTGACGAATTACCGGAATTTAACAAAACCACACTGGAGGTACTCCGCCAACCATTGGAAGACCGACATATCACTATCAGTCGCTCCAAATATTCTACAGATTATCCCTGCTCATTCATGTTTATAGCAAGCATGAATCCGTGTCCGTGCGGTTATTACGGTGATCCTACCCATCATTGCGTCTGCACTCCTGGTCAGATCCAACGATACATGAACAAGATTTCGGGTCCATTGCTCGACCGCATCGACATCCAGTGTGAAATCACTCCCGTACCTTTCAAAGATATTTCAAAAGCAGCTCCGGGAGAGCCAAGTGCCAACATCCGGGAACGAGTCATCAAGGCAAGGGAGATACAAGCAGCAAGATACAAGGACTACAAAGGTATCCACTGCAATGCCCAGATGACAGAAAGGATGATTCACCAGTTCGCAGAACCCAATGAAGCAGGCATAGATATGCTTCGCATGGCAATGGAGAAACTCTCTCTATCAGCAAGAGCCTACAGTCGCATTCTGAAAGTAGCCCGCACCATCGCCGACCTGGAAGGTTGCGAGCATGTGGAACTGCATCATCTGGCAGAAGCCATCGGCTATCGTGCACTCGACCGTGGCGACTGGGCAGAAAGAGGGCATATATAAGAACTAACTCCAAATCAGAATAGGAAATTAGGGGAAATTTTCCTCTAATTTCCCCTAATTTCCTCTATTTTCAATCGTTTTCCTCTATTTTTCACTTCTTTTGCATACAAAACTCTCTTCTTATTGTTTCTTAAATAGCCATCTGAAGGGTTTTCCGCATTATTTTCCGTAGGCACACCTTACTATATTAAGAAAAGCATCGAAAAACTTCCCAGTTTCCAACTATTTTTTGTAATTTTGCACCCAAAATAACAAAAAAATGTATATTAGCTAATATGGAACAGAAAAATTTCAAACGTACCACTGTGACGGCAGCTTTGCCATACGCCAATGGTGGTGTACATATCGGACACCTGGCAGGTGTATATGTGCCAGCCGATATCTACGTGCGCTATCTCCGACTCAAAAAACAAGACGTTGTTTTCATCGGCGGTAGTGATGAGCACGGTGTGCCTGTAACCATCCGTGCCAAGAAAGAGGGCATCACCGTACAGGAGGTGGTGGACCGCTATCACAATCTGATCAAGAAAAGTTTTGAGGACTTCGGCATTTCCTTTGATATCTATAGCCGTACGACCTCAAAAGTTCACAATAAGTTTGCTTCTGATTTCTTCCGCACTCTCTATGATAAGGGCGTACTCGAAGAGAAGGTAGAGGAGCAGTTCTGCGATGAGGTAACAGGAGAATTCCTCACAGACCGCAACATCGTGGGCACTTGTCCTCGCTGTGGTGCTGAAGGTGCCTATGGTGACCAGTGCGAGAAATGTGGTGCTACACTTTCGCCTGAGGAGTTGATCAACCCAACCAACAAGAACAATCCTGGACACGGTCTCGTGAAGAAGCCTACCAAGAACTGGTATCTGCCTTTAGGAAAGTATCAGGACTGGCTGAAACAATGGATTCTGGAAGGTCACAAGGAGTGGAGAACTAATGTTTATGGTCAGTGCAAAAGCTGGCTTGACATGGATTTGCAGCCTCGTGCGATGACCCGCGACTTGGATTGGGGTATTCCTGTTCCTGTGGAGGGTGCTGAGGGTAAGGTGCTCTACGTATGGTTTGATGCACCTATCGGTTACATCTCAAATACCAAGGAACTCTGCGATGCACAGCCTGAGAAATGGGGCACATGGCAGAAATGGTGGCAGGATCCTGAGACTCGTCTCGTTCACTTCATCGGTAAGGACAACATCGTGTTCCACTGCATCATCTTCCCTACTATGCTGAAGGCACACGGCGACTATATCCTGCCAGACAACGTGCCTGCCAACGAGTTCCTGAATCTTGAGGATGATAAGATTTCTACCTCTCGTAACTGGGCAGTCTGGTTGCACGAGTATCTCGTAGATCTCCCTGGCAAGCAGGATGTTTTGCGCTATGTATTGACAGCCAATGCTCCTGAGACCAAGGACAACAACTTCACATGGAAGGATTTCCAGGAGCGCAACAACTCTGAATTGGTAGCTGTTTATGGTAACTTCGTAAACCGTGCTCTCCAACTCACTAAGAAATATTGGGGCGGTGTAGTTCCTGCTTGCGGCGAACTGCAGGAGGTAGATGAGAAGGCTATTGCTGAGTTCAAAGACGTGAAGGAGAAGGTAGAGCAGTATCTCAATGTATTCAAATTCCGTGAGGCTCAGAAAGAGGCTATGAACCTCGCCCGCATCGGTAATAAATACATCACAGAATGTGAGCCTTGGAAGGTTTGGAAGACCGATCCTAAGCGTGTGGAGACTATCCTGAATATCTCCCTCCAGTTGGTTGCCAACCTCGCCATCGCTTTCGAACCATTCTTGCCTTTCTCTTCTGAGAAACTGCGCAAGATGATCAACATGCCAACTTTCGAATGGACCCAGTTGGGCAGCACAGACTTGCTCAAGGCGGGTACTCAGCTCGGTGAGCCAGAGTTGCTCTTCGAGAAGATTGAGGATGAGGTCATCGAGAAACAGTTGCAGAAACTCGCTGACACCAAGAAGGCTAACGAGGAGGCTGAATACAAGGCTGCACCTATCAAGCCAGAGGTTAGCTTTGATGATTTCGAGAAGCTCGACATTCGCGTGGGCCATATTCTGAACTGCGAGAAGGTAAAGAAATCCAAGAAGCTCCTGAAGTTCACCATCGATGATGGTACTGGTACTGAGCGTACTATCTGTTCAGGTATCGCCGCCTACTATGAGCCAGAGCAGTTGATCGGCAAGGACGTATTGTTCGTAGCCAACTTTGCTCCTCGCAAAATGATGGGTATCGAGAGCCAGGGTATGATTCTGAGTGCAGTCAACTTCGACGGTTCATTGAACGTTACCTCTCTCCTTGGCAAGGTTAAGCCAGGAAGCCAGGTTGGATAAAAAGACAAGATCATCAAATAGGATAAAAAATAATATCATCGATAAGATCTGAGATTATAATAAAAGCCCTATACCGGGATATTACTGGTATAGGACTTTTTTATGTTTATTTGAACCGGATATAAGACCGGTCGTCAAAACTGTGATTGCCCTCCAGCAGTCCCTTAGTGGCAAGGAAAGAGGAAATGTTTTGAGGATCGGCTGCGAGTTGAGCCTGTAGGGCAGCCTCGCTTTCGGCAAGAGTTGGTTTCAGGAACGGATATCCATCGCTTGCCAGAACGATTTCTCCTATGGCTGGGGAAATGACCTTTACACCTTCACGGTAGATAGGAAATCCATCGATTACCGCATAATGAATATTCTGTCCGTTGAGCATCGCCTGAATGAGCAGCGGTTCGATAGCCTTGCGTGCATCTGCCGGAGGCATTCCCTGACGAATGAGGCTTGCACGTCTGGCGGCAATCTCTTCTTCAAAAGGTTTGTTGTTTTCGTAAAGTTTGCCACCGATGAGTGCCTGACAGTCACCCACCATCCACACTTCTCTCCTGGCGCAGGAATAGACGATGGCAGAAGCTGTGAGTCGCTCTTCAGGATGCAGTTTCATCCGCTCTTCCATGCCTAAAGTCTTATACACCTTATTATATATATAGGAAGAAACACCCTGGCAGAAGTCATCAACCGAAGCCTCAGCCTTTAATTCCTTTTTGATAAATTCCGAGATGAGCACCATCGCATAACGTCCGTTCTTCATGTCAGGCGAAAGATGCGTAGGAGTCTTGCTCGTACTTCCATCAATCACTGCGATGAAATCATCAGTCACGACGACACCATCCTCACAAGCCTCTTGGCTCTTCTTGCCTACCATATTTCTTTCTACTATTTCCATCTCTTTATGTTTTTACATGCAAAATTACAAAGAATTGCTTGAATAAGTCTAATAATTCGCAAGAAAAAGTATATAAAGCCCCATGAAAAAGTCACTAAACCCGCATGAAGTTTATGTTCAACGTCGTTGAACATACATTCAGCGACACCAAACTAAGCTTTCATGCCCGAAGAAAATTTACTCATTGGGGGCAGTATGTCATACACTCGACCTGATGAATTCAAGATTATTCTATTAGCTTGCTTAAAAGACTAATAGTGTTTACCTTTAACAATATACGAAAAAGGAGAGGCGAGCTTCACAGCCAGCCTCTCCAGAGAGATTTATAGAAAATGCCACTCATGGCATTCCTATATCGTTGATTAAAAATATTTGTCTTATCAAATTGTGGGTCTATCAATCGCCATATCCCTCATTCTGCTCCACATTCTTATTAGCATTTCTTTCATACTGAGGAATAGCAGGATAAGCCTTATAATAATCACGGTCGTAGCTCTGAGCTTCTTTTGTAAGCACATCATGCCAACCTTTATCTGCCTCAGAAGTATATCGAACAATCTTCTCGCCACGACGAAGAGCGTCAAAGTATCGCTGTCCTTCACCAACAAGCTCCTTACGACGTTCAATATAAATTCTATCTTTTGTAATCGTACCCTCTGTCACAACCTTTGAAGCATCAGTTGTACGATTAGTAATAATCTTATTAAGATACAATGCAGCCTTATCTTTTGCACCTGTCTCAAAAGCAGCCTCAGCAGCTGTCAAATAAACCTCCGAGAGACGCAACATTGGAACATTAGCATATCGTACGTCGCCATTATAAGGAGGCATTTTATTGATATATACCGCAGTACCATTAAAGATATTGTCTGGATCTTTCTCCGCTGTTAGCAACACCTTGTTTCTAACGTCATTAGGATCAGACTTCAACATATCAGAAAATTTCTTGGTAACGACTAAATCGCCATAACCAGGAGCCGAATTGCCATTCTCACGATATAAATAAGCAATACCTTCACGATCAGTCCAATCAGTATTGTCATTAATAACAAGTTCGAAAATCATTTCGTTACCATGTGCAGCATCGCCTTTATCCCAAGCCTTTGCGTATTGTGCAGAAGTCCAAAGTACATAAGGAGAATGCTCTATGATATCTTCTGACACAGAAAGAGCTTTTGAATAATTACCCATCGTAAGATATACACGAGAAAGCAAAGCTTTGGCTGCCCAAACATTCAAGTAACCAGGAGTTGCTTCTTCTTCAAGTGCACCAGAGTTGATAGCATCTTCCAAATCCTTCAAGATTTGTGTATAATTATCAGCAACCGTACTACGTGAAGGTTTTGCAGTGGACTCCAAAGATGCCTCTGAAAAAGGAACCCCAAGAGAAGCACCATTATCTTCAGTGTAAGGTTTGCCATAAATGCGAGTCAAATCAAACAAAGCATAAGCTCTCATCACTTTTGCTTCATTCTTATATTGAGCAATTTTTGTAGCTGCACTTTCCGCATCAGAAAGATTGTTTGCCTCCAAAATGCGATTAGCACGACTAATCACAATGTATGGAGACTGCCACACAGCATTGTCTGAAGTAAACTGGTCTGCAGTTTTATACTCCATATAATAATAGAATGCCGCACGATTACTACCATATTTATAATTATATTGCACATCTTCTCCTCTGGTTTCTCCATAGACATTCATTACTCGTCCATAATAATCCGTGAAGCTACTTGTACCCTTAAACGCAGCATACATACCAACATATGCAGTTCGCAAATCCGCACTTGAAGTAATGGCATTATCAGCATCCGCAGAATCAGAAGGTTGCAAATCAAGCCAATCGCCACCACAAGAAGACAGACTGACAGCCATTGTTGCACAAAGTGCTGTCTTATATATTATCTTTGAAAATTTCATATTATATTTCCTCTCTATGTTAGATATAATGTTTAGAAGCCCAAATCGATACCAAATGTAAAGGTACGAAGTGAAGGTGTCTGCAATGTACAAAGACCATTTACTGGCATTTCTGGATCAACCAATAAGTCATTTGACTTCCATGTCAACAGGTTGGATGCAGAGAAATAAACTCTTACCTTATCCAAACCAGCCTTTGCAACAATGTTTCTAGGAACACTGAAGCCAAGCGTCAAGTTCTTCAAACGCAAATAATCCATAGGCATCAACCAACGAGATGAGTGAACAGCGGCACTACCATATTCAAACTTAGGCAATTTAGCTGATGTATCACCAGGACCAGTCCACATATCAGACAACTTATAATACGCAGGGGTAGCACCATTATAAACATATTTACCACCATTACTGTGCATGAATGAAGTATAATCATATGCATCACCTCCTAAGGCATACGTAAAGGTAAAACCTAAGTCGATAAACTTCCAACGTAAGTTGTTTGTCAAACCACCTTCAATACTTGTTTGGTGCTTGCCTATAATCACTTTCTTAGCTTCTGCAGCATTAGTTGTTGTCTTGCGAGCATTTTCTGTTCCATCATTGATATAATACAACTCCTTACCCGTCTGTGGATCTACACCAGCATACTCATAAGCATAGTAGGAATAATAAGGTTGACCCACACGGTGAATCAAGACGCCATCAATAATTTCATTATCAGTGCCATTCAACTTGGATACCTTATTGCTATTATGTCCCATATTTAAGGTTGTTGTCCAATCAAAATCCTTTGTTTTAAAGTTTACAGACTGAACAGTCAATTCGAAGCCCTTATTCTCTAAAGAGCCAATATTCTGAGGAGCCGTTGGCTTATATGTAGAACCATCATAATAACCAGGGATAGCAGAAACAGGAAGATCATAAATCAAATCACTAGTTTTACGAGTGTAATAATCAAATGTCACTGTAATACGATTGATGAACTGTAAGTCAAAACCAAGGTTAAACGCCTTGTTTTTCTCCCATTTCAAGTCAGGATTACCTACTCCAACAATACCCATACCACCTTCTCCATTATACTTAAGACCATACTTATATACATTCATATAAGCATAGTAATCTGATGGCTGCGTACCATTTACTCCATATGATAAACGAATCTTACCATCGTTCAAAACATCTGTAATTGACTTCAAGAATTCCTCATCAGTAAATCTCCAAGAGCCGGAAACAGACCAGAAATTACCCCAACGATTCTTACGAGCCAAACGAGAACTACCATCACGGCGATAACTTACACCCAAATAGTACTTATTATCATAGTTATAATTGACACGTCCCAACCATGAAGTCATACGATAAGACTGCTTCAAACTTTCTGCAGAAGTGTTGCTGGCATTTGCAAACTCATACAATTTGCCAGGATAAGTATCACCTGCTATATAATTATAGTTCTGCTTATAGTCTTCTGTTTCAAAGCCCAACAAAGCATCCACATTGTGCTTTCCGAAACTCTTAATATATGACAACTGAGACTGAGTATTCAACTGAGTATTCTCAAAGATCATACGCTGCATAACTCCTGCAGGTGAGCCATTGTTTGATTCTTTATCCCAAAGGACATCCTCTGTGTTGCCAATATAATCATAAGCTAACTTCTCTGTGAAATTCAAACCATCCCAGATATTATAAGTCAAACTAAGTGTATTGTAACTTCTGGTTACATAGTTACGATCATATGAATGAGCACGCTCAAAGACAGGGTTTACTCCAAACATACCACTTCCATCATTAAGAGAACCATCCTCATTATAAGGAGTAGTAGAAGGACTCTGCCATGCTACATAGTTAGCAATAGTACCATCATAAGAAGTACCCTCATTTGACAAGTTTTGTGTCATCTTAGAGAACAAAGTACTTGCATTAACTGTAAAATGACCAAAAGTATGAGTCACATTAGCATTGCCAGTAAATCTCTCAAGACCTTGGTTATACAATATACCCTGCTGCTTGGTATATGATATAGAAGAATAGAACTTTGTGTTTTGGCTACCACCATTCAAACTTACCTCATAGTTCTGATGGCTACCATTACGGAAAAGAATATCTTTCCAATCAGTCCAACCAGCCTCAGGCTTTGATGCAAATTGATCAATCTTAGAATCCGCATAAGCAATGGCATCAGTCTCACTCAACTCTTGATTGTACAAACCATAATTCTTCAAGCCAGTCCAAAGCAAAGCTCGACGATCGTCACCATTCAGCTGTGGACGATAATCAATTGCCATATTAGAAAAGCCCCAATCACTACGGAAATTAATCTTAGTCTTACCTTGACTACCACGTTTTGTTGTAATAACAATCACACCATTAGCAGCACGAGAACCATACAAAGATGCTGCTGCAGCATCCTTAATAACAGTCATAGACTCTATGTCATTGCTATTAAGAGTTGCCAAGACATTAGTACCAGCATCATTATAAGCATTAGGAGCTCCAGGCTTATTGAATTCACTCAAATTACCTGACTGTACTGGCACGCCATCAATAACAAACAAAGGTTCATTACCAGCATTGATGGAACCCATACCACGAATACGGATATTATTAACAGCACCAGGAGCACCTGAAGCATTAGATATAGATACGCCAGGAACGCCACCAGCCAATTTATCCTCAAGCGAAACAGTAGGCACATCCTGTAAAGTTTCGGTACTTAATGTTGAGGCAGAACCTGTAAATGAAGACTTTTTGAAGTTACCATAACCTGTAACCACAACCTCATCCAAAGCCTTGTTATCAGAAGTCAAAACAATCTTCATATTAGAACTTGCTTTGACAGTTTGTGGATTCATACCGATGTATGAAATCTCTAACTTAGCATCAGCAGGAACATTCAAAGAGAAGTTTCCATCGATGTCGGTTACTGTACCAGTCTTAGAACCTATTATCCTGACTGATGCGCCAACTACAGGCTCACCATCATCTGAAGAGGTAACTTTACCAGTAACGGATGTTTGAGCAAAGGCTACTCCACAACTGAGAATTGCCCCCCCATCAACATTGCGATTCTTTTCATCATAATCTCTCTCGTTTTGATAAAATTTATAAATTAACTATAATCGGCTGCAAAATTATAATTTATTTCGGATATTTGCAAATATTTTGTTATAAAAATGCAATTACTTGGCAAAAATATATGGTTTTAGTAAGGAATAGCACATTTCTGCTTACTATTTGTTACGTTTTTCTCCTTATACATACCAAAGTTGTATAAGGAGAAAATGAATCTCATTCGAACAAATCATCCAGCAAAACTTCATCATTTACAATGCCTGAATGTTTGTTCTGCAATACTCCATAGGTGGTAACCATGGTGATGCGGGTGCTGCATCTGGTCATGGTTTCTGCCAGGAAAATAGACATGCGTTCTCTCAATTTCTGTTCATAACCTTTATCAATAGCATACATGCCTGAAGAAAACTTCATTTCACAAAGGTTGATATTATGGTCGGCACGCTCTATCACCAAGTCGATTTGCGTATTCTGTTCGGGTTGCCTGCTACGCCAAGCACTTGCATCATTGAGAATTCTATCTATCCCTAAAGCCTTCTTGATTTCATCCAAATGCAGTAGGCAGAGAAGTTCAAAACTGAAGCCTTGCCAACTTGACACCTGAGGCGTAGATGAAAGATGAGTCCAACGAAGACTGTCTTTCGTATCTATTCCATTCACATATTTATAATAAAATAAGGTATAAAAATCCTTGATGCGATAGATTGCATTGTTCTTGGCATTGCCGTAACGGGCATAAGAAAAGATGAAATCACACTGTTCCAAATCAGACAGAATCTTAGAAAGTGCAGCTCCACCCAATTTAGTTTTCTCGTTGATTTCCTTTCTGGTAAATCCCTCTTTCCGTTCGGTCAGCATCCTGATGACTGCAAGATAGTTGTCTGGACGTTTGAACAAGGTGGAATACAATTCATTATATTCGGTTCGCAGCATGGCATGAGCATCTGCAAAGAAAAGTTCGTCAATATTGCTCAATAGGGAGAGTTTGGGATTAAGCAATGTCAGATAAAAGGGAATACCGCCCAATATCATGTAGCATTGGGCTATCTGATAACGGTTCCATCCAAAATGCTTTTCATCCAGATATTGCTCCATCTCACTCAGTTTAAAAGGACGAAGATAAATTTTTTGGGTAATGCGGTTGAAAAGTCCACCCTGATTATGCAGGAGTTTGTCCACCATCCATGATGTGGCAGATCCGCAAGCCACCAATACAATATCATCACGCATGTTGGCCCATCCATTCCAGAAGTTTTCCAATGCCGATACGAAATCTGATTTAGGTGTATCCATCCAAGGCATTTCGTCAAAAAAAACAACTTTTTTTCCTGGAATGTTGTAAGTTTCTAATAATCTTTGCAAAGCATCAAACGCTTCTGTCCAGTTTTTCAGCTGTGGAACAAAAGTTGAATGAGAATAGCACATCAGTTCTTTAGCAAACTCGGCCAATTGTTGTTCACGTCTCATTTCATGTTTTCCTACAAATGAGAAAGCATAGTTGTCCTTGAAAAAACGTCTTACCAAAAACGTTTTTCCTATACGCCTACGACCATAGACGACTACAAATTCAGAGCGTTCAGACTCCATACAAGCCTGAAGTTTAGCCTGTTCAAGCTTTCTTCCTATCAGTTTATCCATAAGCTAAAAATCTAATAACTTGCCAAAATTACAAAAAATAATCGATTTTGGCAAGTTATCCAATCTAATAACTTGCCAAAATTGAGTTTTTTTAAAGGTTTTGGCAAATTATCGGAGAAAAAGAAAACGTTTACATCACTTTTTATCGAAAAAGCTTGCTTATATTGCACATTTTTCGTAATTTTGCGCACGATTTCAACGGCAAGGTAAGACAGACGGTCTTATACCTTATTATATATAAGAAGGAAAGCCGTTATTATTAAACAAAAGTATTAAGATAACAATGACTCACAATTTGTTAAAAGGCAAGCGTGGCATCATCTTCGGTGCACTCAATGAGGAATCTATCGCTTGGAAAGTAGCCGAAAAGGCTGCTGAGGAAGGTGCAACTATCGCACTCAGTAACACAGCTATGGCCCTTCGCATGGGTACTCTCGACAAGCTCGCTGAACAAATCAACGCCCCTATCATCGCAGCTGATGCGACCAGCGTTGAAGATTTGGAAAAGGTATTCATTGAGGCTCAGGAGAAACTCGGTGGCAAAATCGACTTCGTGCTCCACTCTGTTGCTATGAGCCCTAACGTACGCAAGCACCGTACTTACGATGATCTCGATTACAATTTCCTGAATAAGACTCTGGATATTTCTGCTATCTCTTTCCACAAGATGTTGCAGGTAGCCAAGAAGCTCGACGCCATCAACGAGTGGGGTTCTGTAGTAGCCCTTACCTATGTGGCTTCTCAGCGTACCTTCTTCGGTTACAACGATATGGCTGACGCTAAGAGCATGCTCGAAAGCATCGCCCGCAGTTTCGGTTACATCTACGGACGTGAGAAGCACGTACGTATCAATACCATCTCTCAGAGCCCTACTGCTACTACAGCTGGTAAGGGAATCAAGGACATCGAGAACATGATGGACTTCGCTGATAAGATGTCTCCTCTCGGAAACGCCGTAGCTGAGGATTGCGCTAACTACTGCGTGATGATGTTCTCTGACTTCACCCGCAAGGTAACCATGCAGAACCTCTTCCACGATGGTGGTTTCTCATCAATGGGTATGAGCCTCCGCGCCATGAACCAGTATGCTAAGGATCTGGCTCCTTATGAGGACGAGAACGGTAAGGTTATCTACGGATAATCCAGACCTTTCAGACCCAAGACTTATCCTGCACGATAGACATTAGTATATGAATATCAAGGAAAAATATAACCAGATAGACCTCGCCAAGCGTCAGAAACTTGGCGAGGTCGTCCGTTTTGCAATCGTGGGCGGTATTGCTACCGTCCTGCAATACGTCATTTATCTTGCAGCCATGCCGCTGCTGGCAAACCTTATCCCTGCATTGGGAAACAGCGACCACACACTGGCTACTGTTGCCAACACACTGGCTTATATTCTCAGTTTCATCTTCAACTTCATTGCAAGCACCCGCTACACCTTCAAAGTGAAAGCCAATGCCAAGCGAGGGGCTGGTTTCACTTTCTCACATATCGTGAACTACAGTATGCAGACACTCTTTCTCAACCTCTTTGTTGGTTTGGGATTAGCCAAACAGATGGCCATGATTCCCACGCTCTGCATCTGCATACCGGTAAACTTCCTACTGGTAAGATTCTTTCTCAAGAAATAATAGCTATTCATGAAAAAAGTATTCGATATTTTCCGCATCAAGGGAGAGGAAAAATGGTCGGCCATTATAGCGCTGTTCGTTTCTATCGTCCTCAATGCGCTGACCATCATCAAGTACAACAACCAGTTTTCCCAACTCTCGGAAAACTACCACAAGCTCTTTGTCAAGGCCTTCCATGTAGCTGGTTTTGACCCACTTACCTATGCGGCAGTTTCGCAGTGGAACACGGAATATAATGTCTATCGCCATCCACTGCTGGCATTTTTCATGTACATTCCCAACCAGATCAACCAGGGACTGATGATGCTGACGGGCTATAACTGCGTGCAATACATCGTGGGAGCTATTCTCGTATTCTGCGCTTTCTACTCCTTCATCTTCCTCTACAGAATATTCAGGGAAGTGATCGGTACAGAGCGCTGGGATGCCAATCTGCTTTCAGCATTCTACTTCTCGTTTGCATACGTCATGGTGTCGGCGATGGTGCCCGACCATTTCATCATGTCTATGATGATATTGCTCACCACGCTCTACATCACGGGTGTCTGCATCAAAAAGGGAAGAAAGCTCACCATTTGGCAAACGGTTCTCCTCTTCCTCTTTACGGCAGGAGTTTCGCTCAACAACGGACTGAAGACATACCTCGCCGCCCTCTTTACCAATGGCAAGCACTTCTTCCGCATCAAATACTTCCTCTTAGGAGTCATTCTGCCTTCGGCTGTCATCTGGGGATTTGCACGTTGGGAATACCGCACCTTCGTATGGCCTAAGGAAATGGCACGCAAGGAAATCAAGATGAAGAAAGACAAGGAAGCCCGAGAAAAGCTCATGCAGCAATACAAGGATACTGCCCAGATAAAAGATTCAGCTGACGTGGCTATTGCCGTGAAGAAAATCGTGAAACAGAAAGCACGCGACAAATATGTAAGAGACCATAAGCAGATATGGAACAAGAACAAGGGAAAACCGATTGCCAAGGGAGAATTCAGCAGTTGGACAGACATCTCGACTTCAAGGAGTGAGACCATGGTGGAAAACTTCTTCGGAGAAGCCATCATGCTGCATCAGGATCATCTGCTGGGCGATGTTCTCCGTGACCGACCAGTCATCGTAAAATACAAATCGCCAGTCAACTACGTCGTGGAAGGAATCATCGTTATTCTGTTCATCCTCGGACTCATTGCTGGCAGGAAGTCACGTTTTCTGTGGCTCACGATGATGTTCTTCCTCTTCGATTTTGCTCTACACATCGGTTTGGGATTCGGCATCAATGAGGTTTACATCATGACAGCCCATTATATGTATGCTCTCCCTATTGCTATCGGCTTTCTGGTGGAAAAAGCAGGAATCCGATATCAGGCAGAAGTGGAAAAAGATGGAAACCTGTCTGGAAAAAAGCGTTCCGGGAATTGGCAAACATGGGGACTCCGAGGATTGCTCCTCGCCATCACACTCTATCTATGGATAAGCAACGGCTATCTGCTGGTTAATTATATGATAGGTTAAGGCTGGGAAACGAAAAATGAAGGGGCAAATAAAAATCGCTCCAAGAATGCCCTAAGAAAAAAGGAAAGAATAAGAAGAAAAAGGAAAAAGGGACGAGGAATCCCCAAAAAGAAAATAAAGATGGGTAAAGGAAACTCTCAACTGAAAGTTTCCTTTACCCATTTTATGATTTCCCGATCTTTCAAGTCAAACTTGCGGGCGAAAAGGCGATTGGAATGCAGAAGTTCTTCTTTATCTGCCGATGTCCAGACATAAGGATTGCCCCGTTTCCAGTCTATCAGTCGCATACACCCCTCATATTCATCTGTTTCAGAATACAATGCCTGTCGGAATTCCGGATGATTCCATACTAAGGTCTGCAGGAAGAACTCATCGGGACAGAAAGTGAAATTGAATCGGCTGAGTACAAACGCCTTCTGGCTGACCACATACTCAGCACACTTCTGTGTGATACTTACCCAGTTGGCTCCCTTGGCAAAATCCATTTTCGAGCGGTGAACAAAAGGCATCAGGCAGAGCGAAAGATACTTATTGATGCGTCTGGTAATTCCATTGAACCAGCCCCATCTGGTGCGTGTATAGCGAGTAAGGAGCCAGCATCTCATCATCTTGCGGCGGCAATCCCATTCAAATTCTTCACCACGATTGATGCCCACAAACTCCTTGCCTCTGTGCTCATGGAAGAACTGGTGGATTTCATCCTGAGTCTTGATAGGCAAATCCTGTCCGCTAAGAATATGATAATACTCGTATGATCCATGCTTCAAAGCCTCTTCAAGCAAAGCATATTCAGTTCGAATTTGACTGAGATTACCCCAACGCACATCCATCCGATGTTCCAAAACAAAAAGGCGAGCCTTGGAGGTGGACATAGGATGGTTTGCGAGCATATTCGACTTGAGATCAATATGCAGGAAAATATCGTTGCGCTCATCATCCAACATGGAAACTAACGTCTGCAGAATTTCCAGGTTATTGTGAGCCATTATCAAAAAAGCATGTTTCATCATATTCTATATTATTATTCAGAAATATATTCAATATCATCCTGAAAAATATATTCAATATTATTCAGAAAAACACACGGTATCAACCAGAAATAAATTCTAACTGTACGGTTGAAAAATGTTCCCATATGCTACTGCATCAACAAAGTAAGTACTACTGCATCAGCAAAGTAAGTACTACTATCCGCGATGACATAACAACCAGTCTTGACTGTGCGCCTGATACCAATACAATCGCAAAGATACATTAAATCAGAGAGAACACAAAACAAAAACATGTTTTTTACATAAAATCACACAAAATAAAACCTATCATTTTGAATATTCAAAAAAAACAATTACTTTTGCAAGATAAAGAAATCGTTTCAACAAAAAACATATTCAAGAATAAACAATAATATTCAAGGATGAACAATATATTCAAGATTAAGAAAGAAGAAAGGCTCTTTGCGCTCGTAGCCTTCCTGCTCATTGTTGCCTTCAACGTGCTGATGGTAACCTACCACTATGCAGATTTCAGCAAGAATGGAAATGTAGGTTACTGGACCATCTTTACCAAAAATTTCCAGGTATCGGGGTTCGACCCATATACTTATCTCACACTCTCCAAATGGAAAGTGTATTATACGGAATACAGGCATCCGATGCTTCCCTTCTTTCTCTATCCTTTGACGATGCTCAATGAATGGCTGATGGAACTGACTTCCAGGAATTGCGCCACTACCATCGTGGCTGTGATGATGACTTTCCTGGGCACCTATTCCACGATTTTCATACGAAGGATTTTCAGGGAGATCATGCAACTGAAGGCTGCCGACAGTAATCTGCTCACATTCCTGCTCTTTTCCTTCGCCTACGTTCTGCTGGTTACTTTCGTAGATGATCACTTCGGAATGTCACTCTTTTTCCTGTCGATGACGCTTTATCTGGCAGGTCGCCAGCAACAGCAGCACCGAGGAATGCCCTGGTGGCAATGCGCCCTTCTTTTCTTCTTTACGGCAGGAATCACACTCAGCAATGGAGCCAAAACCTTCCTTGCCGCCCTTTTCACCAACGGCAAGAAACTCTTCCGTCCGAAATATCTGGCGTTAGGAATTATCCTGCCTACACTGCTGATAGGAGCTGCAGGAATTTATCAGAACCGCGCCTTCATTATTCCCAACCGTCAGGAAGGTTTGCGCCTGGTACAGAAAAAGGCTGCCAAGGACAGTACTTTCAGAGCAAAAATGGCACAGAAAGAGGCTCATGATAAGGAAATTGCCGGCAAGAACATTCAGCAGAAAGGCATGCTGAAATGGGCAGACATGTCGGTTTCCCGCTCTGAATCACTGATAGAAAATGTATTCGGCGAATCGCTGATGCTGCACAAGGAACATCTGCTGGAGGATATTCATAGTCATAGACCGATATTCGTTAAATACCAGACTCCTATACCTTATATAATAGAACTGGCAATCGTTGCCCTACTGATTACGGGTCTATGGTTGGGCAGACGTTCCCCATTCCTGTGGCTCACTGGTTCTTGGGTGCTCTGCGATGCTTTCATCCATCTGGTAATGGGATTCGGACTGAATGAAGTTTACATCATGGCAGCCCACTGGGCTTTCATCATCCCTATTGCCATCGGATATATTCTCAAGCAAGGCAAGGAAAAATATACCAAGTTCTTGCGCCCGGCATTGGCAATCTTAGCCATCTTCCTATTCTTCTACAACAGTACACTGATTTTCGACTATCTTACAAGATAGAAAGTAGAAGTGAATCAGGAAAAAAAGAAGATAATATCAATATTCAAAAAGAAGAAAAGCGTATGCTAACGGTCAGTATCCTGACTCCTGTCTATGGAGTAGAAAAATATATCGAACAATGTGCCCGCTCATTGTTCGGGCAGTCGTATGCACAAATCGAATACATATTTGTGGACGACTGTACGCCCGACCGCAGTATCTCCATTCTGGAATCTCTCATCCAAGAATATCCAGAAAGGGCTTCGCAGATACGCATCATCCATCATGAGAAAAATAGGGGCGTGGGAGCGGCAAGACAAAACGCACTCATGGCTGCACACGGCGACTACATCATGTTTGTAGATAGTGACGACTTCCTGCCTGAAAATGCAGTGGAAAAACTGATAAAAAATACAAAGGAACAGACAGGTCTGACGGAAAATATGCAAGGACAGGCTGACCTGATAGACGGAAGCTACTGTGAATGGAACAGCGGAAAGGCCTCAGAACCTCAAAGACCCTTTACTGAAAATGGAGAGGTGTTCCTCAAAATGCTCATCTGCCAGAACATCATCACAAACCGGTTATGGGGAAGACTCTACAGACGACAGATGATCATGGAACATGAAATCTTCTTTGAAGAAGGAATCAACTATGCTGAAGATCTCTTCTGGAATGCCCAATTTCTCTATCATTCCATTCAGGACAAGAGGACTGCAAACAACGCAAGCCCACAGACAAGAGAAGTTGGAAATCATAAAGTTGGAAGCGAAAAAAATGGAAATCACAAGGTCTGCATCAATGATGTAGTCTATTATTATCGTACAGATAATATCAATTCCTACAATCACAACATATCCGAGAAGAATCTTCTTTCGTATTTCAAATCCACCAGACATCTGATAGATTTCTTTGAGAAATATGACACGGCAAACACTTACCGGAGAGCCATTGACATCGGTGTAGTAAATGCTTACCGCTGGGCAAGAAATGCCAAGATCAGTCTGGCTCAAGTAGATAAATCTCTGAACTATATCCCACACAGTCGCATTATCCGGCTCGTCATCCAACTCATCAAATGGGGTATTCCGGCAAACTGCATCAATCTCCTCTATCTCTCATACAGAAGATTGTTGGGAACGAAATAGGATTTACAGAAATACCAGACAATCAGGAAATAGATTCCGCAGGAAATTCAAATTACGATTTCTTGCGGAATTTACCTTTCGCAAATGCCAGACATTCTTCTAAAATCTGCACTTTCAGCAACTTCATGATGCAGAAATAGATGGCAGCAGAAATTACCAGACGAACCAGAAGCAGGAGATAGATGTTCTCCAGCCAACGAGTAAGCAGGTAGGTTACTCCCATAGTGAATGCCGCACAAAGCATAAAAGGCAAAATATCCTTGGCAACATCCAGAAATCTCAAACCCGTAATGCGCTTAATCATTGCCTGCCACACTACCAGCCAGCCTATAATAAATAAGGTATAGGCAACAACCATCATCTGAATGCCATACTGATGGCAGAAAAGCACCAAAGCTAACAAACCGATGACCTGCCCCAGATTGCACCACATATAGACATCCGACCTGCCACGGCTGATGGCAAGATTTTGGTAAAGCGTATAAACAGGCATAAAAGCTCCGCTTATGCAGAGAATCTGCAGCAGAGGCACGCTGGCTATCCATTTCTCATGAATCGTGATGAGGATGAATTCCCGAGAAACCAAAGTAAGACCAAACATCAACGGGAAAGAAAGGAATGCGGTAAAACGTAGCATCTTGCGAAACACCATCATTTCTCTGTTCTGATCATCACGAATAGAAGAAAGTACAGGTTGTGCAATCTGTCCCACCGTATTGGCCACAAACGAGTTGGCCTTCGTATCCCAATTGTAGGCCTGAGAATAGTTGCCTACATCATTGATAGGATAAAAACGGCCGAAGACAAAAGTAAGCACATTGGTACTCACCGTATTGATGATATTGGTAACCAGAAGTTTGACACTGAATCCGAACATCTTCCTGACTGGTCCGAAATCTATCTGGAAATTAGGTCGCCAGCCCGTATAATAATATCTTCCGATATTCAGCACAAGGATAAAAATTACCTGTTGCCAGGCAAGACTCCAATAAGCCATTTGATTGAAAGCCAGCACCAGACCTACAATATTAGAACAGATCAGTGCCATGAAATTCACAATGGTAATTTCCTTGTTCATCATGTTTTTCATCATATAGCCATTCTGGGCAATACCGAAGGAGGAGATGAAGAAACTTAAAAAGACAAAACGGGACAGGGAGGTAAGACAAGGCTGATGAAAGAAATCAGCAATCAATGGCGCACAGAAAAACAACACCACATACATGGTGAGACTTACGAGCACATTAAACCAGAATACAGAATTGTAGTCATTGTGGGTAGGTTGCTTGATATTGACAAGGGCTTGCGTAAAGCCACTGCTCTGCAAATTACCTGCAATGAGAGTAAAGATGGTAAGAATGCCGATGATTCCATAATCAGCAGGAGTGAGCAATCGGGCCAGGAATATTCCGAAAAGAATATTCAGTATCTGCGTGGAACCACTGTTCATAGCTCCCCAAAACAATCCCTTGGCTGTCTTTTCCTTCAATGTTTCTGCCATTTTTTCTTTTTTATTGCAAAAGTAGCACAAATAGTTTGAAGTTCAAAACTTTTTGCTTACTTTTGCAACCATAAATACAAAAAACATGGAGATAAAAAGCATCAAAAAGGAATGGAATGCCACGATTCTTGACATATTGAAGGCATTCATGGAAATCTGCAAGACTCACAACCTCAGATATTATTGCTGCGCTGGTACTGCCATCGGAGCTGCACGCCATCATGGAATGATTCCGTGGGACGATGACATTGATGTACTGATGCCGCGCCCGGATTACGACCGATTATTAGAGATTGCCAAGAAAGAAGATTTTGGCAAATATGAGGTTGTGACTCCTTATAATAATGAATCCTACCCGCTCTACTTCTCCAAACTTGTCAATCGGGAAACCACTCTCATCGAGGAGAAAGAACGTCCTTGCATCATCGGACTCTATGTGGATATTTTCCCATTGGATGCTACGGATGATGATCTGGAGACAGCAAAAGCCTTGTATCGCAAGTACTCCAAAACCATCAACCGCCTGAACGCAGTCACTACCCACAACACTTTCGGAGAATACCTTTCCCTGCTCCTTCACAAGGAAACCTGGGGACGTTTTGCCATCAAGACCTTAGCGTTTTTCTTCAGAAGCCGATTGCGCCACCGTCTGATCAGCCAAATGGACGAGATGAGTCATCGCTATGATTTCGAAACGGCAAAAAATGTACTGGTCAACACCGGTTCGTATCATTATAAGGAAATCTTCCCGAAAGCATGGCTTGGCAAGGGTAAGGAGTTTCCTTTCGAGGACACCACCGTACTGTTACCAGAGGAAGCCGATAGATACCTGCGCCATTTCTTTGGAGACTACATGCAGTTCCCTCCTGTAGAACAACGGGTGGAAAAACACCTGCGCTATTATCTCAATATGGAAAAGAGAGAAAGCTGGGACGAAATCAAAAAGAATCTTTCCTCAAAAGAGTAAGGGGGGCTTGGACTTATGACACCATCTCACTGCTTAGAAGAAGAATGGCTGCCAGCAGAACATTCCGCCAAAGTATGCTCAAAACCCTGTTCTACATCAAACAAGGGTTTCCAGCCCAAAGCCTTCAGTTTATCTGTATTAAACGTAGCCTTGGTAATAGGAGTCGTATTGCCCTGCAAAGCATCCTCGGGAATATCAAATACGACCTTACGATGCGCCTTTCCAGCAATCAACTCTGCCAATTGACGAATGGAGATATTGGACTCCGAGTGTGCCACATTGTAGGCATTTCCTTTCTCTCCATCCATCAGAAGACGCAAAATAGCATGAGCAGCATCCACAACATAGAGCCAGGAGCGGAATGCCTCACCCTTGCTTTTCAGAACAATATCCTCTCCTCTCAATACATTTCTGATGAATTGAGCAAATACACGGTTGTCACTTTCGGTAAATCCAGGACCGTAAGTATGGCTCAAACGGGCAATAACCACATCTGCATGATATTCTTCGACATAAGACATGCACAGAGTTTCAGCCGCACGTTTAGATGAAGGGTAACAGGCACGAACAGAGGCGCAATCCACATATCCGCTGCTCATCTCTGTAAATTCAGAGCCATCACCCTCACCGTAAATTTCGCCAGAAGAAACATACACCATCCTACGCATACCATGTTCCTGTCCATATTCCATCAGATGAGAAACTCCATTGATATTGGCCTTCATGACCTCCACAGGTTTCAGTTTGAAGAAATTAGGGCTGGCATTACTGGCTGCATCAATGATATAATCCACCCTTTCCAATAAGTAACTGCAAGCTTTTTCATTGGTCTGTCCTTCCAGGTTTTCCTGCACCGTCTGCGTCACATCCATCTCAATGAAGGAGAAACAATCATCCTCCCAATAGGCAGCAAACTTCTGTTTTGCCCGATTGCGATTACGTCCTGAAGCAATAACCTGATAGCATTTATCCGGATTTTGCATCAGAACATCCACAATGCAACTTCCTATCAACCCCGTAGCTCCAACAACCAAAATACGGGAACCACGAAGGCGCTCCAGATTCAATCCGTCAGAAAAGAGTCTCCTTATATCATGATTATAAGGAGAATAATCTGAATTAGGAGAATGACCTGAAAAAGATGAATGTTCTACCATAAACTATTTTTTACATTTTTTTATCTATTAAATCTACTGACATTAAATCCGTATCAACCCATTGAATCTACAACATCCCATAAAATCTACTTCAACCAAGATTCAGGCTGAACCTTCATCAAAGCCTTCAAGATTTCGAGGTCTTCTATGGTTGTAATCTTGATATTCTTCTCAGAACCAGGAACAACATGCATTTGTCTGCCACCGAGTTCTGCCATCAAGGTACAGGAAGCCACAGAATTGGCAATGCCTTTCGCCATTGCCTCCTCATGTGCAGCAATCAGATTGCCCAAGCGGAAGGTTTGAGGAGTCTGAGTACGGATCAACTTGTCACGTGGAATACTTGTAGTCGATGTAAATCCATCCTCACTCTCCAAGATAGCCTCACGACACTTGATGCCGGTTATTGCATATCCATATTTCTGACAAATAGCGATATTGGAAGAGATAATATCCTGTGAAAGTAGCGGGCGAACCGCATCATGTACCAATATCAGGTCATCATCACTGCATCCAGCCTCTTTCAGACCATAAATACCATTATGAATGGATTCCTGACCATTATTACCACCAGGGAAAATCCATTTCAGCTTGGTAATATTAAACTGGTTGGCATAAGACTGCAAAACCGTTTCCCAACCAGCCAGACATACCACGGCAATACCCTGAATATCAGGATGTTTTTGGAAAGCCATCAGCGTATGGATAATAATCGGACAATTATCCACATGCATAAACTGCTTAGGAATGTCCTGACCCATTCTGTTACCAGAACCTCCTGCTATGATAAGTGCATAATTCATAACTTCTATATTTTTATATTATTTTTCAACTATTCTTGCTGGATTTCCCACAACCGTACAGCCATCAGGCACATCCTGGAAAACTACGGCTCCAGCTCCAATAGTCACCTGATTACCAATACGAATGCCTCCAAAAACCGTTGCCCCCGTATAAATTTTCACATCATCTCCAATGGTAGGTCTTCCGCCTTTCCCATTGCCCAACGTCACCATCTGCAGACAATAGAAATTTTTGCCGATAGCCTCTGCATTGAGATACGTAGCATAAGCATGTTCCAGATGAGCACCCTCTCCGATGCGAGGACACCAGATATTCAAAGTTCGCTCTGGAGGCAAGAGCCAAGAGATAAATACCGAGCGGTATTCGCCCATGCGGTAATAAAAAAGATTGCGAAAAGAGCGTTCACGTGTACACGCCTTGATAAAATTCAAGACAGAAGGTTTCTTGTCCTGCACTTGGCACAAATCGGCATCTATCTCCTTCTTATGAAGCAGATACAAGGCAATGTGCGGAAGCATTCTCACCGCAGATGCCGACAGGATGATGGTTTGCGTTATTGGATTCATTTCTAATCTAAACTTAAGCGCAAAGGTAACATAATTCTTGTAAAATGCAAAATTATTAACTGCAAAATATGCATTTACAAGCACAAAATGGGGAGAGTTCTTGATAGAAGTGCACAAAATGGAGCAAGTTCTTGGTAGAAATACAAAAATATGGACAAGTTCAGACTTTATTTTCTAAAAAATGTGAACAGAAGATACAATTATCAAAGAAATAGCTTACCTTTACCCTCGATATTTCAACTAAAAACAGAATTCAGATGAAAAAGCAACATTTATCACTCATAACACTTGCCTTAGTAGCCAGCATCATGATGGGATGCAAAGCCAGTTCGACAAAGGCACAAGCTGCTAACGACATCAAGGAAGCGCAGGCTGCAGACACGCTCGTAGTCAACACAGACAGTTGCATCCTGCAAGAAGGCAAAATAGTACAATGCACCATCAGCGTGGATTACCCAACTGAACCCAATGAACTTTCAAAGAATATCAGAGCTATCCTCAATGAGGAATTAGCCAATCTGTTTCTTGGAAACATAAATGGAGATGAGATAGAAAAGCAGGAAAGCTACAAGGGTGATCTTGCCAACGGGAATTTGGTGATTGAAAAATACTGCAAGGATAATTTTGCCTATCTGAAAAGTCAGATGAAAGACCTCAAGGAAGCCGACCCACGTGCCAATGCAAATATGAGCTACGACATTAGGCTGAATAAGGAAGCTGAAACGGACAGTTATGTTACTTATCATTGCCTTTCGTATGCCTATCTTGCCGGTGCTCACGGCTCTACCTTCGAACGCTCATTCAATATTGTAAAGGCTACGGGTAAGAAACTGAGTCAGGTGGTAGATACGGCCAGGGTAAAGGACTTACAGCCGATTTTGCGCAAGGGGGTATTAAGTTACTTGAACCAACAGAGTGGGAATGAAAGTCAAACAGCAAATGAAGAAAAGACAGGAAACGAAGGACAGAATGAAAATGAAGAACAAATAACAGATGCTCAGCTCAACGACTATCTGTTTATAGAAAACGGAATCATTCCTTTGCCTTCTTCCTCCCCATATCTGGCAAAAGACGGAGTACATTTTATCTATCAGCAATATGAAATAGGACCTTATGCTATGGGATTAGTCTCCTTTACAGTTCCTTTAGATAAAATCAAGCCGTATCTGGCAGCAGAAGCCCTGAAATTACTCAAATAGAGTTAGATAAAGAAAAAAATCGAGGGGCACAACCATCATCATGACGGTCGTGCCCCTCTTCCTTTTCTCATACACAATATATAAAATATCATCAGTTATTGTTTTCCGCCGTCATCGACTTGCGGGAACAATAATCAAAATCTACAGTCTTATCGCCCACAGTAGATTTCCACTTGACAGTAAGTTTCACCTTTTTCCCTTGAGTGTCCGGCAAAACGTCATTCAAATCAAAAGCTACAAAAGCATCTCCCCAGCGCAACTGAGGGTCACCATTCGTATGATGACGAAGCTCTACCTCGTATGGATTCTGAGGATTTACATGAGCTATCAGATTGATAGAGTGCGGTTTTACATTCCCCCAAAGGGCGCGGAAACGCAGCGTCAGATAGCCATCCTCTACAATCGTCACCCAATCACGCACAATATCTACTGCATCATGCCCATACTTGGCATCATTCTCCTCTGGAGTAGCCAGACAAGGTACAGGTTTCTTCGTCAGAATACTGTCTATCCAGTTGACGTTGACCACTGCTCCATACTTATCATCTTTACGGTCGGTCATCGTATAGTTGACCAGTGCACGAACCTCTTTATCCCCAAAAGGTTTCTTACTGATATTGCCAGGAGCCAATGTTGTCTGATCATCCAATTGAAAATAACATCTATCTCCAGTCACCTTCACCGTAACAAGAGCATTCGGAACGGTTCTCAAATAGTAATCATTATCATCGTCCGAGCAGGAACCCAAAGAGACGGCAAGCGTCATCATTCCTATTGCTACAAGAGCCCATTTCTTAAACTTTTTCATATTACTTCTATTTCATTTATTTTTCTCGTATCTGTCTTATAAACCAAATGTTTGGTAAATCTTGCGTCATAATACGCAAAAGAAAGTTAAAAGGGTAGTCAGATACATTTTATTTCTGTATATTTGCAATTCAAAACAGTACCAATATAATAAGGAATAGCACTCCAACATCATAAGGAGCTGCCCTCCGGAAGAGAAAAAGATTGTAACAGCATGGCTAAAATATTGATAGTAGAAGACGATTTAGCTTTCGGAACCATGATACAGACATGGCTCAGAAAAAAGGGATTCGAAGTTGAAAGAGCGACTTCGGTGAAATCGGCATTGCATTTTTTTGAAAACAACAGTCACTGGGACTTGGTCTTGTCCGACCTCAGGCTCCCGGATCATGATGGACTCACTCTCCTGCAATGGCTCAAAAAACACGATTACACCATTCCTTTCATCGTCATGACCAGTTATGCAGAAGTTCAGAATGCTGTTCTCGCCATGAAATCGGGCGCTACTGATTATGTTGCCAAACCTTTCCATCCAGACATCTTGTTAGAGAAGATTCAAGAGGCATTGAAAGCTGGAAAACAAGCACAAAATGATGGTAAGAGCGAAGAACGAGGAGTCAGACGCCAAGATTCTTCATCTGCTGAAGATGAAAGCGCTTCTTCTGTTTCACAAAGAACAAAGAGCCAGACTAACCGTGCTTCAGCTGGGATATCCTCAGAGAGCTCTAATAATCAGGATGTTCCGAAATATCTGGAAGGAGAAAGCGAAGCCTCCAAGAAACTATACGATTTTGTTTCGCTTGTTGCCCCTACTCCAATGTCTGTCCTCATCCTCGGAGCCAGCGGAACAGGAAAGGAATATGTGGCTCACCGCATCCACGATCTGAGCCAACGGGCAGGAAAACCATTCTTTGCGCTCGACTGTGGAGCCATTCCGAAAGACGTAGCTGCATCAGAATTTTTCGGATACACAAAGGGAGCCTTTACCGGTGCTGATCAAGACAAGAAGGGCGCTTTTGAAATGGCTAATGGCGGTACACTCTTCCTGGATGAAATGGGAAACCTGAACTACGAGGTGCAGGTACAGTTGCTCCGTGCTCTTCAGGAACGGAAGATCCGTCCTTTGGGAAGCACCAAGGAAATAGACATCGACATCCGACTCGTATGTGCAACCAATGAAAATCTTGCCCAACGAGTGGCTGAAGGCAATTTCCGAGAAGACCTGTATCATCGCGTCAATGAGTTCACGATTTATATGCCTGAGCTGAAAGACCGCGGAACAGACCTCTTCCTCTTTGCAGACCTCTTTATAAAAAAGGCCAACAAAGAGTTGGGACGCCAGATATTGGGACTGGACGGGAAAGCCAAGGAAAGAATTGCATCCTACAACTGGCCTGGTAACCTGCGAGAACTCAACAACGTGATGAAACGTGCCACCCTGCTTGCCAAGGGTGACTATATCAGTGTGAATGAACTCGAACAATGCATGAGCCAGATTCAGCCACAAGCCCCTATCACCTTGCATGATGAACAGACAGAACTGCAACGTATAGAAGCGGCCATCAAAGCAGCAGGAGGCAATAAGAGCAAAGCTGCGCAACTGCTTGCTATAGATAGGAAAACTCTCTATAACAAACTCAAGAAATACGGGGCAAATTCTCAATAGCGTGAATACGTGAATAGTGGTTTCGGGAAATGATTTTGACCCAAAATGACCATGACCAAATGACCGCTTTTCATTTCCTCGAAAAAATTGTTTCCTCTAAAGAAAAATGTTGGTCTTAATAGACGACCCATCTTGGTCTTTATAGACGACCCACCTTGGTCTTAATAGACGACCCAAATAAAGGTCCCTGGTCATTTGGTCATGGTCATTTTGGGTCAAAATCATTTCGGGTTTTAGCTATTCCACACCTTCTTGGGGAAATATTCCACACTTTTTCCACACTTTCCCCACACTTCCACACATCTTATTTTTGGTGCAAGAACGGATAACACGCTATCTATCAACCACTTACAATCTTCTTCATATTTTTGGCACGGCTATTGTGATATATTTAAGCGAAGACGCAAACGAACTGAATGTTCCTCAAAAAGACAGGAAATTCCACAAAGAGAAAGGAAAATTCCACAAAAAAGGGGACGAAAAGTACATAAGGCGCTTCACAAAAGAGAAATAAATAAAATAATATATTCACAAATTAAAAACATAACAATTATGAAGAAATTAGTATTTGCAGCTATCGCAGCATTGGTAATGGTATCAGTTAGCAACGTGTTCGCCTCTAACAAGATGGCAAGTGTATCATGCGCAGCTCCAGTTGACACAGTCGCTCCAGCCGACACAACTGCAACTCCAGCTGAGAATGAAGTTACTCCAGCAGAGAATGCTGCTCAGGATTCTACAGCAGCTACACCAGTTGAATCTACAGACTCAGCAGCTACTGCAGAATAACATCACCTTCAAAAAACAGTAAATAATTACACGTCGCTTTCAATCGGGCAGGAGATAAAAGGCTATCATGGCTTTGTTCTCCTGTTTTTTTGTATTTGGGGGTATCGATGTGGCCTCTATTTCTCAATTTTCTTGTTTTTCCTTCACTTTTAGATGGTAAATCAGATTTTTTAAGCTAACTTTGCATCTAAGAAAAGATTTTTTATCATGCAAAAAAATAATGTCCCTTTAAAAGTTGCTATCGGCTATACAGCTACTGCCATTGTCCTCATCATGGCAATGGTGCTCGTATATAGCAATACCAAGTCTATCTACGACATCAACCAGGCTTCCCGCGAATATATTCAGAAGCAGGATGTGGCTGATAGTACGATGACTCGACTGCTCAAGGAAGAACAGAATAATCTCAAGCAACTCTCGGAGGCATTGGCAGGTAAGTCAAGCAAAGGCTATCTGCGCGCCAAGGTGGACAGTCTCAGCAAGGGCAAAGACTCCATTGTGGTAGAGAAGAAAGCCCCGCAGACTCACGAGGCTAAACACACTACGGTAGAAGTGCTGAAAACCCGAAGAGGATTCTTCCGACGCCTTGCCGACGCTTTCAAGAAAGAACATGCTGAAACCATCAGCGTAAAGAGAGATACGAATCTGGCGGTGGTGGATTCTGTAGCCACGCCTATCAATGTGGCAGAGAATGTGGCCAACATTCTGGAAGATATTGAGAAAAAAGAGAAGAAAGTCTCTACTCACCATAGTGAAGCCGTGAACAAGGAGATGGAGGATCTGCAGCTTGTCAATGCGCAACTTGCCCTGCGTTCTGCCAAGAAGTTGAATGAGGCACACCAGAAAGAGCGCACATCCATGCAACATGCCATCAACAAGGCGATGGAAGCACGCCAGCAGTTGATATGGCAGATTGCCTTCCTTGCCATCATCGCCATCATTGCTGCCATCATCCTGCTCTGGTACATCTACCAGGACACTAAGAAGGAGCGTGTCTATAGGGAAAACCTGGAGAATGCCAACGAGGAAATCCAGCGCATTATGCGACAGAGGGAAAGACTCCTCCTTACCATCACCCACGACATCAAGGCACCTGCTGCCTCCATCTCCGGGTTTATCGATCTGATGAAAGAGTATGTGAGCGATCCTAAGGGAACTTCATGTCTTAGCAATATCAAAAACTCAGCCAGCCATCTTTCCCAACTGGTGGCTTCCCTTCTCGATTATCATCAGTTGGAAAACGGGCTCATGCAACTGAACCCTGTCAATTTCTCGCCAGAACAGTTGGTGAAACTAAGTGTGGAAGGGCTCAGACTACAGGCAGAAAAGAAGGGGTTAGCAATCTCCTGCGAGTTCCAAAATGCAGATAAGGACAATATCTGGGGAAAAATATTCAGAGGTGATGACTTCCGCATCCGACAGGTGCTGGACAACCTGGTGAGCAATGCCATCAAATATACAGACCAGGGAAGCGTACATATCATGGCTTCTATCCGACAGGCAAGAAATGAATACAACATCATCATCGACGAGCATACTTATGAACTCACTCTACAGGTGAAAGATACGGGAAAGGGAATGACCTCAGAGGAAAAACAGAAGGTTTTCCAGGCATTCACCAGACTCAAAGGCGCACAGGGCATTGAGGGCACAGGACTGGGCCTGTCTATCACCCGCGAACTGGTAGCCTTGCTTGGCGGAAAGATTCAGCTCGAATCTGCGGTGGGCAAAGGTTCTACCTTCACCGTTTCCTTCCCTATCCTATTGCAGCAACAGGCTGACGCAGAAGAAGGAACTGAAAGAGGAATAGAAGATGATGGAATAAGTGGAACAGAAAGAATAGGAGAAATTGAAGGAGAAACAAGATTATCTAAAGGAAAAGACAGGCTGAAAACGAAGCGGAATTCCGCCAACCACAAGATTCTCATTCTGGACGACGATGCTCTGCAGCTGCAACTGCTGCAGGAGATGTTGCGCCGTCTGGTAGGTGATACGTGGAAGGTAATCACTTGCCATCATGTGACGGAAGCCCTTACGGCACTTCACAATGAGCAACCTGCGGTGATGATGATGGACATCGAAATGCCAGAAATGAATGGTATGGAGATGATTAAGCACATCAATCACAGTCAGATGCTGGTGATTGCCATGACGGCTCATGATACAAGTATCAAATCGAAATTGCATGAAGCAGGTTTTGACGATTGTCTCTTCAAGCCTTTCTCTATGGAGAAACTGGAAGAAATCTTGGGAGTAGAAAGAGTTGATTCTCAAAAGGAACAGATAGTAGAAAAAGGAAAAACTACGTTCCCTGTCCGTTTCAAGCCACTATTGGCTTTCGCTGAAGATGACGAAGACGCTGCTGCTGAAATCATCAGCACCGTAAAGCAGGAACTGGAAGGACATTTTAGAAAAATGCAGGATGCACTTTCTCAAGAAACTCTACCTTGCGAAGACATCGGAAAGGCGGCTCATAAGTTGCTGCCTATCGCTTCCATGATACAGATGGAGAGCCTGGAACTGGTGCAGGCTTTGGCCCCTGAACATATCAACGAGGTAGAGACAGAAAAAATCCGAGAATATCTCGCAACCATCGTCGAAGAACTGCGAAATATCCTCGGAGAACTATCATCAGGGGCTATTTCTTGAATACGCCTCTGATGAGAAACCAGGCATGAGCCAACAAGGTGGGCAGCAGACCATAATGGTGTTTCATCACCTGAAAGCGTTCTTTCAGGGAATCCTTATGGTTCTGCACCGACATTCCACCATCCAGATAATTGGTGATGACTGCCCCTACATTGCGCAAAGGCAACTTATGGGCTTTGGATGCTTTCATCATGCGGATGCACCAATCAACATCGGCAGAAAAGCGGTAATCCAAATCATAGCGCTCACTCTTGGCAATATCCGTGCGGGCATAAAAAGACTGATGGCAGACTAACATTCCCCAAATGAAAGAACGCCAAGTCAACTTCTTGGGTGGAGAAAGACGGCGATGGCGCAGAAAGCGACCATCCATATTCACAATGTCCGTATCTCCATAAAGAACGCCCGGCAGTACTTCTCCCTCGCCTACACAACCTTCCACGTATTCCAACGTATCGGCGGAAGGAAAAACATCTCCTGCATTCAGAAACACGAGATAGTCGCCAGTAGCACGGTCAATGCCCTTATTCATGGCATCGTAAAGTCCCTTGTCCGGTTCTGAGAAAACCCGGATTTCATGGGCACTTTCACCCACATCATTCTTATGTTTGTAAGCCTTGACCATTGCCAAGGTTTTATCCTTCGACTTACCATCTATAATCAGGTGTTCTACATTGCAGCAGGTCTGCTTCATCACCGAATCCAACGTGCGCTGCAAGACAGACTCTGCATTGTAAGTACAGGTAATTATCGAAAATTTGATCATAACGTCTCTACTTTTATCAACGGCTGTTGCCTACAAACTGTAATTCTTGTAAGCCATTGCCTGATTATACACCTCAATATAATTCATTGCCACGGCATGCTGCGAATAGTTGTGGGCCACTTTCTGCAGACAGTTGCTCTTGAGCACCTCTGCATCAGCCTCCTCCAAAACCCAATACATGCCCTGTGCCAGGTCGTCTGCATCCCGATAGTTGGCCACATAACCATTTTTCTGATGGTCAATCATCTCAGGAATGCCGCCCACCTTGAATCCAACACTTGGCACTCCACAAGCCATCGCCTCCATAATCGTATTCGGAAGATTATCCTCCAATGAAGGGAGCACAAATACATCAGCCGAACTGTAAATCTGAACGATGGTCCTTTCATCACTCACATAGCCTAAAGGGAATGCTGGCAAGGACAGTTTCTCTGCCACATCTTCCGAATGACCGCCCAAGATAGCCACTACCGTATTTTCCTTCATTTCAGGATGCTGGGCTACCAACTTGTCTATGGCTTCTACGAAGAAACTCATGCCTTTACGCTCGTCAGTTACTTTCTGTGAAACGAAGAGGATGATCTTCTTATCATCCGGGAGTCCGGCACGCAGACGAGCCTCAGCCTTGTCATGAGGATAAAAGACCCGCGTATCTATCGGATTGGGAATATTGGTGAGATGAAGTCCTGTAAAGAGGGCACTCTTCTTAGCCTGCCGCTCCAGCCACTTGCTGCAAGTGACGAAGTAGATATTACTATGCTGATAAAGTTCCTTCTTGCGCCTGAACACCTTGTTGGAAATGTCATGCTTGCTGCCCTTATGAGGCAGGAGCGGACAGTTGCCGCACGCAGAAGCATAACGATTGCAGCCTCTTGCATAATGACAGATGCCCGTAGCAGGCCAGATATCGTGCATAGTCCAGACAATAGGTTTGCCGCTTTTAATAATTTTGCGAATACTTTTCAGTGAAAGCATTCCCTGATTGATCCAGGACAGATGAATGACGTCAGCCTCCTTAAACTCACGCAACTTGGTAATATCAGAGCCGGCACAAGCCAAATCTATTTCCCAAAGATGGACGGAAGAGAAGTGAAGATGCCAGAAAGCACGCCAGCGTTCCCACAGAAAATGCCATTGCAGCAAAGGAGAATGCGGCAAACTGGCTATCGTGATATTCTCTGTTGCCTTATCACGCACCAACATCTTAGCCTTAACACCATTATTGTTAAGGGCTTCCATCAAACGGTTGGCTGCAACTGCAGCACCTCCCGTTTTCTCGCTTGTATTTACTATGAGTACTCTCATGCCTATTATCTTTTATTATTACGCCTATTGCAAAGGGTTTTGCTGCAAATGCAGATTAAGATAATGCAAAGATAATGCAAATTACTTGAAGGACAAAAAGAAAAAGCTACTTTTTCAAAAATAAAAGAAAGATTGTCAGGAAAGAAAGAGATGAAAAGGGTGAGAGGGAAAGAATGAGAATGGGAAAAATAAAATATGCCGCAACTCACCTCGAGCTGCGGCATACAATATGTTTAACTTAAAAAAAATTCTTAACCAAAGGTAATCTCACGATCTCCTTAGCTATCTGTTAAACAATCTACCTTAAAACCTAATAACTAAAAACCTAAATCTATTACTACTAACCTAAACAATCTATTAACCTTTTGACGAGTGCAAAGGTACGACGATTTTCTGATTCCTCCAAATATTTTTGAAAGAAAATTCTGCACCTTTGCGTTTTTTTGATTTACATCAACCAAATGTGCCCGAACACAACAGATTTTAAGAAACCATTAACGCTCATTAAGCTTTCAACTTGCTTAAACTTCATGCCCATTTATCAACTATATATTGCCATCCTTTAACATGTTATTCAACAAAGTTCTGGCATTATCCCCCTTATACATTTTTTTATTAGCAGACAATTTCGCATTCGACACACTTGCAGGAGAAGTCGACAAGATATTAGCTATCTCTGAATTTGAAAAATGAAGCCTTGTCAGCAAAACAACATGCCATTCTTTTTTGCTCAACATATTTTCTTTTTTCCCAATGGTTTTATTAAATGATGGAAAATATTTCTCCACCACTCCTCTTAATTTTTCCCAAGTCACATCCGAAATGACATAATTATCATATAAGCCCAATCCCTTCTTTTTAAAAAGTTGATAGATTTTATCCTTATCTATAACATCCTGCCCTTCGGTTATCATTTTACTTTCTCTACGTTTAAGCACTTCATAATTCTCACGAAGCGAGTCTAATTCGTTTTTACATTTTTGTAACTCTTGAGAAGTCTTTAAATACTTATCGTTCCAGGTTTCCGCAAAAGTAAGATTTTCCTTCAGTTCCTCTATTTCTTTGCTATTTCGCTCCAATTCTTCCCTTTTGTATTTCAATTGTTTCCTATAAACCTTTAGAAAATAACAGGTCAAAACGAGAAAGACAAACAACACAAGCAAAATAGTCAGTAAATTGACTTCCAAACGTTTTTTTGCTATTTGCTTCGCATCAATTTGTTTCTGCAATCGCTGAAAGTCATACATTTTAGAAACTTGAAGTACAGCATTTGCTTGATTTTCCTTGAGTATTTGGTCCATCGCATTTTCACATGAAATTACAAATTTATATGCTTCATTCCATTTTTGCCGTTTCTCACAAATTGCAAGCAAACCTCTATTGGCCTCATAATGAAAACCATAATAATCTATTTTTTTAAAATAAAATTCAGCAGAATCCAAGCGATTCACTCCCAAGAAATACCGTCCCTTTAGATTATAATAGTATTCACGTCCTTTACAAATATCGCTTTTATTATCAAAAAGACCACTTTTGTTCTCAAAGTGTTGCATACAACGATAAGCTTTCTCATATTGTTGTCTGCTTATATAGATACTTATCAATAAGGGGAGAGCACCAGCAGCACTTTTATCCATACGACTACGCTTGTACAATGATATACATTGCTCTATTTTTGATACCGTTTTAACTGTATCGCCCAAACTTAAATACAAGGCTGCCAATTGTTCATTGCCACCAATATAGCTAAGACTATCATTGCATCTCAAAGCATACTCACAATATTTCTGAGTTATACTTATTGCAGAATGCAACAAATTTTGCTGTGTATAAATGTCTACCATCTGCCCATAGATACTATATAAAGAAACAAAATCACAGGTATTACTCAAGGTATCGGCACATTCTATAGCCTCCTCATAACACTGGATAGCCTTTGGAGCTTCCCTTTGGTCACGAAACACACAGCCCAAAAGGTAATGAGCCTGCATTCTTTCATTGGACGTTCCGTGGACATCATAATATGCGACCACATCTTGGAACGTCGAATCAGAAGGCATCTGCAAATAGAGCTTGTTCTGAGCTTTTGCCTTTAAAAGGCGATACTTCATTTCTACGCAACGACCATTCCCTTTCATAAACGCCAAACTATCTTGGCACAAACTATCATAAGCTGCTTGAGGATTCTTCTCCATCAAGCTATCGACATGGGACAATTGTTGCATTTTCACACGATTAGCATCGGAACAACTTCCTACTAATAATAACAGGAAAAACAGAAAAGACAAGGTTGGTTTCATTTCTATCTTTATTTTTAACTAAACTTTTTTATCATTCAAATAACTAAGATGCTGCAAAGGTACAAAATAAATGTAACAGTCCTCTATTTCTACACAGAAAAAAAATCAAAAGAACACATTGCACTCTCTATCACATGTCTTGCAAGACTATAACCTTATTTTTCATCGGAAAGTTCACGTTTATACTGGCGCACACTCTTCCCACCGCTGAAGCGGTAAGTGATACTTATCTCAAAACTGTTAGAAGAAAGTTTATTGTAGTTGAAGTTCCGAGCATACACTTGCTTGGCGGGACTGAAGAAACGGCTGATGTTCTTTCCAGACACAAAGTGTAACGGAATATTGTAGATGACACCAACGTTAAGGCGCTCCCCAAAGAACGACTTTTCAGCGTTGAGCCAAAGCAAGTCCATTTTTGTTTTGCTCAAACCCTGCGCCCATGCATTGTAATCGCTGCAAAGGTTATAGGCACACGATAAGTACAGAGAGATCTTGGACACATTGTATTCCGCCATACAGTTGCCAGTCCAATTGCCCACGGAATTGACAAACTCCCCATATTTTCCCCTGACATAACGATAGTCCACATTGGCCGACAGACTCAGTTCACCTATCCGCTGCTCATAATAGAGCCCCAGCCAAGTACTCAACCATCTGGCATTCTGCGGGCAAATAGAGGCATATTTACTCCACACGCCATTCTCAAGATAGCCCTCGCTCTGGATAGTTATGTCCGTAAACGTCCTTGGTTGGTAGAGAAAACGGCCGTTGACAGTGAAATACTTGAGGAGGTGGTACTTGAGGTTGACATCATGACTGATAGAGGAGCGAAGAAGCGGGTTACCGGAGACCCATTGGAGGGAATCCGTAAAATGCCCATATCCCGTCACCTTTGTCATGTCCGGGTTGCTTACGTTGCAATTATACTCCAGACGCACCCAGTTCTCACCCTCCAACCTTTGGAAAAAGCCAAGGCTACCACTCCAAGATAGATAGCTATCTCGCAGTCCTCCACTTCGCGAATGGTTTGTCATAATGGAACTCGCAAGACTCAAGTTTGTCATGCGCCCCAATGCACATGATGAAAAGAGCCACCACTTATTCTGCCACAAGGTATAGTCTGACAGCCTATCCTTTTGGTAAAGTCGTTCCTGCCTGTAACTTTTCCTGAAATTATTGTATCCAAAAGCGATATACAGTTTCCTGCCGAGGAGAAGCCGGTTAACCTCAAACTTGGCGATCGTATGATTCATCTCCGTTCGACGGTCGTCATGGGTGGCATAACCGCTGCTCTTTCGCAAGAGGCTCTCCGTGTCCCAGCCGTTGAGCACGACGTTCAGGTCCGCCGTATAGTTCCAGCAGCCAAAGCCTCCACGGGAAAAGATGCCCAATGTATGGCGATAGCTACTCTCGACATAGCTGCGATTGGAAAGAATCGTGTCACATGGCCTGCAGCCAACTATGGTTGAGCGAAGAAGATTGTCCGCATCACAGGCATCTTTTCCCTGAAGTCCAAGTTGGTAAACCAGGGACACAGAGTTGCGCTTGTCAAGCTGACAATCCACGCTTCCACTAACGACATGTCCCCTCGTAATTTCATGATGGCTCTTAGATCCGTCGCCTTTGTCCATAGAAGACTCCATGTAATTGTTGAAGAGGTACTTAGTCTCCATAAAGTTATTACGCTCTTGCTGGGAGAAGTCACCGGCGTAACCCAACACATAGTTCCACCTGTCCTTTGTATAGGTAAGGTTTCCCTTCCAATCGGCGTCGCCAAATATACAATTACTGACATTCCTGCCACCAGGGAAGAACTCACTCGTACCAGATAGATTTCCCTCGTATCCCTCGTAGCTTTTCCTCGTATGAAGGTTTACAAGAACAGCATATCCTTCGTACTTGCCCTTGGGATTCGGAATAACGTCCAACTTATCAAAACGCAGGTGGTGAAGTCCCTTAATATAGCCTGCATCCTTCTCAAGGCTATCCACGAGTATCTTTACATTTTCTTCACCATAATAGGAGAGGGACTTCGTACTGCGGTTGTATAGAAAACCTGGTACTTTCCCCAGCATCTCTGCCGTATTGAAGCTTCCCCTGCGCATGTCGCGTGTGACAAGAACAAGGTCGCTGTCTCTACGACGAATCACATTGGAGGCCGTAACCACGACCTCCGACAACCGCATCGTATCCAAGGCAAGTGTATCAGTGGTAAGGAGGCATCGTGCCTTTATATCAAAAAAAACGAAAACAGAGAAGATAATCAGAAACAGGATTCTCTGGTTGTGTGAAGACACTGACCTAGTCGCTAAGACTATACTTACACAAATTGTTAAAGTTAGCTTCATACTTTTATTATTCGTTATTTTTTACCGCTTGCAAAAGTATGAAAAAAATAAAAGAATCACAAAATTATTAACTAATTTCTTTGAGATTAAAATTCACAATATTTCACAATCTACGTTATAATCTTCTCATTATCAGGCATATAAAAATAATTCACTGTTTTTCACAAACAGTGAATTATCATCTATTTTACCTTTTCTATCAGCACTATGGCATAGGCGGAAATACCTTCCATTCTTCCGGTAAAGCCCAATTTCTCTGTGGTCGTTGCCTTGATGGAAATATTTTCCTCATCCGTATTCATCACCTGGGCAAGGCAGGCCTTCATCGCAGGCACATGCGGATTGAGCTTAGGACGCTCAGCACAGATGGTTGCATCGATATTGCCCAACACATACCCCTTGGTGGCTATCAGATCGATGGTCTTCTTCAGCAGAATCTTGGAATCCACATTCAGCGTCTCTGCTGCCGTATCAGGGAAATGATAGCCGATATCGCGCATGTTGGCTGCTCCCAACAAGGCATCACAAATAGCATGAATCAACACATCTGCATCACTGTGACCCAATAATCCGAGTTCGTTATCTATCTTGATGCCACCCAACCACAAGTCACGGTTTTCTACCAACTTGTGCACATCATATCCGAATCCTACACGTATATTCATAGTCTATTTATATTGCTGATTTATCTTCTTCTGAACAAATCCTTGATTCCGTCCATATCAAATCCCAAGGTGAAACGCAAGGTCTGGTCAAGCGGATTGCTCTTTGCCGTTGCCACTACGTAGGCGGCATCCAGAGAGAAAACATTCATCTTGAAACCACCACCTACAGTGAAATACTTACGGTTACCCTTGCTGGCACTCTCATGATGATAACCGGCACGGATAGAGAACTTGTCATTATATACGTATTCCGCACCTACACCATAGTTGATTTCCTTCAACTCCTCCTTGAATCCGCCTGGAGCGTCGCTGAAACTCTTGAAAATACCGCTGATGGAAGATACGTCGCTGTATTCTCTATGTACGCGGTCTTCATAGTCGGCATTGTCTTCACCTTCCTCCTGCTGCGGAACGGTTGGCACAAGATATTTATTGGCATCTGCAGCAATCGTCAGTCGGTTGTACTCGTCAAGCGGAATCATCAGGGAAGCACCCAAACGCAGGTTGGCTGGCAAGAACTGACTATACTCCTCGCCGCTGAATGTGATTTTACTACCGATGTTGGAAATATTCAAACCAATACCCAACTGACATTCGCGCTGACCGATATTGACGTAATTCTGATAATAGGCAGCAATATCTGCGGCAAAAGCGGAAGCTGGGGAGTTCTCCTCAGTCTCTGTGAAGCGCATATCTGAATAAATCCATCTCACTGCCGCTGCCAGAGAGAACTTCTCACTGAGCATCAGGGAGTAAGCCACATCGAGCGACATTTCATAAGGGTTGATAGTTGTGGCATTTTCATTTGTACTCGTATAAACCTCACCCAAATTAAAATAGCGCAAGGAACCGGAAACGGCACTGTAGTCACCTATACGGTAATAACCTGCCAGATAAGCTAAGTTCATATCGTTGACTAAGGAGCGCAACCATGGTGTGAAGTTGAGTGCCACGCCTGCTCTCGAAATATTGAAAGGATACTTGGCAGGGTTCCAGTACTGGGAATTGACATCTGGGTCTGTAGCTGCACCCACATCACCCAAACCGCCACCTCGTGCATCCGGAGCGATGGTCTGCGAGATCACAGCGAAGTTGACTGGATTGAAGAGATCTTTCTCGTTCTCCTGTGCATTCGCCTGCACGGAAAAGACTGCCAAGAGGCAAGTTGCCCATATCTTAACTGTTCTGTTCTTGATATTCATACCTTATTATATATATGTTAATATGTTATTTCTATTTTGATCAATGGTTGAGCACAATCAGTTTCTTGGTTTTTGACTCATACCCACTGCCATCCGAAGCCACTTTGATGCGATAGAGATAGATGCCCGTACGCAAGGTTCCACTACCTGTGGATAAATCCCACTTCACAGTATAAGAACCCGAATTGGAAACACCCGTCTCTGAATGCTGCCAGAGTTTTCTTCCGGAGGTATCAAACACTTCGATGACGATATCCAGACTGCTCGCTATTCTATCATGCGTGATGATGAATGTAGTAGAATTGCGGGCTGGATTCTCAGTCACACCTGTATCAAACGATGGTTTCAGACTCCTCACCACATTGAAAGTCAACGTAGCGGTAGAACTATTGTTCAGTATGTCCCAGGCACGGAATTGGAGTTTATGCGGACCGGCTGCCAACTCAGGAATACTGTAATAGGTAGAGCCGCTCGTATAAGTTCCGAAATCGTAGGTGAAATTGTTATTCAGATTATACGTCTTGTTCGCATCACCGTCGATGATGAGCTGCAAATCATGCCCGATGCCACTTCCTGCAGCATTGATTCCGTCCTTATCTTTCACCTCAGCCACAAAGAAAGGCGTAGGGTTCACGTTTCCACCATCCACGAAGGAAGGCGAATTGAGATAACAGTAGATAGACGGACCGATGGAGTCATTCTTTGCCAACGCACTTCCACCCACATTGAATGCGTCGCTCGAACCATGAGCACGGATGGTCCTGTCATTGTTGATGGCATAGAGATTGACCAGTCCAGACTCATCCGTATAGTTGATGTCCTTAGGTACGGCAAACTGGAAAGAGAACTTGCCTCCCACTACGCTGTCAGAACCATTATAGAGGGTCTTCGTACGGTCGTAGAAAGTGAAAGCATCACTTGTGCCATCGTTCTGTCGGCAGGTTATCAGTTCCTTGGAATCTCTTACCGTAGCCGTCACCACACCGTTGAAAGCTTCATTTCCCTCAATATGTCCATCGATTCTTGCCACCATTCCTGCTTTCAGCATAGCCTTGGCAGAAGCATCCGAAGTAGAAATACCATTCACAGAATCTACCACTACTTTCAGTGTTGGCACATTCAGCGGCATTGCCGGGTCGCCTAAGAGCGCATACTGCAAGCGGTTAGAAGTCAGGTCGCTCTCCTTGATTGGCTTACCTTCCACATCATAACCGATTACATTTCCCTTAACCAGGTCGTTCTGTGCCTGGCGATGCGCCTCACCGATAGTCAGCGGTTTTCCGTCCTTCGTACTCAGCACGCGGTAGAGAAAGGCACGGTTCATATATTTATTACGATTGGCATAAACCGTTCGGGTTGTTCCATAGAAAGCAACAGCTCCTCCATTCGGATTGAGCACAGCTGCTTCACCGATATTGTCTTCCACTCCATCATAAGGCATGACATCACAGGCAGCAGTCACCCAGAGAGGGAGGTTACTATTCTTGAAATTGTTGAAATCCATCAGTTTCACCACCTGCTCGTGCGACAACTGACCTGCACTGGCGTGACCGGCATAGTCCATAATCAGGGCACCATTGGCCTGCTGCTCCTTGATGATACGTGTAACTTCAGGATAGGAATTGCCCACAGAAGAAGTGGTGCGCTGGTAAGCATCCCACATCACCTTCTTGATTTGAAAATCAGGATATTTGTCGGCAATGTAGTTGACCACTTCGTCGGCATCCTTCATGTGGAGGTTGTCATTACCGTCATCAGCCATAAACACCAATGTGTTCTGCCATGATCCCGCATTGGCATTTTCCATATAGTTGATGGTCTTATCCACCATAATCTTGGCTTCTTCAGGTGTTGATACCGGGAATCTTCCTACCGCTACGTCCTGCTGTTGAGTGGTCGGAGAACCGCCGGCTCCCTCAGAGAGAATTCCCATCCAGCTGTCACTCACATAACAATAAATTTTGTTGAGGGAGTTCTCGCTCTCAAAACAGAGAAGATAATCATCCGGATTCAGTCGCTTGCAGTCGGCAGTCAGCATACGGTTGTCCCATACGCAATCTCCGAAAAGCAGGAGATATTTCGGCATATTTGCCTCATTTCCTTCGGCTCTGTCTTGGAGCATGCGCAGATAACGTCGGTAAGCTCCTGCATCAGGTGTTCCGCTGGAGAATTCATTATACAGTTCGTCAGCAGGCACCAAGTTGACTCTCAAGCCATTATGGGTTTCATGATAAGTCTTGAGCCTCTTTGCCTGCTTGAGCAGTTTCTGGGAAGTAGGGATGATGATCACCATGTCGGCCTGTGCATCGGCATGATGATCCTGATTGGTAATATTATAAACAAACTGCGCTGCTGGAATCTTTCCAGAGAATTCCGGCAATGCCTTCGGCGCATTCCACACCATGGCCACATAGTCGAGGCGCATGGTTCCGCCTGAAACATTCGTAATCGTAATCGTATCATTGCCGCCGATAGTCAGGTTCTTGAGGGTGAAAATAGTCGAACCTTCCGCTCCAAAATCGTATTCCGAACCGGAAACTTGGGCATAAACCTTGCCTAAGGTCCTGCCGTTCAAAGCCACATCAGCCGTAGCAGAAGTACCCGTAGAGATGTTGACGGCCAATTTTCCGCCTGCATTTCCAGTAGTATTGGTAAAGACAATCTGCTCGCTGGCTCCCTGATTGAGCGCTTTGGAATCATAGAGATTTCTTCCACCAGAAAACCAAGCATAACTATCTACCTCATAGAGAGAATGATAGAAATCGCTGGAAGGATAAAATGAGTTCACAAAAGTAGCTGAATCCACGATCTGCGGAGCCTCGTCGCTCTGTGTGATAAAATAATATCCGTAGTCGGAATAAGGATTACGAGTACGACGGGTGGCAGTATTGCTACTCCAGCTCACCGGACCTTTGGCATAGAAGTAATGCTTGCCATCTCTCACATACTGCGGCACTTCCTTCAGATCGTCATTGGCTAAGATTTCTGACGCATAGAGTGCCTCGTTCTGAAGATTACCTCCATAACCAAACACTTTTACCTTATCAATATTAGAAAAACCAGCCTGTCGGATAACTTGGTCAGTAAGCTGATAAACACCACTCTCGCCTACTCTGATTTTCGCCCATCTTCCCGTAGCCAAAAGAGAATGAGCCGCATAATCCTTTTCTGTTTCAGAAGCACGGGTCAAGGCTCTTGCCTTCGCCATTGAACGACTGATAGGCTTGGCCTTGATGTCGAGCATGAAACTAACCAATATCTGATATTTGTTGTTGCGGAATACCAACGGACAAAAATTGACGAGGAGCGTTGCCTCATTGCGACAAAGCGAAACCTGAGTCTCTACAGGAACCTGCGATGGAAGTGCCGCACCCGAGAGACGATTGTAGTTGGCAATATCAGCAACGGTCATATCTACATACTCTGCATATTTGACCGTTGCTGTATAAATAGAATCCTGGTAATGATTGGATAAAGGTTTGGAATACACAAATCTCGGCAACACGGAATCTACCCTGACCTCATCTGCGGTCAGGTTAAAGAACTGCTGCGCCTGCATAGGCAAGACAAGCATCAGCAATAGAGTTGCAATAAAATATCTCCAAACCTTTGTAACCATATTTTTCAAATCACTTCTTACACAATTACTTACACATAAAGTCGAGCACCTTCCTGTCCTCTAAATATCCCTCCAGATGGTCGTCTATCTGTACAGGTCCGCAACCCGTAGGGCAACCCGTATAGAGCAAGTCACCCGTCTTCAGCGTGAAATACTGACTGATGTACGAGATAATTTCGTCCACCTTGTAGAGCATATCACTGGAACAACCTTCCTGCACATTTTTTCCGTTCAAGTCGAGATGGAAATGAATAGCCTGTATGTCTCTGAATTTCTGTACATCTACCCATTCACCGATAACGGCAGAACCGTCGAATCCTTTCGCTAACTCCCAAGGCTGTCCTGCCTCTCTTAGTTTCTTCTGCATTTCTCTGGCTGTGAAGTCAATACCCACAGTCACAGCATCATAATAGCGGTGGGCGAAACGCTGCGGAATCGTCTTTCCCAACTTGCAGATGCGCACCACCAATTCGGTTTCATACTCGATGCGTCCCAGATGGTCTGGGATGAAGAAAGGCTTGCCATTATTGAGTAAGGCAGAATCTGCCTTCGTGAAAATGACAGGACGCTCTGGTTTAGATAACGTACCATGGAGCGATTTATTGTGTTCGGCATAGTTCATGCCTATGGCAAATATCTTCATAATATCAATATTTTAAGAAAGAATAACCCAAAAAGTAAAATTTGGGGGAAATTCCGATAAAATCCTTGAATGAAATTCTGAGAAAACCAGCTGTGAGATTCTGAGAAATTCAGCTATGAGATTCCCTCAAAACTTCCGATAAAAAGAAAGGGAGTTAGAAGTAAAGCTGAACTTTATCTCCATAACTCCCGGATATTCTAATTTAACTATAAGTCAAATTATAGTTGTTGTTGAGTCATCTTGTGATGATCCCATCCAGCTAAAAGCGTGGATTACTCAGCAACGAGTGTGAAACGCTTGTAAGCAGTGATCTTGAGATCCTTGCTCTGAGAAGCGAGGTACTGAGCAACAGTCTGCTTGTCGCCATCACCGAACTGGAACTCCTGATCAACGAGGCAGTTCTCCTTGAAGAACTTAGCCAAACGACCATTAGCGATGTTCTGAATCATAGTTGGGTTCAAAGAAGCAGCCTTCTCCTCACCTACAGTCTTCTTGATGTTGCGAGCCTCTTCAGCCTGCTCAGGTGTCAACCAACCCTTCTTAGTGTTGCTCTCGATGTGATCCTCAGAGTCAACGTGAGCTGGGTTGATGCCAGCCTTCTTCAAAGCTGCGTTAACAGCCTTCTCTACGAGCTCTTCCTTAGTCTTAGCTACAGCTACCTCAAGCTCAGTCTTCTTAGTCTCCTCAGAAACAGAAGACTCGTCGAGAGCTACAGGGCGCATAGCAGCTACCTGCATAGCTACCTTGTGACCAGCCTCCTCGTTGTTCTCGTTGAGCTGAACCATAGTACACAAAGTGTGCTTGTTCATGTGGTCGTAAACCTCGATGTTCTCACCCTCGAGTACATTGTAGCCATCGAGCTCCATCTTCTCGCCAGTGATACCAGAGCGCTGAGTAACAGCAGCCTGAACATCAGACTCGCCGAGAGCCAAAGCCTTTACCTCATCGAGAGTCTGGCACTTAGCAGCGATAGCAGCGTCGAGGATATCAGATGTCAACTTGATGAAGTCAGCACCATTAGCAACGAAGTCAGTCTCACACTTGAGAGCGATGATAGCAGCGAAATCGTTAACCTTCTTAACGAGAACACAACCATTAGAAGTCTCACGGTCAGAACGCTTAGCAGCGATAGCGAGACCACGCTCACGGAGCAACTCCTTTGCCTTATCGAAATCACCTTCAGCCTCTGTAAGTGCCTTCTTAACGTCTGCAAGACCAGCACCAGTCATAGCGCGAAGTTTCTTGATATCTTCAATTGAAACAGCCATAATATTTTTTTATATTAAAAAGTTAATAAAAATCTTGCTTTAAAAGCTACTAAAGCCATCGAATCATAAACAGAATCAATGGCTCCAGTATATATTCTTCTACCTAATTACTCAGCAGCAGCCTCTTCCTTGCGTGCAGCCTTCTTCTTAGGCTGATCTTTCTGCTCTGCTGCAGCTTTCTCATCAGCCTTCTCAGCCTTACGCTCCTCAAGACCCTCAGCGATAGCACCGCAAACTGCAGAGAGGATTACCTCTACAGAATCCTTAGCATCGTCGTTAGCTGGGATGATGTAATCGATATTCTTAGGATCAGAGTTTGTATCTACGATACCGAATACAGGAATACCGAGACGGTTAGCCTCCTTCACTGCGATGTGCTCCTTCATTACGTCGATAACGAAGAGTGCGCTTGGAAGGCGAGTCAAGTCAGCGATAGAACCGAGGTTCTTCTCCAACTTAGCACGCTGGCGGCTTACCTGAAGCAACTCACGCTTTGAGAGGTTAGAGAATGTACCATCGTTCATCAACTTGTCGATGTTTGCCATTTTCTTCACAGCCTTACGAATTGTAGGGAAGTTAGTGAGCATACCACCTGGCCAACGCTCAATAACGTAAGGCATGTTAACTGAAGCAGCCTTCTCGGCTACTACATCCTTAGCTTGTTTTTTAGTAGCGACAAACAAAATCTTCTTGCCTGACTTGGCAATAGCCTTGAGAGCCTCTGCAGCATCGTCGATCTTAGCTACAGTCTTGTTGAGGTCGATAATATGAATACCGTTACGCTCCATGAAGATGTAAGGAGCCATTGCTGGATTCCACTTGCGACGGAGGTGTCCGAAGTGGCAACCTGCCTGAAGTAACTGGTCAAAATTTGTTCTTGACATTGTCTTTTCTTGTTTAATTGTTGTTTACTTTCTTTTTGAATTCTAATCTAGAATCAGTCGATGAGTAGTCCCCGATTAATGGAATCTCACCGATTTAGATACTAAACTTAGTTCAGCTATATATAACCAATATATATAATAATGTATTGTATTGATTAACGCTTGCTGAACTGGAAGCGACGACGAGCCTTTGGCTGACCTGGCTTCTTACGCTCTACAGCACGTGAGTCACGTGTCATGAAGCCTGCATCCTTCAATGCCTTCTTATCCTCAGCGTCGATCTTAACGAGTGCGCGAGCGATAGCGAGGCGGAGTGCCTGGCTCTGACCGGTGAAACCACCACCGTCGAGGTTTGCCTTAATATCATACTTACCCTCAGCCTCGAGCAACTGCAATGGCTGCTTTACTACATAGCGAAGGATTGCTGATGGGAAATATGTCTCAATATCTTTCTTGTTGATTGTGATCTTACCGGTACCCTCTGTGAGGTAAACACGAGCTACAGCGCTCTTGCGGCGACCAATTGCATTAATTACTTCCATTCTACCTTAATTATTTATACTGGTTAATATCAATTGCCTTTGGCTGCTGAGCCTCATGCTTGTGCTCTGTGCCATCGTAAATGAAGAGGTTGTCCATCAAAGAACGGCCGAGAGGACCCTTTGGCAACATACCCTTGATAGCGTGACGAAGAATCTTATCCATACCGTCTGGACGCTTGCGCAACTCAGCTGGAGTGTTGAAGCGCTGACCACCAGGATAACCAGTGTAACGTGTGTAAATCTTATCAGTCTCTTTCTTACCAGAGAATACAGCCTTTGCTGCATTGATAATGATTACGTTGTCACCACAATCTACGTGTGGAGTGAAAGTTGGCTTGTACTTACCGCGGAGCAACTTTGCTACCTTTGAGCAAAGACGACCAACTACCTGGTCTGTTGCGTCGATTACAACCCACTCTTTCTTAGCTGTCTCCTTGTTTACGGAGATAGTCTTGAAACTTAATGTGTCCATTTTAAAATTTAAATTACTACTAAAAAACGTTTTTAATCTTTTTACTCACTATTTCGGACAGGTGATTCTCTAACCGCAAATCCCGGCCACAGGACATTGCTATTAACACACCAGTCCAGGGGACTCTAAGTGTATCCCCGAAATAATCGGACTGCAAAATTACACATTTTTATTTAATTATGTGTAAGTTACGAGTTTTAGCCCCAAACTTTTATGAATGTTTAACTTAGTTTACGCTTTTCTGCTCAGGATAAGCAAAAAAACATCTTTTCACGCCACATAGCAAGGCTACTGCACATATCCTATCAGCTGCTCAGTTCTATCCGCCAGGAAAAGAGGGATATTGACAAAAGTATCATCCTTTTTGAGATTAAGCATAGAATATCTGATGCGCAGACGGGGAGAATACTTCTTGTTATACTCTATCAAACTGCGCCCGGTAACACTTGTTCCCGACTTCACCTCCATAGGAATCACATCCAAGCCACGCTGAATGATGAATTCTACTTCCGCCGTATTTCCTGATGCCCAATAATGAGAACATTTGATGCCATTAGCCACCAGACTCTGAAGAATATAGTTCTCTGCCAAAGCACCCTTGTATTCCTTAAAGATTGGATTATCACTCAAGTATGCCTCAGGACTCAACTCTGCAAGAACTCGCAACAAGCCCACATCAAGACTGTAAATCTTGAAGATGCTTAAATCTTCATAAGATTTCAATGGTACCTGCGGAGTAGAACACAAACTTACCTTGTATATCAATCCTGCATTCTGAAGCCAGGTAAGAGCATCCTCATATTCACGGGCTCTCGCACCAGGACGGACCAGCTGATAAACAAATTTTCTGTTCTCCTTAGCCAACTGCGACGGTAATGACCGCCAAACATGCGAAATTCTATTGGCAAGCAAAGGCGTGGCATGCTTCACAAAGTCCAAGGAGTAATCCTGCAGTATATTACGAAGCGTAGTTTCCACACCTTCCAAATCTTTCTCTATCATCTTCATAGCCACTGCCGGCATTCCACCAGAAATGCGATAGGCGGTAAAAGCTTGCGAGAGACGGTCGAAAAACACATCAGGAAGCGGTTCCAGACTATCTATCGACATATAATATTGATAGAGTCCGGCATCACGCTGTTCCAGAAATTCAGAAAAAGTAACGGGATACATGTTCATGTGATCCACTTTTTTTATTGAAGTGGGGAAAATGTGGAATTTTACACATTTTTGATACCTTTTTTGTGTAATTCTCCACATTTTCCACACTTGAATCCATAATTATGGGGCAAAAGTACTAAAAAACAAGTAACGAAACAAACTTCCTCACGTTCTTTATATTACTTTTAACCTACTTTACCATATTCACGGAACAAAAAAAGAGGGTGTGTCATAAGTCTGTGACGCACCCCTTTTTATTTTTTCCCTTTTCACAGATACGAAATCTTTAAAAAACATTTTTATTTACAACAAAGCCCAAACTTTCACAAGCTCGGGCTTTGCCTTTCCGCAAAAGATTTGTATTTTTGCAGAAAACTTCTTTAAGTATGGCAAAGATACAAATAAAATCTGAAACTCGGCACGAATTGAGCTTTTTTCCTAACTCTTTCGATGATTATGTGCCAAAAGACAGCAAAGTTCGTATGGTGGATCGTATTGTTCGCAGTATGGACATCAACCCTCTCATGGATACCTATGATGGGATTGGTGCTCCTCCTTACAGTCCGAAGATGCTTCTAAGTTTAGTTGTTTTTGCCTATATCAATGGCGTTTATTCCTGTCGTGGCATAGCGGACGCACTTAAATATGATGTTCGCTATATGTGGATTTGTGGAGGCAAGCGACTGTCTTTCGCGACCATCAACCGCTTTAGAACCAATCATATGATAAAGTGCATCGACTTCTATTTTGATGCAGTCGTCTCCATATTGGCAGAAAAGGGCGTGATTAGTCTGGAGGAACAATATGTTGATGGCACTAAGATAGAGTCGAAAGCAAACAAGTACACGTTTGTATGGAAGAAGACCGTGGAAAAGAACAGGGCTAAGCTCTTG
>ENA-OYZQ01000006-OYZQ01000006.1-human-gut-metagenome-genome-assembly--contig:-NODE-6-length-118659-cov-23.195238_pt1 | contig 118659 bp, 95 predicted proteins | sample MGYA00244076_ERZ653476 | MGnify/ENA primary metagenome ERZ653476 (study PRJEB26926, sample SAMN06164996) | human gut metagenome | biome: ENVO:00009003; feature: ENVO:2100002; material: ENVO:00002003... | reverse complement strand
CTACCTTTTTAGTTTATAAAGTAAAAAAGTGTCTACAGAAATCAGGAAAAGTCAAGCCTCCAGAAGTTCCTGCCATGCTCACCAAGCGGTCCCTCGGGGATCACGTGATGGGGAATCGGTGAACATGAGACGAGCAACCGTTGCTCACGAGGCGGGCAACAAGTGCCCAAACTAAGAGCTCAAATTTGGGCAACATAATAATGATTGCCAAAATCAATCATCAACAAGAATAACCTTTAACCAGATATTCCATCATAAATAAATGAGACTTCCCAGCATCAGAACCGAGAAGTCTCATTCTTTTTATCTTATTATCTATCAAGTCTTTAAGCCGATATTTTCAATAGAAAAAGAGACTTTGAGACTTTTCTACATAATCTTTTCACGTAAGCGAAAACTATTGTCCCTTTCAACGGAAATGCTTATCCCTTAGATAGCATAAAGGAAGGTGCGGATGAACCAGTAGCAAACGATACCTGCGATGTAACCTACGAAAGCAATCCAGGAGATGTGCTTCATATACCAGCCGAAGGTAATCTTCTCCAAGCCCATTACTACCACACCAGCGGCACTACCGATAATCAGCATTGAACCACCTACACCGGCACAGTAGGCCAGCAACTGCCAGAAGACACCATCCACAGCCATATCGCCAGCAGCAGCCACAGGATACATTCCCATACATCCAGCCACCAGAGGCACATTGTCCACGATACTTGAAAGCACACCGATGATACCAGTTACGAGGTAGTGGTTGCCATCAAATACGATGTTCAAGCCCTGACCCAAAGCAGTCAACACACCAATCTCAGCCAAGCAGGATACAGCCATCAGGATACCGAGGAAGAAGAGAATGGTACTCATATCTACACGAGAGAGCAACTTGGTAACACGCTTCTGAGTGCCCTCGGCATCAGCTCCACGATGCAAACCGCGATAGAAAATTTCGGTAGCAGTCCAGAGAACGCCCAATACCAGGAGGATTCCTACGAATGGAGGCAAGTGGGTGATACTCTTGAAGATAGGAACAAAGATCAGACCGCCTACTCCGAGCCAGAACACAGCCTTGCGCTGACCCTCAGTGAAATCGCTCACAGATGCATTCTGCTGGGCAGAAGCCTCAGGCATCACAAGTTCGCCCTTCAACATAGTCTGAAGGATGAGAGCAGGAATCACCATAGAAACCACAGATGGTATGAAAATCTCAGCGATAACACCGGCTGCAGTAATCAATCCCTTGTTCCAGAGCATGATGGTGGTAACGTCGCCGATTGGTGAGAAAGCACCACCCGAGTTGGCTGCAATGATGACGAGGGATGCATAAACCATGCGGTCCTTGTGATCGGTGACGAGCTTGCGGAGAATCATGATCATCACGATACTGGTAGTCAGGTTGTCAAGGATGGCAGAGAGGAAGAAAGTGAGAATAGCAATACGCCAGAGGAGCGCACGCTTAGACTTGGTTTTCATCACCTTGCGAACCCAGTTGAAACCGCCATTCTGGTCTACGATTTCCACAATGGTCATCGCACCCATCAGGAAGAAAAGTGTAGTAGCGGTATCGCCCAGATGCTCCTGAATGATTCCGGTCACCTTCTCTACCATACCTGAAGCGCCACCTGTATAATCAGGGTGCATCAACTGGAGATACTGCATCGGATCCACCATGTAGAGGGTCCAACAACCTACCAACATCAACAGGGCAATCGCTGCTTTGTTTACCTTTGTCAAGCTTTCGGTAGCTATGAGTGCATAGCCGAGCACGAAAACGACAATAATAGAAATTGTAAGTGTAGCCATTACTTTAATTTATTATTAGATATTAACTGATATTCAAAATGAATTTTCTTTCCTTCATGATTTGGTAAGTATTTTTGCCAAACGGATGCAAAGGTACAAAAAGAAAAGCAATAACCACGCAATTCCTTATTATAATTGTATGAAATCGTTTACTTAATTACGGATTTCTTCCCAAACCATAAGAATTCTACGTTACTGTGGCTGAAGCTCATAATTGATTTCACCATCCTGAGGACGATGGATGACTACCAGAGTCTGATAGGTATCGAAAGTCTCATCCCAGCCACCTGTCTTCAGCGGCATCTTGTCGATAGGCACCCAGGCATCACCGGCTCCATTGAAACCATAGTTCACATGCACGAGGCCCTTGCTGTTGTAACCATCTATCACGAAGGAATGAGAGAAATAGTTATTTTCTCCATTCTTATAGGATGTTCCGCCATAAAGTACTGGACGACCGGCACTCAACTCCTTGAAGATAACTTCCTTCCAGAGCTTAGCATCCTGCTGGTTAGGATAGTCGCGATAACCGTAATATTTCACGATATAGCCGAACTTCTTTGCAAAACCGTAGTTCTCAATATCAGATACCTGACTGGTGCTCACATCCGTGCCATACTGCATATTGACAACCTCGCCGCAACGAGCCATCAGGAGAGCTACGGCAGCAGCCTGAGCATCGGTATATTTGCCTTCCTCATAAGAAGGAAGCATGTTGTCCCAATCGATCACCGTACCATCAGAGAGCTGAGCTGGATACTTGTAATAATTCAAGATCTGAGCCAGGGATGTAGCCACACAACCCGTAAGGCACTGCTTGCCATCTTTGGTTGGTGTATCGTTCCAAAATGGCGCATACTGTCCCCAAGTGGTAGTAAGCATGGCTGGCACTTCCGCCCTGCAGCCCACTGGGATCTCATCCCCATCGCTCCAGGTGAAGTCGTCATAGCCATAAGTATCACCTATCTGATTGCCATCATAATCATAAAGATATGAACAGAACCAAACCTCGCCAGCATACTCATCGCCTGTAAACTGGGAATAGCCTCCTGACGGATAGATGCTCACATAATACTTGCTGCTCAGATAGATGGAATAATAACCATAGTCGTCGGCTGTAGTGGAAGGAGTTATCTCGGTAGAACCCTCAGGAACGGTGAAGTTGATGCTATAACCTTCCTCACCCAACGGATTCTCCAAAGTATAACTACCATCATCATAATGAACGAGGGTAGCGGTAAACGACTTGCCAAGGGCTGCAGATGTGTAAGTTCCCGTATGGCGCCATACCTCAGCCTTGGTGCGCTCAAATTTCAGTGCGATAGGCTCTGAATCGGCATATTCCGGGTCAGAACTTGTAGCCGTGATATAGATGGTGTATTCACCGATAGCCAGACCGGTAAGAAGCACACTGTTGGTCTCCGTCTGTCCGCTCACCTTCTTGCCGTCTGCATCTTGATAGTGGTAAGAATAACCGGTGGCATTCTCCACCTCAGGCCAGGTGATGGTTACACCGCCGTTGGCAGAACTTGCCGAAGGTACAGGGTTAGCCAAAGGAGTTTGGGCTGTGGTAGTAGCGGTAAGGGTGGCGATAGGTGATGTACTCTTATCGCCAGTCAATGCTGCGTATGCCCATACCTTCAGGGTGTAGGTGGTGGTAGGCTCCAGACCTGTGGCTATCAGGGTTGTACCACTTGTCATATCTCCCAGCACCCGGTTGTCATTGGCATCATACAATTCGTATGCATACTGGGTAGCACCAGCCACAGGCTGCCAGTTGAAAGACAGCGAGGTGGCCTTCGTGATATCCGATGAGATAGCGGGAGCCTCCAACTGTGTCTTCACTACATCATCGTCGCTACATGAGCTGAAGCCCAGGCTAACGGCAATGAGGAGGAATAATATGCTATATATCTTTTTCATTCTATTGCTATTTTAATGTTATTTTATTTTCTTCTGTTCATGAAATTCCATTTTGTTCATGAAATTATAGATTGCTCATGAGTCCTCATTTCACTCCTATGGATTCCACATCACTTCGATATAGTTGTAGCCTTCAGAAGTTCCATCGGTATAATCTGTGGAATAAGTAGCGAATACACAATAACCCAATTTGAAGGAGACATAGGAATAATCACCATAACCGATATAAGAGTTCATGATGCAGAGGGAAGACACGGTCTTGTCGCCCACCGTCCATGAAGGCCATTCACCCTTGCTGGAATCATAGAGGTAATAGCCATCTACCGTTCCGTCATTATAACTATAATAATTGGTATATGGCAGTATCTTGTTGTAGGAAGTTGCTCCCGATGCCACACCACCTACCAGGAACACCATGTCCAGACCGGAACCTACGAAATCCTTGATGCGATAGCGGTTGGTGCTACCCAGGCGCTCGATATCCACAGTCCACTTCTGCTGGTTTCCGTTGATGGTCCAGGTCATGTCCGCATCCTTGACGTATGTTTTCCAGGAAGCCTGCAGTGCATAACCGCTAAAATGGGAAGTACCCTTGAACTGACTGCTATAGTGATCAGCGTAAGCCTCATCAATGGCAAGGTCGAAGGAATACTTCTTATCCTCCTCCATTTCTCCCACCCCGATGGTGAGAGATGCCGTCTTCTGACCAGCTTCAAACTTCACCGATGACGGGATGGTGAGTCCCTCACTTGCCGATTTGCAAACGATAGGCACCTCGGCAGCCTCACTGTCATTCACACGAGACACCTTCAATTCCATCTCTGGCTGTTCGCCAGGACCACAAACATAGTCGGCAGTATTGTCGGCATCGAAATACACCTGCATACTGTTGGCAGGGGTTGGCGCTCCAGGCTGGTAGTCATCATCGCTATCACAGGCTGTGAATCCTGCACCTATAGCCAGCACCATCAATATCTGATATATGAACTTTTTCATAATTTCTAATCTAAATCCTTTTATAAATGAATCCGAAATCAATAATCCGTCTGAGAGGTCGCAGCATTCGTTGGGTCTGGATTGAGCACCACGGCTGTATTCTGGTCACGCTCATAGTCGTAGATGTAATAGTTGAGCCATGGAGCCACCTTGCCTTCCTTGGAATTGAGCTGGGCAGAGGCTGGATAATTGCTTCCATCATAATAACGCTGGATGCGCATACCGAGACGCTTGCGGTCGAAATAGACAAGTCCCTCACCCCAGAACTCGATGCGTTTCTGCACCATCAGTTCCTGGATGAAAGCATCCATATCGGTAGCAGCACACTGGTATGAACCATCGGTATAACGATAGGTGTTCATGAAATCAGTCAAGACCATCTTGCCTGCCTCCACGTTCTGTGTGTGTGCCTTAGCCTCAGCCAGGATGAAGTACATCTCCTCTACACGCATCAGAGGTATATCGAAAAGCATCGCTACGTTGTAATCGGTTTGATTGCCAGAGCTCATGCGGAACTTCATGCCGGCATAGGCTGGGAGATCCTGCCACTGGTCTGACTTGAGAATGGATTTATACTTAGAAGGAACCGCTGTGGCATTCACATCAGAAGGATCCACCCATGTAGTCTTGCGCCAGTCGGCATCAGGCATCTTCTCATAGAGAGACTTGTCGATGCAGCGATATGTGCCCATACCACCCCATGTGAGATTAGGAGCCTCGGAACCCATCCAGCACAACCATGAATACCAATAGTAGGTCAACATATCCTTGTCCTGCATAGAAGCAGACCACATCCAGGCACCTGTAGCAAGATTGAAGCCCGTCTTCTCATTGTGCCACTCGTCGCTGCTCAGCGGAGCATAGCCATCGAGCGCCATCGCCTTCTGTGCATATTCTGCAGCCTTGGCATAGCACTCATCAGCGGTGGTCACACCCAACTTAGCGTAGCCATCAGCATCTTCCTCATGAGCGAGCTGGGTAGCCAAGTCTTCTGGATTCTTCTCAAAACGGGTAGCCATCTCCAGCCACAGACGAGCCTCCAGTCCATAGACCACGCTCTCATCTGGCTGTGTCTTGTTGGCACGTTCAAAACCCTTCATCTCTGATTCCGCCAACTTCAGGTCGTTCAGGATGAAACGGTACATGGTATAGAATGGAGCACGAGGATTATTCTTAGACTCCTTGGCGGTTGTCTTCTCTGTCACGATAGGCACGGTGAGTCCTGCCACCTTGCTTTTCTCTGCCTGAGCATCCAAACTGCTGAAGCCCGTGGTCTTATACTCAAACATACGGGTCATGTCGAGATAAGCCAATGCTCTGTAGGCACGAGCCGCACCGGCGTATGCCTTCTGGTCAGAATCATCAGAACCGAACTTCTCCACCATGTTATTGGCATTGCTCACCAAGTCATAATAATAAGAATAGGTATAGAGCGAGAACACATTGAGCGAGGTGCCGTCGGCTATCCATGCCAAGTAATCATTGGTAACGTTGCTAACAGGCTCATCGCCACCCAGGATGTCACGTATCAGCATCTGACTTGGATAACCCCAGTCGTATGCCAACTGTGCTCCGTTATAAGAGAACTGCTCCACCATTTTGGCATTCAAGCCGTTGAGCAATATCTTGCCAGGGTTCTTGGCAGTTTGCATCTGCTCACCTGTCGCATAATCAGTAGGAAACTCTTCCTCTATACAACTCTGCATCAAGGAAGAAGCAGCCAATATCATGAATGGCATCACAGCCATCTTCTTTATTTTCTTGTTCATCATCATAATCGTCCTTTTGTTTGAGAGTTAGAATTGGAGTGTTATACCTGCCGAGATGGTACGTGTGAACGAATAGTTCTCTGTACCTGGAGAACCTGCAGAACTGGTTCGAGGATCAAGACCCTTGCGCTTGGTCCAGAGACAGACATTATCTGCAGAGGCATAGACACGCATCTTGCTGAAGCCCAACTTGCTCGACCATACCTTAGGGAATGTATAGCCCAGGTTGATGTTGTTCAGGCTCAACCAGCTACCATTGGTCAGGAATCGGTCGGAAGTAGAGTTGGAATAGTCATCACCAAACTGGAAACGAGGTATATTGGAAGAGGTATTATCCTCAGACCATGCCTTGAGCACATCCTTATGGAAATTGTAACCCAGACTGGTGGATGTAGGACTACCCATCAGATTTCTATAACCCTCATCGAGCACCTTACCACCGATGGAATAGGAGAAATTGAACGCCAAGTCGAATCCCTTGAAATTCACACTGGTACCAAAACCACCATAGATATCAGGAGTTGGATTGCCACAGTTATAGTCTGTCGCATCATTATAAGTGGTGGTGGTCGTAGTATTACCCTGTTCGTCGGTCACATACCACATAGACTGTCCATCCTTTGCCACACCTGCATACTTTGGCATACGCCAGGTGTACATCGGAAGTCCCTCACCATAGAAGTAGAATTCACTTACATATCCGCCATGCCCCTCCAATGTACTGTTGATATTGTCTGGATTCAGAGAGACGATTTTATTGCGATAATGGGTGGCATTGAGATTGATGTTCCACACCAGGTCCTTGGTACGGATGGCATCATAAGAAAGGGAAAGTTCCACACCCTTGTTTACCATATCGCCTACATTGTCATAGATACCATCATAGCCGTATGACTTAGGATAATAGACATAGCAGAGCATATCGGTGGTCTTGCGATAGAAATATTCCAAGCTACCTGTCAGGCGATTATTGAACATACCGAACTCCACACCTGCATTGACATTGGTATTGGTCTCCCAAGTGATGTTAGGATTACCCTTGGAACTGACGGTAACAGCCACCTCGCCATTATTGTTGCGCACCACATAGAGGTCGCGGTAGAGGTTGCTGCCGATACCATCATTACCCTGCTGACCGAAGGAAGCCTTCACCTTCAGCATATCGAGCCATCCCTTGCTGCTCTCCATCCATTTCTCCTTGGTGAGAATCCAAGCACCGCCGAAGGAATAGAAACTACCCCAGCGATGACCAGGAGCAAAGTTGGAAGATGCATCACAGCGATAGGATGCTTGGGCAAAATACTTGCCGTCATAATCATACATACCACGGAAGAAATAGCCCTCGGTATTATATTTTGACTGGTTTGAATTGCCATCCTGAACCTTGATGGCACCGCTCAATTCCTGGTTGTCGAAATAAGAGAACATACCAGAACGCGTAGCACTTACGCCCTCGTCTGTAGAAGTAGAATTCTCATGACCGAAGAGCAAAGTCATATTGTGATTGCCAAAGCTATGGGCATAATTGATGAGTTGCTGGAAGTTGGTTGCATACGTACGACTATGGCTCTTGCTCACCTGTCCCTCCGGATAAGACATTGCACCCCAACCATAGAAAGGCTGATAAGTGGAGGTATAGCGATACTCATAATCACTCACCGTGCCATTGAGAGTCAGCTTCAATCCCTTGACAAATGTAGGAGTGATGTCGGCAAAACCAGCCAAAGAGAAGGAATTAGCCACTGAATTATTGGTCTGCAACTGGTCGTCCTTCAACGAATTGATCTGCTTTGCTACTACGCTACGCACAAGTCCGTTGACTGCACCATCACCATAGTCACACATCTTACCATTCTGGTCGGTCATGATATTGCCCTCGCCATCACGTATATAAAGAGGATAAATCGGAGCTATACGGCTCGCTGCATAGAAGACATTATAGCCAGAGTTAGAACCAGCCTGGTCGGTATTGGTATGTGCATAGTTCACATTGCCACCCACCTTCAACCATTCGTTAGCCTTCAAGGTTGACTTCAGATGGGCGGTATAGCGCTTGATACCTGAACCGTAGGCGATACCAGGCTCGTTGAGATAACCCAAGGAAGCATACATCTGAGCCGCATCGTTACCACCATTCACGCTCACGTTGTATTCCTGACGCAAGGTGTGACGCATAGACTCGTCCAACCAGTTGTCTGGAGTGACTGTATATACCTTACCCTTATAATATACACGATTGCCAAGAGTAGCATTCGGATTCAGCTTGCCATTATCACCGATGAGATACTGACCGTCTGGCACTGCATAACAGAGATAACCCAAACCGCCATTGGAAGTATCGCTGCTGATAATAGATTTGTTGGCTGCGGCATGGGCAGCATAAGGAGTCATGCCATTGGCGATATTATTGCGATAGACAGCACCATACTGCAACTCATAATATTGTCCTGGGTCGGAAATCATATCATAATCCTGGGTGGCACGGCTCGTGCTGCCCCACTTGGCATCCAGCGTAACCACGGTTTTGCCCTTCTGCGGATTCTTAGTAGTAATCATGATGACGCCATTGGCACCACGGGCTCCATAAAGAGCATTGGATGCAGCATCCTTCAATACGGTCATGGAAGCCACATCGTTTGGATTGATATCATTCCATGAACCAGAGAATGGTGCACCATCCAGGATAATCAATGGTTCCTGGTTGGCATTGATAGAACTGATACCACGAATCAAGAAAGAAGGAGTGGCAGAAGGATCACCTGAAGACTTGTACATCTGCACACCAGCAACCTGACCTTCCAAGGCATCAGCTACATTATTTACAGGACGCACGGCTATTTTGTCTGCATCCAATACACCTGCTGAACCCGTGAAAGAGGATTTCTTCTGCTCACCATAAGCCACGACAATGACTTCATCGAGCTGGCGGTCTTGCGAGTGCATGTTTACCTTCATGCCCGGAGCAGCCTTCACGGTCTGGGAGTCCATACCGAGATAACTGATCACGATTGCCTCGCCCTGTTTTACACTTGGCAGACTGAACTTACCGTCAATGTCGGTCACAGTTCCTGTCTTAGAACTTTTTACCAAAATCTGGGCACCCACTACGGGATCTCCATTCTCATCGAAGACCTGTCCTCCAACTGGTCCGGAAGACTGTGCCAGCACTTGCCCCGAAGCAGCCAGCAACAGGGAAGCAAATAAAACCTTCATTCTCATATTATCTATCACTTCTTATATTTATTATCCTCACATAATCTTAAAACACATCAATATATACACCATTTGATATACCATAATATATATAAATTTATATAAGCTTTCTTATATATTCACTTAGCCTGTTTTATAATATGCTACGTTTATATGTCATGCTGCATTATTTTATAAAAGATTTTATAAAATATGTATTTAGATGCAAAGGTATAACAATTCCAGCAAAAAGCCAAGCAATATTTCTTATTTTTTCTGTTTTTTATATCAGAAAGATATTTTTCGCGACAAAATAACGTCCAAATGCAATATTCTGTTTAGAAATATCACAAAATGAGCTCACAAATCTCTTCTAAAAACACAGTCATTTGCCTGACCATCGTAGATACCTCATCGACGATGCTGTCTATGAGAAAGTTGAAACACGGAAAATGAAAGTTTTAAAAATTATTAGGAAAAGAATGATGATAGTTACATAAAAAATCGTATCTTTGCATTTCATAAAATATGTAACATAAAACATGGAATAGATATAAAACGTTATGGAACAGCTGAATAACCCATTTGTTATCTACGGATATAAGGGAACAGAATACTTCTGCGACCGCAAGAAAGAGACGGATCTCATCATGAAGGCTTTGCAGAATGAGCGCAACATTGTACTCATCTCTCCTCGACGCATCGGAAAGACGGGACTCATACACCATGTCTTTGAGAACATCAGCAAGCAGGAGCCAGAGACGCATTGTTTCTATCTCGACATCAATGCCACGAGAAATCTGAGCCAATTCATCCAATTATTGGCAAAAACGGTTATCGGGAAGGTTGATACTTTCTCGCAAACTGCCATGCGCAAGATTACCACTTTCTTTGCCGGCTACAAGCCTACGATGTCGTTTGATGAGATGACGGGAATCCCTACGTTCTCGATTACGGTTTCACCAAGCCAGAGCGAAGATTCTCTCAAACATATCTTCGAGTATCTGAAACAATCGGAGAAACGAATCTATATTGCCATAGACGAGTTTCAGCAGATAGCCGAATATCCTGAAGATGGCACAGAGGCCCTGCTGCGCTCCTACATCCAGTTTTTGCCGAATGTATATTTCATCTTTGCAGGCAGTAAGCAGCACATGATGACCGACATGTTCCTGTCGGCAAAGCGCCCATTCTATCAGAGTTCGCAAATTCTCAATCTTCCCCTCATCAACCTGGATGAGTATCATCGTTTTGCCAACAGATGGATGGGAACCCGTAATCTGACTATGAATCATGACACCTTTGCCTATTTATATAATAAGGTAGATGGTCAAACCTGGTATATCCAGGATATTCTGAACCGACTCTATCAGAACGGAAAGGAGATAACGACAGCGGAAATAGATGATGTAACCCAGGAATTGGTGAACGAGCAGGAAGTGGCATTCGTGAATTACTACAATTCCCTTACTGACAATCAGGCAGCCCTTCTATTTGCCATTGCTCAGGATAAGTCCGTCACCTCCATTCTTTCGCAGGATTTCATCAGCCGCCACAACTTGCCTGCCGCCAGCAGCATAAGTCTTGCTCTCAAGACGCTGATCAATAGAGAATTCATCTACAAGTATAATGGCAGCTATATCATCTACGACCGCTTCTTCGGGATGTGGTTGAGGAAGAACTGCGCTGGAAATTAATCATTGCAAAAAAAATCCGAAACAGATAGCTGCCTATGCTTCTGTTTCGGATTATCTTTTCGTATTCTTTCTTATTCTTCCTTAAAATAGATGATTGGCTTCCATCCATTTCTGGAAGACCACATTTCCCCAATGGTCAGGCAAAGATTCACCTGCACAACATTATCTTTCATGTCTTACCCTTTCCTTCTTTTCATTCATTTTCTTCACTTGGCTAGGCAGAATTGGCAGCGGCGGCAAGAGTTTCTCTGCTTCCTGCAGGAAGCCAATGCTCCTCAACAGAGAAAGAATAGTGCCAAAGCCAATGTTCTTAGCTTCGCCTTTTTCAAACTGGCTAATGGTAAAAATGCTCACACCAGCCTTTACAGCCACCTCTTTCTGAGTAAGATTGCTGAACAGACGATATTGCTTGAATCGTCCTCCCAATTCTGATATAATTTCAGAATTAGACTTTGCCTCTATACCATATTCCGTAATCATGCTGCAAATATAGTTATTTCTTTATTTATCGCCAAATATATGGTTAAATATTTAAATATCTTTAGTTATTCCACCCGTAACACCTTTGTCGCAGCTTCGTCAATGCCTTTCAACCTCATTGCAACCCCAGTGTAATATAACCACCGTACCTTTGCAACCGTAATCAAACGATATAGGTTATGAAAGTAAAAAGGGGAATTATTGTATTAGGATTGCTCTCGGCGGCTAACATGCCAACGTGGGCGCAACAGATTAAGGGTGTGATTATCGACCAGAAATCGAAAGAGACACTCATCGGTGCAGTCGTCACTGTGGATGGAACCAACGTGAAGGCTATCACCAACATCGACGGAAACTTCCAGATCGATGGATTGGATAAAGAAAAGACATATACACTATATATTAACTATATAGGATATAAGACTCAAAAAATTGACGGGGTTCAGGCGAAGGACGCAGACCAGGTGATTGCGCTGCAACCTGATGAACAGCAGCTGAAGGAGGTGACCGTTACCGCAGTGGAAAGGCGTAATACGGATGCGGCAATGATACAGGTGGCCAAAAACAGTCCCGTCATCGTGAGCAATGTTTCGGCACAGGAAATATCCATAACGCAGGATACGAATGCGGGTGAGGTGATACGCCGAGTACCAGGCGTGAGCCTCATCGACGATAAATTCGTGATGGTTCGTGGATTGTCGCAGCGTTATAACAATGTGTGGGTGAACGGAGGAGCGGTGCCTAGTTCTGAGGCTGATTCCAGGGCATTCTCCTTTGACATCATCCCAAGTTCGCAAATCGACAACCTCACCATCGTGAAGTCGCCATCGGCTGAATATCCCGCTGATTACTCAGGCGGTTTCATCATCGTCAACACCAAGGAGATTCCCGCAGAAAACTGTTTCAACATCGCCGTAGGCGGAAACTGGAATACATCTTCTGCCTTCAAGGACTTTTCTTACTCAAAAGGTTCCGGAACCGATTTCCTAGGGTTCGACAATGGCTTGAGAAACCTGAATGGGGGCATCCATGCTGACTTGAATCCACAGCTCGATGCCAACGGAAAACCGGTGGGCGATTATGCTACCTCGCTCCTGGGAAACGGACTTAACAACGATTGGCTCGTGAAGAACAAGAAGCCTTTGGGCGACTTGAAGTTAGCGGCCAGCCTGAACCAGCGCTGGATGCTCGGCGGAAGAACACTCGGCATGCTCGCTGCCTTGAACTATACCAACGAATACCGCACCTACGAGAACATGGAGAACAACCTCTATGGCATCTATGATGCGGCAAACGACAAACCGAACTATCTTCGTCACTCTGTTGACGACCAGTATAATAATAACGTGAGACTCGGAGCAATGCTCAACTTCACCTTCCTTTCCAAGGACGGCAACCACAAGTATCAGCTCAAGAACATCTTCAACCAGTTGGCTACCAGCCGATATACCTGGCGTGATGGCGTGAGCGCCCAGTCGAACCTGGAGCGAAGCGCAGAGTATTACTACCGCAGTAGAACAACATATAACGGTCAGCTTACCGGCAAGCACACCTTCACTAGCGACGCCCTTGACTGGAGCATCGGGTATGCGTATGCCAACCGTCATTTGCCTGACCGTCGTAGATACCTCATCGACGATGCTCTTGAATCGGGCGTTTATGCCCTGAGCACCGGCAACGACATATCCCGCGAGTGGACTCAGCTCGACGAACACATTCTCTCACTTGGTGTAAATGACAAGCACCACTTCAAGTTTGGCAACTTTGAGCCAGACTTGCAAGTGGGTGCCTATGGGGAGTATCGTAGCCGAGAATACCAGACCCGCAACTTCATCTACAACTGGAATGTTTCAGCTAACAACATGCCATCCGACTTCCGCCACAGCGACATCCCTACCCTGCTCTCCAGCGAGGCAAACATGGGTTACGACAAGCTGTATCTTCTGGAGGAAAAGCAGATGCGCAATAACTACCGCGGACACAACACCTTAGGCGCCGGATACCTGGCGATGTCTCTCCCCTTTGGCAAACTCGGCATCCACGCCGGTGTCCGCTTCGAGCATAATGATATGGAACTCATCTCCAATTCCCGTGACTACGAGAAGAGTGAATCGAGCCGTCATTACAAGACCGATGATGTATTTCCATCTCTCAATACAACATATAAAATCAGCGACCAGCATCAGGTGCGACTGTCGTATGGCCGCAGTATTAACCGCCCAGAATTCCGTGAAGTATCGTCGTCGGTGTATTACGACTTCGACCTTGCCAGCAATGTGCAGGGAAACACTGAGTTGAAGAACTGTTATGTCGATAACCTCGACCTGCGATATGAGTGGTATCCATCCCGTGGAGAGCTCATCTCATTAGCAGTCTTCTACAAGCACTTCGATTCTCCTATCGAGTGGACCTACACGGTGGCAGGTGGCACAGACTTGATTTATTCCTACAAGAATGCGAAGAGTGCCAACAATTACGGTGTGGAGCTGGATATCAGAAAGAATCTCGGATTCATAGGATTGAAGGATTTCAGTTGGTCGTTTAATGGTGCCCTCATCAAAAGCAAGGTGCAGTTTGAGAAAGGTTCGAAAGAGGAAAACAGACCGATGCAAGGTCAGTCGCCATACCTTATCAACACCGGCATCTTCTATAAGAACGAGCCATTGAAGATGGATATCGCCCTGCTATACAACCGCATAGGCAAGCGAATCATCGGTGTGGGCAGAAGCGAAGGAAGCACAGGCGATGACTCCAATTCCCGAGTGCCTCACAGCTACGAGATGCCTCGCAACACCATCGACATCTCGCTGGCAAAGAAATTCGGCAATCATCTAGAGCTGAAGCTCAATGTAAGAGATCTTCTTGCAGAAAAGATATATTACAAGCAGTTTGCTGATGTAACGTATAGCGACGGAAGCAGGAAGCAGGTAGAAGAGATTTCAAGATGCTACAAGCCGGGCAGAAACATCGGTTTGCAGGCGATATATAAATTCTAAATAATAAGAATAATTAGATGTTTGTTTAATAAAACAGAAAACAATGATGAACAAGATGTATTTTTTAGGATGCATGGGCATCCTCGCAGCATCTGCCATGTTGAGCAGCTGCAGCAGTGACAATGACGATCCAACTCCTTCTCCAAATCCAGGACCAGAAGTAGTTTACAAGTGGACAACCAATGGTGGCTTGAAGGCTTGCGACCACATTCTCTTCGGAACGGATGACAAGGAAAACGCCAATGGTACACAGATAGGCAACGGCGACCAGGAGTTCGTCTTCACTGGCAAGCAGACTTTGAAGAAAGGCACTTATCTCCTCAAGGGATGGGTATATATTGCAGATGGTGCTGAGCTTACCATCGAACCGGGAACTATCATCAAGGGCGACAAGCAGACCAAGGCGGCACTCATCGCAGAGCGTGGCGGCAAGCTCATCGCCAAGGGTACAGCCACAGAGCCTATCGTCTTCACATCAGAAGAGGCTACAGGCAGCAGAAAGCCTGGCGACTGGGGTGGCATCATCCTCTGCGGTAAGGCTAAGAACAACCAGACTGAGCAGCAGATAGAGGGTGGTCCTCGTACCAAGCATGGTGGCGCAGATGATGCTGATAACTCAGGAGCCTTGAGCTATGTGCGCATCGAGTTTGCCGGTTATCCATTCCAGAAGGATAAGGAAATCAACGGTTTGACCTTCGGTTCTGTAGGTTCTGGCACACAGATAGACCACATACAGGTATCTTATTCCAATGACGATTCCTTCGAGTGGTTTGGCGGTACCGTGAATTGCAAGTATCTCGTAGCCTACAAGGGTTGGGATGATGATTTCGATACCGACAACGGTTTCTCAGGCAAGGTACAGTATGGTCTTTCACTGCGCGACAGCAAGATAGCCGATACCTCTCAAAGCAACGGTTTCGAGAGCGACAACTGCGCTGATGGTGCTACCGTGGACCCTCGTACCAAGGCAACTTTCTCTAACATCACCTTCGTAGGTCCTAAGGTATTGGATTCTAAGTTCCAGAACACCACAGACTATATCACTGCCGGTGCATACAATCCAAACAACGGTTCAGCCCTCGGCAAGTTCCAGGCAGCCATGCAGATTCGCCGTTCTTCTAACCTCAACTGCATCAACTCAGTAGCCTTAGGCTGGCCTATCGGTTTGATTGTTGATGGTGAGAAGGGTGAAACCGTTCAGAATTCAAAGGACAAGAAGTTCAAGCTTCAGAATGTATATTTCGCTGGTATGGATGCAGTTGGTACTGATGCCAACAAGAAGTATGAGGATTACCTCTATGATGCAGCCAACAAGAAGGATCTCGACAAGAATCAGAAGTCATACAGCAACACCTTCTTCTTCTCTGAGGCAAGCAACAAGTACTTCGACAGCTGGACCTCATTGGTTGGTGCAGATGGCTATACTCCTATCGCAGGAAGCCCATTGCTCGGTGCCGCAAGTTTCGCCGGCTGGACAGGTTTCGACACCGTAAGCTACATCGGAGCCTTCGATGGCAGCAACAACTGGATGAGCGGTTGGACCAACTTCGACCCTCAGAATGCACAGTACTAAAAAAAGATTAGTACCAGAATAAGAATCAGAATTGCTAATTTCTATTTTGACTATAAGGTTTTCTTTTATTGGAGCATGGCGCAGTGATTTGCGCCATGCTTTTTTTGTTGTGTATTATGGAGGGAAAGAGATTGTATCACTTATGACATAACCTCTTTGGTTATTACTAGCAAAGCTCCTCCGTTAAGTAACGAGAGGCCAAAGCTTCTATATCTATTCTGTCTGATTTTTGAATTTCTTCAATAACAGCATCTGTACATTCATCGTTCATTACTACACCAATTGCTTCGCTAGGAGTAAGGTTACATTCTTTTGCTATATAACAAGCAATTTCACCTAATACGTTTTCATAATTATACTTATTCCCCATATTCTCAATCTTTAATGAGTTCATTAATAGCCTTTTGTGTACAAAAGCAATATTGTATATAGCTAAGTCCAAATTGGGATATTCTGGAAACCAGAATTCTCAAGTTGCTTTCATCAAGATAAGCTTCCCCACATTGGCGTATATAGTTTTTTATTTCTTGATCTATGAAGGCATCTGCTACGGGTCCTATAACAATATCGTAGTCATGCTTGAATCCGCTTTCTTCCCTGTTCTGGAGAATGAACTTTGCCCATTCCGTAGTGAATCCTTCAAAGATTTTAATTTGAAGTCCTTTTTTCTCACCTATATTAGGATAAAACAGGAACGCATTGACTGTAATTTTTCCTCCATGAAGAAAAGTGCTGCGTTTGCCCATTTGCCAAGCTCTTTTCCAATTTGGAGTGAGATAGAATCCTTTGCCAAAATCGTTTTTCCCTTTGCATTTGGAGAGATTAGGAGTAAGAATCTCTGTATAACTTCCATGCAGCAATCTCATGACGCCATTACCCTCCTTTCCTTTTTCTTAGCCTTTGCAATATGGTTATTGCAGATACAAGTCAAATCCTCTATGATCTGTTCCCTTGGCAGAGTCTGCTCTATTTCCCAATTCTCCTCCAAAAATCTGATGCCTTGATTCTTTTGGAGGAAGTTGAAAGCTTTCTGCTTGGTAATTTTCTTGTCTTCTGCAAACCAGCAAGCTGCAACTGTGACAAAGATTGTTGCCTTCATCATAGTCTCTGCTGACGGATACTGACTGTCTATATGTACACTCAGTTTCTCGCCCATAGCTTCCAGGAGGACGGAAGCATCATCTATAGAAATATTGGTCTTGCCACTCTCTATCTTACTGATGCTGCTTTTGCCCAACCCTACATATTCTCCAAGAGCCTCTTGCGATAGCCCTTTTTCCTGACGAACTTTTTTCACTATGCCCCCCAGAATATTATCCGTATTATCGAATTTCTTTTTCATATCTGTGCTTTTTTGAGCAAAAATAGCCAAAGTTTCTCAAACGAGCAACTTTTTTAACTTAAAGTTGTATAAAAAAGAACTTGAAGAAGATATTTCATTTTTGCCTACATGTTTCAAAAAGATGAATATCTATCTTCAGACGTTGACGTCCTAAAACAGGATGTCAACCTACATTTATCTTATTATCTTAATCCATGAACTTAATCATATCCTGGCGTCTTGGCTTTGCCTCTGGCGATTCATCAGGATAACCCAGGGCGATGCAGTAGAGCAGTTTGTAATTCTTAGAGAATGCCATGCGGTCGAGGTAAGGCTTGGCTGACGGCGAATCCAGTATCCAACGGGCAGAACTGCCCAGGCAGCAGGAGCCGATGCCCCTTGACCATGCTGCAAGAATGATGTTCTCGCCAAGCAAACCGCAATCTATCTGTGCCATATCATAAGTCGTATCGTAGGCGATGCAAACCACGCATGGAGCATTCACAAAGATGTTCTTGAAGCCCTTGCGCTCTGCTATCTTCGGATTATCCTTTACCACGGCCTGGGTTATTGAATCGATGAGAGCAGGAGAATCTATCACTCTGATTTCGTACGACTGCAGATTCTGCCCGTTTGGCGCATGGATGCCGCATTTCAGAATCTCGTTCAGGGTATCGCGGCTGATGACGGAATCCTTGTAAGCACGGATGCTTCTGCGACTCATCATCAAGTCAGTTACCACACTTGCAGAGTCAACAGTTGCTGCTGTCTCCGGCTGTCTGTTCTCATTACAGGCAGTCAACATCAGTGCAGCTGCCAATCCTAAAAATATCTTCTTCATATTATTCATTGTATGATTAAACCTATATTTCAATTAGTATATACCGTGCAAAGATAGCAACAAATACTGGTATTCAAGAAGATACGTTATAACTTTTTAGAGTTTTTATTATTCATTCTGCCATTCTTTTAATAAGAATATATCATAGCCAAACATTTTCCACCTATTTTGCTAGAATTTCCCAAAAACTTCGTATCTTTGCAATGGTTTTATGCAAGATAAGCTGTTTATAAAATCATCAAACGTAGAATTATGGAAAGAAAAAGTTATTCTATAGATATAAATCGCATTGCACAATATGCCATGTATGCATATTGCATTTTCGCATTGTTTTCGCTGGCATTTTCTGTTTGCGGACAAGCGTGTATCGGGCAATAAAAACTATAGGATGTATCGGGCAATAAAACTAAATAAATACAAATTCTCGGATATACAGATTACAGAAAGTGTTATCAGTTTTACAGAAAGAAATTTGCAATACGCTGCAAATTTCACTCAGAAACACAAGAAATTTGCAATACACTGCAAATTTCTCGAAAAAGTTTCGTATATTTGCAGCACATTTCATTTTTAGCAATCAAGATAGAATGCAAAATGAATAGCAAAGTGAATAAATAGAACATAAAGAGAATATGATAGAGCGCAAAGAATACATGAATCTCCTGGAGAAATGGAGAGATAAGAAGGCCATCAAGGTAGTAACAGGCATACGACGCTGTGGCAAGTCATCGCTGCTGAGAATGTTTAGGGAGAAACTTCTCTCGGACGGAGTATCCGAAGAACAAGTACAGAACCTCAACTTCGAGGATCTCGACAACGAACCGTTCCTCGACTATAAAATTTTGTACGCGCACGTAAAGCAGAACCTGTGCCCAGACAAGATGAACTATCTCTTCTTTGACGAGATACAGATGGTGGAAAATTTCCAGAAAGTGATAGACAGCCTGTTCCTGCTAGACAACGTAGATATTTACGTTACTGGCAGCAATGCCTACCTGCTCTCTGGCGAAATAGCCACCCTGCTCACCGGAAGATACATCGAAATCAAGCTCTTCCCTTTCTCCTTCCGAGAATTCATGCAGACGCAGCCTGCCCATACTTCCCGAGAGCTCGCCTATCGCCAATACATCGAACTGGGTTCCTTCCCATACATTCCCCAAATCAGCCAAGACCGAGAGATGGTGCGTGAATACCTGTCAGGTCTCTACAACACCATCGTACTGAAAGATGTGGTGAGCCGCAAGAAGATAACCGATGTGATGATGTTGCAAAGTGTGGTAAGATTCCTTGCTGACAATATAGGCAACATATCCGTAATCAAGCGCATCAGCGACACCATGACCTCGCTGGGCAGAAAGACTACATCTCATACGATAGAAAACTACGTCTCTGCCCTCACCGACAGCTATATCTTCTACCCAGTGCAGAGATATGATGCCAAGGGTAAGCAGCTATTGAAGACTGGACAGAAACTATATCTTGCCGACGTAGGTCTGCGCCAAGTCATCAATGGCACCAAAGGTGGCGACTTGGGGCACGTACTGGAAAACATCGTGTATCTGGAACTAGCACGACGAGGCGGAGAAATCTATGTAGGCAAAGCCGGTGATGCAGAAATAGACTTCGTGGTAATCATTGGTGAACACAAGGCATACTATCAGGTATCGCTCAGCGTAAGGGATGAGACCACGATGCAGAGAGAATTGGCACCCCTGAAGTCCATCTCCGACAATTTTCCAAAATATCTGCTTACACTGGACAACGACCCCGTCCAGTTTCATGATGGAATCAAGCAAGAATATGTGCTCGACTGGCTTATGGAATGACACTCAACACCATCAGGAATCATATCCCTATCATCTTATATACCCCTCCTGCTCATATCCTCTGCGATAATGATGAATCATATTGACCAACGGCTGAAGGCGGACATCCGTTACTGCCATATTCTTGAATTTAGCATATTGCTGATTGTAAAGCGCAGCATTGCCTTCGGCCAATCTTTCCTCGATATCAGATGGCAACAGGAAGGAAGACCGATTACCCAGAAGGGCATAAATTTCTGAAAGATAGATATGAACTCCTGCCAGATCGAAATCGCCAAAATGAACGTAACGATTGGGGATGCGGAGAAGCCATGACCTGAGATTCTCCAGGTTTTCCTGTGGATAACGGCAGACAAACAAGAGTTGCTTACCAGGAAACAGAGCATCGAAAAGCCAACGCTGCGACCGAATCTGCATGAAATTCTCAGCATTTTCCATACCCACAACTATCACATCTTCCGGTATCTCGAAATGATCCGGCTGATTGATGAAAACAGAGCTGCCCTCCATCGGCTGAAGTCTGAATGGCTTTCCATTCAGCATAGCATCTATCCGAACATAGCAATCTATCAGAAAGCCACGAAATGTATTCACCTTCTTAGCCTTTGAATCACCTACCATCCTAACCATATCTGCCCTCGTCTGCATAGAGGAAGAAGCAGAAATCCATTCTTCTAAAGAACATTTCAAGCCAAACTCCTGCGATAACAGAGTACGGCAACTCTCTCGCATGGCCTCGACAATACGATATTTGCATCTACTCCCATAGCTCTTTAACATCAACAATCCTTCCTGCCTCAGCAAAGCCGTCATGCGAGGAGACAGTTTCGACGAAGCAATCTCCTCACCCTTCAACATCGCTAATATCTGTCGGGCATCGCCCAATCCTAACTTTTCCATATCATCAAGTATTTCATATCATCAAATGTTTCATATCATCCGATATTTCTACACGCAAGAGGTTTTATAATCTCTTAATCAATTGAGTAACCTTAGTATTTGCCCTATTGTCTTTGCTGAGCAGATTGGTATATTTATAATCCTCCACATTATAGGTAGTTGGCGAACTGTTCACCAGCAGGATGTTGCGGCGATTGGCAAAGTCGAGGATTCCCTTCACGTTGTTAGGATGCAACTTGCCTATCTCGTCCATCATGCAATGAATCTTGAAATCGCCCGATTTCTTCGATGCCTTCTCCTTAAACACGTTGATGAGCATGATATTAACCATCGCCTTTACCAAAATGTCTGTGCCATCAGAGCCCACGTTCGCTATTTTCTCTACCCATCCCGTATCATTATCATTTTCCTTGATGCGGAACTCCAACTTGAAGGTGTCAGCCACCTGCAACTGCTTGCGGTTAGGCTCATCCAGAAGTCCCTTCATAAAGGCAAGCAGATATTTCACCGCCTTGGCATTCACATCCTGTCGTGACTCAGTGGCAAAGAGATCCATCTCTCCCATATTGAATTGATTTTCTTCTGCAAAATCTCTGATACGCAAGAGGAGAAGCATCAACTGGTCGTTGGTCTTCAATGGGCGCAAGGCGATTTCCCTGATAACACCTGCGAAATTCCGCTCCTCGAAATCGTGGTTGATATCGTTGATGGTCTTGCCGATATCGCCTTCCCGACGGGTCAGACCGCCCACTTCCTTGGAGATTCGGAAGATGATATCGGTATATCTTCCACTGATGCGCTTCTGATATTCCGAGATTTTATCATTCTCCACAAACTCGCAGAGATTGGATGCGAAAGCGATGAACTCCTCTTCCGTTACCGGACTTACATTGAAGTGGAAGGTATTGTGAGCAGAGAACATACCTAAGAATTGCTGAGATTGCTTCTTGAAGTTGTCGAGCGAACGACCATCCTCATAGATTTGGCGCTTCAATTCTTCCACGATAGTCAGACAATCCTTGGTAGTGATCTTCTCCTCTATTTCATTACTTTCCAATGGGCACAAGGTTTCGTCACGTCTAAAACTCCTCACTGCATTCAATCCTGCATCCAGCTTTTTCAAAGCAGTCTGCTGCTTAGTCAGTTGACTCTGTGCCTCAGATAATTGCAATTGAAGGCGTTCACTGCGCTGCCTGAATTTATCCTCGAGCATAGTCTTAGCCTCAGCCTTGTTTTTTCGATTCTGTCTTACGGCAGGTTCTTGGTCAAAAAGTTCTATCTTTTCATTCCTGTAAACCGCCACCACATCACGATTCTTTCTGATATATGTCAACTCAGCATCCAGTTCTGCTATGCGCTTGTTGTAAGCATCCAAAGTCTGGGTATCCATACCCTTACCATGCAGTTCATCGCGCTGGGCTTTCAGGAGTTCCTGCTTGCGAGCATCCACCTGGTTCTGCTTCTCTTCTATCTGCGCCTGAATATCGTTGGCAAAGACTTCAAAAGTCTGCGTTTCCTGCTTAACCTGTCTGTTGTATTCCGTTTGGAGAGCTTTTAGCTTGCGCTGCAAATCCATCTCCAGTTGGTGTTTATTCTCTTCCTTCTTCACCTTATCGGCAACCAGCGCATTCTGCTTATCTTCCAATTCAGCCAGCTGTTGGCTGCGCCATTTTTCCAAACGCTTTTCCAACTCCAGCGCTTGCGTTTTGAGCTTCTTTTCCGTCTGAGGCAGCAGTTGCATTTCAGCCTTTTTAGCATGAAGCGATTCATTCAGCTTTCTTATCTGAAGCAGATATTTTCCCTTCAAGGTTTTATGATTCTCCTCATGCTGGTTCAGTAAATCATTCAGCTGCTTGATGATGTCAGCACGAAGTTGTTCCTTTTCAGCGAGTTGCTCCTTCAATTCCTTGGGAGTTCTGAATTTTCGCTCTACGGCAGTCAGATTGATATTTACGCCATAGAGAGAAGCCGATGATGAAGATGATGACAATGCTGATGAATCAGCAACCAATTGCGGATTCAATACATCATTATATAGTATCGTTTCTTCATCCACCACTTTTCCAATATTCTCCTGCCATCCCTTCCTGTTTTGATCGAGCCATTCAGAAAACGAACCTTTACTCTTGTCCAGAAGATTCTGAATTTTCCGGATTTCAGCCTCAACATCAGTTTTCTGTTTTTGGGGAGCATCGAGCGATGCCTGATATTTCAGTTCTGCTATTTCCAATTCATTCTGAGCTTCCTGACGCAAGGTTTCAATGCGCAGTTCCACTTCCCTTTTCTCGGTTTCTACCTGAATTTGTCTGGCTGTAAATTCAGCAAACTCCTTTTCGTTTGTCTCCATCTCACGGGCAAAAGGATTCTCGTGAGCCACCTTTGCCTTCTGAATCTTCAAGGCAGTTTCCTCATGCACCAGTTGCGCAATCATCTCGTCCACAGACGAAGTTTTTTCCCAGAACACCTCTCGGGTTTCCGTTTCAGCCTTTCTCCATTCCTGCATCAGGACTTCCTTCTGGGTCATCAAGGCTGCCTGATGTTCATTGAGCAAGGTGGTCTTGCTGTTTCTGAAAGCACGCAAATCCATATCCAGCTGTTCGAGCAGAGCCTTATACTTATCCACCACGTTCTGATAGGATTTCTCCAGTTCTGCCTTCATCGCTTCCTGTCGCCTGCGCTCATCTTCTATGATGGTTTCCTGCTCTACTCGCTGCAAGATATCTTCTATATGAATTTCCTCATAATGTTTACGCTTGGCGGCAGTTTTCTTTAGCTGCGCATCGAGTACGCCCAATTCACGGGAGAGTTTATCACGCTCCTTTCCATATTTTTCCTGTTCCTCACCTATCAGGCGACTTACCCGGTTGCATTCCGCTTCACTTTCCTGGATATCAAGACGATATTGCGGCAGGAGTTCCTGGGCCACACGCTCTGCATAATTGAGTTCCCTGCGCCCCTCGCCAATCAAGCGGCGATTGTTCAGCAAGGTGCGATAAGCATCTATTACCTTATCAGCCATTCTGCGAACCAGCACCTCGCCATTCTTCTCCTTCTTCGTCCAGAGGCTCACATCCTTATATTCCTGTTCAAACTCCTTGATCTGTTCACGATAAAAGTTGAGGTCAATGCAGTTATCCTCATCACTCATCGAGCGGATAATGGTATTCTTGATGAAATCGGCATCCAATTTGGTATTGAGGAAGACATTCTGGATGGTGCGGGGGATGTTCTGATACTTGGCACTCTCTACAATGGCATACTTGCGAAAAGGCTGAAGTTCCAGGCGACGATTGTTGCCGAAGATGATGTCACGATACATCTCATAACTGCTTACGAGCGAAGATATATCACGTTTCTTACCCACCTGCTCACGTATCTGGTTCCACTCGCCATACACCTGTTTATGCTCATCGATAAACCATTTGCTATCAAACGGGGCATCGATGAAACGGAACATCACTCGTCCCTGATTCTTCAAGGCAAGAACACAATAAGCCCCATTCTCACGCATCACCTCATAAACGATGTATGAATTGGGATAAGGAAAATAAAAGGCATCAAACGATTTTTTCTCCTTCGGAATGCCCAAGCGCAACTTATCTGCATTATAGAAGAACAGCAGCGCACGGAGCAAGGTACTCTTACCCACACCCTGGGTGCCGATGAAATGAACATTTCCATCGAGTTTCACCTCAGCGTATGGGATATGGGCACTATTCAGAAATATGATTTTATTCAGATATCTCATGGCTGTTCCTCCTCTTCTTTTTCTTCAATATCATCGGTAATAGATATGCAATCTATCAACTCCTCGATATAATGGAATGAAGCCAATACCTTCCAGGTTTTCTCCACTTCATCCTGCTGCTCAACGAATCCCATTCTCTCCAATTCGCTAATCAGTTTTTCCACTATCTCATCATATGATTTTTTCTCGCTGAAGAGTTTTCCTGCCAATTCCTTCAGTTCCATATCGCAATTGATTCTCACCACGATATCTGCCGCAGAGAATACCAAACCTGATCCGAAGGCAGAATTATAAGTCTTCAGAAAGGTGAGATAATCTATCCACTTGCTCACCGCTTCCAACTTGCGCTGCAAATCCACCTTCGTTTCCTTGCGAGTGAAAAAGAAATAACCATCACCCGCTTCCAGATGAAAACCGATACCATTGTAATATTCATCATATTCAGTCTGTTGCTCCTCTATGGCATCATAATATCGCTTAATTTTCGTCTGAACACTATTGTTGGAAATAAATCCGCCTCTGCTCAGAATATTAAAGATTTCTTCTGTATAGTTCAATTTATTCATTGTCCTGTCTTCTTTTATCGTAGAAAGAATCATATTTTTATCTCGGAAGTATCACAGGATATTCCACTCCGTCAGCCTCTGCATAATTGCCTGTAAATTTCAACTTATCCACATATTGCGAAGCTATCTGGCAGAAATATACAAGTTTATCCTCCCTGCTTTGTTTCTTATCATATTGATAATTCATCACGAAGGCAAAGAGATGGGTACTCGATGCCGAAAAGGCATTATAGATTTCCTGCAGATTCACAGCCTCCAACTTCTGTTTGTTACCTTTAAGATAATCATCCGGGATAGGTTCTGCAAGATGATCCAGCCGTCGTCCCTTTCTCTTTTTTAGCTTTTCAGAAAGAATATTGATACATTGCAAAGCCTCATCGGATGTACGAAGATTATCTATCGACAACTTGATGTAATACTTAGGTTGCGGTTCCATCCAGACAGCATTTCGACCAGCAACGACTTGTCTTACATCCGTGGCTTCCTCCCACCTAAACTGATCTTTCAGATATTTCAGTTTCTTCACCTTTTCGAAGATGCGATTCTGATAATCTATCATATTGAGGTATTGGATGATTTGGCGTTCTATCTCCAGGAGATTGTGATAAGACTCGTTGAGTTGCAAACGCACATCATTCACTACGTTTTTCATCTGCACATCCATCGCCATAGAGAAGAAGACATGTTCGGTATCTATCACCCGTTCACTCTCGGTGATGAGTTGTGATATGTTCTTCATTTTCTCGCCCAGTCGCTGGAGTTTCGATTTCTTGATTTCGTAATTAGGCTCATTCTTATAAGTATTATCCATATTACGCTTCAGGTCCAAGACATTGCGAACGGTGGCCAAAGCTATCGTCTTCAGACATCGGCGCACTTCCTTGAGATACTTATATTTGCGAGTTTCATTATTTTCCTTGAGATAATAGTCGATATTCTCCTTCAAGACAGAGATATAATCACGTACCGAAGAAACATTGATTTCCTCATTCACTTCCAGTACATCCTCAAAGAATTTCTGATACACGTCCTCCATCTCCAGACAGTCGCCCGTATCACGAATCACCCCATTCTCTATCAGGAATCGGATTCGTTCCTCCTTGTATTCTGTCATTTCCAGAGCATAGTCATAACGAAACTGAAGGGAATGTCGCTTCGCAAACATTTCCTTCAGCAAAATCTTTTCTCGCTCAAGCGTTCTGATCAGTTCATCTATAGATCGGAAAGTTCCCATTGACCTGTCTATTTAATATCTATTTTTATTTTTCAGCAGAATATCAATCCTCAAACAGTTTATGAAATTCAACGGCATCCATAAATTGATAATTTGGATTATTTCCTACATTTCTTCTAAGCCTATTTAAATTGGAAGGAGATGCAGCTTTCTTGGTCAGCAAGATATAAAAACTATTATCAAAAGAATAGTCAGAAGTAACCATCGCCTTTGATTCACAGACTTTTTTTGCTATCTCCTTTGAATCCAAATTTCTGGTATTGCTTAGTCGGAATTTAGCATCGGCCAAAAGTAATCTCTTATCATTCACATGCAATAGCATATCTGCAGAAGATTTCTTATCTGTATGACGCTTTTGAGAAATTCGTCTCTGAACTTCATCAAGTTCTATTGTCTTATCTGTGTCAAAGAAAAGATTTTCAGAATTTGGGCATCCCTCCTGCTTCATCAAATGATGCAAGCCGACTAAATCTTTTGCTGTCCAACAATCAATCTTGATTCCCTGATAATTGCCAATTTTAAATTTCGCCATAGTTCTCTACGTATTTCTGAAGCGTATCAAAAGATTTGTTGAATGATTCAAATACAGGTTCGATGTCACAACCCAAATTCTTATAGAAGAACGAATCTGTACCTTCACTTTGCTCTGCCAGATAAAAGCGAGTAGTATTCAACAAGCCCTCTTTTTCAGAGATATACCTGATAGCCGATACCATATCGGGATTGTGACTCGTGATGAGTATCTTGGTTCCAAATGTTTTGTTGATGCGAACAAGAAGATGCGCCAACTCTACCACCCATTGTGGATGAAGATTTGTTTCAGGCTCATCAATCTCCAACAAAGTGTTTTCTGTCAGCCACCCGTTTTCTATCAGACGAAGCATATAAACCAGCGGTTTGAATCCCGATGCAAGATCTTCGAGTCTAATATCCTTACCATTTCTGCTGCGATAAACTAAATCTACAGTATCGAAATTTTCCTTTTCTACGATAGAACCATCTATCATTCTATTAATGGAATTGAGCAATTCCTGCCTACCAGAATAATTACTTCCTTTTTCATTTACGTGAACCACTTTATTAGCTAAGGAAGTCATCAGAATCCTATCTGATTGACGAAGAGAAATAGCAGCTGGCGTTCCTATATATATAGCATTATTTAAACTATATATCTTTCCAAGTCTATCAACAAGCAATTCCACTTCATCTTCCTTGAAGCTTATGCTGGCAGGAAAGCCATCCTTTTCCCTATATACAGAAGCGATTTTCTCTTTCAAGTAACTGATGGGACGATTTTTTTTGCTGTTTTCATATTTCTGAAGATATTCAGAAAACAACTGAATGGAATTTCTTTCTATATCTTCATGAACATGATTTTGATCAGTAACCCCAAAAAGATTAAGCACTCTACACACCTGCTGAGGATTCTGCTCTTTTTGCAGAAAGTTTACCAGCATGTCATCAAGTAAGCCGATCGCTCTTTTATAATAAAAATCGAACTTCTCCACACCACCATTACTCAATGTTGCCATTGTCATTAATGATAAGGTATGGTCAAAAAATCTTTTTTTATCATCATCCAGATAATTTGAGATATCATCCAGCGCATTAGAATATTTCTCTAATGATTTGATAATCATATCTCTGAAATCAGAGAAAAAGAAACTGTCTAATACTGACAACGTATTGACGATATAATACAACCAACGGGACATAGTGCTTTTTCCACAGCCATTGCTACCTACGATAACTGTGATACCCTCTATTTCGATATCAGCATGCCCTATAGCATGATAATTGTCTATATTAAAATTATATTTGCTCATTATTCAAACTATTTATATGCAAATATACGATGTTTTTACGTAACCTCCAAATTTTTCCACCATTTTTAAAAGTGTTCCCCAAAAAACTTCGTATTTTTTGCAGGGTATAAATACTTAGAAGAAGAAAGGATCAGGCTATGGTAAAAAAAAATGAAAGTAGGTATCAACTTGGATTCTTCGAAGGGTAATATTGAGGATTGGGAAATCAAAGGAGAATAAAAGAAATCGCCCTGAAAAGGCTCAAGCATTTCATTTCTAAATAGCGATGAATGCTCAGCCTTTTCAGGGCGATTAATATTTATAGAGGGATTGGGGGTTTATTCCCAGGAGTCCCAGGAGTCAATGCTACCCCAGTGCTCCTTGCTATTCAACTCTGATTCATCACCAGTTCCACCATAGCCAGGACCAGTCGGAAGATTTTTGGGATCTGTAAAACTTTCTGTCCCGGTTTTCGACCAGCTTGCCAGCAAGTTTTCCATCGGTAACGGAGCTAATTTTCTGATTATTCCACAATAATCCTCATTACAGCGCCACGCTATCTGAGTCATTATAATTCCACGCTCTCTACGCGGAATTTGAGCAAGCCTGCAGGTACCTTCACCACTACTTCTTCGCCTGCTTTCTTACCCAAGAGAGCCTTGCCAATAGGAGATTTGATGGAGATTTTGCCATTATGAAGATCCGCCTCATGAGGATTGACAATGCTATAGGTCATACTGCAATTGGTGGAAAGATTGGTAATCCTTACCTTGCTCAACAGACCTACAGTATCACTCTTAAGACGGGACTTGTCGATGACACGGGCATTCTCCAAGACCTTCTGCTTGAAACTGATCCGGCTCAACAGTTTACCCTGTTCACGCTTGGCAGCATGATATTCAAAGTTTTCACTGAGGTCACCCTTGTCACGAGCCTCAGCGATAGCATCACGCACGGCTGGCAACTCCACGTTCACCATGTGCTGAAGCTCGGCTACGAGTTCGTCATAACCTTCTTGAGACATATATTCCATAATCTTCTAAACTTATATTTTTTCTATCGTTCTTATTGACTGATTATAATTCTGGGGTGCAAAGGTACGGGGAATAAATGGAAACACAAAGAAAAATTCCACAAATATTCGCATAAAAGACTTAAAAATAGGTAACTTTATTTGGTCAGCTTTGTTTTTATCCCTATTTTTGCACCCCATAAACAGTTTATCATCGTGCCATTATCTCTCGCTGATACATGGCAAATAAAACAAGCAGACAATCATGAATATCAAAGAGAATTATCAGAAATACGCAAACCAATATGCTTCGGAGCTGACTGCCCTGAAGCGCAAGAACACGGGATTTATCACAGGCGAACTGTTGGCTTTCGGAGGCATCCTAAGTTTCCTGATCTGCTATTTTGCATGCGATGGCGACACCCGTCATTTTCTGGTGGGAGCCGTTCTGTGCCTGGCAGTCTATTTCATTATCCGCCGCATCGACGACCGCCACAAGGAGAAGATAGAACAACTGGCTGCCCTGCTCAAGGTTTATCAGAATGAAATCAAGGCCTGGGAGGGTGATTTCTCTCCTTTTGAAACAGGCGGACAGTATCTGAACCCGCAGCATTCCTATGCCTTCGACCTCGATGTCTTCGGCAAGGATTCCCTCTTCAACCGCATCTGCCGCACCATCACATCGGGCGGTTCTGACAGATTAGCTGCCAACCTCACCCGTGAAACCCCTCTCTCTCTGGAGGAAATTCGTAAAAGAGCGGAACTGCAGAAGGAAATCGCAGCCCCCGACTGGCGCATGGACTTTCTGGCACTTGGCGAAAGAAACTGCAAGAAGATAGATTCTGCAGCCGTGGCTGAGGCGATGCAGAATGTTTCCCAGATGGAAGTACCGGGATGGTTTGGTTCTCCGATTTCACTCGTCCTCGGTTGGCTGGCGATCATAGGCATCATCGGCTCTGTCGTCCTTTCTATCAGCTCCGTCATCTCCATCAATATCCCCCTGTGGTGGGTCATGCTGCAATACATGGTGGTATTCTTCGTTTGCAAGCAAACCCTCGACAAGATAGACAGTAATGGTGGTAAGCTCCGTCATCAGCTCATCGCATACTCGCAGATACTCCGTCTCATCGCCCAGCGCAATTTCCAGAGCCAGTTGGGCAGGGAGATGCAGCAATCGCTCGCCGATGCACTGCCTTCATTCGCCCAACTGGAAAAGATACTGAAGGGGTACGACCGACGGGGCAACTTCCTCGGTCTGTTCTTCACCGATGCCTTCATGCTCAGCGACTTCTTCCTGGTGCGCAGTTTTCTGAAATGGAAGAATACCTATATGGTGAAGATGGAGGAATGGATGAACGTGATCAGCGAGATGGATGCAATGGTTTCGATGGCCGACTTCCGATACAATCATCCCGAAGCCAACGAACCGGAACTGCAAGAATTGCCAGAAATCATCTTCGAGGGAAAGAACCTTTATCATCCTTTCCTCGGTGCCAAGGCGGTGAAGAACGATTTCACGGTCAAGGACGGCAACTACTATATCATCACGGGAGCCAACATGGCGGGCAAGAGTACCTTCCTCCGTTCATTGGGTGTGAATTATATCTTAGCGATGGCAGGAATGCCTGTCTTTGCCGACCATCTGAAGATTTCCCGCTTCAGAATGTTCTCCAGCATGAGAACCACAGACGACCTGACGCATGGCATCTCTTACTTCAATGCTGAACTGATCCGACTGGAAGAACTGTTGAAATTCTGCAAGGGAAGTGCAAGCGGTGAGAGAAACGAGAGACTGAAAGTCCTCATTATTCTCGATGAAATCCTGAAGGGCACCAATTCGCTGGACAAGTTGAACGGTTCCAGAAAATTCCTCGAAGCCATCTCCAAGTTGCCTATTAGCGGCATCATCGCCACCCACGACCTGGAATTATCCAAGATGGAGAATGATCCGTCAGGCAAGTTCCACAACTTCTGTTTTGAGATAGACTTAGGCACGGATGTCACCTATACTTATAAGATACAGCGAGGCGTGGCAAGAAACCAGAATGCCACCTTCCTGCTGAATAAGATTCTGGATAAAAACTTCGGGGATGATATTACAAAGTAAAGAAGTCACGAATGACATTCACCAAGTGGAAAAGTAAAGGACAATAATAACATAGTGACATAATAGTTATGGCAAAGAAATCAGAAATACGAAACAGTACTGCAGAATTCCTGACTTTCGTGGCAGAAGGTAAGGAGCAAGGCATTCAGGTGCTATATAAAGACGAAACGGTATGGGCTACACAAAAGGTTATGGCACAGCTTTTTGACTGTTCAACAGACAATATCGGATTGCATCTGAAGAACATCTTCAAGAGTGGAGAACTTGTTGAAGATTCAGTTACCGAGAAAAACTCGGCAACTGCCGCAGATGGTAAGAACTACATGACAAAGTTCTACAATCTTGACGCAATCATTTCTGTTGGCTATCGTGTCAACTCTATCCGTGCCACACAATTCCGACAGTGGTGTACCTATGTCATTCGCCAGTTCTCTTTGCGTGGCTATATCATAGATAAAAAACGCATGGAGAATGGTTCGTTCATCGGTGAAGACTATTTTGAGCATTTGTTAGCTGAAATACGTGAGATTAGATTGAGTGAACGAAGATTTTACCAAAAGCTCACGGATATATATGCTACAGCTGTTGACTACAATAAGGATGCGCCTACCACGCGTCTGTTTTATAAAAAAGTTCAGAATAAGATGCATTATGCAGTGCATGGGCATACTGCAGCTGAACTCATAGTAGAAAGAGCCAATGCTGAGAAAGAGCACATGGGACTGACCACTTGGGAGAATGCACCTGATGGAAAGATTGTCAAGCCAGATGTGAGTATCGCCAAAAACTATCTGAAGCAAGTTGAACTTGAAGATATGGGGAAACTCGTCAACTCTGTGCTTGATTTAGCGGAACGAATGGCAAATCGACATATACCAATGACTATGGAAGATTGGGCAAAGCGTATAGACATTATTCTTGAAGCTGGAGGTGATGCCGTATTACATGATGCAGGAAAGATTTCTGCTGAATTTGCCAAGAGTTTTGCAGAGTCTGAGTTTGAAAAATACCGTGTGATACAAGACAAATTATTCAGCTCTGATTTTGATAAATTCAATTCTTCTTTACCGTTTGACGATGATAAGAATTGAAAAACAAAAACAGATGAAAACCGAATATTGAGAAGTAATAAGTTTGCTCTACAAGGGGTATTCCGTTCGAGATGTGGCGAAGCTGACTAGTAATGGTGTGAGTACGGTACAACGAGTGAGACGATTACTAAAAGTACAATCACCGCAATAAAACTATTGATTTTACGTTCTTTTCGAAGAAAGGGGTTGTGCAATAGCGGCTTAAAGGCTAAAAGCACTATCTTTGCATACAATAATAAGTAGCAACACGTTTAAGGTCACAATTTGTGACCTTAAGATAAAGATAGAAATATGGCAAATAATATAGATAAAAAGAACCAGTCGTAATTTGCGACCAGTCTAAATTGGATGTCACAAAATGCGATATCAATAAGGTTGCGAGTAATATAGAGCTTTTAATAAAAGAATTTAGAAAAACTATAAACGCTTATGGATAGAATCGATTTCATAGAAACGCGCGAAGATATAGTCCAAAACATCAAAACGCTTTATTCTTACCTCGATGGTAAGGTGGACAGCGAGCATAAAGACTGGGCTATCCAAAGGATGTCCCGTGGGAGTAACTATGTCATAGAAGTTGTAGATTCTCAAATATACTTTGCTCCAAGTCGTTTTGTCGGATATGTTGACAACACGATGGAAAAGCATGTAGCCAACCATGGCAATGGTACCGAGACTGATAACAAGATAAATATTTTCTACCAGAAAGTACAGGATGTCAAACTTGACGTCTTGTTACAAAAGGCCATGTCTGAATACGATATTGTTGTGGGGGCAAAGAAATATTGGATAAGCAAAGACACAACGGTAGACGATATAGTACGAATAGCGCAACATGGCGCAACATATAGTCCATTAAACATGAAATATGATAAATACTGGCACATACAAATGCATCTTCCAGAAGGGAAAAATGGCACGGAAATAGATCCAACACTCATGCTGTTAGAGAAAGATCCTGTGATTGGTACAGGAGAATGGGACGACAAACAGTGTGACAATTTCAAGCATATAGACAACGGAAACATTGTCCTGGTAAGAAAAGGAGGTCAGGCTATCGCCCTATGCCAAATCACAGGGGAAAATTTCACTGATCCAAATTTGTCAGAAAAGTACATTAACGAGAATTTCCGAAAGGTGCACATCTTAGCATGGGCAAACGAATACAAACAACCCCGCCCAGGGCTTTTCACCCAAGGAACATTCTCTCCCTGCGGAGAATGGACAGAACAGTATAAATATATAGACGGATGGCTCGAAAATATTAAAAATAAAGCTTTTACGAACAAGTGTGCCAATCTACTGAAATCCAAGCATAACATAATCCTTCAAGGTGCTCCAGGCACTGGCAAGACCTATAATACGGCAGCCATTGCGCTCAGTGTGCTCGGTATAGACGGAGTAAACCTTGACAATCACGATGAAGTAATGAAGAAATATGAAGAGTTGCAAGACGACCGCATATTCTTCACGACATTCCATCAGTCTCTTGACTATGAGGATTTCGTTGAAGGTTTGAAACCTCGCGTTCAGACGAACGAGAATGGCGAAAGTCTTGGCGTAACCTACGAGCCCGAAGACGGCATCTTCAAACGAGCATGCAACGCAGTGGTGACCGATGACAGCAAGGATATTATAGAGTGCATTGATGATTACCTGCAAACGATAAAGGGATTTGAGAACCGTCGGGAAATACCTACGGTAACTGGGAAATCGTCGTTGTATGTATGGTGGAACGAAGGGAATAAGACCGTCAGCAGTAGAAGTACAAACTCTACAAGTCAACGTGAGGAAAGTTACTCTCCGTCTCCACTGAATATCGAGAAAATCAAGGCTCAAGCCTTGGGAAAAGGATGTGAGAACAATTGGCAGCAATATGCTCAGGCTTTTATTGAAGCGGTCAAGAAAGAATATTACGCCAAGACAGACAAATCAGTGGTACTCATCATTGATGAGATAAACAGAGGAAATGTTTCCAAGATATTCGGTGAACTGATTACATTGCTTGAAGCGGACAAACGAGACAAAGGTAATCACCCCATAAAAGTGACATTACCATACTCCAAAACATTGTTTGGCGTGCCAAGCAACCTGTACATCATAGGCACAATGAACACAACAGACCGAAGTACGGGGACGCTTGACTATGCCCTCCGTCGCCGCTTTGCATTTGTGACGTTAAAGTCTGACCCGAATGTGATAGTCAAACATTATGAGAAATTGGGCAACGACGACTTGAAAGCAATAGCCATCGACTTGTTTAACAATATCAAAGCCTTCATCACAAATCCAAAACATCTGTGTGGCGACTTGTGCATTGACGACCTGATGGTGGGTCACAGCTACTTTATGGCATCCTCTAAAGAAGAACTACAATGCAAGGTGGAATTTGAAATAATACCCCTCATCGCTGAATATATCAATGACGGCATCTTGACCGTGAACGACCAAGAGAAAGAAAAGGCGTTCGATGCCTGGGCGTCCCTCCACCCCGTGCAGATAGTAGACGATGAGGACGAAGATAATATAGACGAAGAAGACGAATAGAATGATACAACTCCAAGAACACGAACAACTATGCAAGAATGACTTACCCGTTGAAAAAAACGAAAGGTACGATAACCTTCAACTCATCCAATGGGATAAGCCTATGGATAATAGTGCATGGGGGTACTATGCCTCATTCAAAATTGGAGCAGAATGGATTGACAAGCAAGAAGCATTGGTGGTTACGGCGAAACGAGGAATGGAGAAAATCGATTTCCTGCGCATGTTTATGACATGCTTCTGCTCTGACCTTGCGGTGGAGTCGTTTTCAAAAATCTATTCCATTGATCAGGAGAAGCCTGCCATTGTAGCCCCTGCATTGAGCAGTGTTGTTAGTCCACTTATCGTGTTTCATTTCATAGGAGTGGTAAACAGAATCAAGTCGTTAAGAAAAGGATATGTTCTGCGCCAAGAGAATCTTAAGAAGGTGAAGGGGCATACCAAGATGCTCAAAAACGAACGCATCAATATCGCCGTAAAACGATACGACCGTATTTATTGCGAATACGCTGACTACTCAGTAGATACTCCAGAGAACAGACTGCTAAAGAAAGCCCTTGTCTTCTCTCAGAGATTTGTCGCCAAGATAAATCGCAATAATGTAGTATATTCAAAAGTCAACCAGATGGTCACGAAAGCACTATCGAAATTTGATTATGTGAGCGATGACATCAACATCAATTCCATTGGGCAGATACGCTCCAATAAACTCTACCGGGAATATGCGGAAGCCATGCGATTGGCCAAGGTCATATTAAAGCATTTTGACTATAGTCTCTCAAATGTGGAAGCCACGAAAAATAGGGTCACGCCGTTTGTGCTCGATATGTCTTTACTGTACGAACATTATGTGTATGGTTTGTTATATGAAGCTTATCGAGAGAAAATCAGTTACCAGTATCGGGGAGTAACTGGACTGCCAGACTTTTTATACAAGTCGAAACATTTCAATGCTATACTGGATACCAAATATATCCCCAAATATGAGAAAGGGACGCTTGACAAATACGTCATTAGGCAACTGAGTGGCTATAGTCGTGATCTAACAATTTTGAGAAAGTTAGGATATGAAGACATTGACGAAGACTCACCGACTCCATCTGTTCCGTACATCATTATATATCCTAAGGAAGATGGAGATTCTGACAATCCGTTCAAAAGCAATAAGCTGAGAGATCTTTGCACGAGACATCTAAAAAAAATCTCGAGGTTTTACAAAATCAGCATCTCTGTTCCGACGATTAGCAGATAAACGAGAAAAAATATCTTGGTTATACTTCCCGAGTTCAGCTGCAAAGATATATTCTTGGATATGCAACCACCAAAATGATTCCCATCCATCTCACAGAATAAATACGGCGCAGGGCTTGAAATCATTATTTTTAGGTATTGCACGAATCGGGGGTTATCAGTACCTTTGCACCCCGAAATACAAAAGATAATGAACAATAGAATGAACAAGCACTTTACATGGAAGAAATACCACCGCTGGTTCGGACTCGTACTGTCCGTATTCATGCTGGTATTCTGCGTTTCAGGCATTATCCTGAACCACCGCCAACTATTTGCAGACTGTGCCGTGAGCAGGAGTTTACTGCCTCCTGCCTATCATATCCGCAACTTCAACAATGGTATCATCAAAGGCTCTACCCCATCGCCTCTGGGCATCCTGGCGTATGGTTATGCAGGCGTATGGCTTACAGACAGCAATATGCAAAACTGGGAGGATTTCAACCAGGGACTTCCGGAACAGGTGGATGAGCGAAACATCCGCCATCTGGTCTGTACCAAAGATGGAAGAATCTGGTGCGCTGCCCTTCGGGACGTTTATTATTTCGAAGCTGACAAGGCGAAGAGGAATGATGTTCATGGGAAGAATACCCTTGGAGGAAGATGGATCAAGTTCCCTCTCCCCGGTAATCACGAAAGGATGGCAGACATCACCCTTACTCCAGACAGCATGAATGTTATAGCCCTGACCCGTTCTGCCATTTACGAAATTACGACCCATAAAAAATCGGACAGTTTCGCAAAAATACAATCCGCACATTCTGAAAATAGTTTTTACACAAAAAGAAGTATTATTGCCCAACCAGATGGTTTTATTCCAACGGAATCATTATTCAAGACTGTCTGGGCTTTGCACAGCGGAGCCTTCTTCGGGCTTACGGGCAGACTGGTGGTAGATGCCATCGCCGTCGTACTCATCATCCTATCGCTAACGGGTATCGTCCTTTTTATTTTACCCTATCGCATCCGCAGACAAAAACGTTTGTTAGCAAACGGACTGCAGGATAAGAAACAGAAGGAAAGCGAACTGAATCCTACAGAAATCAAGGAAAGGATGAAGATTCTCGGCAAGCGGATGGTGTGGAATGCGAAATGGCACAACAAGATAGGTTATACCACCATCATCCTCACCCTCTGGCTGGCGATTACCGGTATGTGCCTGCGCCCACCATTGATGATTCCACTGGCTCTCAACAAGACTGAACAGAAGATAAAAGACGGCAATGTATGGCACGACAAGCTCCGTGCCATCCGATGGAATGCGGCTGAGAACAACTGGCTTGTATCTACCTCTGAGGGGTTTCTCTATGTAGATAAATCCTTCAGTCATAAGCCACGACTGCTCGACAAAAACCAGACTCCAAAGGTGAGTCCGATGGGGGTAAACGTATTTGAAAGCGACGGCAAGGGCGGTTGGCTGATAGGTTCATTCAGCGGTTTGTTCCGCTGGTATCCGGAGCAGGAACTTATCCTGGACTACTCCACTGGGAAGCCTCATCATGACAATTCGATGATTCCGATTTCCAGTACACTGACAAGCGGTTTCTCCAAGGATTTTTTCGGTGGCAGAGCGGTAGTTTTCGATTATAGCAAGGGCGCAGACATTCCTGTTTCCACGCCAGAATTACTATCCCGCACTCCCCTTTCTCTCTGGAATGTAGCCCTCGAACTGCATGTGGGCAGATGCTATTCTCCCCTCTTAGGTCCGCTTTCCGACCTCTTCGTCTTTATCTCCGGACTGCTGATTTCCTTAGTGCTAATATCCGGATATATTATTTTACATCGAAGAAAGAAGAAGAAATCAAAAAACAAGGAATAATTTTACACAAGAACAAACATAAAAAGAGGGTGTGTCGTAAATCCATGACACACCCTCTTTTTATGTTTATTCATACTTTTTGTGGAAGACCAGCAGGCAGACGGCTCCCATCAAAGCCATAGGTACACCGATAAGAGCAGGGAAATGATAACCCAATCCCATTGCCACAGGTATTCCTCCGAAGAAAGCACCAAGCGCATTTCCCAAATTGAATGCCGCCTGAATGCAGCAGCCTCCGAGCATCTCGCCACCCTCGCTATGCTTGACTATCAGGAACTGTTCTGGCGAACCGATTCCGAAAAGACAGGCACAGCAGATGAACATCATGGCTGCCGAAACCCATCCTATGTGGGAAAGGAAGAAAGTGGCAAGCAGGGCTGCAGCTGCCAAGAACTGGAGATAACAGGTAAAACGTCCTGGCTTAAACCTATCGGCAAGCAAGGCACTCACCTGATTGCCTACCACCATACCCAATCCTGCAAGAATCATCAGTGCAGAAATGCTGGCAGCACTGAACCCGCCGTTCCACTGCAATAAAGGCGAGATATAACTGAACCAGCAGAGTATGCCGCCATTGCCTAAGAAAGTGGCTGCGATGATGAGCCAGGGAGCCAGATGGCGCATGAACTTGAACTGTGCTTTCATTCCCTTATTGGGCAATGCCTCTACATTAGGTACCCAGCGATAGATCATATACAAAGTGAGCAGTCCCAATATCACGGACATCAGGAAAGGAACTCGCCAGGACATCATATGACTGAGAAATGTACCGAGCGGAACACCCATCAGGTTGGCGAAAGGCATTCCGGCGCACATCATTGCCACCGCCTTGGTTTCCTTGCCTTCCTTGGCCATTTTCACAGCCACGATCGTTGCCGTTCCGAAGTAAGCACCATGTGGCAAACCCTGGATAAAGCGGGCGCAGAGCAACAGCCAGTAGTTAGGGGCAACAGTGGCAATAATGGCTCCTATCACCACCAATGACGTCAGAAAAAGCAGGATATTCTTAGGGCGATACTTGTGCATCAGTATCAGGGAGAAGGCTCCTGCACAAACGCCCAGGGCATAAATGGAGATGAGATGACCCACTTGCGGGATGCTCACATTCATGTTGTGTGCCACATCTGTGAGAATTCCCTCGATAATAAATTCCGCCATTCCGAGAGTGAAAGTACCCAAGGCGAGTGCAAACAATCCTTTTTTCATTATTCTCTGTATATTATCCTTTTATATCAAATCAATCTTATTTTTTCGGGGTGCAAAATTACAAAAAGAAAATGAAAAGCAGGGAGGAACGGATTGGATTTTTTATCTAAAATAAGCAAATTGTTGATGGAAGGAGAAATAAATATCCATTTTTTTCGCAATGCCGATGGGTGACAGGGGTGACAGACCCCTCCACAAAAAAACAGAAAACTCGTGTCACAGGTGTCACCCAACAAACTGGCTCCAATAAAAGGCTCGACAGAAAACGGTGACAGGTGACACTTTTATATACTCTTTTTTTTATGACTTACCGCGCGAAAATAGATAAAAGATTGATAATCAGAGGGAGACATCCAAATTGGAGGGTAGTGTCTCCAATGCATAAAAAAAAAGATGAAAAATAGGTGTCACCGTCACCTTTTGAAAATCTTGTAAAACTTTATGCTTTTCAGAAATAACCTATTTACAGGAGCGAAATGACTTGTTTGCGAGTCCTAAATGACTTGTTTACGGGTTCTAAATGACTTGTTTGCGAGTCTTAAATGACTTGATTGCAGGTCCTAAATGACTTGTTTACGAATCCTAAATGACTTGTTTACTGGTGCCAAATGACTTGTTTCCAAACACACTTCTTTGGGAGAAAAGCATCAAAAGGGATAGAAAAGCATAGAAAAGCATCAAAAGGGATAAGTAACTCGGAAAATATGTGTAACTTTGCGCCATCAATCGAAGGATTGGAAATATTAACTTTCAAAACGAACTCAGAATGAAGAAAACGAAAAAGAACATTTTATCGGCTGAAATATGTCTTCTACTCCTCCTGTTATCCTGCCTCTCACTGAAGGCTCAAAATCCGGGGGAAACCGTTTCTGCGGCAACCATTAGGAAACTGGGCGAGGCGCATTTCTTCTCTGTTTCTCCTATACCTGACAAAATATTCCAGTTGATGCAGGGAAAGACATACAAGAAGAATTGTAGCGTGGCAAGAAGTGAACTGCGATATTTGAGATGCCTCCATGTGGATAAGGACGGCAGAAACATCGTGGGAGAGATGGTGGTAAACAGAACGATAGCAGCCGACGTGCTTGACATCCTCCGCAAACTCTATGATGCCAAATATCCGATAGAACGGATGCGGCTCATCGACTATTGGGATGCTGATGACGAACGGGCGATGCGGGATAACAACTCCTCCAGTTTCAATTTCCGATTCATCTCACATACCCACACCGTTTCAAAGCACGGCAGGGGACTTGCCATCGACATCAACACGCTCTACAATCCTTACCACAAACGACTCAAAAACGGCAAGGAAGTGGTAGAACCTGCTACAGCCCGTTCCTATCTCGACCGCAGCAAGAAACATGTGTACATGATTCGGAAAGGCGACCTCTGTTACCGCCTCTTCAAGCAAAAAGGATTCAGATGGGGTGGCGACTGGAAATACAGCAAGGATTACCAGCACTTTGAGAAATAAAGAAATGGGGAAAGAGGAAGCGGAAGAAAGAAGTCTCAACAAATGAAAAAGCAGAAGGGGGAAAATAGGAAAAAGAAAAAGACTATGTATCAGTTGGTGCAAGTCTCAACTTCAACATAGTCTTTCTTTCAAATCTATTATCCTATCATTGATAATCCAATACTTTCTTACAAGTTAGCAGGGACCTGCTTAGGTGTACCATATTGAATTATATTCTCTGCGCTCATCGTCCTCATTATAGACGTTCTCAAACTCAAGGTTGTTGGCCTCGAATGCTTCCAATGTACGTTTCATAATCGGCCCTCCCATTTCTTTAAGTTAATAATCTGTTCTACGTTTGCAAATTTACGAAAAAAACAAGCAAGTTATGTCAAGGATTCCGAATACTTTTGTAACTTTGCAGAAAAAAATAAAAATCAGCTACATGAAACGTTTCTATTCATTGCCTATCAGACGATTGAAATGGCGCCACTGGGTATTGCTGGTGTTGCTCTGCCTCATCACCCTTACGAAGTTGATTCCTTTATGGGGATTCATCTACACCACCCGCATCTATCCGATAATCGGCTCTCTTCTCTCTCCCATCTCCGGACTTTTCCCCTTTGCCGTTGGCGATATTTTCATCGCTCTCAGCATAGTCTGGGTCATTTTCTATCCCATCTACGAAATAAAATGGAGGAAACAACTGGCCAAGCGGTTCTTTTTTCTTGCAGCAAAGAGAGGCTGCTATCCCAAGAAGAAGGTCGTTTTCGGAAGAGTAGCCGAATATCTGCTGTGGGTATATGCCTGGTTTTATATAGCCTGGGGACTGAACTACTCGCAGCCGAATATCTACTGCAGAACGGGCATGAAGCCTGTGGAAGTATCTGAAGCCAAATTTCGGGAGTTCGCCTACAGATATGCTGACAGCATCAACTATTTAAGTGAAGAACGAAGAGTGAAGAGTGAAGAAACAGCGTTCGACGACCAAAGGGAAAGTCAATTCAATGGTATGGTGGATGATGGATTGAAGAATCGGGTGCGGGATGCAGTTCTGAAAGGTTACAACGAAATCGGAGCCAAGGAAGGAATCAATGCTCCCTTCAACCAGCATCCTCGTGCCAAGACCATGCTCTTCACTCCATTGAGTTCGATGTCGGGCGTAACGGGCAGCATGGGACCATTCTTCTGCGAGTTCACCCTCAATGGCGATATCCGTCCGCACGACTATCCTGCCATCTATGCCCACGAGTTTGCCCACTTACTCGGTATTGCCAATGAGGGAGAGGCAAACTTCTACAGCTACATCGTATGCACAGCCTCATCCGACAAAGCAGTGAAGTTCAGCGGTTATTACCACATTTTCTTCCACGTACTCCGCAATGTCTTCGATATTTTAGGCGAGAAAGAAGGAGAGAAATTCCTGAAATACATCAGCCCGGGGATTATCCAGTTGGCAAGAAGCGACCGCCAGTATTGGATCAGCAAGCGATGCAAGGCACTCGATGCAGCCCAGGATTTCATCTTCGATCTTTACCTGCGGGGCAATCATGTGGCGGAAGGAAGAAAGAGTTACTCGGGAGTCGTAGGACTGATACTGGCATGGGAAAGCCGCCATGCGAAATAGGCTGACACTCTCTCGAGTACCAGCTTATTTACTTGAACTACTTTTGTATAAACAACCTTTCTTTACTGTTTTTGAGCACGAGGAATACGCTTACCCGGCTGTCTCTTGGCACCCTTGGCATGCTGAGCAAAGCGCCTCATCATGTTTTTCTCAATCTCATAGACCCTCTGTATCTGCTGTTGGGTCAAGAACTGCGAATACTTCTTGTAATACTTCTGACGGATGTTGAGAATCTTCTCGCTCATCTCGAAACGATGCTTAATCTCCTGTTCTGTCTGAGCATCTGTCTTTACTTCGCCTTTCTTATGATAAGGGCGAGGTCCTAAAGCCCAGATTTCCTTCTGGCATTCCGTATAAGTTTCGATAAAACGAACTGTGGTCTTCTCATCGAAAGCCAAGTCGTGCGCAATATGCTGCGCTTGCTTTTCAGCCAACTGTTCGCGCGAAATGCGCTGTTTCTTGTTGGGAGTCTGTGCTAAAACACTTGTCGTAACAGTCATCATTACGACCATCATCAAAATACTTACAATTCTTTTCATACTTAATCTTTTTAAATTATATTGAATCTGTTTTTTTAGAAAACAGGAAACATCTATCCATTGAATGAAAGAGAATCCTGATATTATTTGAGAGACATATTTAATTATTCAGAAAAACATCCTCCTGGTAAACATCTAAAAGATATGCCTGATCGGCAGCTGACAGCTGGGCAAAAGCCTGATCCACCGCCTGGAGTTCCCTATCTGTCTGAGATGGCAGAGCAGAATGAGGCGCAGAGAAGTCGATATGGAGTACCAGGAGTACTGCCACAGATGCTGCCACTGCCAATACAGCCGTCCACATCACCCTCATCAGAGGCCGCTTCTTCCGTTCTATCTTGTCCGGTTTAGGAGTATCATTCTTCACCGCCTCCAGAATGTTAGCTTCCATTTCCTTGAAGAAACCTTCGGGAGTAGAGTAAGGCATTCGCTTACCCACCTTATCGAAATCAAATTTCTCGGTTTTATTGAAATTAAACTTTGCATCCATTTTCTTTTCCATTTTAAATATCCAATTAATAACTGCCAGAACTCTCACTTAATCGTTCGAATTCATGTATTTAATAATTTTCTCTTTGGCAACATGATAACTTGCCTTGATACTTGTTGGCGTGGAATCCGCAATCTTGGCAATCTCATCAAACCCGAGTTCTTCGTAATATCGAAGGTTGAATGCCAACTGCTGCTTGGGCGGAAGCAAAAGAATAGCCTTCTGCAGTTTTACCGCCACCTTATCATCGAAGTTGATATAATTATCAGCTGGGACGAGGTTGACGCCCGTTGATTCAGATTCTATCGAAACCTCTTCCTGTCTCCGTTTGCTGATAATCCTAAGAGCCTCATTCGTGGCTATGCGATAAATCCAGCTTCTTAAAGAGCAATCGCCCCGATAGTTGCCGAACGAGCGATAGATTCTCACGAAGGTTTCCTGCGAGGCATCCTGTGCATCATCGTGCGAAACAACCAGTCGACGGATGTGCCAGTAAACGGGTTCCTTATATTTCGCCATCAGCATCCGAAATCCGTTCTGTGGATTTTCTTTCAGCGCTTCCACAATGCCATTGTCATTTATACTCATATTCGTTTATTTTCATGAACGTTACGATTATATGACCATTCTACATGGGAAAAGTAAAAAGGCGGGATACTTTTTTTTCGATACCCGCTTAATTTTTGCATCATTTTCTTCTTTTAATAGAATATAGAAGAGAAAAAAGGAGCTATTCCTCCGGTTTCTCAGAGAAAAAGTATATATTTGCAATCGAATTGCGGATATCCAAAAGATATATCGATATGAAGAAAGAAAAGATTTTTTCAGACACTGATTTTTCAAAGAAGAAGACATTGGAAAGCTTGTCGGATGATGAGATTCTGCAGGGCTTCAAGGATGCCAATGCCAGAATAGTAAGGGAGTATTACTACGGATACTGCCGGGTGGCTTATTGCATCTACGACAAGCGTTACGACCTGCAATCAAAACCGGGCATGGACTTTTATTCATTAGCTCACGAATACTATCTCTATCTCTGCGAGCATGACTTCAAGCCTTTGGAGGACAGGAAGCCAAGTATGTCGCTCAAAACCTGGATGGTGAATGGTTTCCGATTCCTCTTGCTGGATAAATTGAAGGAAGTGAAGAAGGAACATCGATTTGAGAGCTTCGAGACCAGACAAGAGAGCCGGAAGATGAAGTTTGATATAAGCGACAACCAGTTTGAGCATGAACTTTATCAAACGATAGAAGAGATTGGCAATCTTTATTATGGCAGGGACAGCAAGAACAGTATCATCCTGAAGATGCTCTACATCGAGGGATTCAAGGGCAAGGACGTAGCCATGCAGTTGGGCATGACCGCCTCCGCCGTCACCCAGCGATGCCAGAAGATGATGCATGATGTGGTGATTCCTTATTTCAAGAGATACTTCGATGCATCGGAATACGGAAGCTATCTGTCGTTCGGCGACGAAGACGCATCCGTTTCAAGTGCTCCTAAGATGTCGATGCCGAGCATGATGACTTCGAGAATGTGCTGCGAGGAATCGGCTGATATTAGCAATAACATATTTAATAATAAGAAGAATATGGAAGATATGAAGAAGGGAAGAATCACTCCTCGCTGGATTGATTCTTTGAAAGAGAACGAGATATTTGTTTTTGGCAGCAATCTGGCTGGCATGCATGGCGGTGGTGCTGCCCGCATAGCCCGATTACATTTCGGTGCCGTCATGGGCAAGGGTGTAGGCTTGCAGGGCCAGAGTTATGCCATCCCTACGATGCAGGGCGGCGTGGAAACCATCCGTCCATACGTGGAGAAATTCATCGCCTATGCCAAGCATCATCAAGAGCTACATTTCCTGGTAACCCCAATAGGTTGCGGCATCGCCGGCTTCGAAGCCGAAGACATCGCCCCATTGTTTGAGAGTGCAAAAAGGATGAAGAACATCAGCCTTCCGGAGAGTTTCTGGGAGGTGATAGAATAGCCGTACTATTAACAATAAAAAAGTTTTCAAACAAACTTCAAATTAAATAATAAGCATGAAAGAAACAAATAGCATAAATGATTTAAGAAATCTGTTACAGCAAAAATGGCTATTAGATGGCAACTGTATCGAAAAGAAGTTTCAACATTTGGCAAGTATTCTTCTTCACGATGTAGCTATTCTGAAAGGCAATAAGAAGTACAGACTAACAGACATCGAATTTTACTTCTATTGCCCTACCCATCAAGATATTATAACCTATCCACGCAATAGCAAAGCAGGAGAATGGTTCTTTCACTCAAGCGGTGTAGACCTTTCTTTTGAAAGCAATGTGCCCATGAGAGAAAAGGCTTCAACTGGTAAACTGATGCCGTGTTTGACAAGTGATTCCGCTTTTGGTGGCATACTTATCCGTGGCATAAAGCATATAGACTGTTTTTCAGACCATCAAGAAGAGAAGTACAAACTAAACGGACCTATGAAAGTTTGCGAAGAACTCTTCGACAAGTTTGATGCATTTGGCAATCCCGACGACTTTCCAAGAATAATTTTGGAAAAACACAATGACACATCTCATATCAAAAGCAGCCATCGGGTAAACTTAAAGTCTGCCTCAAAAACGACAAAAGATAAAGTTGCCTCAATTTTAGCCAACAATTATTGCGACAACGATTCTGGTAGCACACAAGATGAATTAGTTATAGAATTTAATAAGTACTTAACAGCAAACTATAGATTTACAATATGATTACAGATGACAGAACATATGTTGTTTTTCTTTCCACATGGTTGAAGAAAAGCTATCCCAAATTCTTCGACAAGTTCACAGCTTGCTTGAACGAGAATGATATTAAGTGGAGATTTATCGGAAACACTGCCGACATTTGGTGCCGCGACTATATGCCTATCCAGATAGAAACAGATGAATTCGTGCAATATCGCTATTACCCTGACTATCTTACCAAAAGAGAGTCAGATAAAAAATACATTACAAATCCTGACAAAGCGTGTAAGTCGATGTATCTTTTTCCAAGCAAGAAGACGGACTTAGTTATAGATGGCGGCAATGTAGTAAAGGGAGCCGATTTCGTCATCATGACAGAAAAAGTATACCACGAGAATCCGAACTACAATCCATCAGAGATACATACGGAACTCGAGAACCTATTCCAATGCAAGGTCATTATGATTCCTTGGGATAAGTGCGAGAAATACGGACATGCGGATGGAATTGTCAGACCCATTGATTCTGAAAATGTTCTCCTGACAAATTACGTGGATTACGACAAAGACTTTGCTACAGAAGTAGAAAGAAGACTGAGCAAACATGTTCATGTAGAGATGTTGCATTATGATGTAAAAAAGCCAGACAAGCGTAATTGGGCTTATATCAATTTTTTGCAAGTTGGAAATACTATCATCTTACCTGCAATCAACATCGAAGAAGATGACCAAGCCCTCAAGCAGATACAAGGCTATTATCCATCCTGTGACATCCACCAATTTAATTGCGAAGAAATAATCAAGCAAGGAGGTGCTTTGAATTGCATAACTTGGAATGTGGAAGAATCGGATGAAATAAGAGGATTTACTGAAGAGGACAGAAAAAGATTTGACGAGCTAATGAATCGTTTTGAAAACGAAGAAGAGGCTATAAAAAATGGTACTTTTAGTGGTTTTACGGAAAGTGAAATGTATTTCATGGGTGATATAAACATTGGCAAATTTGGTGATAAATACCCAGGACTCGGATGGTATTACATGACGGATTAAATGACTACAGCTTATGCTAGGAGCAATTATAGGAGATATTGTGGGCTCAAAATATGAGTTCAACAATACGTTTGATTATGATTTCGAGATGTTCGGCGAGGGATGCGACTTCACCGATGATACCATCTGTACGGTGGCGATAGCCGATGCGATACTGAACGGGCGAAGCTATCAGGAAAGCCTGCTGGATTGGTGCCGCCGCTATCCTTCTCCAAAAGGAGCGTATGGCGGAAGATTCGCAGCATGGATTTGCTCTCTTAATCCGCAGCCATATAATAGCTTTGGCAACGGTTCTGCAATGCGAGTATCGCCAGTAGCTTGGCTCTTCGATGATCTATCGCAGGTTTTGGAAGAGGCTGAAAAAACGGCTCTTCCTACTCATAATCATCCCGAAGGAATCAAGGGAGCCAAAGCTGTAGCTCATGCCATTTGGCATTTCCGCAAGAGCAGATTCTCTGAAGAATCTAAGGATTCTGAGAATGAGGAAACGAAGGGATTGAAAAATGAGAATGCTAAGGATGAAAATGAAACAATACAGGGATTCATGTCCATCGCCCGCAGCTATTACGAGGATTTCGACACACGAGTTTATCCAAAGGGCAAGTTCGATGAGACCTGTATGGATGCCGTGCCCTTATCCTTCTATCTCCTCTCGCAAGCCTCATCTTACGAGGATGCCATTCGCCTCGCTATATCTCATGGCGGCGATAGCGATACCATCGGAGCCATCGTCGGCTCCATCGCCGAAGCCCGCTTCGGTATTCCGCAAGAAATGAAAGAGAAGGCTTTGAGCTATCTGCCGGATGACATGAAAGATATATGGAAACAATTTGCAGAAAAATCCCAAATAAAGCAAGAATAATTTGGTGTTAACGAAGAAAAAACGTATTTTTGTGGCAATTAAAACAAGTAAATATGACGAACCATGATTTTTGGATGTCCATCAGCGACATAATCAATGAAGGATTTACATCTGAAGGTCTAGCAAAATTAGATGATTATGCAGAACAATTCAGTACTGAAAAGATCTTATATAAACGATTTTCACCGTCAGAACAGTATGGGTGCTGTGAAGGAGGTAGAATCCATGTTATTGCATCCTTACTCGCGGGAGCAGAAGTTGGCACAGATCAACTCACTGCGCCAGAGCACAGTTTCAAAAGAGAACAGCAACTTGGAAAGATCCAAGAGAAGCGAATAGAAGATTGGGCGAAAGCTGCTGGATTCTGGATAAGCAACACGGATGAAACTTATGAACAAACCTTGGGCGAAAAAATCGCTCAAGGAGGAGAAGCTGTGGTGTATGACAATGGCAACAAAGTATTAAAGGCTATCGGATTAGATTATTTCATTCAGCCTATTTTTGCCTTAGATAGAATCTCTTTGCACAATGCTTATTTCGAAGAAACAGAAATGAATGTATTGGGATTTGGCAGAAATACTAATAAAGATTTTATGGTGATAGTAGAACAACCTTTTATTCACGGCAAGATGATGGCCGACACAGAGATTGCAACTTTCGTGGAACAAATGGGTTTTAAATCTATCAATCCTAGAAATTGGACCTTTGCAAATAAGGATATTTATCTTAGCGATATGCATGATGAGAATGTTCTTCATACTCCAGACGGACATATTTGCGTTATAGATTGCGATATACGTATCAATATCCCTGAACTCAGAACAGGAGGAACTCGTATTCTGACCAACAAAGTAGAATTTCAATTAGAATAATTATTGAAGACTCAAACAACCTTATGATCAGAATTAAATATAAAGCTCCAACTCATTAGTTATCCTAATAAGTTGGAGTCTTTATATAATTTCCTTTTAGAATTTATCCACCTAGAGCGAACTCATCCAATTGCTTTTTAATCTCCTCAAAATCCTGGCTTAAATCCAAAGTTTTAACATAAATCACATTACCAGCCTTAAGCTTTATACGTTCTGACTTTTTCCCATATTTTTCGGTCATAGCATAGAGGAGCATACCATCTACATTACCTTTCTGATAACCATTCTTGTCTATATCTTCATTAGTAACATAAGCATAAATTTGATATAAATTGGCGGAATGTATCGTTTGCTTTCCGAAGTTTTCCTGCAAAGTATGACTATAGTACTTTGCATCGATAATTAGCGTTCGGTCACCCAATCGCAAGGTTACATCAGTATTCATTGTTGGCAACAAGCTTGACGGAACCTCATCCTCATCTAAATTCCATTTTACCCGACAGCCTTTAGCACCATAATCAGAATGCTCCTTACGATAATACTCCAATATAAAACGCTGAAACAATAGTGCCATATTTTCATCTGAAAACATCGGAACTTGCTGATTACCATTCTCTGTTGTCAGAAGTAAATCAAAAGCGACAAAATAGCAAATACTATGCAGCATCTGGTAAGTTTGAGTATTTCTATCATATCTGAGGCAGCTCCACCTTACAGATTTTAAGTCAATATTCTCTACATTTTCAAAGAATAGCATTAACTTTCTTATTTTTCCCTTTCTTGCGGACTTCACATCACCACAACCTAACAATAATACAACTGTAGCTTTTAGCACCTGATTAAAGATATTGTTTGATGAGAACTCATCGAAAGCACAAGCAAGCTTTGCCGTATGCCTCATTTTCTCTTTTATCGTTGCCCGAACATCAAGCTTTCCTCGCAAAGTTGAAAAAGTATCTTCGCAATCAACATACTCACGATGCAACCCCTGCTTCAATAAATACGAAATACCCAAGTAGAGAATCTCAGCAAACATATCATGTATGTTGCCAAAATTCTCTGTCTCTACACGTTTATAATGCTCGCGGTTCAATTCCTTGAAAGCATAGGTCAACATATAGAAAATATTCTTTATAGGTATACCTTTATCTATTGTCATTATAAACAACTTTTTATATTTTCAATTTCCTGCTGACACTTATTCTTATCATCGAACCAATATTCATGCAACATAGGAATAATATCAAACTCTATCACATTTTTCAACCATTCTCTACTGATTTTTTCTTGATTACAGAAATAACTATGTCCGATACAGAAGCCATCGCCTAATGAATCATCATTGGCAATTACCTGGTTCAACTGTACTATTCCAGCAATCACCTGATCAAAGATGTCACTCGAAAGCCTTTCCTGATAGTTTTTGAATCCATCTGTAACAAATCCTGGTTTCATCTCAACAAAGCTAAAGCGTCTGCGAAGAGCATAATCTATCATAGCCAAACTTCTGTCAGCAGTATTCATCATACCTATTATATATAGGTTTTTAGGCACAGAGAATAATTCCTGATTGTACGCTAACGTAATTTCCTCATCACGATAACTATTCTCTATCAGCATAAGCAACTCACCGAATATCTTACTCAGATTACCTCTATTTATTTCATCAATAATGAAGAAATACTTGTGGTCAGGATCACTTTTCGCCTTTGCACAGAACTTATAAAAAATTCCTCTTTGCAGGTCAAAACCTCCATTTTCATTAGGCTTATATCCCATCACAAAATCTTCGTAACTATAACTCTGATGGAATTGAACCATTTCCATTTTATCCTCATCCTTATTACCTAAGATTGAATATGCCAGGCGTTTTGCCGTATAAGTCTTACCCACACCAGGAGCACCCTTCAAGATGATATTCTTTTTATCCTCAAGCAAGGCTCTCATTCTATCATAAGTTTCTTCATCCATAAATACCTCTGAAAGGAAATCATTTTTAGTATAAGGAGTCAATTCCTTCGATTTCTGGCATGGATTCTCTGCTCGGATAATATCCATAAGCAATTCGCTTTCCTCCTTGGTGATCTTGAATAAAGAACCATTCATATTTTTCAAGAACTCCATTTCAGTAAGTCCCGGCATATCTTTTACTGTTGCAAAATCAATTGGCGAAGCAAAGGATTCAAGCTTTTTGAAATATAAATGCTTGCCATCATCTGCTGCCTTAGATACTTCTGCTATTCCCACAATTTGCTTAACCGGTGTGGCTTCATATCCCAAAATAAGATCACCAACCTTAGCCTCCTTGAAGTTTTGAAGAATCTTGCGAGGATTTCCATTTTCATTATAAAGAGAATAATCCTGTTCTTCCCCTATTTTCATCTTTGAAAAACTCCAAATCTTAGGACTTGACACAAGCCACCAATATCGTCTATCCTTGTTGACTGTAGCAAGTTCTCCATCCACCATATCTGCCAGTTCTTTCACGTAACTCGGATATTGGGTTATATCCGTTAAAGTCTTCTGAACAATATTTTTCTGAGGAACTGTCCATTCACCAACATGAGTCCATTTTACCTTACGAACATTGTTGTGCTCTTCCAAACTGTCATCATACGAATAGTCCCCTTCTACAATTCCACGACCTATGATTGTACCTGTACCTTTCTTTGCATATATAATATCTCCAACCTGTATGGTGTGTACGAAATCCCACAAAGTCAAACTGTCATTCATGAATGATGCATCTGGCTTACCATAAGCATCTTGCAATGCCTTTCTGATATCTTCACGAGTGTTGAATAAAGATAAATCGTTCAATTCTTCCCAACCAATACTCATCACTTTATTTTGAAGACATGTGTCCCATTTTGAAGCATTACGACCTGGTGCATACATCCATACATGAGGCTTATGCTGATTTAAAATCTCCAGCAGTTCATCATAATAATCGAACAAATCCTTATTTTCCTTCTTTTCCATTAAAAACATCTGGAGCTCTACATAAGTTTTTGCCGCCGGATTATCCATACCAAAATGCAAAGCCAGCTGTTCCAACATTTCTTTTTTGTAAATTGGCACTAACTGCTCAGAGGAATACATAAAAGCTATTTTCCATTTATAAGAATGCCCCAATTCCGAAATTTCCTCTATCTCGTTCCATTTTCCCTGTTGGGCATAAAGAGCAATTTTTATGATTGCTTCTCGCACAACATCATAAGCTTCTTGAACCGTAACTTTATGATATTTTGAATACCAAGCGTACTTCTCGTCACTTATAACGCGAGAGTCGTTAATTTTAGGACGCTTTTGATATTCATAAACACCAAATTTATAAGAACAACCTCCCCAAATAGAACCAAGTTCAGAAGTCTTAGCCTCTATCCAATAACAGAAAGAATTGTCTTTCTTCAAATCAGTATATTGTTCCAAAGTCATATTCTTAAGACTTTCTACAGGAAAAGCCTTAAGAAAATCATTGTATAGTTGTCTTCTATCCTTCATATGCTTTATAGTTTTTGACTATTTAAAATCTTAATCGGCACAAAAGTACAAAAAAATATAAGGAACCTATTCTAACAGAAGTATTTTTGCACTAATTTAACGCAGTAGCAAAAGCAGCACGATTTTCCATACTGCTTTTACTATTCTCATCTTATTTAGTTTACTCGCTTGCAGGTAATTTGCTGTTTATATTGTGGTCCCTCGTCCAAAGTCACTTCCAATACTACCACATCATCTTTTATCGAAACTAGATGATAAGTATCACCAATATCTCCATTAGAGGCATAAAGGATAATTTTGTTGCCAGATACCTCATACTTATGGGTATAACTTGAAGATTGCCATCCGTAATTTCCCAAATACCAATACCATTTATAGGTACCATCACCTTAAAAAAGTATGCGCTCACTATTCTCCTCGGGAACATCCTGATCCACTTTGATAAGATTTTCATCCTCCGTATCATCATATCCCCAACCAGCAATATGGGTCGTCTGCCACATACCTACAATATTACTCTTAATCTCTTCTGTTGATGGTACATTATCATCATCAGATGAACAAGAGGTGAAAGACACCATTGAGAACAAGGCGAAAAGAATCACCGTAAATGCAAAATATAACTTTCTCATAAAACTTGCCCGTAAGCCGATAGCTCAGCTCTAATGTTATAAATAATAAATATATGTAATTGCCTTAATCGGCCATCATTCTTTATTTCTCCTCAAAGTAACTCCCCGCTTCCATCTTGCAATCCATCGCACAGCACTTGACATAGCGCTCTCTCGCCCTATTCTCTCTTGCAAACATCTTCTTGGTGCCTGCCTCATCTTCCGAGAACTGGAGGTGATTGTCAATACCCATATCCATAGCAATATTCTCCACATCAAGGTCATCGGTACCGATGAAGGTAAAAGTCCAGTTCTGCTTCTTCAACTTCTCAATGAGATTCTTGATCATCTTCAGACTATACTCCTCGCTGCAGTTCTCCTCACCATCCGTGATAATAGTTACCAACACACTGTCATCCTCAGTGGTCAAGGCGTTGATCTTGGCGATACCCATTCCGATGGCATCGTAAAGAGGAGTGGCACCACAAGGATTATAATCCTTTGCCTTCAAAGGATTGGCATTAGAGGCACGCACGTTATCATAGAACACATTGGTATGCGTGCTGTCAAAAGTGATGAGCGTAACTCGCTGCTCCAGATTCTTATGCGTCTCCTGCATTTTCTGAATCGTAGTCAGCGTCTCATTGATTCCTACCAAAGCATGACGCTTGATAATGCTCATACTGCCACTCTCATCCACGACCAAAAGATTGAATACTCGTTTCATAACTTTTTCTCCTATTATTTTAAAATGTTCAACAATTCTTTATTTATTCGAACCTTTATCCAGGAAAAGCAATCCCGGGATTACTTTCCTGCTCCTTATATCCATTAAAAGAAAAAGGAAGAGGAAAAATTAAGCATGCTATTTTATTTTTTCCAGAAATCTTTTGCCTAAGAGAAATAAAACATGTAATTTTGCACTGCAATAAGTAATCGGACACCGGCAGAAAAGGCTCTGCTAACTTGTCCATGCAGCAATCACAAAAATATAGAAATGAAAGAATTATTACTGGTCAGTATCGGCAGCTTCTTCGGAGGCGGCATGAGATTTTGGATTTCCAAGATGGTGCAATCATATACATTCATCGCATTCCCCTTCGGAACGATGACGGTAAATGTATTGGGATGCCTCATCATCGGTTTTTTATCAGGATTGAACTGGAATGGAGGAGGTCTTTTATCCCCATCCGTCAAAATGCTCCTCACTACAGGCTTTTGCGGAGGTTTTACCACCTTCTCTACCTTCATGAACGAAGGCTACGGACTGATGAAGGATGAAAGCTACACCTATATGATGCTCTATCTCTTCGGAAGTCTGGCTTTGGGACTTTTAGCAGTCCTCGCAGGACATTATTTGGCTAAATGCATCGCATGAAAAGAGGGAAATCCACACATGAGGAAAGAGTGCATCTGCATCATAGAAAAGAAAAAAATATATCATTTTTATTATTTTATCCATAAAATGGGGTAAGTTACGAAAAAAAATCGTATTTTTGCACCTATGAATTCATTAGATACAAACAATATAAAATGGAGCGAGAATGTTATCATCGCTGACGCTGACTACATTGACAGAGTGGCTTTCGACCTGACTGTCAATTTCGAGCGTATGATCAACCGTCGCATCCAACCGGCCGACATGGCTCAATGGGCAGTCTGTATTGCCCTTGACGGCGGTCTCAGAGAGGGTGAACACGAAACCCAAGTAGTGCTTATCCACGACAAGCAGTCTATGGCAATGAAAAACTTCCGCCCTTCCAATTATGAGAAAGATCTGAACGCACAGGCTTTCAAGGACAACAAGTTGGGCGAGTTTATCATATCTTCTTATCCTACAGAGGAAAAGATGGTGGGCAAGGATGATTTCCTCGTGGATGTTGCCCGCACGGTTTGCAATGCCAAGGAGGTAAAGCGCGTCATGATCATTCCCAACTCGGAAGATGGAGATGCCTACGACCGCCTGCGAGAGATATTGAGAAAGGTAGAGGATGACGACAAGCGCATCACGCTCTTCGCCATGCAACCAATGCCTGGCGGCAATTTCCGACAGGAGATTCTCGGATATTCACTGATGAGTGCCTTGGGCATCTCTGCCAATGAAATAAAATAAACAACAGACGATAAACATTAAAATATATAAAATATAAATGAGTAGAGTACTTATGATTGGCGCAGGTGGCGTTGCTACCGTGGCTGCCTTCAAAATCGTCCAGAACCAGGACGTTTTCACCGAGTTTATGATTGCTAGCCGTCGCAAGGAAAAATGCGATAAGTTGGTAAAGGATATCCACGCCAAGGGTTACAAGATGGATATTCAGACGGCTGAGGTGGATGCCGACGACGTTGAGCAGTTGAAGGCTCTCTTCAATAGCTACAAGCCTGAGCTTGTCATCAACCTCGCTTTGCCTTATCAGGATCTTACGATCATGGATGCTTGTTTGGCTTGCGGTTGCAACTACATGGACACTGCCAATTACGAACCTAAGGACGAGGCTCACTTCGAGTACTCATGGCAGTGGGCATACAAGGACAAGTTTGAGAAGGCTGGTCTTTGCGCTATCCTCGGTTGCGGTTTCGACCCAGGCGTTTCCGGTATCTTCACCGCATACGCTGCCAAACATCACTTCGATGAGATTGAGGTGCTCGACATCGTGGACTGCAACGCTGGTAACCACCACAAGGCTTTCGCTACCAACTTCAACCCTGAAATCAACATCCGCGAGATTACCCAGAAGGGACTCTGGTATAAGAATGGTGAATGGATTGAAACAGACCCTCTGTCTATCCACAAACCTCTCACCTACCCTAACATCGGTCCTCGCGAGAGTTATCTGATGCACCACGAGGAGTTGGAGAGTCTGGTAAAGAACTACCCTACCATCAAGGAGGCACGCTTCTGGATGACTTTCGGTCAGCAGTATCTCACCTATCTCGACTGCATTCAGAACCTCGGCATGAGCCGTATCGACGAGATTGAATACGAGGCTCCATTGGCTGATGGCTCTGGCAAGACTGCCAAGGTGAAGATCGTCCCATTGCAGTTCCTGAAAGCCGTATTGCCTAACCCACAGGATCTCGGTGAGAACTATGACGGCGAGACCTCTATCGGTTGCCGTATCCGTGGCAAGAAGGATGGTAAGGAGCGCACATACTATGTTTACAACAACTGCAAGCACCAGGAGGCATACAACGAGACTGGCATGCAGGGCGTAAGCTATACTACTGGTGTACCAGCTATGATTGGTGCCATGATGTTCCTCAAGGGCATCTGGAAGAAGCCAGGTGTATGGAACGTAGAGGAATTCGACCCAGATCCATTCATGGAGCAACTCAACAAGCAAGGCTTGCCTTGGCACGAGGTATTTGATGGTGATTTGGAAATCGACTAATTGCAACCTCAAACAAATATAAAATATAACAGTTTAAAACTATTATTACAATGGCGAAAAAGGAAGAAATAAAGGAGGGTACTTTAAATCCTAATGAAGGTAAACTGAAGGCCCTTCAAGCTGCCATGGCGAAGATCGAAAAGGACTTCGGCAAAGGCTCTATCATGAAATTGGGTGATGAACAAATCGAGAATATAGAGGTGATTCCTACCGGCAGTATCGCACTCGACAATGCGCTTGGCGTAGGTGGTTATCCTAAGGGACGAATCATAGAAATCTATGGTCCGGAATCTTCTGGTAAGACTACTCTGGCCATTCATGCCATCGCAGAGGCACAGAAAGCTGGCGGTATCGCTGCTTTCATCGATGCTGAGCACGCATTCGACCGTTTCTACGCAGCCAAATTGGGTGTAGATGTGGACAATCTGTGGATTTCACAGCCAGACAATGGTGAGCAGGCTTTACAGATTGCAGACCAGCTGATCAGTTCTTCTGCCATCGACATTCTGGTGATTGACTCTGTAGCAGCGCTGACTCCAAAGAAGGAAATCGAGGGTGACATGGGTGACAACGTGGTAGGTCTGCAGGCTCGTCTGATGAGCCAGGCTCTCCGCAAGCTCACCTCTACCATCAGCAAGACAAACACCACCTGTATATTCATCAACCAGTTGCGTGATAAGATTGGTATCATGTTTGGCAACCCGGAGACGACTACCGGTGGTAATGCCTTGAAATTCTATGCTTCTGTACGTCTGGATATCCGCAAGGCTTCTGCCATCAAGGATGGTGAAAATGTTCTTGGCAATCTGGTACGTGTGAAGGTGGTGAAGAACAAGGTTGCTCCTCCTTTCCGCAAGGCTGAGTTTGAGATTACCTTTGGTGAGGGTATCAGCAAGATTGGCGAGATTATTGATTTGGGCGTAGAGCACAACATCATCCAGAAGAGTGGTAGCTGGTTCAGCTATGATGGTTCTAAATTGGGTCAGGGTCGCGATGCAGCCAAGGCTTTATTGAAGGACAATCCAGAATTGGCTGAGGAAATCGAGGCAAAGGTTCGTGAAGCCCTTGCTGCAAAGAACGAGAAATAAAGTTTTCTAAAAGAGGGTGTGTCATTGTCCGTGGCACATCCTCTTTTTCGTTTCTTCATAGTTTTTCTTCATGTACTTATGGCAAAAGCTATAATACAAAAAAAGCACACAACCGAATCGTTTCCATTTCAGTTGTGTGCTTTAATTATATATTAACTTAACAACTCTCTTTTGAGAGAGAGGAGCATCTATGAGAGGCTCCTCATCGGCAGGAGATATTACTTAACCTCCTCGAATATAAATACAACTGATTATCAATATATTACAAACTACATGGTACAAATATGATTTGTTATAAAGCCAATAATACAGACATTGCTACTTAACACATCTATATATGTCACCCAATTTATGATTTAAGTATTATTATGTATTTTTAATAGTAAGGACAGTTCTTATCAGATGTTTGCATTGCGTGTACGCTTGGTTGCAGATAGTATGCCTTTGTTGTCATAAAGCATTGGTATACAAGGAACTTCGCAAAGTGTGTCTATTTATATCTTTCGTTTTTTACGAAAAAGCAGTGTACCTTTGCAAACGAAAACGAGAAACAGATAAATATGGCAAGAAACAGAAACATATTGCTCACGCTGACGATAGAAAGTCCTATAGTGCTTGTAGCATCTATGGTGGCTTTTCATCTGCGTGAGTCTGTGGTTATGCCTATGGAAGTTTCTGCCTTCATATTGGTGGCGATCTATGCTTGCTTAAAGACTGTATCAATTCTTTGTCTGCCTACTATCAAAAGAGGGGTCTCCGAACAGCAATGTGTACCGATGAAAGTTCGGGCGACAGAGGACAAGTATAATGTTGAAGATAGCAATATCCAAAAACAACGAATGGAGCTGTTTCACCAAGAATATCAATACGAACAACAGCAATATATGCAGCGAAAAGAAAAAGCCGATGAAGCGAAACTTCAGGCTGTACTGAAATACACAAAAGACATATTCAAGAGTTTAGATTTTGAAGAAACTGAAATATTCCAACTTTGTGAGTGCGTCCGCTATTTTGTCACCAACAAGCAACCTCTCTCTCAAACAGACATTCGTATCAAAAGGCGAGTAACTGTCACTCAGATTGCATTGAAGAACTTTGCATGGAACATTGCCTTTCAATATAACATTGGAGGTGATGCCACTGCATTGTTCGTAATGCATACTTTCAGCGAATGGTTCGCTAATTCTACGCTTGAGACTATCAGAAAGAATCTGCGCACTACAACAGGTAGGCATAAGATTGAAATCAATGAGAAAATTGCAAATTAAAATTCTTACGATTCACTATGGGGTATCCATAACTTATTGCCGTTTCTATGTGTAATTTGTCCATATAAGCCCTGTAATCATCCGAAATTAGGAGAAATATTCTTTTCTTTCGGATAAAAGCTGTAACTTTGCCAAAAATTGTCAAGACAATAATACGAATATGTTGTTTACGGAAAAAATTAAAGACTTACGGTTGCATAGCCAGCTACCTCAAAGGAAATTGGCTGCAGCTTTAGATATAGATACGGCCACCTATTGTAAAATAGAAAAAGGAGAGCGAAAGGCTCGAAAAGAGCAAGTCGAATTATTAGCTTCCGTATTTGAGGTAGATAAGAAAGAATTACTTGCACTGTGGTTGGCAGATAAAGTTACAGATATAGTTTCTGACAATGGACAAATTGCTCGTAATGCACTCTCTTTGGCAGTGGAAAACTTAGAATACAAAGAACAAAATGATAAAGTCAAAAGCATATAAACTTCCAGAAGAAATTGAAGAGGCTATTGTTGCCGAAAGTCGTTCTTCATATGGTCTACATACATACGTCAGCTTGTTTAGCAGTGCTGGCGTGGGATGCTATGGCTTTAAGGAAGAGGGCTTTTACTGTGTCGCAACTGTAGAATTACTTGAAAAGCGTCTTAAAATACAATCCTATAACAACAAGTGTGTCTATAAGAGTGGGTATATTTGTGGAGACATGACAACACAGGAGACAAAAGATAGAGTCTTCGCTGAATTGGAAATGTGGAAAAAGGGCTTTCATGTTACCGATTTAGATGTACTTATTGCCACTCCTCCCTGTCAAGGTATGTCTGTTGCTAATCATAAGAAAAAGAAAGATGAGATAATAAGAAATTCCTTAGTTGTCGAGTCTATAAAAATGGTTCATCAGATAAAGCCAAAATTCTTTATCTTTGAGAATGTACGAGCATTTTTGACATCTGTATGCACTGATGTTGATGGCAATGCAAAAAGCATAAAAGAAGCGATAGAAATGAACCTTGGTGGATTATACAATATCCTGTATAAAGTTGTAAACTTTAAGGATTACGGAAATCCATCAAGCCGTACTCGTACACTTGTAATTGGAGTAAGAAAGGACATTAAGGAGATAACTCCATGTGATGTTTTCCCTGACAAGCAACCAGAGAGAACACTTAGAGAAGTGATTGGGCATCTTCCATCTTTGAAGAAAATGGGAGAAATTTCTGAGAATGACATATATCATAATTTCAGAAAATACAATCCGAAAATGGAAGCATGGATTTCTGATATTAAAGAGGGACAATCAGCGTTTGACAATACAGACATTAATCGCATTCCGCATACGGTTAAAAATGGAGTTGTTGTATATAACGCCCAAAAGAATGGCGACAAGTACACTCGCCAATATTGGGATAAGGTTGCCCCATGCATACATACGCGGAATGATATCATGGCAAGTCAAAATACTGTTCATCCTGTAGATAATAGGGTGTTTAGTATTAGAGAAGTTATGCTTATGATGTCTGTGCCAGAGTCGTTCAATTGGTCTGACATTCCATTTGAGAAACTCAATGCTTTAACACCTAAAGAAAAAGAAGCATTCCTTAAAAAAGAGGAAATGAATATTCGCCAAACTTTGGGCGAAGCTGTGCCAACCATCATTTTCAGACAGATAGCCAATAAGATACGTAGAGTCTTGTGCAAGCCGACATTGACTGAACAAGATGCGAAAGGCATAATCGAGCGAAGAAAACTTACAGACATTGACAACTTGCTAAGGTTTATCAGAACTAACAATTCATACAAGTTCGCTGAGTTATCCAAAATAGCAGAATTGGCAAATGCTCAAAGAGAAAATAATGCTGCGTACTATACAAGGCAAGATACCTGCTTCACTATTATAAGCAAACTTCCAGAAGCAAAAGAGTATACTATTCTTGATATTTTGGAGCCATCAGTAGGTGTGGGGAACTTTCTCCCAACTTTGATACAAAAGTATGCAGATGTACCAGTTGTAAACATTGATGTTGTGGATATTGACAAAAACAGCATAGCTATACTACAAGCTCTTGTTGACAAAATCAATATGCCACAAAATATACACATCAACTATATAGTGGCAGATTCTCTTCTATATAATTTTAGTAAAAAATATGATGTTGTGATAGGGAATCCACCATATATGAAAATAACAAAAGACAAGAAACTTCTTGCTTTGTATAAGGAACAGGCTCAGAACAAAGACACAAACAATATCTTTGCATTCTTCATAGAAAAAATGATGAGTGTTGGAAATGTTGTGTCTCTGATAGTACCAAAGAGCCTAATAAATGCGCCAGAGTTCAATTTGACTAGATCAATAATGAGAGAAAAGCATATTGCCAATATTATTGACTTTGGCGAGAAAGGTTTTAAGGGTGTTAAAATAGAAACCATAAGTTTTGTCCTTGACACTCGAAAAGCTCCAGACATGACGACCATAGAGTCCTATATAACGGAAGATGTTAGATGTAGGCCACAAGACTACATTACTGATGACAAGTTCCCATATTGGCTCATTTATAGAAATTCGTCTTTCGATAAAGTAGCCGACAAGATTAACTTTAATGTATTTAAGGCATACAGAGACCGAGTTATAACAAAAGCTCGTACAAAAGCAAGCGGACGCATTCGGGTTCTGAAATCACGCAATATCGGGAATAATAAAATCATTAACATTGCAGACTATGACAGTTATATTGATGATGTGGACGGACTTGATGTCGCAAAATATATGAATCAAGAGTGCATTCTACTACCGAATTTGACTTACAATCCAAGAGCTTGCTTTATGCCAAGTAATTGTATCGCTGATGGTTCAGTAGCAATACTTACGACAATAGACCCGTCTGTAAACATTACGGAAGACGATTTGGCATTTTACGCAACAGACGAATTCTCAAATTTCTATTCTGTTGCAAGAAATCGTGGAACTCGTTCTTTGAATATAGATAACAATTCTGTTTTCTTTTTTGGAACATTAAAACAGCATAACATATGAGAATAGAAGATATACAAGAGCATCTTGACAAATACAACGACTATGATATAAGACAGAACAAGAACTGTCGATTCGTTGACCAAAAGTGTACCCCAGATGTAGTTTGCTTCATTGCAGACTGCATTCTGAGCACCGACTGTGCAACAAAGGCATTCACTGTAAGCGATTTGTGGAAGACACAATTCTTCATTGAAAATACAAGAATTGTGTTTCATAAGCCGTATGCAGACAACGAGTCTGCCCATAATGAATATGACAAGGTTCTGGCTCAACCATTGAAACTTTTGGCTTATGCCCACGTACTTGAACTTGACGATTCACAACGTCATTTGGTATTCTGTGTAAATAATATGGAAATGTTGGAGTACATTGCTTCTCGTGAAAGGAATGCATTCAACTTTCTACAAGTGTTCTTTCGTAAAGTCGTTTCAGCAAGCGGTATTGAACGTTTCTTCAGAGAATACAAAGAGAGTTGCACTAATGCCACAAAAGGTGAAATCAGAGCGGCTAAGAACACTTTGTATGACAAGTATCATCGTTTCATTAGTGCAAACACTCCTACGAAGTCAAAACTTGACACTACCAGAATGCTTCACAAAGTACTGAATGTGTTTGCATATTCAGAAATGATGCCTGGAAGCAATTGCAAGCTGCAAGACTGGGGAGACTTGATGTATAACAAGGTGAATTGGCGTGATGAATATACTGGAAAGGAGAAAATCCAAACACGAAATGAAGCTAAAGCACATGAAACAGATGATATAAATGCAAACTTCTATATAGATTATCAGGTCAATAAAGCAATTAAGAATGTTAAGCGTCACCAAGGGGATGTAAGCGAAGTACATGACGAATTGGCAACAGGTATTGCAACAGAAGTTCACCATATATTTCCCAAATCACAGTTTCCTACAATTGCTACATATTATGAGAACTTGATTTTGTTGACAAGTAGTCAGCACAGACAAAAAGCTCATCCTAAAGGTAATACACAAGTGGTAGACAAAGACTACCAACTTATATGTCTTATGGCAAAGTCACAAACGATAGAAACTTCACTCAATGAGGGAGATAATTTCTACCGTAAGGAGTCGTTCGTCGGCGTAATAAATACTGGATTGACAGAACATTTAGACGAGACCTTAACATTTGCGGACATACGCAAATTTCTTGTGGCGAAGTATTTGACCTTTTAATACATAACTTAAAGATATTACGACATGAAGATAAAATCAGTAGCAATAGAAAATTTCAGAGGATATCAGCAAAAGGCGGTCGTGTGTTTTGAAAACTTGACTTCAATAGTTGGTCGTAATGACATAGGAAAGTCTACGATAATGGAAGCGTTAGACATCTTCTTTCATGATGGCAAAGGTCTCATAAAACTTGACAAGGACGATATAAACAAAACAGGGAAGAAGAGTGGTAATACAGATATAACAATTTCTGTTTGTTTCACAGAACTTCCACAATGTGTTGTCATTGATTCATCTAATGAAACAACTCTTGCAGATGAATTCTTGCTAAACAAAGAGGGATATTTGGAGGTTTCCAAGACTTTCAAAAATGCGACAACAACAGCTACTGGAATGAGAGTCGCAATTAGGGCAAATCATCCCACAAACCCTTTGTGTGCAGACTTATTGCTTAAGAAACAGGCTGCATTAAATTCCATAGTAGACGAATTAGGAGTAGAATGTGAAGACAAACGAAAAAACGCATGCTTAAGAAAAGCTATTTGGAATAAATACAGTAGCTCTGATGAATTAAAATTGGATGAAATTGAGATTGATGTAAATTCGAAAGACGGTGATATAAAAGCCATTTGGAGTAAACTTCAAACATACTTGCCTTATTATAGTCTATTTCAATCCGACCGTAAAAATTGCGATGGAGACAACGAGATTCAAGATCCATTAAAAGAAGCTGTCAAACAAATTATTAATGACTCTGATTTGCAAGAAAAACTTGATTATGTAGCAACCGAAGTAAGAAAAAAGTTACAAGAGGTTTCTGACTTAACCCTTGCTAAGATTAAAGAAATGAATTCAGAAGTCGCAGATAGTCTCCATCCGAAAGTTCCATTAACTCAAGATTTGAAATGGGCTGATGTGTTTAAGGGATTATCAATTACTGGCGATGAAGATATACCTATAAACAAACGAGGTAGTGGTGTCAAACGACTTATTCTTCTAAATTTCTTTAGGGCAGAAGCGGAAAGAAGACAAAAAGAAGCAAATAGTCAACACATTATTTATGCTATAGAAGAGCCTGAGACCTCTCAACATAAGCAACATCAAAAGATATTGGTGGATGCATTAAAGACTCTATCAGCAAACAGCGGTGTACAAGTAATTATAACAACACATAGTTCTGATATTGTAAAACAGCTTGATTTTAAGCAATTAAAAGTTGTTTGTGAGAATAATGGCTGCAAGACTATAAAAAATGTTCAAAAGAACAGTCTTCCATATCCATCATTAAATGAAGTAAACTATTTAGCGTTTGGTGAGGTTAGTGAAGAATATCATAATGAACTTTATGGATTTTTACAAGCCAAAGCTACAGATGAAGACTCTAACAATTGTCGTGAAAAAGAGTTTGAAAAATGGTTGGTATCAAAAGGGTGCTCTAAAAGTATGTCATGGATAAGAATTTATAAGGGCGTTGCCCAACCAGCGATACAGATGACACCAGAAACGTATATTCGAAATTTTATTCATCATCCAGAAAATGAGCAAAATCAGAAATATTCAATCCAAGAATTAACGGATTCTATTGATAAGATGAAAGAAATTGCTCAGTCATACATATAGATAAAGAATAGGTGGCAAATCCCCCAATATCGGGGTTAGCCACCTGCTTTTACCACAACTTGACCATCAAATACAAAACGATAATGCCATAAACTACAATCTGTACAGCAATCCAAACCTTCAACCAAAAATCAGACAACCACACGCCTTCGCCTCGTTTACAAACTTCGCAAATACGTTGCTCGTGAGCCTTTATCATGGTTAATTGTTCTGCCATGTGTTTTTTCAAAAGTTCCGTTTCTTCTTGGATATAGCCATTCTTTATAAGGCGGATTTTGTCAATGTCAGCTTGCTTGACAGTAAATTCTATTGGTTGTGAAGTTATGTTCTTTAGTTGCTCTACAATAGACAGCAAGCATTTGTTCAACTGAGTTGTTGCATCTATGAGAATGGCTATTTTGTCTGTCTCTGTATTCAGTGTTTCTGAATTATCAACACTCTGCATCAGAGTGGAAATGTCTACCTTGTCGTTCTTTGATGTTCTCATATCGTAAAATTGTTTTGTGTTCATCGCCTATTTCCTCTTTTGATAGCAGGACGGCACATGTGGCTTGCCATTTTTGCACATCGTCTTGCCCATTCCAAATCATCTTCATCCTTGTCTCTGCCCCAACCATCGGGAGTGCTGCCACCACCGCCTGTGGACTCTGACATTTGCGTGGCTGCATCAAGATAGCCAGCGAAAAGAAGAACGGCTGTTCGCTGCAAATCATTGATTGTGGCGAATACGTTGTTCTCCGGCAAAGACACATCTTGCATAAGAATGTCGTTTACATTCGATAGAATATCTATCTCATAGTCACAATAATTCCAATTGATGGAATGGTGCACTAACGATTGAGATTGGAACTCGTTGCAGTTTCTGCACCTTGCATTTTTTGCAGTTTGCAGTTCTTCGGATGTATTCTTCTCATGATTATCTATATCTGCATTTTCTTTTTGAAGAACTTCTTTATGCAACTCTTTCCATGTCGCTTCTATCTTCGATGGCATAAGGTTCCTGCCTTTACCAAGAGACGAAGATTTATAAGTGGAGTTACCTCTCTTTATGGAATATCCACGGACAATATTTTGAGAGTCCTTTTGCTGCATCACATCATAGCCATATTGTTTTAGTCGTTCCACATAATCATTCCAATCAAATCTATCCATAGAGCGGAGAGCATCCATACAGGCATTAGTTATCTCTTGTTTGTTTTGCATTGAAATGTCGGATGCTTGTATCCAACCTCTACGCTTGGCTATATTATTGGCAGCAGCCATCGCCCTTATGTGGATATTGTGGTCATTGTTAATGTTGCCGTCATTGTCTATTCTGTTAGCATCAATGTGAAGATGCAAAATGCCACTCTTACTGTCACGGTGAAGCGACACTATATATTGGCTGTTGCGGAGATTGGTATGTTTGTCTTTTGCACGTTTTGTTTTCTCAGATAAATCAATGGAGTCAAACTCTCGAATGAAATCATCTGCAAGTTTTTCCCAATCCGCATTAGTCCATTCTTTGGTTTCTTCGGCTGTTGGCGACACTTCAATCCTTATCATGTTGTTCTTGATTGCCTTGGAATGCTCGCCAAGAAACTTTGCCTGATGTATTAACATTCTTGACCATAAAGACTCCGCAGCCACATTGTCGGGCAACAGGTGCAGTTTGATAATGTCCGCCTTGTCTTTGTTTACAACATATCGCATGGAGTTTGCACCATGTGATATTGCTCTCGCTTTTGCTATCATATACTCTCAATGTTTATAATGTCAGATAATCTTTGATGTCGCCCCAACGAGTTATAAGTGGAATGGCTGCTTTCATCCATTCTTCAACAAACTTAGTATTGTGAAAATACAGACCTCGTTTGTCGCTCTGAATGCTCTTGACTGAGCTGACAATTCTTATTAAATCGCCACGTGCATCACTCAAGCTGCACAATGCTTCAATTTCTCGGTCGGTCAGTCTTTGTTTGGGATGTTGCCCCAACACACACTTGCGCACATAGTTACTGACTGTCAAACCACAGGCATTGGCAAGTTCTGCCACTCTGTTGTATTCGTCAAAAGTTACTCTTACCTCCAAACGCTCCGTGCGCTTGGGTGTTATATAGTTCTTTGTTATTGCCATAATACGGTGTTTATAATTGGTGATATTAGGGAATAGAAAAGGCATTGGTGCGAGCTTGCGAGTACTGCAAGAAGCCATTGTCGTATGAATAAGCAACGCTGATTTGTACGACATTGGCATTTCTTGCAACGCTACCAATAAACCGTCTGACACGACACCATCCTTTTCTTCCCTTTATTCGTTATTGTTTCAAGTCACATTATTGCATAGTCTTGCTTTCAGCGTTGTAAAAACCGACCAACTCCAATTGTAATCGTTCTATCAATGTGCCGATGCAAGGATTTCGTTTTATCATTCGCTGAAGTGCCATTACTGGTGTTTCTGTCATGAGCAGAAAATCGGCAATATCTAATCCGCTTTTCCGTTGTTCTTCGGTAGCTACAAGTTCCAAGTGTTCACTGATAACAACCTTGCTACATACAGCAGAAAGCATAGGCATTTTGGCTTTCCATGCCGCAAACGCTCCCAAATCAGGACACAACATAACAGAACGGTTCTTCAACACCTTTATGCTTTCTTCCTTGAAACAACCATGTATGCCTCCTGTTGCCAACCATACAAAATCAGACATGAAGTGAGAGGCTATCAAGGCAGACTTTTCACTCTCTACTATTGCAACCGGCTTGGATGGATATTGTGGTAACAGATGCTCACCGAACAAGCATTGCTTCATGTTGAAGTTTTGCAAATGCAGTTCACTATGCACCCAACTAACAAAACTGTGAGGTTTTTTCACCCTGTGCCCATCGGTTGAATTGTAAAGCATCACTTTCCCTGACCTCACTCGTCCATGCCTGTCTATTTGCCAGTAAACAGTAGCACCACCCCACTTCTTTGATGTGCCAACCTTGTATAGTCGGAATATGCACTCAGTTTCCTCTTTACCAATGATGCCAGTCAAGAAAACAAACAGAGGGTTTATGCTATAATTGGATAGAGTTCGTTCCATTAATTCATTATCAATATAAGAGGTCGGTTGTTCTTGTTGCACTACCGTTGTTATATGTTTTTTCCAATCCATGTTTTCAACAGACATCGGATAATCCTTGAAATACTCAGACGGCTTGTAATGATATTGGCATGAGTGTTCATGGTCACATCTACCCACATAATCGGGAAAGTGTATCTTGCCCTCTGTGTCAATGTACCTAACAAAGCAACGTTTCTTGCCACAGTTAGGGCAAGTAGTCTTGTTGCCACGCTTGTATTTTTGAAGTACAAATCTATACTCTGCCATAGTAATTGCTTTATATAGAACATGAACAGAGAACTGCAAACTGCAATAACTGCAAGGCGCAAAGCGGTGGGTGTTATTGCAGTTTCTCGTACTCTCCTCGTTTTACTTTCTTGATTATCTTGTCGGTTGCGAGACCGACTAAGGCATACATAACCGACCTTTCCGACAATCCTACTTCTTTACCTGCTTGAATGGCATCAGCCGTTGTGAATGTCTTACCCACATTGTTGAGAAATTCTTTCTTCTGTGGTTCTATGCCATCCATCGCCATGAACTTTTGAATGGCTGTATAACAGTTCTCAAAATAATCACTCAACCGAATGGCTGCTTTGGTGGAGTCTATGTCAACATAGTCCTTATGAACCTCACCGCAAGCCCATCGTAAAATCTGAACAACCAATGCAAGCCGTGCTACTAACATGGGCGTTTTCATAATGCGACTATCTACCAATGCGTCATCTTTAATCTCGTTGATCGCACCGATTGCAGCATTGCGCCATGCCGTAAAGTAATGGCTAGCATCTTTAGAGAATTTCAATATATTCTGTACTGCATCGTCATCTTCACTTACAGAATAGGGCAATGCCAAAATCTTGTCTATGACACTCTTCCACATTGCAGCATAGTTGTCAAAAGAGGAAGAACTTGAAGGCTCGTCATCTGCCCAATCTGCGATTTTCTGCGAAGTTGGATAGGCAAACAGGAAGCGGTCTAAGAAGCCGTTGGCTTTATAGCCTTTGTCTATCAGTTCGTGCATTCTTATGGTCTGCATAGTGCCTACAATATTTATAAACGGATTTTCTATGTGAATGGGTACGGGCATACTGCAACGTGACACATCCAAAGCCTTACCACTGAACGCTGTCAAGAGTTGTTCTATCAACTGTCCTTTGCTGTATTGGTTTACGGCATTGAACATACCCATGATTTCATCCACATACAATACTACTCCACGTTTGTTGTCATCATGCGCACGAATCAAGGCTTCTGGTGTAAAATCGGATATAATGGTTCTGCGCAAAATTGGCTTGGGTGGAAGTGTTCCACTATCCTCTTTCTTGCCTCGTTGTCGCTCCAAAGCCTCATTATAGTGTTCCATTTCATCCTTAAACTTACGGATAGCCTTGGCATCATGCTTGCGGATTGGGCGAAAAGCAAAGTCAAGAGGTGGTGTCTTTCCCATGCCTGGTCGTCCAACCAATATCATATACATGGCTGCATTGCTTATCCAACCGCCACGAATACAAATATTCACAGCATTGCCGATAGCCGTTGAAGCGGCAACCAACAATGAGGCGAGGGTATATTCTATGGAATAGTTTTCTTGACGAGCCAATGCGAGAACCATATCCTGCAACTTTGCAGGAAGTGCATCTAATGGTATCTTGTTCTCATAGACACCTTCAAACTCCATTCTTAAACTGTTGCATAATTCAAGTGCATCCATTAGAATCTGTGGTTACGTTTTGATTTGAGGAACAAAGCAGCTTCTGCCTCCAATTCCTTTTGCGATTTAATCTTACCGTCATGCAGCCATGTTTCAATCTCTGATTTGAGAAACATGATGCGTTTACCTCTTTTGTGAAAAGGTATCAGGTGGCAACTCGTCCAACCATAAACGGTTTGTTCGGCAGGATGATTGGGAAGATATTCACACAATTCTTTCAAGTTCATCCATTGATTCGTCTGCGGTTGTGCCGTCTGGTTATTGAGGTTGTCAACTTTTGATGTAAGTTCGTTCAACTTATCCATCATCCATGTCATTGCCTTGGGCAAATCTTCAAATGTAATGTTCTTTTCAGTCATATCGTTCATTGATTATATTGTTCGATTTGAGTGCAAAGTAACATGGATTTTGAATGCTGATTTTATGCTGACAGACATCACATAAACAATCATCGTCAAAACATAATCATCATATACAAAAGTTATTGATAATCAAAATGTATTATGATAACCGTCATTATCATTTTGTTCCGGCTATGCGGTATGTCATTAGTACATCATAAGGCTATCATAAGAGATAATCGTATGTATTCTTATTGGTCTTTGTGGATATATGGGGTGACTTCAAATCACTCCATCCCGAAAGAAGAAAGGATATGACTTGTAATCACATCCTTGTGACAACACCAGCCAATTGTTATAAGGGTGTCATTTCAACCGTATCCCTTGTAAGAAGTCCATCACTCTTTGGAGATGGGTTCGGTTGAAACGACCCCATAAAACAAGAAAGCCACCCACAACAATGCGTGTGGATGGCTATATATAATAAGGTGTAAATTATGCCTATTCGGTTGTTTGATTTGTATCAGTAAGAGGCAAGTCCAAAGTTATCCTCTTTGTGGCATTCTCTTTCTTCGCATCAACAACCTTTGCATAGATTTGAGTTGTACGTACATTGGTATGACCAAGCATCTTGCTTACTGTATAAATGTCTGTACCGCCCGCCAGCTGGAGCGTAGCATACGAGTGTCTGAAGCAATGGAAGGAGATATGCTTCTTTATTCCTGCTGCTTCAACCCATCTTTTGATAGGACGATTTATCCAAGATGGAGCTGGCAACCCTGCAAACACAAGTAAGTCTCCGTCCTGTCTTTCTCCACAAAGTTGAAAGGCTTGTTCTGAAATAGGCATATACTCTACACCCTTTGTTTTCTGTTGCGTGAAATTCAAACGATAATTGCCGTTAAACAGTTCTACTTCCGACCACTTTAATTTCTGAATATCGCAATGGCGAATACCTGTGAGAGCAGAGAATAAGGCTGCACGTTTCAACAAGGGGTCGCATGGTGTCTGTGCCAAGCGGTTCAATTCTTCTACGGTCAAGTACTCTCTACGGCTTTCTTGTTCTTGTATGCCTTTTACCTTTGCCGATATGTCAATGGTGAGGTAGCCGTCAATGAAAGCCTGTTTCAGTCCTGCTTTGAATATAGCAAAGTAAGTAGAAGCTGTGTTCTGAGAAATTGTACCTGACTTGTTTCCTCCTTGCGGAGCTGTCATCAAGAAACGACGGAACGATTCTACTAATTTCATGTCAATGTCGGCAAACAAGATCGTATCGCCTTTGGCAAATATCTTCAACAACTCGCCTACACGTTTCCAGTTAACGATAATCGAGTCTGAACTATTGGCATGACGAGTATCGGCTACATGGGCAAAGTATTCAATGAAGTTGCAGCGTGAACGTTCAAGTTGTTCTGCCTGTTCGGTTTCCTCTGCCGAATATAGTGAAGCATTATCATATTCTTTTTGTCGCATATTCCTTACTTTGTCGGCATAGATACACGCTTCTTGGTCAAGTTGCGACTTGCATACGATTATGCCATTCAAATCTCGTTTGGGCTTGTAAGTGGTTTTGCCATCGGTACCAGTTCGGGCATTGCGTGACTTGTCAAATACAGGAGTAGTTATCGTGCGGTTCAGATACTCACGCAGTCGTTGTGGCTTGTCCTTGCTCGATTGGAACACTGGATAAGCCTCAATGTAAAGATACCATTCGTCATGATATTCTGACTTGCGCAGTTTCACCGTCACTCGTGTATGGGCTAGTGCTTTCTTCATTGTTTTGCTCCTTTATATAGGTTGTCTATTTCTTTCTTGGGTACATATACATAGTTGCCTATCTGCCGTGTGGGTATGGAATACTTGCGTATATGCGCATACACCGTGCTGTCATTGACCTTATACTTCTTGCTTATCTCTCCAATAGTATAGCAGTCCTTGGGTTCGAGGCTATAAAGTTTCTTCACTTGCTTCGGCTTTTCCGTAGCCTTAGGGCGAAGAGGATAGAGTTTTATAAGTTCCTCTTTGCTTACTCGTATTTGGTTTGTACCGAGATTGATGTGTGAAATCTGTCCTTTACGTATAAGCCTATAAAGAGTGAAACGACTGATACCAAACAAGGCATATGCTTCCGTTACCTTGATATAGTCTTGTTCCTTTGGAATGTTCTTTACCACTTTGTCAAGAAGTTTATTTCTTTCCTCCTCGTCATGCCTACGTTTCCATGCTATCTTGGAACATCTGGGCGAGCAGTACCAAGACTCTATAGTTTTAGCCATAAACTCCTCGCTGCACACCTGACACTTGCGTACTATTTGAAATTTCGATGCTGCCATATTTATTACCTTTTCTATATAATAACGTAGGAAACGTGCTTTTGTTGCACATTATCTACTATTTTGTTGCGTTACAAATATGGTACAAATATACAATAAAATAACGAGAAATAAGCATAATCATCCGCAAGTGTTAAAAATAGAAATAGGGCGCAACTCATTGAGTTACACCCTATTTATCTATTTATTGTTATAGATATTTATCTATACTTACTTCACCTCCTCGAAGTCAGCGTCCTGAACATCCTGAGCGCCACCATTGCCGCCCTGTGCCTGCTGACCGCCCTGAGCACCCTGTGCACCAGGACCAGCCTGCTGACCACCCTGATACATCTGCTGAGAAGCAGCCTGCATTACGGTGTTCAAGTTGTTGATGGCTGTATCGATAGCTGCAACATCACCAGCCTTGTGAGCATCCTTCAACTGCTGCAATGCCTGCTCGATACCTGGCTTCTTGTCTGCAGGAATCTTATCACCATTATCCTTCAGGAAGTTCTCGGTGCTGAAGATCATGCTGTCTGCCTGATTCATCTTGTCAATCTTCTCGCGCTCAGCCTTATCAGCAGCAGCGTTCTGCTCTGCCTCAGCCTTCATGCGGTTGATCTCATCCTCGCTCAAGCCAGATGAAGCCTCGATGCGGATGCTCTGCTCCTTACCGGTAGCCTTATCCTTAGCAGATACGTTCAAGATACCGTTAGCATCGATATCGAAGGTAACCTCAATCTGAGGAACACCACGACGAGCTGGAGCAATACCTGTCAAGTTGAACTGCCCGATACTCTTGTTCTGAGCTGCCATTGGACGCTCACCCTGCAATACGTGGATAGTAACCTCTGTCTGGTTATCAGCTGCAGTAGAGAACACCTCGCTCTTCTTGCAAGGAATAGTTGTATTAGCATCGATAAGCTTAGTCATCACACCACCCATAGTCTCGATACCGAGAGTCAATGGAGTAACGTCGAGCAATACGATGTCGCCAACACCCTCTTCCTTATTCAAAATGGCACCCTGGATAGCTGCACCAACTGCAACAACCTCATCAGGGTTTACACCCTTAGAAGGCTCCTTGCCGAAGTAGTTCTTAACGAGTGTCTGAACGGCTGGAATACGGCTTGAACCACCAACCAAGATAACCTCATCGATATCTGATGTAGAGAGCTTAGCATCACGAATAGCATTCTGGCAAGGTACGAGACAAGCCTGAATCAAGTTGTGAGCCAACTGCTCGAACTGTGCACGAGTCAAACTCTTTACCAAGTGCTTAGGCATACCGTCAACGGCTGTGATGTAAGGCAAGTTGATTTCTGTAGCTGTAGAGCTTGACAACTCAATCTTAGCCTTCTCAGCAGCCTCCTTCAAGCGCTGCATAGCCATAGGATCCTTGCGGAGATCTACGCCTTCCTCAGCCTTGAAGCCATCAGCCAACCAGTTGATGATTACCTGGTCGAAGTCATCACCACCGAGGTGAGTATCACCATTGGTAGAAAGTACCTCGAATACACCGCCACCGAACTCCAAGATAGAGATATCGAATGTACCACCACCCAAGTCGAATACGGCGATCTTCATATCCTTGTTAGCCTTGTCAACACCATAAGCCAAAGCAGCAGCTGTAGGCTCATTGACAATACGCTGAACGTTCAAGCCTGCAATCTGACCAGCCTCCTTAGTAGCCTGACGCTGTGAGTCAGAGAAGTAAGCAGGAACTGTAATAACTGCATCTGTAACCTCCTGTCCGAGATAATCCTCAGCGGTCTTCTTCATCTTCTGAAGAACCATTGCAGAAATCTCCTGTGGAGTATATTTGCGACCCTCGATTTCAACACGTGGATAACCACCCTCGTTTACTACTGTGTAAGGCATTGCCTCAGCCTCTTTCTGGCTCTGAGCGTATGTCTCACCCATGAAACGCTTGATAGAATATACAGTGTTCTTAGGGTTTGTGATGGCCTGACGCTTAGCAGGATCACCTACCTTGCGATCACCATCCTTAACGAAACCTACTACTGATGGAGTAGTACGCTTACCTTCACTATTAGCGATTACAACTGGTTCGCTACCTTCGAAAACGGCAACACAACTGTTTGTGGTACCCAAGTCAATTCCAATTACTTTTCCCATGATTATATCTTTTTTTATTTTTATCGTTATTAATAATGTTTATCATGTGAACGCTGTTTCCGGAAAGTCTGCCGAAGATATGCATCTATCAGGAACTCTCCCCAACGGTCACGCAAACATAGTTAACAAAGCGTGTGCCAAGGAAAAGACAGAAGGGGCACAACTGACAAAAGAGCGAGAAATGTCAGAAAAGAGCATAAAAGAAATGACAAGATGGCAGATTTCGTATGCCATAAGCGCATTTTTCCAGATAATTACTTGGCATTATCAAGGATTATCTGTAATTTTGCAGAGAATTATTCATAAGATTATTATAACATCAGTTTTTTAATGGGAAGAAACAAATACTCCGCAGGAGAAATCAAGGAAATCGGCAAATTGCTCCGATTGAAAAACGCTGGTAACAGACTCCAGCAGAAGCAGATTCGCCATGACCTTCGTGTAGATTACGAATTTAATATATCCGACTTCAACGAACCAGGCAAGGCTTTCGGCGAAGAGGAACTTCAGGCTGCCATCAAGCGTGGCGCCATCCAGATTCTTGATGATGCTACTATCGAGGCGATGAAAGCCAAACGTGCCCGTGACAAGGCTCGCGACGAGGCAGAAAAACAGAAGGAAGCAGTTGCAAGCGGAGAGCAAACCGACTGGAAGGAAGCCATGAAAGAATGGAAGGAATATTATGAAAGGTAAAAAGGTAAAAAAGTAAAAAGGTAAAAAAAAGGCTGAATAACTGAAGGCTGAAGGGCTAAAGGACTGAAGGGCTGAAGTACTAAAGAACTTGAAGGACTGAAGGGCTGAAGGTTATAAAGGACAAATTAAAGAACTATACTGATAATTAAATATTATGGCAAAAGTATTGATTAAGACTTCTGAAGGCGATATCAAAGTTCGCCTTTATGATGAGACTCCTCAACATCGCGACAACTTTATCAAGTTGGCTAAAGAGGGATATTTCGACGGCACTCTCTTTCATCGTGTCATCAAGGATTTCATGATTCAGGGCGGTGATCCGGAGAGTAAGAATGCTCCTAAGGGCAAAATGTTAGGAACAGGTGGTCCTGACTACACGATTCCTGCTGAATTTGTTTATCCTCAACTTTTCCATAAGCGTGGTGCACTGAGCGCTGCGAGATTAGGAGATGAGGTAAATCCTGAGCGCGAAAGCAGCGGAAGCCAGTTCTATATCGTATGGGGAAAAACCTACAAGATGAATGAACTCAAGCAGATGGAGAAACAGATGGGCATGCAGATGGAGCAAAACATATTCAACCAGCTTGCTAAAGAACACCACGATGAGATCATGAACTTCCGTCGCAACCGCGACCGCCAGGGATTGATGGAATTGCAGGATCAGCTGGTGGATGAAACCAAGAAACGCTGCAAGGAGGAAGGTTACCCTAAATTTACCGATGAGCAGGTGAAAACCTACACAGAGATGGGCGGTACTCCTTTCCTTGACAACCAATATACTGTATTCGGTGAGGTAGAAGAAGGTCTCGACGTCGTGGAAAAAATCCAGAATTGCGAGACGCTCAGAGGTGATCGTCCAAAAGAGGATATCAGTATGGAAGTTTCCCTTATCGAGGAATAATCCAGAAGAAATATTGGCAACAGAAAGTATTGTCACTTTGTCTGTATCGGCAACTATTCATTCGTATTATATATAATAATGTACGTAACGAAGCAAGTTCGACACGTAAGAAAACAAAATTAATAATAACTAACAAATCAGAAACAATGATGACAAAAACCAACATGATGAAGAGTATCATGATGCTCTTGGCGATAGCCGGTTCCAACTACAGCTATGCCCAGCAAGCAACTGTGGTAGTAAGCAACACAACTGCTGCACAGCGAATGGAACTCGTAGAAGTAAGCATGGCTGATGTGAAAGCTAAGCTATCAAATGCAACTCCTGGCAAAGGACAGGCTTATGTGGTAAAGAATACCCGCGGACAACAAATCGGTTCACAGATTACCCACGATGGTAAGTTGCTCATCGATGCCAGTGTGCGCCCTCATAGCGCAGCTACCTTTTATATCAGCATAGAGAAGCCATATCCTCAGAAAATTTGGGCAACAGGCGCTCTCTATAAGATGAGAAAGGACGACCTGGCTTGGGAGAACGACCGATGCGCCTACCGTGTTTACGGACCAGCATTACAGCGTTCTGGCGAGCGCTCATTCGGCACTGATGTTTGGGTAAAGAACACGCCTGATACGGTGGTAAATATCCGATACATCAAGAACCAGAAAGCCTGGGAAAACATGTGCAGAGTGGATGCAAAGAAAAAAGCCATAGAAAAACAACTCAAGACGGAGAAAAATCCTGCAAGAATTGTCAAACTCAAAGATCAGATCAAGGCAGTAGAAGCAGAAGGAAAAGAAGTTAATATCCGCAACTCATTCCATCTCGACCAGGGCAACGGACTCGACCCATATCGCGTAGGTGCAACCTTGGGTCTCGGTGCACCAAGTCTTATGATTGGTAACGAACAGATATTACCTTACTGCTATAAGGATTACAAGATCTTAGACAATGGTCCTCTCAGATTTACCGTTGAACTGATCTACAATCCTTCTACCGTGGGCGACCAGAAGAACGTAGTAGAACATCGTATCATCTCTCTCGACAAGGGCAGCAACTTCAACAAGATGACAGTCTGGTATGATGGTCTCACCCACCCTACCGACTTTGCTACAGGTTTCCCAATCCATGAGGAAGATACCGAGACTAAAACTTTCGCAAAAGACTACGTAAGTTACGCAGACCCTACCGACAATATGGAAGGTAACCAGTCTCAGGTATATGTAGGTGTACTCTTCCCTTATGGCATTGACAATACCTACTACCAGCTTTTCGATAAGAAGCACGACGGCGCTACCGGTCATGCGTTAGGCATCAAGACTGGCTTGAAGAACGGAGAAAAGTTCAGCTATTACTTCGGAGCTGCATGGAGCAAATATGATGTTCGCAGCTATACAGAATGGCAGATTCGCATCAAGGATTATCTTGAGGCATTGAAAACTCCGCTTAAAGTTGAGATCAAGTAAAAAGAAAACTTTAAAGCGAAAGAGATAAAACATCCCCTTAGCGAAAGCCTGATTCAGGCAATCTCTAAGGGGATTTTTCTGCTATATAAATAATAGCAATATAATCATTACTATAAAATATCTCAATAGATGAATGAGAAATTACTTACTCATCTCAAAACCTACACGTACTCCATCATAATTCTTGGTGATATTGCCGATAGTGCCAAGTGTAGAATTACCGCTGAGAGCTGTCAATGTCTGAACCAAGGTAAGGAGTTTCTTGGATTCAAAAAGAAGGCTGACACCATTGGTTGTCTGGGTAGCATAGCCGGAAACGCTGAGCAGGAGTCCCTTCATTGTGATGGCATGTGTCTTCTCATCAAAAGTATAAGTACCTCTCCATGACTTGCCATCTATTTTTGACTCAAAACTTCCATCCGTATTAAACTTGAAGTAAGTGTTTGAGCCGGAGAAACCTGCTTTCTTGTAATAACCTTCCAACTGCTCCTCTATCTTATTAGCTGCAATTTCGCCGCCAGCTTTGGCAAGCAGATTCTCTGAAGTAAAAGCACAACCTGGCTTACTGTATTTCCAAGTATGAGCACAAAGACTCTCTTTATTGAAAGAACCAGATCCGATTACATTGTTCAGAATTCCATTGATTATGGTTCCTGCAGTACTGCCTGTGCTACCAGATGTGCCTCCACCAAGCAATCCACCGAGGATACCGGCTATTGCAGAACCAGCAGAGGTTGAAGTAGCAGAAGTTGCTGTTGTAGGAGTTGTTGTTTCTGTATTTGTTATTGCAGAAGTACTGGTGGCAGAGGTTGCCGCAGTAGAAGTTTTAGTAGAAGACTTAGTTGAGCTTGTCTTCTTGCTTGTTGTTTTCTTTGTTGTTTTCTTTGTTGCCTTCTTTGTAGTTTTCTTAACAGGAGTACTGATTAACTCCGAAAGAGAGCACTCGCTGAGTTCATTTGCCATACTGCCAGTAGTGCAAGCCAGCACCAAAGCAGTCAATAGAATTACTTTTTTCATACCTTTATTATTTTATATATCAATATTCCTATGGAATTCTTCATTTCCTTCTCTCTATTTATGCATGGAATTATCCCTGGAAGAAAACAATCTCTTTTAGAAGAAGAATCCATTTTCGGCTGCAAAGTTCGCAAAAAAAAATGAAATTTCAGAAGGATTTTCCCATTTTCTCATAGTAATATCCCTATAAATACTACGAATCGTATGAATATAACATGAAAATTGGGATACAAAAGGCTTTAAAATTGACGTAAATCAAAAAAATACAGATAATTGGTGCATTTAAATAGAATTTCCTTTCATCTTTTATCAGAATGCCCTATCTTTGCAACGTATTCAAATCACAATAGGTTTATCAAAACACAATAGGTTATGAATGATTGTCTAATAAAGGTTAACGAAGAGAATCAGAATCAGGCTATCAGCAGATGCCAGAGCATTCTTCGTGATCGCCGCGAGGCTCTTGCCTCTAAGGCTAAAAGCAGAAATTAAAGAGATTATCTTTTAAGAGAGATTCTCGTGTGCAGCTTTGTTTTTCTTCCAGAGGGAAAGCACTCGTATGTGGTAAATTCCATTGATAAGGAAGAAGGTTATGCTGTAAGATTATGATCTTTATCCCCCGCTCGATAGAGAGTCGAGGACATCACGAAAAAAGTCCCGCTGTAAGGAATTTCATCCTAACAGCGGGACTTTTTTGGTTTACCCTATTTATTTTTTGGATTATACTATTGATTATTTCTCTACTTTGCAGCCGGCATTGCGGAGCAACTGGAGAAGACCATTCTCACCACCTAAATTGGCGGCATCAACAACAAAGAAGGTTGGCTTCTCTGCCATCACAGTCTGCACCTTTGCAGCCCAAGCCTCAAGAGTTGGTTGAGAAACATGAGCGCCAGTAGCCTTGGCTGCAGCATCTACATCCTGTGCCTTGAAAGCACCTACAGCTTTATTCAACTTGGCCAACTCTGTAGGCTCATTCTCCAGAAACTCTACCAAGCGTGCCACCTGCTGCTTCAGGTCACTCTTATAGGTAGCATTGATATAAGCATCCACATCACTTAAACCGCCTACAGTCTCATTGTTTGCCTTTGCCTGTGCTTCAAAATACTGGTCGAAAGTATGAGTAGGATCATACATACCCATGTGGTTGGCCACAAAGAGCAACTGCTCCATGTCTTCCATCAAAGCAGCAGGAGTCAGGTTACCATACTTTTTCTGCACGTAGGAACTACGGAAATCCACCTCCATGTATTTCTTGAGGAAAGCATTAAGTTTTGTCTGCTGAGCCGGAGTAAGCAAACTGAGAAGAATCTTGCCGTCAGCCAGTTTCTTAGCGTCATTAATGGACTCACGATAAGCCGCCTTGTTTACCTCGAAATACATCTGATCGGTATTCGTAAGTGCTTCCTTCAACTCACCACTCAGACTAACAACACCCATAGGATTCATGAGCCGGTTGGAAGCCATGATATAGGAAGGCTTCTGGTCGGTACTATCTTTACTAATCTTGTAAAGAAGCTGTGCCTGCACACTCACCATGCTTACACTTATCAGCATAAGCGCCAAAACAATTCGCTTCATCGAATTGAAATTCATCTTCTTGAAATTCATTTACTTTTAAATTAAAACATTAAACTTATCTTTCACTAAACTCTCTATTTTGTGGACAAAGGTACAAAAAAATCCCGATACAACAACAATTGTATCGGGATTTTATATATTTATGTGACATTTTTCTTGTTACTTAGCCTCACCAGCCTTTGTTGCATGCATGATAACCTCTACGTGGTTGCCATCCTTCATCACTACATTCTTGAGGAAATCGCTCACTGCCTTTGCATCTACAGAGCTTACCTCCTTCTTGTAGTTGGTATGAGTATCAATACCATGGATCAGATACTCAGAGATAACACCCATCCAGTAGCCATTCTGCTTGCAGCTTACATCAGCCTGCTTCAGAAGGATTTCCTTCACTTTCTGGAGGTCATCCAGATTAGGCTGCTCCATCGCATCCTTCAAACCAGAATAGAAGTAAGGAATAGCATCCTTAGACTTGTCTGGGTTCATCATTGCATTACCAGTAACACCTACACGCATGGTCTTACCATCAAGTTTTACACTTTCCATAGCATCAGCACCAGCATAATAAGCAGCGCTCAACTTTTCACGGATATTACGGTTGTAATCCATATTGATAACGCGAGCTGCAATATCAGCAAGTACTGAGTTGCGCAATGTATAAGGAGCCTCTGAGCACCAGATCTCAACAGCTACATCCTGTGGATTCTCCATTGCCTTGGTGAACTTGTTGACAACTTCACCCTTCACTGGCAATGTCTCTACGTTCTTAAACTTCTTTCCGTTGTTTGGCAAAGAAGCGATATACTGCTCGATAAGAGGAAGAATCTTAGCCTCATCGAAGTTGCCGACAAAGAAGAAGGTATAATCCTTCGCATTACCGAAAAGCTGCTTACCAAGTTCAAGTGCGCGGTCGTAGTTTACACTCTTCACCTCATCCACTGTCATTGTGCGGAATACAGGGTTACCAGGATAGAGCGTGCTGGTCAATGAATCCTGGAATACAGCCTGAGGATTGTTGCTACGATTAGCAAGTGCTGTTACCTGATTGTTGATCAGGTTGTTGACAGCCTTCTCGTCCTTAGTCAGATTGGTGAGTTTCAAATAGATGAGCTGCATCAAAGTCTCCAAATCCTTTGGAGTTGAGCCACCACCCAAACCATGACGGTATTTTGAAACACTGAATCCGCAAGAAGCAATCTTACCAGCCAATACCTTCTCAAGGTCATTATTGGTAAAGCCACGCAAACCACTTGAGTTCATCAAGGCACCCATCATCTTCACCTCGTTGAGATCCTTTGTTCCGAAAACAGAAGTACCACCATTTGCTGTAGCAGCAAACTGTACCTCGTCGTTCTTGAAGTCAGTCTTCTTGAGCACAACCTTGGCACCATTAGAGAGGGTAAGCATCTTGTAACCGAAGAGCTTATTCTCTGTGGTCTTCTTGATCTTACCAGCCTTAGGAAGCTCTGCCATCAATGGTTCTTGCTTTACATTATCTACGTAAGCTTCGAGCTTTTCACCACGCACCTGCTTTACGACATCTGCCAACTGCTGCTTTGTTGGATAAACAGCACCCTCAGCATCGCGCATCATCAGAAGTGTTACGAAATTGGTATCAGTCTCGCAAATCAACTCCTTGGCATAAGCATTGATAGCCTCTAAAGGAATACTTGGAACCATGGTCTTATAGATCTGATGTTCAACCTCAACAGAAGGGATTGGTTCATTAGAGATGAAATGATCTACATACTGAGAAGTAAACTGCTCATTCTTCATCTTATCACGGTTAGAATACATCTTATCCAAACCGCTCATGAAATCCTCTTTATAGCGAACGTACTCAGTAGCCGTGAAACCGAAGTCCTTAGCACGCTTAGCCTCACGGAGAACAGCTGCATAAGCCTCAAGCATCTTGCCAGGCTTGGCAACTGCAGTAAGACTGAAAGCATCCTTTGTGCGGGAAACCAAGTAGCTGCCATTATCACAACCAGCCTGGAGATATGGACAGTCAGCCTCCAATGACTTTTCGCCCAAACGAGAGCTAAGCATGCTGGTAATTGCACTCTGAACATAAGAAGTAGCGAAGTAATTGAGACTACCCTTCAAAGAGTCAGGTGTAGCATCGTGCTTCATGCTGATCATAGCCACATCGTAGTTCTGCTCCTTGTCCTTGTCAACTACATAGATAGCTGTATCATTGTCAGGAACCAACTCAGGGATCACCTTTGCTGCATTAGCAGGAACCTTGATGCCGCTGAAGAGTTTCTTGATCTGTGCCTCAATGTGATCAACATCCACATCACCTACAACGATGACAGCCTGGTTGTCTGGACGATACCATTTGCGATAGTAAGCACGGAGGGTTTCAGGATCGCAACCATCAATGATGCTCATCAGACCGATTGGCATACGATAACCGTACTTGCTGCCAGGATAAAGTGCAGGAAGTGAACGCTCCATGATACGCTGCTGACCTACCATACGCATACGGTACTCATTGTGTACAACGTCACGCTCATTGTCGATAGCCTCTTGGGTAAGAGAGATACCATTGCTCCAATCCTTGAGGATGAGCATACAAGAATCTACGGCTGTAGTACGAGTAGTTGGTACGTCGGTAAAATAATAAACGGTCTTGTCGATACTTGTGTAAGCATTCAAATTCTTACCATACTCCACACCAATGCTCTGAAGATAGTTCTGAAGGCTATTGCCCTGGAAATGCTCAGAACCATTGAAAGCCAAGTGCTCCAAGAGGTGAGCCAAACCACGCTGGTCGTCGTTCTCATTAATAGAACCAACCTTCTGTGCAATGTAGAAACTTGCTACATGCTCAGGGAAATTGTTGTGACGAATGTAGTAGGTAAGGCCGTTGTCAAGGTGACCGATTCTCACGTCCTTGTCAACAGGAACCTGAGGCATCTGCTGTGCCACCATTGAGCCTGTAGCCAGCAGCATCACTGCCGCTACAAAAAACTGCTTTAATCTCATGTTTTATTATAATGTTGTTAGAATTATTACTTACATTTTATTATTTAATCTATACACATATATTATAGGAAAATGGATATTTTCTGAATATACATTTATATGATAAAACGAAATCCCCACGCCTTTGGGTAGCTTTCAGAATGCAAAAATAACATAATTAAAGGGAGAAAGCAAATATTTTGTAGCTTTTTCACTCTTTACCCCTCATTTTCACGCTTTTATCGCTATTTTCACACTTTAGCCTGGAAAATCATGCACTAACTCAAAGAACCGGAAGTCCGTTATCCACGCACCTGAAAGCTCTTCATCCAAGAACCGCGGAAAAGGCGTATGAGGAAGAGAACTCCACGGAAAGTAAGTTCCGTAGCCATCGCAATCCACACACCTTCCAACCCATAGCTCTTGGATAAGCCGTAGGCAAGAGTGAGTCGCACGAGCCACATGGTACCGAGATTGATGGCAGCAGGCTTGAATGTATCACCTGCTCCCACACAGACACAATAGGTCACGATGCTCGCAGCAAAGAACGGTTCGGCAAATGCTTCGATACGCAGACAGGTAGTACCCAACTGTCGGATGGCCTCAACAGGCGAAAGCACTCCTATCATTTCTGGCGCAAAGACATACATGATGACTCCCATCAATGCCATCACCAACATACCAAGACCAACGGTCATATAAGCAAAGTTCTTGCACAGGTCTATGCGCCCAGCTCCATGAGTCTGTCCTACCAGGGTAGTAGCAGCATCACCGATACCATAACCAGGCATATAACAAAGACTTTCTGCTGTAATCGCAAAAGAATGGGCAGCAATGGCTATGTTGCCCAATGGCGCCACAATCATGGTACTCACAATCTGTGCTCCACTCATCAGAATATTCTGTATGGCGATAGGGATGCTGATCTTGCAGGCTCTCTGCACATATTCCTTTACCCAATGAAAACGCACATAATCCTGACGGAGATTAAGCATCCGGTTCTTGCAAGCCGACAGATATAGATTGGGTAGTGAAATACAGATATATGCCAAGGCTGTTCCCATAGCAGCACCCACTACCCCGAACTTGCAGATATAAATGAAAATATAATTGAAGATTACATCACAAATACACACCAGTACAGCCATCACGCTCGGCGTATGCATATTACCAGCCGACTTGAGTATCATCTCGGAAGTATGATAAAGATACACGAAGGGAAGCACCAAGGAATATATCAGGAAATAACCAGAAGATGCTGAAGCGATATCAGCACCACCACCCAACCAGTATGGAAGATGTGAATGTATTCCCACTCCTATGAGCGAGAGGAACACACTGAAAGCCAAACCGCAAATCAAGGCATGACGGAAAACCTGACGCGCCTTCACAAAATCATTGGCTCCGATAAAATGAGCTACCTGCACAGAGAATCCTGTGGCAGCCGCACTCAGCAAACTGCCAACCAACCATGTGGTAGATTCTATCAGACCGATACTGGCAGAGGCTTCAGCACCCAGATGACCAACCATAGAGGCATCAATAAAAAACATCATGACGGTGGAAATCTGTGCCAACATAGATGGGATACTCAATCCCACAATCAGATTGAGTTTCTCACTACGCACCATCGCTCTACCCGAACGAATCGACTCCATCAGATATTCTGTTTTCTTACTATATAGCATTTCTATTTTCCTATTTTTTGTTATTATCTATTCGTTTATCGATTTACGTCAAAACAAAATACACGGAAAATGGCGACTCCATGTTGAGGAACCGCCATTTCTTATTAACATAAATAATTATTACCTTCAATCAATATTCCTAAAATACGCACTTTCACCTTTATAAAAACTAACCTAACCTATTTGTCGTCCTTGAATAAACAATCTTTATTTACCTTTTCTTCTAATACCTGTCGTCCTTGAATTACAATCTTAATAAACTACCTTTTAAAAAACTAAACCTAGAACAATCTATTACCTAACTAAAAACCTAAAACTTATATTTCTGATGCAAAGGTACTACATTTCTTTGAACCCACAATATTTTTATGAATAAATTTGCAACTTTCTAACATTTTTTTGATATACGTCAAAGGATTGTGTACGAACACAAACACTAATTTAACCTTCGCAACACATTTTTAGAATTGAAAATAGAAATGAAATATATGGAATAATAAAGGAGGAAAGAAAAGGAAAAGAGGGAGGAAAAAAGAAGGGAGGAAAGAAAAGGAAAAGAGGGAGGAAAAAAGAAAAGGGAACGAAAGAGAGGAAGGAAAGAGGGAAAAAAGAGGAGAAAGCTATATGGGGTATCTGCCAGAGACCGTAAGGTCTTATCCGAATAAAATTCCGTGAGTAATCGCATGAGCAAGAAAGCTCCGATAACTCCGTGAAATCCGATGAAAAAAGAAAGCCTTGAAAGTATCACTACTCCCAAGGCTAAAATATCATCATATCTTTCAACAGTCATTATATGCGAGTATATTACTGCCTGATATTATTCTTCTGTTATCCAGCTACCTTTACCTCGCTTATAGGCAGTCAATGCCATTTCGAAGCGAAGCATAGAATAAGCAGGGATGGTTGAGTTAACGCTACTGCCATAAGCGAGATTAGCAGGAATGAATACCTGCCAGTGATCCCCGACATGCATGCCCAAAAGTGCAGTGGTAAAACCATCTATCCAACCATAATTAACAGTCGTCTTTGTTGGCTTAGCCGTTTCCGAACTATACTCATCAGCAACGAAAGTCTGGTCAAAAACATAACCATTGGCATAAGAATCGGATGGAATCAATCTACCACGATAACTCAATTGGATAGAGTCGGTATAAAGCAGATTAGCATCGCTATTACCCTTCTTCAGTATATGCACCACGATATAATCATCGTCATTATACTTTAGGGTAGAAGCAGCACCTTGTCCTTCCGTAGTGGATGTCTGGTTCTGAAGTGTCCAGCTACGTATCACCTTCCACTCCGAACTTCCATTGGCAATCTGCTGTCGGGCTTTAGCTAATGTATCAGCAAAAGCCTTATCATTACGCTCCTGCCAATTTCTAAACTCAGAATTCGACTCGTCCTCATTCGTCTCACTGCATGATGACAGTACGAAAACCGTCATCAGCAGAAAGAACAAATATTTAATATTCTTAAAGTTCATCTAAATCTTTTGTTTTGATCATATACCTTATTATATATATGCATATCACTCAGACTACACAAATCATACAGGTATATCCCGAAATACTCCGGCAATTAGAAATTCTTGATTTCCTTGCCAAGCTTCTTCAATACGCTTGTGATGCTCACACGTTCCTCGATGATACTGCGCAAGTCGCTGATAGCAACACGCTCCTGCTCCATAGTATCACGATAACGGAGAGTTACCTTATGATCATTTGGAGTCTCGTGGTCAACGGTGATACAGAATGGAGTACCAATAGCATCCTGACGACGATAACGTTTACCGATAGAATCCTTAGGATCGCCATAGTGAGTATTAAAGTGGAACTTCAACTCATCTACAATCTCGTGAGCCAACTCAGGGAGACCATACTTCTTATCCAATGGGAATACCGCGCACTTCACTGGAGCCAAAGCCTCTGGCAAGCGCAATACAACACGTGTCTCACCATTCTCCAACTTCTCCTCGCAGTAAGAGTGGCACATTACGCTGAGGAACATACGGTCAACACCGATAGAAGTCTCTACATCGTAAGGCACATAGCTCTCGTTCTTTTCTGGATCGAAGTACTTGATAGAACGGCCGCTGAACTTCTCATGCTGAGAAAGGTCGAAATCGGTACGGCTATGAATACCCTCAACTTCCTTGAAACCGAAAGGCATCTTAAACTCGATATCTGTAGCTGCGTTAGCATAGTGAGCCAACTTCTCATGGTCGTGGTAGCGATAGTTCTCATTACCCATGCCGAGAGCCTCGTGCCATGCCAAACGAACCTTCTTCCAATACTCAAACCACTTCATCTCAGTACCTGGCTGGCAGAAGAACTGCATCTCCATCTGCTCGAACTCACGCATACGGAATACGAACTGACGGGCAACGACCTCATTACGGAAAGCCTTACCAATCTGGCAGATACCGAATGGCAACTTCATACGACCGGTCTTCTGAACACTCAAGTAATCTACAAAGATACCCTGAGCAGTCTCAGGACGGAGATAAACCTTGCTGGTAGCATCGCTGGCAGCACCCATCTGGGTAGAGAACATCAGATTGAACTGGCGAACATCAGTCCAGTTCTTAGTACCGCTGATAGGGCAAACGATACCCTCATCCTCGATAATCTGCTTCAGCATCTCCAGGTTAGGACCCTGCATAGCCTCAGTATAGCGAGCATGAAGTTCATCATACTTCTTCTGGTTTTCGAGAACACGAGGATTGGTAGCACGGAACTGAGCCTCATCAAAGCTGTCGCCGAAACGCTTCTTTGCCTTAGCAATCTCCTTAGCAATCTTCTCTTCGTATTTAGCCATGTGATCCTCGATGAGCACATCAGCACGATAACGCTTCTTAGAGTCGCGGTTATCAATCAATGGGTCATTGAAAGCATCTACGTGGCCGGAAGCCTTCCAAACAGTAGGGTGCATGAAGATAGAAGCATCAAGACCAACAATGTTCTCGTGCAGCAACACCATGCTCTGCCACCAATACTGCTTGATATTATTTTTCAGCTCAACACCATTCTGTCCATAATCATAAACAGCTGCCAAGCCATCATAAATTTCACTACTTGGGAATACAAAGCCATATTCTTTGCAATGGCTTACGATTTTCTTAAAAACATCTTCCTGTGCCATGATAAAAACTTATTTTTTTCAAATTTTCGGCAAAGATACGCTTTTTTCTCGAAATTTTGTTGTATTTTTGCCATAAATTATCAAAATAAGTATTAAAAGCTATCTATGAGCGACGAAATTAAAGATAAAGACGGAATAGAAGGTCAAAATCCTGACAACTTGCAAGATTCTCAAAATAACGACCTGCAGAACACCTCTAAAGACGATTTGGGGGATTCGCAAAAGGACGACTTAGAGGATTCGTCAAAGGATGATTTGAAAAATCAGACCGAACAGCATTCCGATTATAAGCCGGTGAACCGATTCGACGCATCCGCTGTACACCATCTCAGCGGTATGTATCAGAACTGGTTCCTCGACTATGCCTCGTACGTAATTCTGGAGCGTGCCGTTCCTCACATCGAGGACGGACTGAAGCCTGTGCAGCGACGCATTCTCCACTCCATGAAACGTATGGATGATGGCAGATACAACAAGGTGGCTAATATCGTGGGCCACACCATGCAGTTTCATCCTCACGGTGACGCCTCCATCGGTGATGCCCTGGTACAGATGGGACAGAAAGACCTGCTCATCGACACACAGGGTAACTGGGGAAACATTCTCACTGGCGACCGTGCGGCAGCTCCCCGCTATATCGAGGCACGACTTTCCAAGTTTGCACTCGACGTAGTATTCAACCCGAAGACTACCGACTGGCAGCTCTCATACGACGGCCGCAATAAAGAGCCTATCACCCTGCCTGCCAAATTTCCTCTGCTCCTTGCACAAGGTGCAGAAGGTATCGCCGTAGGCTTGAGCAGCAAGGTGCTGCCCCACAACTTCAATGATCTCTGCGATGCTGCCATTCACTATCTGAAGGGCGAACCGTTCACGCTTTATCCTGATTTCCCTACGGGTGGTGCCATTGATGTAAGCAAATACAATGATGGTCAGCGTGGAGGTGTGCTGAAAGTTCGTGCCAAGATAGACAAGCTCGACAACAAGACTCTGATCATCAGCGAGATTCCATACAGTAAGACTACGGGAAGCCTCATCGAATCTATCACCAAGGCTGTAGAGAAAGGTAAAATCAAGGCCAGAAAGGTGGATGATGTGACTTCTGCCAACGTGGAGATTCTCGTCCATCTGGCTCCTGGCACGTCGTCAGACAAGACGATGGATGCCCTCTATGCCTTCAGCGACTGCGAAATCAACATTTCACCCAACTGCTGCGTCATCGAGGACAACAAGCCAAAGTTCCTCACCGTCAGCGATGTGCTCAAGCATAGCGTAGATTGCACGATGGGACTGCTCCGCAAGGAACTCATGATTCGCAAGGGCGAATTGGAAGAACAGCTCTTCTTCTCCTCTCTGGAGCGCATTTTCATCGAGGAGCGCATCTACAAGGAGCGCAAGTTTGAGCAGAGTAAGAGCCAGGATGAGGTAGTGGCATTCATCGACTCCAAGCTGGAGCCTTTCAAGGATAAGCTCTTTACTGCCGAGGTGGATGGCAAGGGAATGGTACAGTATGCTTTCCATCGCGAAATCACCCGGGAAGATATTCTCAAACTGCTCGAAATCAAGATGCAGCGTATTCTTAAATATAATAAGGATAAGGCGGATGATCTCCTGATGAAGATTAAGGCAGAACTGGCTGAGATTGAAAATGACCTTGCCCACATGACCGATGTGACCATCAACTGGTTTGAATACCTCAAAGGCAAATACGGCAAGTTCCATCCTCGCAAGACCGAGATACGCAACTTCGACACTATCGAGGTGACCAAGGTGGTAGAAGCCAACCAGAAGTTGTTTATCAACCGACAGGAAGGATTCGTAGGAACCGGCCTCAAGAAGGATGAATTCGTATGCAACTGTTCCGACCTCGACGACATCATCGTCTTCTATAAAGACGGAAAATTCAAGGTCATGAAGGTGGCCGACAAGATATTCGTAGGAAAGAACATCCTCCACGTACAGGTATTCAAGAAAAACGACAAGCGCACCATCTACAACTGCGTTTATCGCGATGGAAAACAAGGTGATTATTTCATCAAACGATTCAACGTGACGGCGATGACCCGCGACAAGTTGTACGATATCACCCAGGGCACTCCTGGCAGCCGCATCATCTACTTCACCGCCAACCCTAATGGCGAAGCGGAAATCATCAAGGTAACTATGGAGCCAGACCTGTCGAAGAAACGACAGAGCATCTTCCTGGAGAAGGATTTCTCCGAAATACTTATCAAGGGACGTGCTGCCAAGGGAAATCTCCTGACCAAGCGTACCATCAGACGCATCGGACTGAAGAGTCACGGTCACAGTACCTTGGGAGGAAGAAAGGTTTGGTTTGATCCAGACGTAAACCGCATCAACTATGATGAGAACGGAAGATTCCTCGGTGAATTCAATGACGACGAAAGCATCCTGGTAGTACTCGACGATGGCGATTTCTACATCACCAACTTCGACCCGAACAACCATTACGAGGACAATATCCTCCGTCTGGAAAAATGGGACGAGCACAAGATCTGGACCGCCATTCTCTACGATGCCGACAATCAGGGCTATCCTTATATCAAGCGCTTCACGATGGATGCCATCAAGCGCCATCAGAACTTCATGGGAGAAAATCCTAACTGCAAGCTGATTCTGCTCACCGATACCGCCTATCCGAGATTCAAGGTTACCTATGGCGGCGTGGATGCGATCCGACCTGCCGAGGAAATCGATGCAGAACAGTTTATCGGACAGAAGAGTTTCAAGGCAAAGGGCAAGCGTCTCACTACCTGGAAGTTAGAAAGCATCGAAGAACTGGAGCCTACCCGATTCCCAGAACCAACCGATGAAGGTGAAGACTCAGAAGAAGGAGGTGAATCAGAAAATGGGAATGCATCTGGAAAAGATGGAAAAGCTTCTGAAAGAGAAAACCTTGACCCGGATGCAGGTAAGAGCGAACAGCAGATCATCGACGAACTGACAGGACAGACCAGTCTCTTCGACGATAAGAAGTTTACTGAAGAAGACGAGAAAGACAAAGAATGGTTAGCTAAGCACTAACCTTTCTCAAATAACTTTCGAATCATATCAGAATCGTATTCAAATAACTTTCGAATAGCATAAGGGCTTGTATGATCATTATAAAATCATACAAGCCCTATTTATTTTCCAATCAACTCTTGAGAAAATCCTCTCAAGATTAACCCTTGAGAAATTCTCCTGAAAAAAGGGAAAATCAGATGATTAGTACTTCTTGGCTGCAAGAATCTTCATACAGTAGTCCTTGAAATCATTCCAATGATAATAAGGAGCCACATCACTCTTGATAGGCAAGGTAGCCTCATCCTCATTCAAGAGAACCTTCACCAAGACATCATTCGGCTTCTTCTGATTGCGATAGAAGACAAACTGCAGGTTGGTTGCCATCGGAGTAATCTTATAATCAAACCACATTTTGGCAATATTCTCAGGATCCTTGATAAGCGCACCATAACCATTCAGGTTGAGCAGACAGGTAAGCGGAGTCACCATCGTATCATGACCATATCTCAGCGTAGCACCCGGATGCTGAAGAGCGATGCAACTATCAGCCTTCTCGATGATATTTCTCAAGAGATTGCGCTGAGAATAAGGCTGTTCGGCACCAGTATAAGGAGAATATCCGTATGACATCTGCCACCAGGAATTGCTTACCACCCAATTCTGATAGATTTCCTCCTCATTGAAGAGGTCGTAGAGAGAAACCTTGCCACGCAGTTCAGTACCCTGGATAGCCCCTGCCATCTCAAAGAGTTTCCAGTTGAGGTCGCGCGGATTGACATTCTGCTTCACCCAGTACGGATCGTTGAAGAGTTCCTTCATCACGCGGTCATAGCAGTCGTGCTTCTTGGTAAATTCCTCCTGCACCGTCTTTCTTCCGATACAATTCTTCAAACTGTCCAGTCGTTTATCCGACTGGTTCATATAATACATATCGTGATAACTGGCATCATGGAAGATATGGAGTTGAGGATTCATGCGAAGCATCTGCTGCAGACCGTTTTCCATTGAGAGAATACATCGGATAACAACGGTACTTCTCGCCTCGATATTGGTTTTACCTGCAAAAATCTCCGGGAATCGCTCCATCATTCTCTTGGTAATTCCCTGATGCTGGATAGCTCCGAGCGGCGTCAGTTCGCCATCCCTACCCTTAGCATCATCACGTATCAGTTTAACTTTTTCCAATGTTTCCTCACCCTTGGCAGTCAGTTTACCCTCCTGCTTCGCCTTGAGCAAAGAGAAGTAAGGCACATCGTAGGCCTTCTTTCCTATCATATAGCGTGAGCCATGGCGACCATAGTGACTCAGATAGAATGGTTTGTATCCCTTAGGAGCAGGGGTAAGTTGCTTCTGAGGACCACGATAAGCCACATAGTTACTTGCCGAGAGCGTAATATCCCTCTTGAAATCCTCCTGTGGAGTCTGTGCCAAGGCACTGTTTCCTGCCAGCAATACCGCAGCAAACAGCAATACTTTTTTCACTTCGTTTTTCATTCTTTATCTGTATATTTAAGTTAGTTTTCTCATGATTTCAGTCATTTAGCCAAACATCGATTTCTTCAGACCATAAATGCCAAATTCATCTGCACCGGTTAAAAGACTTACATCTTCTTCTCAGCCTGCAAAAATAGTAAAAATTCAGCAAAAAAGCAAGTAACTTCAAAGTTTTTTATATTTTTCTTCTTTTAATTGAAATATAAGTTGTATCTTTGCAGTCACAAATGCGCTTGTGGCGAAATTGGTAGACGCGCTAGACTTAGGATCTAGTGGTTCAGGCCGTGTAGGTTCGAGTCCTATCAGGCGCACCCAAGAAAATCCTAACTGCTTGATAATAAGCGGTTAGGATTTTTTCTTTTCTATTTTTGGCAACATTTTGCCAACATATTTTCAAACTAAATTGAATCGGCTGGCAAGAACAACTCTTTGTCTCTAAAAGAGTGTCTTTGGTTAGACGCAGTACAGAAGCATCATCCTATCACTAAAGAAGCTGCCAAGCATCTTTATGACAAAGGTTCGCTTCTTGCCACGGTACAGTTTTTCTTGTATGTCTTCCCCCGCATCAGACGGAAGATATCATCTGAGATAGGGGAGATGGAGAAGAAATGCTTCTCGCCCAGTTTTCTGATGGTTTGGGGGCTGACGGTTTCTCCAGGATGCTGTGCCTCGGCTGGAAGACAGAAAAGGCCGGCAAGAAGCAGGCATATCATAAATAACTTTTTTGCTGTCATCACGTTCCTCCTTATTTTGCTACGGGAATATAATGCGAATCCTTGATTTCACCAATCACGATGATACTGTGCAGGCTTCCGATGCATTCGATATTTCCCAGCGTGTTGAGCATGAAGTCCTGATAGGCTTTCATATCGCGGGCATATACCTTGATTTGGAAGTCATAATCGCCGGTGGTGTTGTAGCACTCCGTTATCTGGTCGATGGTCTGCACGATATCCATGAATTGCTGAATCAGATCATGGGTGTGCTGCTTGAGCCGGATATTACAGAGCACGATTACGTTGTGTCCCATCTTGTGATGGTCTACGATGGCTCCATATCGCTGGATGTATCCCTCTCGTTCCAGCCGCTTCTGCCGTTCAAAGGTTGGAGAAGGAGAGAGGTTGACTCTTGCGGCAAGTTCCTTCACGGTGAGTCGGGAGTTCTGCTGCAACAACTTGAGTATCTTGATGTCGATTTCGTCGAGATTTTCTTCTGTAGCCATTGTTTCTTTATTTCTGTTTTTACCTGTTCCTGCAGAATAATATTCTGCTGATTTGCTTAATTCGCTGCAAAGATAGCATATTTTTCTGAATTACGGAGAATATTTGGAAGATAAAATTCTTCTTCTTACCTTTGCAACCGCAATTCCGGATGCAAAGAGCTGTTTATCATCAGATAATGGCAAATCAAGAGTCATTCATTCTTAAAATATGACGAGTCATTCATCATTTAAAAATATAGGAGATAAAACAATGAGTAACGTAAGAAATATACATTTTGAGGCAGTGGGCAGCTATTTGCGCCCTGCAGAGTTGAAGGAAGCAAGAGCTAAGTTTGCAGATGGACAGATTTCTGCCACCGACCTCCGCGCCGTAGAAGACCGTCTGATTACAGAGGTTATCAGGCAGCAGAAGGCGCATCGCCTGCCTTATATCACCGATGGCGAATTCCGCCGCAGCTATTGGCATCTCGACTTTATGTGGGGATTCAATGGCGTGGAGCATATCGAACTGGAGCATGGTTACCAGTTCCATGGCGAGGAAACAACCAAGGGTTCTATCCAACTGACCGGCAAGATTACCGGCGAGAATCATCCTTTTATCAAGGATTTCCAGTTTGTAAAGCAGTTTGAGGAGTTGGATGCCAAGGGCGAGTATATCTTCGAGGCAAAGCAGACGGTTCCTGCTCCTGCACAGTTTCTTGCCGAACTGTTTCGTGGCAAGAATGCCGAGAATACCCGCAAGTTCTATCCTAACACCACCCAGCTGATAGAGGATATTGCCCAGGCCTATCGCACCTTCTTCCAGGAAATTTATGCAGCCGGTTGCCGCACCGTTCAGTTAGATGACTGTACCTGGGGAATGATTGTGGATAGTGATTACTGGAAGGCTAAGGTGGGTACAGGATTTACCCTAGAGCAGGAAGCCCTGCAGTATCTGAAGGTGAACAACCTTGCCATCGAGGGCAAACCTGAGGGGTTGACCATCAACACCCACGTATGCCGTGGCAATTATCATTCCTGCTATGCTACCAAGGGTGCCTACGATGCCGTGGCTCCTTATCTTTTTGCTCGTGAGGATGTGGATACCTTCTATCTGGAGTATGACGATGAGCGTTCGGGCGGTTTCGAGCCTTTGAAATATGTGGCAGATGGCAAGAAGGTAGTTCTGGGTTTGGTAACCTCAAAATCTCCGGTGTTGGAGGATAAGGCTACGGTTATCGCCAGAATCCACGAAGCTACCAAGTATATTTCTCTCGATCGTCTCTGTCTCAGTCCTCAATGCGGCTTCGCCTCTTGCGAAATCGGTAATAAACTGACCGATGCTGAGCAATGGGCAAAGATAGATTTGGTTAGAGAGATTTCCGAGGAAGTTTGGAGCTCTTCTTCTTTCGCCGATGCAGAATAATGCAATAGGCTTCAACTGCTTACGAAGCCGCTTTCATTGCTCTACGAAATAGGCTTCATTGACTATCGAAGCCTATTTCATATTTCAAGGCTTTTCTATTCAAAGTTTTCAATAGGGGTGCTGAGTAGAGTTACTAAAGGCTGCTGCAATGTGGGCTAAGAGAAAAAGAATAGAAAAAGGGAATGACATTACATCATTCCCTCAAGTTTTTCCTGTGCCTCGCGCATATCCTCCTCAAATCTGGTATGATCAAACAAGAAGTCATTCTTTTCTCCAGCAAGCAACTGATATAGCGCCGGATTCATACCCTCCACATACTGAGCAATTGCGTATTCGATATCATCCCGCTGCGTAGGGTTGTTGGAAAATTCATATACACGAAGTTTCTGGTGAATAAAGCAATAAGCCGACTCGATACAGTCACGTCCGATCTCAGCCATTTCCTGCTTATCATCTATAAGAGATTTGTCCATATTACAATTTACTTAACATTCTTCATCGAGAGTCCGATGCGCTTGCGCTTCAAATCCACCTCAGCCACACGAACCATCACATGCTCATGGAGTTTCACAACCTCTGAAGGATCGCTGATGTAGCGGTTTGCCATCTGAGAAACATGAACCAGACCATCATTGTGAACACCTATATCCACAAAGGCACCAAACTTGGTGATGTTGGTCACGATGCCCGGCACAACCATGCCCTCCTGCAAATCCTCAATCGTCTTGATGGAAGCATCAAACTCAAATTTCTCCACCTCGCCACGAGGGTCCAGTCCAGGCTTGTCCAACTCAGCCATGATATCAGTCAAGGTAGGCATACCCACCTCCTTGCTCACATATTTCTTGATATCTATCTTCTTCTGCAGAACCTTGTCCTCTACGAGTTGCTTCACCGTCACGCCCTGATCTTTCGCCATCGTCTCTACCAGCGCATAGCGTTCTGGATGCACGGCACTATTATCAAGCGGATTCTTGGCACCAGGAATACGCAAGAAACCAGCACATTGCTCATAAGCCGAAGGACCCAGACGAGGCACCTTCTTCAACTGGGCACGGGAGGAAAAAGCACCATTCTCTCTGCGATACTCCACGATATTCTTGGCAAGCGTAGGACCCAGACCACTCACATAGGTCAACAGATGCTGTGAAGCCGTATTCAGATTGACACCCACAGAGTTCACGCAGCTCATCACCACCGTATCCAGACTTTTCTTCAACTGACTCTGATCCACATCGTGCTGATACTGTCCCACACCGATGCTCTTAGGATCAATTTTCACCAGCTCCGCCAGAGGGTCCATCAGGCGACGGCCGATAGAAACCGCACCACGCACCGTCACATCCTCATCCGGGAATTCATCACGGGCTATCTTGGAAGCCGAATAGATGGAAGCACCATCCTCGCTTACCACATAAATATCCACAGGATGATCAAAAGCGATTTCGTGCAGCCAGTCGCTCGTCTCACGGCTCGCCGTACCATTGCCCACAGCCATAGCCTCCACATGATACATCTTCACCATGCGCTGCAGAGCTGCAGTAGCCTCGCTGCGCTTGCTGCGAGGAGGATGAGGAAATACGATTTCATGATGGATGAGATTGCCCTGTGCATCCAGACAGGCCGTCTTGCAACCATTGGCGAAACCTGGATCCACTGCCATTACTCTCTTCTGTCCGAGCGGAGCTGCCAAGAGCAACTGGCGCAGGTTTTCAGCGAATACCAGAATAGCCTCCTCGTCAGCCTTCAACTTGCTTGATGCAGCAAACTCCGTTTCGATACTCGGTTTCAGCAGACGCTTGAAAGCATCATCCACAGCCTCGCCTACCAAGGTCTGGCATTCGCCATAACCATGCACATAATGGCGCTTCAACTTATCCGTACACTGTTCGTCATCAGCAGAGATGCTGACACGCAGAATACCGGCAGCCTCTCCACGACGCATAGCCAGCAGGCGATGAGAAGAACAGCGCTTCAGAGGTTCCGAGAAGTCGAAATAATCAGAGAATCGCTGAGCCTCTTCCTCATCCTTCTTCTTAGCCACCACCTTGGAAGTGATGATGGCGCCACGTCTGAACTCCCCACGGATGGCATTGCGGCTTTCCTCGCTCTCGTTCACCATTTCAGCGATGATGTCCTTGGCGCCCTGAATAGCAGCATCAACATCAGCCACCTTGTCACCCACATATTTCTTAGCCACCTGCATGATATTACGTTCACGCTGGAAGAGCAGAGTTTGTGCCAAAGGTTCCAATCCCGCCTCACGAGCAATCTGTGCACGGGTTCTGCGCTTCGGTTTGAAAGGCAGATAAATGTCTTCCAGTTCCGTAGCATCCCAGCATTCCTCGATACGCTTCTTGAGTGCATCCGTCAGTTTTCCCTGTTCATCGATCGTCTTGAGAATGGTTTCCTTACGTTTCGCCATCTCCTTGAGTTTATCGTTAGCCTGGGCGATGGCTTCAATGTTCACCTCGTCCATATTACCCGTCTTCTCCTTACGGTATCGGGAGATGAAAGGGATCGTACAACCCTCTTCGAGCAGTTCCAATGTATTTTCGACAGCCTGCTCTCTCAGTTTGAGCTGCGCTGCGATAATCTTAGTAAATTGATTCATCATTATATTATTGTAAATAGAGATGCAAAGGTACATAAAAAAAGTCGCAAAGACGAAACTCCTTGCGACTTTTAAGATTTATTTCTTGATAGTAAACTCAAATTTCAAACCACCCTCTGGCAAGTTATTCACCCGGATGGTTCCACCATGCAGCAGCACGGCATTCTTCACGATGGCGAGCCCCAGTCCCGTTCCACCCATTTTTCGGCTCCTTCCCTTATCCACACGGTAGAAGCGTTCGAAGAGGCGGGCAATATGCTCCTGCGGCACACCCTGACCATTATCTCTGAAGACAAAGTGCCACTTGTTGCCTATTTCCTTACCCTCCAGCGTGATGGTCGTTCCGTCACCGGCATAGGCAATAGCATTATCAGTAAGATTGCGGAACACACTATAGAGCAGACTGCGGTTTCCCTTCACCACGATGCGCTCAGGTAGCAGATTGTGGAACCCCATCTTACGCTCCTCCCTTTCCAGCGCCGTTTCCCTCATGATGTCTCCCACCATCTTCGTGATATCCACCGCCTCGAAGTCTATCATGTCCGAACCGTCGTCCAGTCTGTTCAGCGTCGAGATGTCTCTCAGCAGGGAGGTAAGCCGTTCACTCTGCGCATAACATCTCTGCAGGAACTGCTCCTTCATCTCCTCGCTGATATGCGGATTGTCGAGTATCGTCTCCAGATAGCCCTGTATGCTCGCCACCGGAGTCTTCAGTTCATGAGCGATATTCTGCGTCAGTTGTCGTTTCAGTATATCCTGCTCCCTTCGGGTGGTCTGGATACGCTTATACATCTTGATGATGCGTTCAGCGATTTCACCCAGTTCATCATCCGGGAATTTAGCCAGATCCTCTATCTCTAAGCTCTCGTTGTGATCAGCCTTGTAGGCGAAGATGCGGAGCTTGGCAATATTCTTGCCCAACCGATGGGTGAATCGGTAGAGCACGATGGTCAGGATGATGATGGCGAAAACGGCAAACCAGATGTAATGCTGGTCAGCCTGCAGCGATTTAGAGAGATCATCATTATAAGGCAAGGCACTTCTGATGATGATAGAGTCGGCAGGGAAATAGGAAGCCACATAGAAGTAATCCTGCTTCAGGGTCTTCGACTCTCGTTCCACGCTCGATCCCTGTCCATTCTTCAGCGCCTCTTGTATCTCCTTGCGGTTCAAGTGATTGGCAAAACGGTCATAGTGCTTGCTCATATTGTCGTACACCACCTTGCCGTCGGGCCTTATCAGGGTAACACGCAGATCCTTGCTTTCATGTTCACGGATGAAAGCATTCAGTTTGGTTTCCGCCACGACGAGTTTCGAGCGACTCACGCTGGGCAGAGTCTCCAGACTATCGCCGTTACTCAAGATGATTCCTCTATCATGAGCCAGCGAGAGATCCTCCTCCAAGAGGGCGTTGTAGTTTTCCAGTTTCATCGTGAGCGTACTGATCTTATACTGTTTCTCACGAGCCTGCTGGAACATGATAAAACTGACAGCGAACACAAGGAACACCGCCAGTACCATGAGATACAGTTTTCGCCCAACTTTGGATTTCGTTTTTTGTATTTTCAGCATAGATAAAATCCTTTCTTATCACGCATCAAAATAATATCCGAAGCCGAGTCGGGTGACGATGCACTTCGCAAACTTACCGATTTTCTTTCTCATACGGGTGATGTTGACATCCACCGTTCGGTCGAGCACGAGCACATCCTTAGGCCATACGCGGTCGATGAGTTCCTGACGGGAGAACACTCTACCCTTCTCTTCCAGGAGAAGTCGGAGCAATTCAAATTCTGTTTTGGTGAAAGGCACATTCTCTCCATCAATGCTCACCGTCTTCTTGTCGATATTGAGCACCAATCCCTGATAGCTGATGATGGTAGGTTCAGCATCCTTGCCCTGCTTATCAGCGGTACGGCGGATGACAGCCCTCACACGCACCATCACCTCACGGATAGAGAAAGGTTTGGAGATATAGTCGTCAGCCCCGAGATTGAAACCGGTAACGGTATCGTTCTCTGTATCGCGAGCCGTCAGGAATATAATAGGAATCTGAGCCGTAGCCACATTCTCCTTGAGTTTCTTCGCCAGCTGGAATCCGCTCATACCTCCCATCATCACATCGAGCAGCAAGAGGTCGTAGGAAGCAATGTCTTTCTCCAGAGCTTCCTCTGCCGAGTTGGCAGTTTCTACCAGATACCCCTCGGTTTCCAAGTTAAACTTCAGAATCTCACAGAGGTCCTGCTCATCATCCACCACAAGGATTTTATAGTTCTTTTCGTCCATCTTTATAATATAATAATGTATATATAGTCTGAGGGCTTTCCTCGGGTGCAAAGATACGACAAAAAATCTGTAACACGCATTACATTCTATTACAATTTCATTTCAAAAGCAAGTAAAAGATGTGACGGGGAATCATTACTGCCTGATTCCTGTAAAATCATCTGCTGTTTCCGAACACAAGAAAAACACATTCTACAAAAGCAAGGCAAGTGTAAGTGTCGTTATTGTTATCTTATCATCAATACGGTATAAGATATCAGTTTGCACCTTACCAGCTGCATCATTGTCATTAGACAAATCTTCAGTGACACCAATAGTCAAAGTCTTGTTGCTCTCAGTATAAGAGAACGTCTGAGCCCACATGTTAGAACCTGCTAACACAGCGAGCATAGTAAGTAAAATGTAAACCGAAACAAAATAGACATAAAAAAGATAGAAAATTGAGGAAAAATGTGTCAGTAAGCAAAACAAATGGAACGAAGGGTTTTCATTTGTTTTACGCATTTATACTTTTTTAATAGCGTGTCGTCACATTAGCTACCAAAAAATTCGTTTGATTACAATCTTATTTCGTAATTTTGCATCCATATTGAATTTATTAGTATTTAAAGAGAATAAGAAAATGACAGATCAAACTAACAATTGCTCCTTGGTCATTGGGGAACGCATAAAACAGGAACTCAAAAGACAAGGAAAAACAACAGTATGGCTCGCAAAGCAACTTGGTTGCCACAGAACCAACATTTATAAGATTTATAGCAAATCTACTATCGACACAGGTATGCTCATGCATATCTGCAAGGTAATCGGCTATAATTTCTTTGACTTGTTGTCTGAGGAATACAAGAAGCAGGTAAACGGTTAATTAGTTTTCACTAAAAAATAAAGGTGACAAAGGTTTCTATGCCTTTGTCACCTTTATTATATATATATACAAATCATACTATGCCAATCTCTTCTCCAATCTCTCACGGATGGCTGCAATGAAGCCAGCTGAGTTGACTGCCTTTGCCTCTACACCTTCCATCAGGTTGACGAGATCCTTGGTGGCGATACCATCATTCAGCGTATCGAAGCAAGCTGCCTCCAACTGGTCGCCGAAATTCTGCAATGCCTGAATGCCATCCAACTCACCACGCTTTCTCAACGCACCGCTCCATGCAAAGATTGTTGCCATAGGGTTGGTAGATGTATCTTCGCCCTTCAGATAACGGTAGTAGTGGCGGGTTACCGTACCATGAGCAGCCTCGTACTCATACTTGCCGTCTGGAGAAACCAATACGGAGGTCATCATCGCCAACGAACCGAAGGCTGTACTGAGCATATCGCTCATCACATCACCATCATAGTTCTTACATGCCCAGATGAATCCACCCTTGCTGCGAATAACACGAGCCACGGCATCATCAATCAATGTATAGAAGTACTCAATGCCGAGCTCTGCAAACTTCTCCTTGTAATCGCTCTCATACACTTCCTCGAAAATCTTGCGGAACTGTGCATCGTAAGTCTTGGAAATGGTATCCTTAGTAGCAAACCACAAATCCTGCTTGGTATCGATAGCAAACTTGAAACAGCTATGAGCAAAGCTGCGGATACTCTTGTCGGTATTGTGCATACCCTGAATAACACCAGCACCTTCGAAGTTGTGAATCTCCACCTCCTGCTTCTTTCCGCTCTTACCCTCGAATACGAGTTTGGCAACTCCCGGCTCATCTGCACGGATTTCCACACTCTTATATACATCGCCGTAAGCATGACGGGCGATGGTGATAGGCTTCTCCCAGTTCTTCACGCAAGGGTGAATGCTTGGAATCGTGATAGGAGCACGGAACACAGTACCATCCATGATACTACGGATAGTGCCATTAGGACTCTTCCACATCTTGTGGAGATGATATTCGTCCATACGCTGGGCATTAGGAGTAATCGTAGCACACTTCACGGCTACACCATATTTCTTGGCAGCCTCAGCAGAATCGATAGTCACCTGATCATTGGTCTTGTCACGGTAAGGCAAACCAAGGTCATAATACTCTGACTTCAAATCTACAAAAGGAAGGATCAGTTCATCCTTGATCATCTTCCAGAGGATTCTTGTCATCTCGTCACCATCCATCTCCACCAAAGGAGTTGTCATCTGAATCTTTTCCATAAGCGAAATACCTATATATGTATTATTAATAAATTACAATTTATAACCACTAAGCAACAGACGCTTAATAATTTGATTGCAAAAGTAATAAATAATTCTCAAAAGAGAAAGAAAAACGCCATTTTTCTTTCAAAACGACACAAACTTTGAGTCTTTCTTTCTTATTTTAAGTATATTTATACAGAAAAGCACCTGTAATACTGAAAAAGCACCAATGAGCCTAAGCCCACTGGTGCTTCCTAAATTTTACTTATGATACTCTAAAAAGTCTCCGATTTACTTATCGCTCTCTGGAGCCTTGTCAATCAAGTCCATGAACTGGTCGAGCTTAGGAGTGATGATAATCTGAGTGCGGCGGTTGCGCTGCTTGCCAACCTCAGAATCGTTGGTAGTTACAGGGTTGTACTCACCACGGCCACCAGCGGTCAAACGCTTAGGATCTACGCCGAAGTGATCCTGCAAGTACTGTACTACAGAAGATGCACGGAGAGCAGAGAGGTCCCAGTTGTTGCGGATGTTCTTCATCTTGGCACTTGAAGTGCTAACTGGTACGTTATCTGTATTACCCTCTACGAGTACATCGTAGTCCTTGTAGTCCATGATGATCTTGGCAATCTTGCTCAAAGTTTCCTGAGCACGGCTGTTTACCTCATAGCTACCGCTCTGGTAGAGCATGTTGTCAGCCAAAGAGATGTAAACCACACCCTTCATTACCTGTACGTCAACCTCCTTCAACTCGTCCTTGCTGAGAGAGCGGGTCAAGTTGTTGGTAAGCACCATGTTGAGAGAATCGCTCTTGCTCTTCACCTCTACCAAGTGGCGGATGTACTGGTTAGACTCATTGATCTGGTCAACGAGCTTGTCGATGCTGATGTTGTTCTGACTTGCGTTGTTCAAACTCTTGTCGAGCGCATTCTGCATAGACTTATAGTCCTTCTTCATCTGAGCAAGCTGATCTTCGAGAGTTGTTACACGAGCCTGAGAAGCAGCCAACTGCTCCTTTGTATTCTGATAGTTGCTTGACAACTCCTTGTTCTCGTTCTGGCAATTCTGAAGTTCCTTCTTACTTGCACAACTTGTGGCCAACAATGCGCCAGCCATCAAAGCCATTACTAAAAATTTGTTCTGCTTCATATTTTCTGGTTTTTAATTTTTCCGATAGTTGATTTTTACTAAATTACTAAATATAATGAATCCATACACGATGAATAAAAATTCACACGCTGCTTTTCGTTTGCAAAGTTACGAATAAGACTTGAATAAACCACTTTTGTCAAACCCATTTAGATAATTTTAACCACTTTTTCTGTTTTTCTCATCTTTCTCACTCATTTTTAACAAATTAGCGTCTTCATTCAGCAGATTTTCCTGCTCTGTGAAAGCACACAGTTTGGGCAACATACCTAAAAATATAAAAAAACAAGCGTTTTATTTTGTCCTTATTTTAATTTGTATTATCTTTGCACTCGAAAAGCGATACATAGGCCATGTATCCTTACCGAAAGAATAAATACATTAACAATATAAAAAGAGAAATAAGTATGATTCTTTTTTTCAGAACTCCATCTAAGAGTGTGATTGCGACCGAGATTGACCACAAGCCTTCTCAGGACGAAATCAATGAACTTTGTTGGCTTTATGGTGATGCGACTTTAGAGGACGCCCAGCAATTGCAGGGCTTCTATGTCGGCCCACGCCGTGAAATGATTACTCCTTGGAGTACGAATGCCGTTGAGATTACTCAGAACATGAGTCTTAACGGCATTTCGCGTATTGAGGAGTATTTCCCTGTTGATAGCGAGGATGCGGAGCACGATCCTATGCTCCAGCGCATGTACAACGGTATCGGACAGGATGTGTTCACCGTCAACCACGAGCCTGAACCTATCAAGTATGTAGATGACCTCGAAAAGTACAACGAGGAAGAAGGTCTTGCTCTCAGCGAAGACGAAATGGCTTATCTCCACAAGCTGGAGAAGGAGAATGGACGCCCGCTCACCGACAGTGAAATCTTCGGTTTTGCACAGATCAACTCTGAGCACTGCCGTCACAAGATTTTCGGCGGACAGTTTATCATCGACGGCAAGGAGATGGAGTCTTCTCTTTTCAGCATGATCAAGAAGACCACCAATGAGAACCCTAACAAGATTCTCTCTGCCTACAAGGACAATGTGGCTTTCTCTCAGGGTCCTGTCATCGAGCAGTTTGCTCCTGCTGACCAGACTACCAGCGATTTCTTCCAGGTAAAGGACATCGAGAGTGTCATCTCCCTGAAGGCTGAAACCCACAACTTCCCTACTACTGTAGAGCCTTTCAACGGTGCTGCTACGGGTACTGGTGGTGAAATCCGCGACCGTATGGGTGGTGGTGTTGGTTCATGGCCTATCGCAGGTACTGCCTGCTACATGACTGCTTATCCTCGTTTGAAGGATGACAACGGCAAGAGCGATGTGGAGCGCGACTGGGAAGATATCCTGCCTGTGCGTAAATGGCTCTATCAGACTCCTGAGCAGATTCTCATCAAGGCATCTAACGGCGCTTCTGACTTCGGTAACAAGTTCGGTCAGCCTCTCATCACGGGTTCTGTGCTTACTTTCGAGCACCAGGAGAACGGCGAGAAGTATGCTTACGACAAGGTGATCATGCTCGCTGGTGGTGTAGGCTATGGCAAGAAGCGTGACTATAAGAAGGGCGAGCCACAGAAGGGCAACAAGGTGGTCGTAGTAGGTGGTGATAACTATCGCATCGGTCTCGGTGGCGGTTCTGTTTCTTCTGTAGATACAGGTCGTTACAGCAATGGCATCGAGTTGAACGCTGTTCAGCGTGCCAACCCTGAGATGCAGAAGCGCGCTTACAACCTGGTTCGTGCACTCGTTGAGAACGACGAGAACCCTGTAGTCAGCATCCACGACCACGGTTCTGCTGGTCACTTGAACTGTCTCTCTGAGTTGGCAGAAGAGTGCGGTGGCGAAATCGACATGGCTAAGTTGCCTATCGGTGACAAGACCTTGAGCGCTAAGGAAATCATCGCCAACGAGAGTCAGGAGCGTATGGGCTTGCTCATCGACGAAAAATATATTGAAGAGGTACAGAAGATTGCCGACCGTGAGCGTGCTCCAATGTACGTGGTAGGTGAGACTACTGGCGATGCTCACTTCAGCTTCAAGCAGGCTGACGGTGTGAAGCCATTCGACCTCGACGTGGCTCAGATGTTCGGTCATACTCCTAAGACTGTCATGGTGGATGAGACCGTAGAGCGTAAATATGAAGATGTAACTTACTCTGCCGACAACCTCGACGAGTACTTGCAGCGTGTTCTCCAGATGGAGGCGGTAGCTTGTAAGGACTGGTTGACCAACAAGGTGGACCGTTCCGTAACTGGTAAGATTGCCCGTCAGCAGTGCCAGGGTCAGATTCAGTTGCCACTCTCCGACTGTGGTGTTGTAGCACTCGACTATCGTGGCGAGAAGGGTATCGTAACAGCTATGGGTCATGCTCCTCAGGCTGGTTTGGCTGATCCTAAGGCTGGTTCTGTACTCTCTGTAGCAGAGTCATTGACCAATATCGTTTGGGCTCCTTTGGCAGATGGTATGGACAGCATCAGTCTCTCTGCTAACTGGATGTGGCCTTGCCGCAGCCAGAAGGGTGAGGATGCTCGTTTGTACGAGGGCGTGAAGGCTTTGTCAGACTTCTGCTGTGCCATCCACGTGAACGTACCAACAGGTAAGGACTCTCTCTCATTGACCCAGCAGTATCCTAACGGCGAGAAGATCATCGCTCCAGGTACCGTCATCGTAAGTGCTGGTGGTGAGGTTTCAGATGTCAAGAAGGTGGTTAGTCCTGTTCTCGTCAACGACAAGAACTCAAGCCTCTATCATATCGACTTCAGCTTCGACGAGCAGCGCCTCGGTGGTTCTGCCTTCGCTCAGAGCCTGGGCAAGGTGGGCAGCGATGTTCCTACCGTAAAGAACCCTGAGTACTTCGTTGACTGCTTCAACGCTGTACAGGAACTCATCAACCGCGGTTGGGTAATGGCTGGTCACGATATCAGTGCCGGTGGTTTGATTACTACTCTCCTCGAGATGACATTTGCCAACGTAGAGGGTGGTATGAAGATCAACCTCCACGACATCGCTGATGCTGACATCATCAAGACTCTCTTCGCAGAGAACCCAGGTGTTGTTATTCAGGTAAGCGATGCTCACAAGGACGAGTTGAAGGCATTCTTCGATGAGAACGGTATCGGCTATGCTAAGATTGGTTATCCTGCTCCTGAGCTCCGCAAGATCATCATCAAGAAGGAAGGCTTCGAGCACGAGTTTGATATCGACGCTTTGCGCGACGACTGGTATAAGACATCTTACCTCCTCGACCGCAAGCAGAGCATGAACGGTATGGCTAAGAAGCGCTACACCAACTATAAGAAGCAGCCTATCGAGATGAACTTCGGCTACGGCTTCAAGGGCACTCTCGCAAGCTATGGTCTCGACGCTAACCGTCGCACTCCATCAGGCATCAAGGCAGCTATCATCCGTGAGAAGGGTACTAATGGTGAGCGTGAAATGGCTTACTCTATGTATCTCGCTGGCTTCGACGTGAAGGACGTAATGATGACCGACTTGATTTCTGGTCGTGAAACTTTGGAGGATGTGAACTTCATCGTATTCTGCGGTGGTTTCTCTAACTCCGACGTTCTCGGTTCTGCCAAGGGTTGGGCTGGTGCATTCCTCTACAATCCTAAGGCTAAGGAGGCACTCGACAAGTTCTATGCTCGTGAGGACACCCTTTCACTCGGTATCTGCAACGGATGTCAGTTGATGGTTGAGTTGAACCTCATCAATCCTGAGCACAAGCATCGTTCACACCTCTGCCACAATACTTCCAAGAAGTTTGAGAGCACCTTCCTCGGTCTGACTATTCCTCAGAACGAAAGTGTGATGTTTGGTAGCCTCAGCGGTGACAAGCTTGGTATCTGGGTAGCTCACGGTGAGGGTCGTTTCTACTTGCCAGAGCCAGAGGATCACTACAATGTGATTGCGAAGTACAACTATGCTGAGTATCCAGGCAATCCAAACGGCAGTGACTACAATGTAGCAGGTATCTGCTCAGCAGATGGCCGCCACTTGGCCATGATGCCACACTTGGAGCGTGCTATCTTCCCATGGCAGAACGCTTGGTATCCAGCTGATCGCCGCAACGACGAGGTAACTCCTTGGATTGAGGCATTTGTCAATGCACGTCAGTGGATTGAAGAAAGAGCTTTTAAAAAGTAAAAAAGTAAAAAGGTAAACAATGAATAATAGCGTAAGTTATCTTACATTATTCAAAACATTTATGAAGATTGGCATAGTCACCTTTGGTGGTGGCTATGCCATGATTCCTATTATAGAATCCGAAGTCGTCGATAAGCATCATTGGATGACGAAGGAGGAATTCTTGGATGCCATCGCTACTACCCAGGTTTGTCCGGGCGCCTTGGCCATCAACATGAGTTCCCTGCTCGGATATAAGTTGGCAAAGACACCGGGAGCCATTGTCTGCACCCTCGGCGCTTCGTTGCCTTCCTTCCTTATTATATTAGCGATTGCTATGTTTTTCCATCAGTTTGAGGACAACAAGGTGGTTGCGGCGATGTTTGCAGGTATCCGTCCTGCCGTCGTGGCTCTGATAGCTGTTCCTACCTTTTCATTGGCCAAGAGTGCCCACATCTCGTTCGTCAACTGCTGGGTTCCTATCTTATCTGCCCTCCTGATATGGCTGATGGGCGTCAACCCTATCTGGGTAATTATCGTAGCTGCCTTAGGTGGATACGTCTATGGGCAATTTATCCAACCGACGGAGTAATTAAAAAATCAGAATATGGAAGAGACAAAACCACATTTTGCAAGTTCTCAAAATGTTCACATAGACGAAGCTTATGCGTCATGGATCGAAGAACTGAAAGGTAGATACAAGAAAGCGCAGATAAAATCTGCGGTTAAGGTAAATTCAGAACAGTTGTTATTCAATTGGCAACTGGGACGTGATCTTGTCGTTCGTCGTGCAGAAGAGCATTGGGGAGCAGGTGTAGTAGAACAGGTTAGTCTCGACTTAAAAGCCGCATTTCCCAAGGCGAAAGGATTCAGTGCAAGAAACCTTTGGAATATGAAGAAATGGTACATTTTCTACTCGTCCAATAAAACAAATCAAAAACTGCAACAACTTGTTGCAGAATTACAAACTTCTGATAATAAGCAGAAAACAAAACTGCAACAACTTGGTGCAGAAATTCAAGAAGCCGAACATTCCCCAAAAATGGGACTTGCCTCTTATGACAAGGTACGTATCAAGAAAATACGTGAAGCTCTCCCTTCAGAAGAGGATTTAAGTCGCCAGCTTCAACTATTCGAAAATAAAAGAAAGTAAAAAACATACTAACAGATACCATGCCTATAAACAAAAATGCTTTCATAAGATACAAGATACTGGACAAATGTTTCAGTGACAAATACCATAAGTACTTCATAGAAGATCTTATGGAAAAAGTTAATGGTCAATTAGCTGATGCCGGAATAAAGTCTATATCCAAGAAACAGATATACGATGACATCAAGTTTATGAAAAGTAGCGAAGGATGGGAAGCGCCAATAAAATCCTATCAAGATGGCAAGCGCAAGTACCTTCGCTATGAGTTCGACTTTTCCATCATAGAGACTCCGATAACGGAGATAGAAGTAGAACAACTCGAAACGCTTATTACTTCACTATCACGTTTTCAGGGCATACCTATGTATAGTTGGATTGAAGAATTGCTTACCAATCTTCGATACCGCTTTGGTCTAAGAGGAGTAGAGACAAACTTTATCGGATTTGAACAAAACCGAGACATGAAAGGCTTGCGATTTCTATCCACTCTTACCAACTGTGTTATCAAACGCCAACCTATCCTCATCGACTATCACCCTTTTAACAAAGAGGTCGTAAAATGGACGATTCATCCGTACTACCTCAAGCAATATAATAATAGGTGGTATCTTTTAGGATATAATTCAGAATTTGAAGATTTATCCATTGTCCCATTAGACCGAATCGAAAATATCGAATATTCCGATACAGCATTCAAAAGAAACATGCGTTTCGATTTCGATGCTTATTTCCGTGATATCCTTGGCATATCCATAGAGAAGGACAAGAAGATAGAGCATATTCGTCTGAAATTCTCCCCACAACGCCTACCATACGTGATTTCCAAGCCGATTCACCATTCGCAAATAGTGGAGAATGAATCAGAAGGAATTATCTCACTAAATCTTATCCCTAACAAGGAATTGATTTCTGAGCTCATTTGGTTCCGTGATGATGTGGAAATACTCTCTCCAGAGTCCCTTCGAGAAGAAATTAAGGAGATAATCGCAAAAATGTATCAAAAATATTTTGGTGTGAAGAAAGACTGCACAACATCCCTGTAATTTTGCAGTTGTAAAACAAAAAGCAAAAGAATATGCAGACAGTAAACAACAACTTCACAGTAGAGGCACTTGTTGCCAAGTATCGTAACTTTGTAGATGAGCATTGCCCAAAAAGCTGCGAATCTGATGGAGTACATGAATTTGCTATGCCTTACAATGATGAGGCAGAGGAGCAGTTGCTTGCAACTCTTTATAAGAGAGTAGCAGGTGAGAATGCAGACCAAGCTATTTTGGAAGCACTTTCAAGATATGTGGCTGATTTTTATATTGATGCACTCAAGGAGACAGAATTGGCATTCTTGGCTAATCACTTTTCTGAAGTATCAGAATCTATCTTTGATTGCCTCTATCATAATTTAAGAACGACACTTGACTTTTCTTTAGAAAAGCCATCTAAAGTAGCTTATGATACTTTGTCCACAGCTAAAATAGGAACAGGAAAAACTATATTCATCGCCAATTCTGGATTTGGTGATATTGCCCTGCTGTTTCCTGGCTGCACTATCAAAGGATATAGCAGCGAAGAAGAGATTTGTAAAAACAAGGTTTGGGCATTAGGGCAAATCCGTTTATTTGCAGCTGGTATAAAATCCGAAATCAAACAATATAGCAAAGACACAGAAAATAGCCAATATATGGCAGACATTGACATTGCTATATTTGGAGCAACAGAAAACTCATCCTGCATTAAGGCTGAGATGCTATTTACATTCATGCCTCAAAATAGCGAATTAATGCTATTTATGGACAAATGCGAGGCTGTTGATCATTCTTTAGCAAACTTTACAACAAAGCTCGCTAAAGATAAGCAAATCTATTCCATCGTTTCTTTAAAAGAAACAGAGGAGACTCAAGCCGGAAGTACAGAGAAAAGAATTTGCCTCTATGTAAATAAAGCTGTTAACTGCTCTATTTGCATAAAGAATGCCGTTACAGGGAAAGAAACTAAGATATCTCCCGATTTGCTTAACCCAGAAATACTTTGGCCAAGCTATTATTTGACCCAAAGACCAGACAAAGGAATTTTTCTGGCTGAGATTGTGTCATTTCAAAGTTTAGAGGACAGTAAGTTTACTGGTATTACAAAGATGTTTAATCTTGACACATGTGATATAGAGTGGTCTCTATCAGATAAAAGTAAGAATATTCCTGTTGTAGTCCCAAGAGACATGTCGGAAGAATACGAGAATACAAATCTTCGTGAAGCTAAGTTGAAATTAGCAGGTAATGCAATCTTTAAGGATTCATTAGGATGGATTCGTAAGATTGTCCAACCTTGTATCCTTCTCTATGGCAGAAAAGATAAGTTCGTAGTTGGCTACATCAAGGATTTACCATCTGAAGGCATTGTTGCTTACAGCCAGCTCGCTTGCCTTGTTCCTAAAGAAGGCATCGACGTGCGATATGTGGCAGCCTTATTGCTTACCCCAGAGGTCAGAAACCAAATCATATCCATCTGTGAAGGAGAAGTCGACGCACAACTTTTTCCACTGATTATGGATAAGATTATTGTTCCAAGTCACACAGATTTGGAACGAGCTACATTCTTATCGGAAGCCAACTACAAGGCTATAGGTTCTTCAAAAAAGAAGATGGAAGATAGACTTAACGAAAAGAAGGCTGAATACATCAACGAAATTAGAATGCGTAAACATGATATGCGTCCACATCTTCGTCAAATGGCATCTTCTGAAAGATTAATGTTGCACTATTTAGATAACATCAATGATATAGAAGACTTGAAAAAACTATTGAAAAAACAGATTTCCACAAGTCATAATGCGTTACAGAGTTTATCCGAACTTGTAGAACATTTGAGTAATGAAGAACGTTTTGGTGAACCCGAATGTGTGAACCTAAATGATTACTTTCACAATATAGAGAAAAATAGCGAAGTAAACTTTACAATAAAAGTTTCTTGTGAAAAAGCTCTTGCTCAAAGGAAAAAAGAAATAGAAGAACTGAAAGAAAAAAATAAAAAGGAAAATGTGCCTTCAATGCAAGATATGGATGAAAAGACCATTACCGAATGCTCATTGGATGTATATATCGCTCCTGTAGATCTTGACAGAATAGTCAATAACATCATCGAGAATGCTCGGCGACATGGTGGGCTATCCGATGGAAGAAAATCAGACTATTATATATCTATAGACGTGAAGATTGATTACCAACGAGATATGTACCAAATTGACTTTAGCAATAATGGTAAACCACTCCCGAAGGGAATGACCAAGGAAAGATATGGTCTAAAAGGTGAAAAAGCCGGGCCTAATGCAGGTACTGGTAGTGGAGGTTATATTGTTAAATCAATCGTTGAGCACTATGGAGGTGACTTCGACCTGTTTTCAACCGATGGAATAACAACAATACGTATTTACTTACCCAAATATTTGTAATATGAAAGAAATAAAATACAATGTCATTTGGATTGATGATGAGTGGACAAAAATGTCTGCTTTTAAAGATGAGTGTGAGGTTATACATGGTATCCACCTTGAGCCATTTACCACACAAAAAAGTGGTATGGAAGAATTAGATAGAAATCTAAATTCATGGGATGCGGTCATCTTGGATGCAAAAATGTTTGATGAATCAGAAGATGAAACTCCCAAACTTGATGGATTGAGAAAAGCCATTAGACATATTGACCAATTATCTATGAAAAAATCCATTCCATACTTTATATCTACAGGTCAGCCAGATCTTATGGATAATGATACATTTTCTCAATCATTTGGGCATTTTTATGTTAAAGAAAAGGATGACTTGGAATTAATAGACAAGTTAAAAGAAGCAATCGACAGTACGCCACGACGACAAGTTCAATCCCTATATAGTGATGCAATTGAGCAACTATCAAAAATCGCCCCAGATGCTAAGGAAGCTATTCTTGATATCTTTGAAGCCATGCATTTTCCAGATATGCATAAAGACTTCAAACCAGTTCTTTATTATAATCAATTACGGCAAATTTTGGAATCTGTTTTTAGAGTAGCCAATAAGGTCGAGATTATTCCTGATGTCTGTATACAAAATGATGTAGTAAACTTAAACCAATGTTGTCACTATCTAAGTGGTAACAATGCAAAACAATTGGGAATTAGATATGGAGCGAAAAATGAACGAGTAGTTCCCAAACATATACAGGATATCATGTTCCTAATATTATCTTTGGGGAATACAAACTCCCATACGGTCCAGCTGAATGAGGACGAAGAAAAGACTCTGTCAGAATATATACATACAAATGTTTACAACTCTAAATATCTGATTTATAGTCTTGCCCTACAAGTTTGTGAAGTTGTAATGTGGATGAATCGATATATATCAACTCATCAAAACATAGAGGAAAACAGACGTATGTGTCAAAGTATTCAAATCGACACTCAAAAAGACGAAACATCAGAAGCCCATCTTTCTGAAGGAATAATTGAGCCTTTAGAAAACAATCTTTTTTATTGTCGTATTGGCTCAAACTATTGCATTAATGCAAATTATGCCAAAAGAAATAATCTTATTGGAAAAAAAGTTTTGGTGATAGAAAAAGAAGAAAACAAGGACAAAAACACGAAAGAACAATTTCCATTTTTTGCCACAAAAGTTAAGCAATTAGAATAACTATACTACTATAAATTTAGGGCGATATGACAGATTTCATCATATTGCCCTAAATTATTTTTGTTGTGAAGAAAGACCACACAGCAACGTCGTAATTTTGCTTCGAGAAACAAAAGAACGACGATATGAGAAAGAACAATTCAAACCTCGACTTGCAGAATGCAGAACAACAAAAAGCATTCGACCTTGTTGCAAACACCAACAATTGCCTTTTCATCACAGGAAAGGCTGGCACAGGTAAGACAACCTTTATCAAACGCATCCAGGAAGAAATCAACAAAAACTTCTTGGTATTGGCACCTACTGGCATTGCAGCTATCACAGTCGGAGGACAAACGATGCATTCCTTCTTTGGCTTTCCTATGCAAGCTATTGGACCGCATACCAACACTGTACTTTCGTATGAGAACAAATGCATTCTCGAAGAAACAGATACAATCATCGTAGACGAAGTATCTATGGTAAGGTGTGATATGGTGGATGGAATGGACCGATGTCTTCGCATGGTATTCAAGACCAACATGCCTTTTGGTGGAAAACAGGTCGTTTTTGTAGGTGACTTGTTCCAGTTACCTCCTATCATCAAGTCTAATAGCGCCGATGCAGAAATGCTCCAAGACCTTTATGGTGCTGGAACACCATTCTTTTACAAGGCTTTTGTCTTGAAAAGAATGAACCTTCCCAAGATTGAGTTTCAAAAAGTATATCGTCAAAGCGATAAAGAATTTCTTGCCGTTCTGAACAAGATGCGCACAGGTGAAGTAAACCCTGAAGATTTAGAACTACTAAATCAGCATGTCGGTAAGGAGTATGAAGGGCAAGATTTCTCTGTAACCTTAACCGCATTCAACAAGATGGCTGAGAATATCAACGAGGAGAAATTAGGAGCAATCCAATCGGAAGAATTCTGCTATCAGGCAAAGATTCAAAACGAATTCAAAAAGAATGAAGCACCTGTACCAGAGAAACTCAGACTAAAAGTAGGCGCACAAGTCATATTCTGCCGCAACAACATAGGCAGTGGTTATATGAATGGAACAATCGGTAAAGTTTCAGAACTTAGCGATGATAAAATACAAGTGACTTTGGAAAGCGGCAAAACCATTGATGTCAAAGAAGTGACATGGGATAATGTCAAGAGCAAATACAATCGTCAAACCCACAAGTTAGAAACCCAAGTTATGGGAACATTCACACAATTTCCCTTGAAATTAGCTTGGGCTATAACTATCCATAGATCACAAGGAATGACTTTTGAAAGAATGCACTTTGACTTATCTCATGGCACCTTCTTGCCTGGACAAGCTTACGTTGCCATCAGTCGTTTACGTTCTTTGGAAGGATTGACACTTAGTAATCCTATCCATCCTTATCACGTCACCCAAAATCAAGAGGTAAGAGTATTTGCCAACTCTTACAATGACACAGAGATGATTGATGACGTATTAGGTGCGGAAAAGCGAATCTACCAATATCTATGCACAAAAGACTACGACATGGCTACCAAAACTTGCCTGCATTTGATGCAAGATAAGATTCGCAAGAATGACTATCGGAATGCAGCCTTGACAGCCAAAAGAATGTTTGATATCATGCTGGATGATACATGCTTATTAGGAAAGACAAAGGATGCTCAATTACTTAAGGACTGTAGTATGACTGCAAACTTTCTCAATGCAGTTCTCTGCTTGTATGGCAAACGATATGAGGAAGCCATCGGTTACACAAACATGGTACTGGGACGAAGAACCTGTCTTGAAGCGATGTTCATTAAAGGGCGTGCTCTTTATGAACTCAAAAGGTATGATGAGGCATACTATGTAACATTCCAAATTGTTAGCATTTCTCAGGAAGGTGAGGAGAAAAAAGCCATTGACAAGAAGCTACTTCTCTTTGAGGCAAGGGTCAATGAGCATATTGGCAATCCTGTAGCTTCTTTCTGCAAAGAACTGTTCTCGCTCTGTCCTGAATTTCTTACCACCTATATTATGTTGAGAAAAGAGTATCGCCATTCTCACCAAGAAATAGAGTTTAACAAGGAGGAAGAACACATCGAACTGCTCGAAGCATTTAATGACAAAAGCATTTCAAACCCAGACTTCTTGAAGCTGATTCAAGAGTGCAAGGATGAAAAGGAACTTAAAAGGCTTCGCAAGGCTATCACCACCGCAAAGAAGCCTTTTTAAGAAGTATTAGTCGTGGAAATCTCATATTTTTTAGCACATTTCCACGACTAATAAATTTATTCACCACCCAAAAACATACTCATGTAAAACGGCAAATAGATACACCCATCTTCTATTTCCAAGTTATTACCACTCATGACAATACGCCGATTGATTTTGTCAGCAAAAAGCGAATGAGCCATATCGAGAGAAGCATGTTGCTTATAATCCTTACCAGATTTCACTTCCACAATACTAATTTTATTCTTCTCTGGGAAAATAAAATCCAGCTCATGCTTACTCTTTCTGTCATAATAGTTGAGAGAAATGCCATGCTTGGCAAATTCTCCTGCTACATAATTCTCAGTCAATGCCCCTTCATTCACATCAATATCTCCAGACAAAACCTGTGCCTGAATACCATTGAGCATCATGGCACACATCAAACCAGAATCGACAAAAAACAACTTGTATAGTCTCAGATTCTCATGGATAGGAAAAGGCAATTCGAAAGCCCCGACATTAAAGGAATAATACGCCATACCTGCATCAACAAGCCATTGCGTAGGTGCTCCATACTTGCGACGAGAAGCATTTTTTTCAATAGAAGCTAATATAAAACGCTTATCTTGCTTACTCAACTGCCCTGGAATAGCATCAAACACAGACTTTACCAACAACTTGTCATTACCTGCATATTTAGAAATATCATTACGATAACCATTCAGTATGTCCTTCTGAACAGCTATCGTCTTATTGAAATCCTCATTGCTCAAATAGGTAACAACAACTTCTGGCATACCACCAACTATCAAGTATTGACGATAACGCTCCATGATTTGACCATGTAGAAATTCAGGCACAGGACGCAAATTTTGGTAGCACTCTTTCAACATTTCAATTACCTCCTTGCTGATATTACATGCCCAAAGAAATTCCTCGAAGTCAAGTGGATACATATCCAATTCTCTTTCGAATCCTACAGGATAAGAAGACACATCCTTATAATTAATACCTAGAAAAGAACCAGATTCTATATAATCATATTGTCCATCCTCAACTAAAAATTTGATTGCAGTACGAGCCTTAGGACAAGCCTGTATCTCGTCAAAGAATATCAGAGTTTGCCCAGGCTCCAAAGGTCCGAATCCCATAGCTGATAAGTTTATCAGAATGGTACGTGCATCCAGATTTCCTTCGAAAGCTTGTTTTGCCATAGGCATCTGCTCAAAGTTAATCTCAACCATATTTTTATAGTGATCCATTGCAAATTGGCGAACAATTGTAGTCTTGCCAATCTGTCGAGCACCTTTTATGAGAAGTGCCTTATTAGAAGATTCTTGCTTCCACTTTACCAACTCACTGATTATCTTTCTTTTAAGCATATTCTTACAACTTTTTTCCAGCTTTTCGGATACTTATTTGCAACTTTTTTCCAGCTTTTCAGGCTTTAAGTTGCAACTTTTTTCCAGCTTTTCACGTGCAAATTTACAACTTTTTTCCAATAACAGCAAGGAAATTACACTTATTTACCAAAAAGAGCGTAAAGTTTTTTAAAATAATTTGGCGGTAATCAAGAAAATCAGTACATTTGCAATTAAAAAAAGAATAAACTATGATATTTCTTCAACTTTTCATCGTATTCTTTCAGATAGGCATCTTCGGATTCGGAGGTGGCTACTCCATGATTTCCCTGATTCAGGGACAGGTGGTTACGCAGTATCATTGGATGACGATGCAAGAGTTTACCGATGTGGTGGCCATCTCACAGATGACACCGGGACCTATCGGCATCAACTCTGCTACCTATTGCGGCTATACCGCTGTGCACAATGCAGGCATGGGCGGCATGATGGCCATACTCGGAAGTGCCGTGGCAACCTTTGCCCTGGTTCTCCCCTCTTTGATTTTGATGATTCTTATCAGCAAAATGCTGTATAAATATATGAACACATCGATGGTGCAGAGCATCTTCATCGGTTTGCGCCCATGCATCGTGGGCCTGGTAGGCGCCGCAGCCCTGCTCCTGATGACTCCAGAAAATTTCTCTACTCCAGAGAATCCCTGGCATTTCTACATCTCCATCGCCCTCTTCTTTGCCACCTTTATCGGCGTGAAGGTAATGAAGATCAATCCGATAAGAATGATACTCTACTCAGCTTTCGCCGGGCTGGTATTACTATATTAAACAAAATCTTACTATGTTATTTGACAGTAATAAATAAAAGTCGAAAATTTGAAAAGCGAAACGGAGAAAACCCTTCACCCTTCACCCTATCAACATATTCATCTGATATACAAGCGATTACAAACAAAATAACTAAAAATCACCCTTCACCACCCTTCACCGGCCTTCACCTCAAAATGGTAAGCGGCTCCGCGTTTATACCTTGCATAATTGAAAAAAGCAGTAATAGCTGATTGAATAATGCTGTTACTGCTTTTTCCATCTGTCAGGAAGCAAGTCTCTGTATTTTTCCAATGGAGTATTTGGTTGCCATTCTACGGTCTTTTCTATGACGTCGCTAATGTATTCGAACAGATTAATGCCATTCATTTTGCATGAGATGGCGATAGAATATAGGATAGCTCCTCGTCTTGCCCCTTCGTGCGAACCAAAGAATAATGAGTTTCTTCTCGACAGCGATATGTACCTCTGGATTCTCTCAATATAATTGTTGTCGAGAGCAGTATCACCTCTTTTAAAAATGTCACAAATGGCATTATACTCGTTAAGGGCATAGCCGACGGCTTGCGCCAAGGGCGATTTGGGCAGCAAATCCTTCCTGGAAGATAATTCCTCCAGTTTCTCTAATAAATCCTGCAAAATGTCCGGTGCGTATGATTGCCGATAAGCCAGATGTTTCTCTACTGTCCATCCATTTACGCCAACCTTATGCTTTTTGTCTTCTTGATAAAATCTGTTGATGATGCCTGCTACTTCCTGTGCATCCTTGTCGTTCTTGCCACAGTCGATGAAGTTTCTCTTGACATGCTGCAGACAGGCAATTCTCATAATGTCCGGATAAGCATCCGACTCCAGCTTCCGGTAAGGAGCATATGCATCACTCTGTACTGTACCTTTATAATCCGAGAACACATCAAGTATGACCTGCTCTGAA